>Ga0163144_10010734_pt1 | contig 19479 bp, 14 predicted proteins | sample OliLak19BULKMAT1_FD_123175 | JGI IMG/M metagenome (GOLD analysis project Ga0163144, IMG submission 123175) | Freshwater microbial mat bacterial communities from Lake Vanda, McMurdo Dry Valleys, Antarctica - Oligotrophic Lake LV.19.BULKMAT1 | ecosystem: Environmental > Aquatic > Freshwater >... | reverse complement strand
GCCCTGGCCGCTGCGGATCAGGCGCCGCGACGCAAGCACGGCGGACATCAGCCAGCGCATCGGGGAAGCTTTGCTGTTCAAAGGGCGCGAGCTGACGCACTGCCGCGAGGTACTACCGAGCGGCATCGATCGGTATCTGCGCTGTTTCATTTTGTCGACCACGATTACGCCGGTCCGCTTTTGTGAGCGGTCATGCTCCGCTTTTGTGCGCGGTCATGCTCCGCTTTTGTGAGCGGTCATGCTCCGCTTTTGTGCGCGGTCATGCTCCGCTTTTGTGCGCGGTCACGCTTCGCTGCTGTGCGCGGTCATGCTTCGCTGCGCTAGCTAGAGGACGCCGCGTCATATGCTTGATGATCTGAGCCCGGAGCATCCGGTCGCACAATTTTTTCGGGCGCTGGGCGATTGCATTGCGCAGGAAGTTGGCCAAACGGAAGCCGAAGTTGGAGAGCGCCTAGAAGCGGTGGCGATGGCCAAGCTGCAGGCCTTCAATCCCTCCGCACGGGTCACTCAGCACGCCTTGCTCGATTACCTGTTCGGCGCGGCGCAAATCTGTCGGCAGTTTGACCTGGATGCCAGGTTTTCCGAGCCCCCGCTCTCTGTGTATCGGCACGCACATTTTGATATCTCGGTGCTGACCTGGCTGGACGGTACGACAAGTATTCACCAGCACGCATTCTGCGGCGCATTCCATGTGCTGGCCGGCTCCAGCATTCACAGCCGCTATCGCTTTGTTGGTGACGCGGCGCCGGACCGAGCGCGCGCCAAGTTGGGGCAACTTGAGCTGCTGAGCATCGAATGCTTAAGCGCTGGCGCGACGCGTGCGATCACGCGCGGAGACGCGCTGATCCACGCGCTGTTCCATATGGAGCGGCCTTCGTTGACGGTGGTGGTGCGCACCATTGCCGATGAGAGTCAGCAGGTTCAGTACAGCTACCATTGGCCGGGCTTGGCCATCGATCCCTTCCACGCCGATGAGCTCCCGCGCCGGCAGCAGCAATACCTGCGCATGTTGCGGCGCCTTGATCCGGCCAAGTACCGAGCGCTGCTTGGGGAATGGTTGCCCAGCACGGATCTGTATCTGGCGTATGTGACGCTGGAGGCTGAGCTGAGAGCGAGTGCGGATCTTGGCGATTGCCTGGCACTGTTGAAGCGATGCACGGGTCTCAATGCCGCCGAACTTGCCATGCTTGAGCGGGTGCTGGCGCAACAATTAAATGCCGGAGTGTTGATTCGCTGCCGCGAACGCGTGCATCGCCCCGAGCATCGTTTCCTGCTGGCCTTGCAGCTTAACGTCTATCCGCGTGAGCGCTTGCTGGCCCAGGTGGCGTTAGCGTATCCGGAGCAAGATCCAGTGCTTTCGATCGTGCACTGGGTGGCTGAGCTCAGTGGCCAAGTGGACGGCTTTGAGAATGTGCTGGGTATCGACTTCAATGACACCGCACTACAGATGCTGGCGGCCATGCTGCATGGAGCCGACTTTGAGCAATGTCTGTCGGCGTTGAGCGAACCCTACGGAGCGCCGGCGGTTGCTGCGCAGGCCACGGCTTTGCGCGCGCTCTACCACGCACTCAAACACTGCGCCCTGTTCCAGGCCCAGTTGCGGGATCGGGCTGAGATTTCTCTCTGCGCTCGAGCTGACAGGCAATCAGACCTGTTGCCGCCTCCGTCGTGTCTGTCGCCAAATGGACGCGATGGCTCATCTCGACCGTAGGCAGAGATCTCCGATCGGGACCATACGGCGGCGTTAGATTTCTCCCTGCGCTCGAAATGAGAAGAATTGGCGAAATGACAGTGGTGGGCGAATGACCGTGGTGGGCAGCGAATTTCCGTCGTGTCGCTAGCTCGTGCTTGCCTGTGATCGCGAGCGCAGAGAGAGCTCTCCGATCATCCCCGATCATACGGCGGCATGAGATTTCTCCCTCCAGTCAAAGCGACGCTTCAATCCTCGAAACCATCCCGGAACACCAGAGTTTCCGCGGCGACGTAAAGTGCGCCCGCACCGCTGGCGGCCAAGCTGTTTGAGAATGCGCCGACCGCAAGCACCGGTCCCTGCCCAAAGCTCACCGCATGGCCCAGATTTTCGCCCGCGCTTGTGCTTGACAGGCGCTGACGGAAACCGCTTGCGCGATCGAAAAGGTAGACCGCGCCTGATCCGGAACACGCGGCCGGCAAACAATAGGCGCCAATCGCAATCCGATTGCCCTGCAGACTTACCGACTGTCCGAAGCGTTCGTTCGGCTGCGGCAGCGTGGCGCGCAGCTTGTTCGTTTCGATCCACATTCCGAGGCCACCGCGGTTGAAGAGATACGCCGAGCCAGCGTCCGTACCTGCCGTCTTGTCATCGTTCGCGGCGCCGGCAAGCAGCACGTTTTCCTGGATGTCCACGGCAATCCCCAAACGGTCATTGAGTTGCCGATCCGCCGCCAGAATGCGCGCCTGCTGTGCCCACTGCGTGCTGCGAACAAACACGTACAGCGCTCCGACGTCCGTGAGTCCCTGCGCGCCATCATCCTCAAGTACCGCGCCCACAGCCAGCTGATCGAGCTGGCCAAATTGCCCTGCGCGAAGCTTGATCGCTTGCCCAAAACGGGCGTTGGCTTGCGCGCCTTCAAGCGTGGCCTCCAATTGCCATTGGCCTGGCGCCGGCACGCGCCGATAGATGTGAACCGCGCCGACTTCCAGATTGTCGGAGACGCGCCGATATTTGGGTTCGCCGATGGCCAGCCGATCGCCGTCTGCCGAGACTGCGGAGCCAAAATTGCCAACGCTGCTTGGGTTGGGCGAGGTCAGCTGCAGCAACGGCTCCCAGCTCCCGTTCGTAAAAACATAGGTGTGCACCTTGCCGGCGTTAGATACGACGGCGTCGTCTCCATTCGCGCCGACGGCCGCAAACGGTGTGCCAGAAAGGCCCAGCGCCACGGCAATGCCGAAGTTGTCATCGCCGACGCCGGTGAAGCGCGCCTCGAAGCTCACGCGGCCGTGACTGGCAGCCTGGTCCGCGCGAAAGATTTCTGCCGACCCGGCGACCGCACCGACGATGATTCTTGGCGTCCCGGACACTGCGGCAGCCACCGAAAAACCAAACAAATCGTTCGGCTGCGGCACGCTTGAAAGCTGCGGGCCACGCAGCCCAAGTTGCGCGGCGCTGGTCATGGAGAGTGCGCAAAGAAGCACGCAGGGCAGAATTTGCGGCAGTCGCATTGGGCTGTATCCTTAGGCACCGTTGAAGCGCGCAGCCTGAATCGCGGATAGCGAAGTGTCAACAGCGCGCGCCATGGCGGCCGCCGGTTCCGACCGGGTGCGAGTCAAACTGATGTGTGCCTTAAGGTACCGGATTGGCGCTGGTAATTCGTGTAGCGAACGAACGCCCCAAGTGCGGCGCACTCAGATGGCCGAAGGGCAAGGCCGACCGTCGCCGTGCGCTGTCAGTGCGAGCCGTTGGCGCTCTCGCTGGGCGCCCCAACGCGGAAAACCAAGGTAGCCCAGCAACGCCCTGGGGACACCGGATCCACCAAAGACGATGCGCCCTGGGGCGCACGCAGCGGTGGCTGCTCCGAATCGTCTAAGACCATTGTCGTCACAGCTGTCATTTCGACCGGAGGGAGAAATGTCATCCCTGGGCGGGATTGAGATCTCTGCCTTGGGTCGAGACGACAAGCAAGAACGAGCTTGGCGACCAGCTTCAGGCTCCGAGTAGCCCAATTGCCCGGCATCAGGGCTCAGTCAGGGACAAGTCAGGGCTCAATCAGGGCTCAATCAGCGCAGTGCGCGGCAGCTTGCAAGCCGCTCAGAAATGCGCCTTCAACCCGGTTTCCATTGAGCCAGTCGCCGGCCATCAGCAAACGTCGGTCAGCGCTGACCCAGGCGCCCAGTTGGAGCGGTTCCGGCGCCTGCGCGAAGCGCCAACGATGCACATGCCCGGCTTCAATGGTGGGCAAACTCGACAGCTGAAGCTGTTGCGCAAGCGCGGCTGCAAGTTCGCTGATGATCGACCAATCTGCTTGCTCCCAATGCTCAAGCGACCACGCAGGCCCGGCATGCAGAGTCCAGCCGAAATGTTGGCCCAAATGCTGGCCCACATGCTGGCCCACATGCTGGCCCACATGCTGGCCACCATTTTGAGCACCGTGTTGCCCACCGTCAGCGCTGCCAGGTTGTTGATCGGAGGACTGCTGATCGGAGGATAGCCGTCCCGGCTTGCTCGCTTCGCGGGCAGCCCAGCTGAGCGCCACGCCGTCTGCAAAGATCGCATCTGCCGGAGATATCAAGCGTTCGACAAAGCGCACGGCCACGGCAATACACGGCTGCATCGCAACCTGTTCGGCGAGCATCCGCGCGGATGGAAAGTGCCTTAGCAACGCCGCCGCCTGGGGTGCCGGCGCGGTGCAAACAACCCGCTGATAGGGCCCCCATTGCTGGCCCGATTCGTCCACCAAGTAAAGCCCGCTGGCGTCCACAACCTCACGGATACGCAGGCCCAAACGCACCGTGAACGCCGCGCAGGCCAAAGCACGCGCAATCGACTGCATGGCCGGCACGCCGACCAGGCGCAGCTCCTTTTCATCGACCCGGCTCAGGGCGCCGTTTCGCCGCGTGTAGACTGCGGGCTGCCACTGGGCACTGGCCGCACCGATGTCTTTCAGATGGGCTTGAAACTCGCTACTGCGGGCGGTTGCGTATTGCGCGCCAAGATCAAAACCATGGCCATCGAGCCGACGCTGCGCGAGCCGACCGCCTAAGCCGCGCGACTTTTCAAACAGCTCAACCGAGATGCCGCGCCCAGCAAGAGCGCGCGCACAGCTGAGGCCAGCAATACCGCCGCCAAGGATCGCCACCGCAGGCACGCGGCTCACGGCGCGAGCCAAATGAATACCGCATGCAGGCCAACCACAGCGCCGGTCAAATGGGTGCGCAAAGTTCGATACCAGAGCGGCCAGTCGGGCGTGCGCGGCTTGAGCACGTCAAAGGTTCCCAGCGTTAGAAACAGCAGGGCATTGAACTGAATGGCATAGCTACTGGGCAGCAGTAAAATCAAAAACGCGATAAGGCTGGGAGCAACCGCCAGCGAGAGCGCTTTGGCGCTGGGTGCGCGCATTGCCGCGCCCCAGCGAACCCCACCCAGGAACGAAAGAATCACCGCGCCGTAGTACAAGAATGCCTTGTAGCCGAGCGCCTGAAGCTGCGCATGCCCAGGCAAGAGCGCAAGCACTAGAGCAGCCACGAAAGGCAGCAAGCCTGCGTAACCGAGCACGTAGCCCGCGCGTGATGGATTCATGGCAAGCGTCCGACGCCAATCAATAGGGGAGCGATTTGACCACAGGCGGCGTGCTCTGGACGTGCTGGCGATTGCAGGCGGACTGTGCGGCGCGTCGGCGTGAAACGTGTTCGCGCGTGACCGCGCTGGCACTCCACAAAAAAGCTGATGCCGCATGGCTAACCACACGGCATCAGCTTCATCGCCACTCAGCTCAGGCCTTGAACCACAAGGAATGTGGTCTGGCCTTGCCGCTTGATCAACATCAGGGCTGGCCTGTCTTTCTGATCGCGCAGGGCAGCTTCAAACTCACCCGCAGAATCAACCTTCTTGCGGTTCACCTCCATCACCACATCGCCTTCCTGCAAACCGGACTGTGCGGCCTCACGGGAACGCAGCTGCGTGATCACCACGCCATGGCTCACCTCAAGCTCGGTTTTTTGCTCGTTCGTGAGGCCTTGTACGGCGTAGTTTTCATTGGTGCGCTGATCGGGGACGCTGCCGCCGCCCGAATTCCTCGCCACCGCCTGATTCTCTGGGCGGCGCGCGAGCGTAATGTCGATGGTTTGACGCTTGCCTTCACGCATGATTTCCACCGGAACCCGCTTGCCGACTTCGGTTTGGGTCACCATCGGAGGCAGGTCAGCCGAATCGCGGACCGCTTGCCCGTCAAACTTCAAGATCACATCGCCGGTGCGCAGACCCGCCTTGAGTGCCGGACCGGATTCGTCGATCTGACCGACCAAAGCACCTGAGGCGCGATCCAGACCAAACTGCTCGGCAAGCTCCGGCGTGATGGCCTGAATACCGACTCCCAGCCATCCGCGCGCCACCGTACCGGTCGCCTCCAGCTGTTTACTCACGTTCATGGCGGTGTTGATCGGAATGGCAAAGCTCAGGCCCATGTAGCCGCCGCTGCCGGAAAGAATCTGTGAGTTAATCCCGATGACCTCGCCGCTCGCATTGAACAGCGGGCCGCCTGAGTTGCCCGGATTCACTGCGGCATCGGTCTGAATGAACGGCACCAGCTGATCGCCCGGAAGATTGCGTCCAGTGGCGCTGATGATGCCCTGCGTGGCGGAAAAGTCCATTTGGAACGGGGACCCGATGGCAAGCACCCATTCACCCACTTCGGCGCGGTCTGAGTTGCCCAAGCGCACGGACGGCAGACCGCTCGCTTTAACCTTGATCACGGCAACGTCGGTTTGCTCATCAAGTCCGATCAGTTCTGCTTTGAAGGTCCGCTGATCGTTCATTCTGACGCTGATTTCCTCCGCGCCCTTTACCACGTGCGCATTGGTCAAGATGATGCCGTCGGCGCTCACCACGAAGCCAGAGCCCGTGCCACCGCGCGGCATTTGCTGGGGTCGACCGAAGCGGCGGAACAATTGCCCGAACGGATCCGCTTGATCCATTTCCTGCTCGTTGACCGGTTCGGCCCGCGCGCTGACCTCGATCTTCACGATCGAATCGATGTTTTCCCGCACGATCGAGCGAAAATCAGGCAGCGCGATCCCGGAGCTTGAGGTTGCGGCGCTGACGCTCTCAGCCGGTGGATTGGCGGCGATGCGCTCCTGCGCATCGGTTCTTGTTGCGCTTAGCCCGAGCGCAACAGCAATTGCGACGCCCAAACTGGCACCTAAGGTGACTACCGTTCGATTCATAGCGTTTTATCCAGATTCAAGTGAAATGCTGCGCACGCAGCACAATGAGGCGGTCGAACCGCGGTTCGCCTGAAAGTTTCAAAACCGCTTCAGGCAACCGCACGTGAGTGCCGCAATCTTAACGAGCTGATTGACAGCGCTGGATGAAAAGAGGGGGCGCGGAGAAAAAAGTAGCGCCGTCGATCGCTGGATCTGCCCAAAGCGACTCGCGGGAGGTATTCTTCACGCCTTCTTAACACACCCGGAGTTGCTCTCTATGCGTCGAACCGCACTGGCGTCCGCCATCCTTCAGCTCATGGCGGCCATCGCGATGACCGCACAAGCTGCTCCTGCGCCTCAGGCAGAAGACGCTGAGAGCGCCGAGCAGCAGCTTGACCAACTGGTGGTGGTTGGCTCCCGGCGCTACGATCGCAGCGATACCCAGACTCAGGTACCGGTGGACATTATCCCGCTCGACAAGGCGGTCGAGTCCGGCGCTCAGTTTGATTTGGCGCAAACCCTGCAGTACATCGCGCCATCGTTCAACTCGACCCGCCAAACCGGCGCGGATGGCGCCGATCTTGTTGATTCCGCGGCATTGCGCGGTTTAGGGTCCGACCAGACCCTGGTGTTACTGAACGGAAAGCGCCGTCATTCCACCGCATTGGTCAACTTGTTCGGGGCGCGCAACCGCGGCAACACCGGGACTGACCTGAACACGATCCCGATGCTTGCGGTGGAACGCGTCGAAATTTTGCGTGATGGCGCTGCGGCGCAATATGGCTCGGACGCAATTGCCGGCGTGATGAACATCCAGCTGAAGCGACGCCCCGGCTGTGAAGCAGTTTTGGGCTATGGCCAATACACCGCCGGTGACGGCAAAAATTATCTTGCCTCCAGTTATTGCGGGATCGAAACCAGTCGCGGGTCGGTGGTGGCGCTGACCGCAGAACTCGCGCAGCGCGGGCGCTCGGACCGTTCTGAGCCTGCGGACAACCCGCGCATCATCGGCGACTCGGATGTCGATCAGCTGACGCTGCTGGCGAACGCGGAATCGCCCTGGGGCGACAGCGCCACCGGCTATTTCAATCTGGGCTTCCAGAATCGTGACGCGTCCTCAGCCGCCTTTTCGCGCGGTGGCGTAGGGTCGGACGATATTCCGTCGCGCAATTCGGCGGCGCTCTACCCGAACGGTTTTGTGCCGTTTATTGACGCTGATCTGGAGGACTTTCACGCTACCGCGGGTGTTTGGGGCATGTGGGGCGAGTTGCGTGCGGACGCCTCCACAACCTACGGCTGGAACGAAATGCTGTACACGATCAACAACACGCTGAATGCGTCGATCGCGAATCTTGATCGCCGCAACGGCGGTCGCGGCATAAGCGCCACCAGCTTCGACGCCGGCGGCTTTAGCTTCGCGCAGAGCACTACCAACGTCGATTTCAGCCGTTTCTTCGACAGCTACTTTCAAGGCCTGAATATTGCGTTCGGCGCTGAAGTGCGGATCGATGACTACCAGATCAAGGCTGGCGAACCCGGCTCGTACATCGACGCCGACGGCGCTGGCGGTGGCAGCGCCGGCAGCCAGGGTTTTCCAGGCTTCCAACCTAGCGACGAAGTGGATTCCAGCCGCGAAAGCTGGTCCGTTTACAGCGATTTTGAAGCCGACATTTCAGACACTTTTACCGGCGGCGCTGCGCTGCGCTTTGAGGACTATTCCGACTTTGGCTCAACCCTGGACGGCAAGCTCAGCGGCGCTTTTCGTGCCAGCGCAAGCGCGCTGATTCGCGGCTCGGTGAGCACCGGATTCCGGGCGCCTTCACTGCAACAGCGGCTGTTCTCTTCAACCTTTACCGATTTCATCAGCGGCCGTCCAGTGGACGTCGTACTGGCGCCAAACGGCGGCCGCATCGCCAATGCCGCCGGTATTCCACAGCTGCGCGAAGAAACCTCCAACGGCTTCACGCTCGGCTTTACCTACTCGCCCAATGACCAGCTCTCCTTGGCTCTGGACGGGTACCGGATCGATATTGACGACCGCATCGTACTGACCGGGCGCTTTGACAACCAAGACCCGGATATTGGCTCGATCCTGAACAGCCTGGGCGTTGGTCAAGCGCAGTTTTTCGTCAATTCGGTGGATACCAAGACGCAGGGAATCGACCTCACGCTCTCGCACACCTGGGCCTTTGACTTTGGCGCGCAGCTGGTCAGCTACCTTGGCTACAACTACAGCAAAACCGAAGTACAGGCGATCAATACGCCGACGCGCTTGCGTGGGCGCGAAGACGTGCTGCTCAGCGAGCGCGAGCGATTGTTCATTGAGCAAGGTGCTCCCCGCTCAAAGGGCGTCTTGAGTTTTGACTACTCGCAGGATGCGTGGAGCGGCGCGCTCAAGGTCATCTACTTCGGCACCCAGAACCTAGGCACATTCTCCGGTCCGCCGGTACCGAATCAACGCTATCGCGCGAAGACCTCAGCCGATGTCAGCCTGTCGTACAGCTTCACGCCCGACGTACGCCTGACCGTCGGTGCCGCCAACGTGTTGGACAAGTTCCCAAGCCGTCAGGATCCCAACGAAACGGACAACGGGCACGTGTTTGAAAGCGTGCAGTTCGGTCTCAACGGCGCCTCGGCGTATCTGCGGCTTTGGACCCGGTTTTAGCGTGGATGCTGGCTGGCCGCAGGTGCGGGAATTCTTTGGCCGCCAAGTGCGCGATCCGATTACCGGGTCGCGCTGCGCGCCGTCCTTCCGGTCCGGCTTGAGGACTGCGCTTCCCACGCGCCGTGCGCGTTGCGCTCGAACCGCTTGCCAGCGATTCTCACCAGCGATTCTCACCGGGGTTTCTCACCGGGGTTTCTGGAGGCTCTCCCGCGCTGCATTCAAGTACGGCAGTTTTCGCTTTTCAGGTTTTTGAATCAGGCTCAAACGAGGCTCCACGCATGCCGCTCTACCTTGCCCTGCTGCGCGATTCTGGCGACGCCACCGAACGACGCCAGACGCATTTGGTTGCCCATGCCAAGCACATTGCCCAGGTGCACCAAGCAATCGCCATCGCCGGACCCCTGCGCGATCAGCAGGCAAAGATCGTTGGCAGCATGTTCGTGCTGGACCTGCCCGACCTTGCCGCCGTGCATGCGTGGCTGGCGAAGGATCCCTATGCGCTTGCCGACATCTGGCAAACGCCAGAAGTGCTCGCTTTGACGCCGGCTGCGGGCGCGTGGATTGGCGGCTTGTCGGAGCCATTGAAGCGCTTGCTGCGGCCGGAAGAATGAGTTGCCGCTGCGCGAATCCGCCCCTACCTGACTTGATCCGACATCACGCGCTGTTGTACTGGTGCATTAGTGTGTCTACACAGCCTGTTGTACTTAGGTGAATCAGATCAAATTCTTCTCGCCGGCCTATTGGCTAGCGCCTTTTCTTTGTTGACAATAGGGGCAGTTTTAGTGCCCCGCGTGCGCGGGTCAAGAAGCACCATTTGGGTATTTTCAGGAGCAGGCATGAATTTTCATGAGTACCAGGCGAAAGAGCTGTTTGCGAACTACGACATTCGCGTACCCGCAGGACTAGTGGCCAACTCGCCGGAAGGTGCCGCTGACGCAGCGCGCAGATTAGGCGGCGAGCAGTGGGTGGTGAAGGCACAAATCCACGCTGGCGGGCGCGGCAAGGCGGGTGGCGTTAAGCTGTGCAAAACCTTAGCGCAAGTGCGTGACGCAGCCGGCAAAATGCTTGGCACACGCATGGTCACTTACCAGACCGCAGGGCGTGCCCTGCCGGTGAACGAAGTTCTGGTTACCGAAGCCACCGACATCGCCAAGGAACTTTACTTGAGCATGCTGGTGGATCGCGCTGAGAAGGCAATTTGCTTCATCGCATCGCCCGAAGGCGGCGTCGATATTGAGCAGGTTGCGCGCGATACGCCAGACCGCGTATTCACTCTGGTGGTGGACTGGATCGAAGGACTGCAGCCGTACCACTGCCGAAACCTCGGCTTTGATATGGGACTGGGTGCCAAGCAGGTAGGTCAGCTGACCAAGATCATGCTGGGCATGTACAAGCTGTTTGTCGACAAAGACCTCAGCATGATCGAGTTGAACCCGCTGATCATCAATCCTGCGGGTGACCTTGTGGCCTTGGACGGCAAGATCAACGCCGACGAAAACGCCATCTTCCGCCAGCCAAAGCTGGAATCCATGCGCGATGTCACGCAGGAAGACGCGCTGGAGGCTCAGGCGGCTCGCTTCAATCTCAATTACGTCAGCCTCGACGGCGACATCGCATGCATGGTGAATGGCGCCGGCTTGGCGATGGCCACCATGGACGTGATCATGGTTAAGGGCGGCCAGCCAGCAAACTTCCTTGATGTGGGCGGCGGCGCCACGACCGAACGGGTTGCAGAGGCGCTGAAAATCATCCTCTCAAACGAAAAGGTCAAAGCCATCCTGATCAATATCTTCGGCGGCATCGTGCGCTGTGATTTGATTGCGGAGGGCATTATCGCCGCAGCCAAGGAAGTACAGCTGCAGATTCCGTTAGTGGTGCGCCTTGAGGGCACTAATGTCGAAAAAGGTCGGGAAATGCTGGACAAGAGCAGCCTGCCGATTACCCCTGCCAAAGACCTGTCGGACGCAGCCATCAAAGCTGTCGCCGCGGCGCGCGGCAAGTAAGCCCACGGATTCGGAGAACGCACATGGCAGTTTTGGTTGGAAAACACTCGCGCGTCATTTGTCAGGGCATTACTGGCAAGCAAGGCGAATTTCACTCTGAGCAGGCGCTCGAGTACGGTACCCGACTGGTCGGGGGCGTGACGCCTGGGAAGGGCGGCAAAGAACACCTGGGCGTCATGGTGTTCAACACGGTGCGGGAAGCCGTGCAGGAAACCCGTGCCGACGTTTCAATGATCTTCGTACCACCACCGTTCGCGGCAGACGCCATCCTTGAGGCGGCGGATGCCGGAATCAAGGTCATCGTCTGCATTACCGAAGGCATTCCCGTATTGGACATGCTGAAGGTCAAGCAGGCGCTGACGAAGTACCCCAACACGTATCTGATTGGACCCAATTGCCCCGGCATCATTACGCCTGGCGAGTGCAAGGTCGGCATCATGCCGGGCTTCATTCACAAGAAGGGAAAAATTGGCATCGTCTCCCGCTCGGGCACGCTCACCTATGAGGCCGTGTATCAAACCACCATGGTCGGCCTGGGTCAGAGCACCTGTATTGGAATCGGTGGCGATCCGATTCAGGGCATGAACTTCATTGACTGCTTGCGCCTGTTCCAGGACGACCCGCAAACCGAGGGCATCATCATGGTGGGCGAAATTGGCGGCACTGCAGAAGAGGAAGCAGCCGAGTTCATCGAAGAATACGTAACAAAACCGGTAGTTGCCTACATCGCGGGCGTTGCTGCGCCAGTGGGTAAGCGCATGGGACATGCCGGAGCCATCGTATCGGGCGGGAAAGGTACCGCCGAAGGCAAGTTTGCCGCTCTTGAGAAAGCTGGTGTCACGACCGTTCGGTCGCCGGCTGATCTTGGGGCAGCAATCGCAGAGCGCCTCTCCGGCGCGTCAACCACCAAGAAGAAAGGGAGTACAACGATGACCAAGAAACCGATGTCGGCGACGAATCCGACGGATGCTGCAAAACCAGCCGCACCGGCCAAAAAGGCCGTCGCTAAGAAGGCGGCTGCGCCTGAGAAGAAGGCCGCTGCGCCCGAGAAGAAGGCCGCCGCTCCGGCGCCTGCAAAGAAGCCAGCTGCGCCAGCCAAGAAGGCCGCGGCTCCAGCTCCGGCCAAGAAGGCTGCGGTGGCTCCTGCTCCAGCTAAGAAGGCGGCGCCTGCACCTGCCAAGAAAGCTGCTGCGCCGGTGAAGAAGGCTGCAGCTCCTGCTCCGGCTAAGAAGGCTGCGGCCGCTCCTGCTCCGGCCAAAAAGGCCGCCGCCGCTCCTGCTCCAGCGAAGAAGGCTGCGGCTGCTGCCCCGACCAAGAAAGCTGCGGCTCCAGCCAAGAAGGCTGCGCCGCCTGCGCCCGCCAAGAAAGCTGCGGCTCCAGCCAAGAAAGCCGCCCCTGCAAAGAAGAAGTAAGCTTGCTTGAGCAAAGACCCCGCGTGCCCTTGTGGTGCGCGGGGTCTATTTTTTTACCAGTCAGAATTACTGCCCGCGTCGCTGCCAGAGCTCCGGCCAGAGCTCCGGCCAGAGCTCCGGCCAGAGCGCTGGCCAGAAGCAGGGCCAGAAGCATGGCCAGAAGGGCCACCACCCCGGAAGAATTGATCCATTTGCGCCGCAACCTCAGGGTAAGCCTGTCTCAGCACATCCGGCGCGGTGAAGTAAGTCTCGCAACATACGGCAAAGAACTCTTCGGGCTCTTGCGCACCGTAAGGGTCGATCGGGCAGCGCTCTCCGGCCTGATGGCGCTGCGACAAGTCTGCATAAGCCGCTGAGAAAACCTTTGCCCAAGCATCCCCGGACATTTGCGGGTGCAGCGGCGGACGTCCATCCATCACGCCGTCAAGCGCATCCAGCTTGTGCGCCAGCTCGTGGATCAGTACGTTCTGCTGGCCACTTGGGTGTCTCAGATCGTGCTCAAGATCCTGCCAGGAAAGAATCAGCGGACCGTGCTGCCAGGATTCGCCTTCCAGATTTACCTCGTATTCGTGCATCACGCCGGTCAGCGGATCACGCTCGCGCCGGGTCGCCCGGAACGCACCTGGATAGATCACCAGATCACGCCAGCCTTCGAACGCTTGATAGCCCAGATTCAACATGGGCCAGGCGGCCAGGGTTGCGATGCGCGTGCGCACGGCGGTAGTGACCGCAAACCCGTGCACCCCGCTAAATCGCTTTTCAGCTGCAAACTCGCGTGCCAGCTGGCGCAGCCGGCGCCGCTCCGGCTCGCTAAGCTTGGTCAGACCTGGCACGCGCGCGATCGTGGCGTCGAACCAAGCGTTCGAAAAGCTCACGGTGGAGGCGCGCATGCGACGCCAAAGGTTGGACACGATGGACATGCGCCACTAACTGGATGCCGACGCTGAAAAAGCAAGCCCTGCTTGCCAAACAAGCGACGAATCTCGCAGCGAGAGACACCAAATCAGCGCTAAGCGGTGTATTTTGCGGCTCTGAATTCGTTGCCTTATAGGAGGGCGTTGATGAGCAGTTCACCCAAACCCAGTTTTTACTTGGCCGTTCTGTTGGTCATTCTTGGCTTGCTTGGCTATGCCTGGATGCAGTTCAAGGCAAAGGAGCCAACCGCTGCTGTGTTTGGCGCGCCAGCGAGCAGCAGCGCGGGCATTGATGCTGCCCCGGCATCCGGCAGCGAGCCTGAGGCGCCCGACAGCAGCACGCCAACCACGGTCAAGGAATACACCTACGTCGCGGCCAGCAAGCTGCCTGAAGTCAAGGGCGTTTCGAACTACAACGAACTTGGCGCCGATCGCGTGGTGAAATTTGCCATCAACGTTTGGGCTGGCTGGGCACCGATCGTGTACGCCAACGGCGGCTCAAAGCCGGGAAAGCAATGGAGCGCGCCGGGTGGCAAGCCTTTCAAGGTTGAATTGGTGCTGATCGACGACCCGGTACAGATGGCGAACGCGTACGCCACCGGTGATGTCCATATCGGCTGGGCCACGGTCGACATGCTGCCCCTGCTGCTGGAGACGCTCAAGCGGGACTCGCGCGTCATGCCGCGCGTGTACCAACAGATTGACTGGAGCAACGGTGGCGACGGTATTGTGGTGCGTGACGCGATCAAGTCGGCCAAAGATTTACGCGGTAAGACGGTCGTGCTGGCGCAAAACTCACCCTCACACTATTTCCTGCTCAACACGCTGATCAACGCCGGGGTCGATCCCAGCGAAGTGGACATGCGCTTCACCAGCACCGCCTTTGAGGCGGCGTCGGCGTTCAATGCAGACAAGAAAATTGCCGCTGCGGTCACCTGGGCACCGGACATCTATACGCTGTCCGAAGCGAAGGGAAATCGCATGCTGGTCAACACCCAGACTGCCAACAAGCTGATTGCCGACGTTTGGTTTGCGCGCGCGGATTTTGCGAAAGACAACCCGGACATTATTGAGGGCTTGGTGCGCGGGATTTTCGACGCCATGATTGCGCTGGAAGCGCAAAACAACAAGCAGGTGGTCGCCAAACAAATGGGGGATTTCTATGGCATTCCTGAGGGCGACACGCTGGCGATGCTTGCCGACGCCTATGCGACCAACTATGCCGAGAACAAAGACTTTTTCCTGAATCAGAATTCGCCGACCAACTTTGAGCGCACCTTCAACACCGCGCGCATGCTCTATCGCAAGGCGGGCGTAGCAGATAGCCGCGTCACCTTCGATCAGATCGTCGACTTTTCGGTCATCCAAAAGCTTGGCAAGGAAGCAAAGTACGCCAGCCAGAAATCGACTTACGCGCCAAACTTCGCACCTCTTTCAGCCAGCGCCATCCAAGGCGAAGGCGGCGAGATCCTGACCAAGACCGTGGTCATTCAGTTCTTTCCCAATTCCTCCGAGCTGAGCAAGAAGGTCACCAAACTGGTCAATGGTCAGACCCTGGAGGAAGACTACGATCCGCAGGTGCCGGCTGTGCTTGAAGAAGTGGGCCGACTCTCCGGACAGTTTGGTGCGGCGCGCATCGTAATTGAGGGACACACGGACGCCTCCATGAAAGGCACGGTGCCCGAAGCTGCCGTACAAGAGCTGTCAACAAGCCGCGCCGATGCGGTCAAACAGGCCTTGGTGAAGCGATTCCCGAACTTGAATCCGAACCAGTTTGCCGTGCAGGGCATGGGTTGGACGCGGGCAGCCGACCAATCAGATCCGGACAATCACAGCAAGAATCGACGCGTCGAGATCAAGGTCTATCCGCTCGAGCAGCAATAATTGCACGCGAACCCCGGAACCATGGTATCCGGGGTTCGCTCTTTCCGGTATTGCGCACTAGCGCTTTAGCACGCTGCCCAGAGCGCTCAGCACGCGCGCCACGATCTCAGGCTGACTACCCGCACCCATCAAGCCAATGCGCCAGACTTTACCCGCAAGTGGCCCCAGACCTGCACCGATTTCGATCCCGTGTTCCATCAGCAGCGCACGTCGAACGGCGGCCTCATCCACGCCGACCGGAACCTTGATCGCGTTCAATTGCGGCAGACGCCATCGGGCATCGACCAGAAACTCCAGCCCCAGCTCTGCCAAGCCCGCGGCCAGCAGCTCATGATTGCGGAGGTGCCGGGCCCAGGACGCTTCCAGACCTTCCAGCGCAAGCAAGCGCAAAGCCTCGTGCAGCGCGTACAGCATGTTCACCGGCGCGGTGTGGTGATAGCTACGGCCGCCCTCGCCGGCCCAGTAGTTCATCACCAAGCCAAGATCTAAAAACCAGCTCTGCACCTTGTGCTTGCGCTGCTTGAGCACCTCAACCGCGCGCTCACTGAAAGACAGCGGGGACAATCCCGGCGGGGCAGACAGGCATTTCTGGGAACCCGAATAAATCGCATCGATACCCCAGGCATCGACCGCAAGCTCAATGCCGCCCAGGCTGGTCACGGCATCAACCACGCTCAGCGCTCCGTGCGCCTGCGCCAGAGCGCACAGGGTTTGCGCATCCGAGCGCACACCGGTTGAGGTCTCGGCGTGCACGAACCCGAGCAGCTTGGCGCCGGGATGGGCGCGCAGCGCAGCTTCCACCTTTTCCGGATGCACAGGCTGACCGAAGTCATCTTCCACCGCGACTACCTTGGCCCCCATGCGCAAAGCATTCTCACGCATGCGGCCACCAAACACGCCGTTCATGCACACGATCGCCGTGTCACCGGGCTCCAGCAGGTTGGCAAGACAGGCCTCCATTCCAGCCGAGCCCGGCGCGGAAATCGGGATGGTCAGCGCGTTGGTGGTTTGAAACGCCATGCGCAGCAGCGCCTTGACCTCGTCCATCATCACCACAAAGGCCGGATCCAGATGCCCCAGCGTAGGCTTGGCCAGCGCAGCCAGGACAGAAGCGGGAACCGGCGACGGTCCGGGACCTAGGAGCAAACGTTCGGGAGGTTGAAAGGCTGCAAACATCGTATGGAAGCCAAGCGGAAAGAACGTGCAACCTATCGGCCGGAGCCTGAGCGATCAATAGCGGACCAGGCGCCGAACAGGCCACACAAGGCCATACAAGGGCAGGCAAGCTCCCCACAACCTATCGGCGCGGTCCGACTGCTGCCTCTGCAGGACGCCGATCCGCATTGATCGAGGCTCCCATTCAGGCTGCTTGTGAACTGCTCAATGCGCGACCTTGAATCGAATATATTGCTTCTAATCATACGGTTACCCGATATTTATCAGGAATACTTGAGGTATTTACTACAACGCCGTGACTGTAGGCCAAAAGTCATGCTTGTCCACAGAGCATGGGGAAAACTCTGTGCAAAACCCGCATAACTGGGGGCGGGAAGCTGATCTGAGTGGCCTTTGCAGCAAACTGGCAAGAGCTTGGACGAAACAAAAATATCCCTGTTATTCATGGCCTTAAAATCGCGCCATGGAAGCCGCACTGAGCTGAGCCGGGCGCGTGCGTCAAAGCTATGAAACGGTGCATAAGTGCTTGAGCAAAACCGTATTCGCCAATGGCTCTTGCAAACCAGCGTGGTGATAGCTACCGTTCGCGGCCCTTCTCCGGGTGCCATCCGATGAGCGCTACCACTCTAAAGTCACTAGAGGAATGGGTCGCCAGCGTCGCTGACTTGACCAAGCCCTCCGCCATCCATTGGTGTGACGGCAGCGAAAGTGAACGCGATCAGCTGCTGCAGCTAATGCAGAAGAACGGCGACCTGCTTTCCTTGAACGAGCAAAGCCACCCAGACTGCTATCTGCATCGCTCCCATCCGCTGGACGTGGCGCGGGTGGAACACCTCACGTTTGTCTGCACGTCCGAGCGGGACGACGCCGGCCCGAACAATCACTGGCTGGCGCCAGCGGCCGCACACGCCAAGATCGACGCCTTGTTCAAAGGCTGCATGCACGGCCGCACCCTGTACGTAGTTCCCTACTGCATGGGCCCTATCGATTCACCAATCAGCCGCTGCGGGGTGGAAATCACCGACAGCCCCTATGTGGTGGTCAATATGCGCATGATGACGCGCATGGGTGCTCTAGCACTTCAGCGCATTGAGCGCGAAGCTGCGTTTGTGCGCGGCCTGCACTCGCTTGGTGAGCTGGATCCGGAGCGCCGCTTTATCATGCATTTCCCGGAACAGCTGATGATCAAGAGCTACGGATCGGGCTATGGCGGTAACGCACTGCTGGGCAAAAAATGCCATGCGCTGCGTATTGCAAGCTATCAGGCGCGCCAGGAAGGCTGGTTGGCCGAGCACATGCTGATCGTGGGCATTGAAAACCCACAGGGCGAAACGCACTACGTGGCCGCTGCGTTCCCGAGCGCTTGCGGCAAAACCAATTTGGCGATGCTGATTCCGCCAGAATCGGTGTACCCGGGCTGGAAGGTTTTTACGATTGGCGATGACATTTGCTGGATGCAGCCGGGCAAGGATGGCCGCCTATATGCGATCAACCCGGAGAGCGGGTTCTTTGGCGTTGCCCCGGGCACCGGCAGCAATACCAACCCGAATGCGCTCGCGATGCTCGATCGCAATGCGCTTTTCACCAATGTTGCAGTCACCGGTGACAACCGACCGTGGTGGGAAGGTCTGAGCAAAGAAACGCCCGTGCTCGACTGGCAAGGGCGCACCTTTGATCCGGCGAACGGGCCAGCAGCGCACCCGAACTCACGTTTCACGGTGCCTATGGAGCGTTGCCCAAGCTACTCGCCGGAAGCGCAGAATCCACGCGGAGTGCCGATCTCGGCGATCATTTTCGGCGGACGGCGCGGCTCGTTGGTGCCCTTGGTTTTTGAAGCCCGCAACTGGCAACACGGGGTATTGGTGGGCGCCACGATGGCCTCAGAAACCACCGCCGCAGCCAGCGGCCAAGTGGGCGTGGTACGCCGCGATCCGATGGCCATGAAGCCGTTTTGCGGCTATCACTTTGGCGACTACTGGGCGCACTGGCTGAGCATTGGCGAACGCGCGCCCGCAGCACCCAAGATTTTTCACGTCAATTGGTTCCGCAAGGGCGCTGACGGCAAGTTTCTCTGGCCGGGCTTCGGCGACAACATGCGCGTATTGGAGTGGGTGTTGAAGCGCTGCAATGGTGAGATTGATGCTCTTGAGACTGCGATTGGTCGCCTGCCGCGCGCGGCCGATCTGAACCTGCAAGGCCTCAATCTGAGTGAACAGACGGTCGCTGAGCTGCTCAGCGTGGATGTTGATGGCTATGCTGCGGAGTTCGCAGCAATCGGCGAGTTTCTCGTCGAGTATCAGCCGCGCACGCCAGCGGCCTTGCTGATAGAGCAAAAGCAGATCTTGGCCGCACTGCAAGGTCAGCCCGCCGAAGCGGCCTGACTGTTAAGTCGCACAAGCGTACGGCTGACTGATTGACTGATTGACTGATTGACTGATTGACTGATTGACTGATTGACTGATTGACTGATTGACTGATTGACTGATTGACTGATTGACTGATTGACTGATTGACTGATTGACTGATTG
>Ga0163144_10010733_pt1 | contig 19479 bp, 18 predicted proteins | sample OliLak19BULKMAT1_FD_123175 | JGI IMG/M metagenome (GOLD analysis project Ga0163144, IMG submission 123175) | Freshwater microbial mat bacterial communities from Lake Vanda, McMurdo Dry Valleys, Antarctica - Oligotrophic Lake LV.19.BULKMAT1 | ecosystem: Environmental > Aquatic > Freshwater >... | reverse complement strand
TGGCGGCGTTGCCGGCGTCGGTCGGGCCTTGGAGGCCGCTTCCTCCTTGGCGCCTTGCCAGCGGGCACGACTGGCCCCTCCAGCCGTTGTGCGTGGTTACTTGATTCGCGGAGCGGGGGCGGGCGACAGAGGCGTGCTCCGCCTCGCGATTGCCCTGTTCGTATCCCGACTCACATCAGCGCGCTCGCGGCGTCAGCGCGGCCCAGCCGCAAGGCGCCGAGGAGGAAGCGGCCTGCAAGGCCCGACCGACGAAGGCAACGCCGCGGATGGGCCGCGATGACGCCGCGAGGTTACCAGCGGAAGCCGACGGCGGATCCTACTGGTCCGATCAGGAACTGCCCATCCGGCGCCACCGCCAGGTGCTCGGGACGGCGCACGCCGAGGTTGCCGTCGAATTTCCAGGCGTGCAGCGAGACCGCGTTGGAACCGCGGAAGTCGAGCACCTGGAGGTCCTCGCGGCCGATGTCGAGCAGGTAGAGCAGGCCGCGACGGTCGCAGCCGAGACCGGCGAGCTTGCGGATCTGGCCGGGGCTGTCGCCCTTGCCGCCGGCGTTGGTGACATGCACGGCGCTCTGCTTGGCATGGTCGAGAGCAAACTTCTTCACGTCGTAATTGGCGTAGTCGTAGACGTAGGCCGCGTCGCCGGCAGGGCTGACGGCGAGCAGACGCGGATCGCGCAGTTCGTCGCCGCCCTTGCCGCGGTCGAAGCGGCCGAACGTGAACTGGTAGCGACCTTCGGCGTCGAACACCACGACGCGGCGCAGGCCGGCGTCGAGGACGTAGATGCGGCCGTCCTCATCGAGGGCGAGGCGGGTCGGCTCCTTGTACTGGCCGTTGTTGACCCCCTTCTGGCCGACGACGACCGGCTTCTCGCCGAGCGCGCTGCCCTTGAGGCGCAGGACGACCGACTTGTCGGTGTCGAGCACGCACACGCCGCTGCCATCGGGCGAGACGGCGAGCGCGGTCAGTTCGCGGCCGAGGCCACCGACGCGGGCGACGAGGAACCCTTCGCTGTCGAAGGCGCGCAGTTCGCTCTCGTCCGGGTCGAGGCCGAACACGCGGCCGGCGCCGTCGGCGGCGAACTGCCGACAGGGCAGCCAGGCGGGTTGGCCACGCAGGCCGTTCGGCTTGCCTTCGCGGCTGTAGCGCGCGATCAGGCCGCTGGCGGCGTACGAGACGTAGACCTCATCGGTGCCGTCGACGAACAGGCCATCGGGTACGCCGAGGTCGAGGCGCAGACCCGCGTCGCTGGCGGGCGGCAACGCCTCTTTGGCCAGTCCCTTGGCGTCGACGATCTGGATCACGCCATTGGCCATCAGCACGAGCAGGCCGCGTGGGTGGGCGGCGATGTCGACCGGCGCGACTTTGGTATCGCCCTGGATCTCGTACGAGTCGAGGCGGCGATGGAAGCGGTCAAAGCGGTGCACGAGGCGCTGCTCGGCATCCAGGCAGGACAACTCACCAGAGGGGCCAACGCAGATCCGGGTGAGACCGACGAAACCATCGGCGCCCTTGGCGGCTTGGCCAAGGCGCGCGCGGAAACGGCCATCGTTCTCGAAGACGACCACGCCACCGGCGTACTGGTCGGCGACATAAAGCGTACCCTGGGCGTCGACGGCGAGATCGGTGGGGCGCCCCAGCTTGCCGATCTGGCGGGTGCGCGCGCCGTCGCCGTTATAGACGTGGATGCAGGCAGCGGAGGCATCGAGGCAGTAGATCTCACTGCGGAAGGGCACCACCGCGATCGGTGCTGCTGGCGCGGAATCGCCCATCTTCAGACCACGGTCGGCATTCCAGCCCGCGTCGATGCGCACCAGGCGGGCATCGGCGACATCGAATGCCCACCAGGACCCATCGGCAGCACGTTCCAGGCGCGACAGGTGGCGCTCGCTGCCTGCATAAAGGAAGGGACTGGCGCCGCGCTTGCGCAGGTCGCCATCGTCGGCCTTGGCCGAGAGCGGCACGGTGAGGGCCGTCTCCTGCCCGAGGCGGTCGCGGGCGGTGACCACCAGCGAGGCCTCGCTGGCGAGGCCGGGCGCCGACCACGTTATCTCGGGCCGCGAGGTGGTGCGCGCATCGAGTCGGCCGACGCGGCCCGCAGCGCCGTCGAGACGCCAGCTGTAGGTGACTGCATCGCCGTCGGGGTCGCTGATCGGCACCTTGATCGTGGCGGTGCTGGCCAGCGGCGCGCTGACCGCGCTGATAGCGGCGGTCGGACCAGGCGCGGTGTTGGGCGCGGCGTCGCCGGGCAGGGGCACCGCGTCGCAGCCCTTCTCGATCTTCGCCTGCGGTTCGCTCCAGGCGATACGGGCGCGGTACTTGCCATCGACGAAGGCCAGCACCAGCGCCTTGGCCAGCAGCTTCGGCCGCTCGATGATGACTTCCTTGGTGAGTGGGTGCTTCTCGAGCGCGCCCGGGCCATAGATCGCCACCACCGTGCCGGGCGCCAGCTGCACGCTGGCGTCGAAGCCGAGAACGACGTGGTTGGCATCGATCGAGTCGACTGCGCCGAGCGGTTTCTCGGCAGCGAGCAGGGGCGCGCCGACGGCGGCGAGCGACAGGAGCGTGGCGGAGGCGATGCGGAGCATAGGGATCCTGACGATCACGGTCACGGTTGCTGAAGCTGCGCGCCGGCGATGACCCAGCCGGCGGACTCTTCGCGCAAGGAGAGGACGTAGTGCAGCACGCGTTCGGGGTACACGGCGAGGGCGTGACGGATGCTGACCTTGAGTGTGCCCTGCTTGCCATCGCGGGCGAAGTCGTCGACACGGGTCGAGAACACCAGGCCGTCGTAGCGGTGCAGGGCGGCGAGGGCGGCGGCGAAGGGCTGGTCGACGACCACCGTCGCCAGCGCGACGGCATCGCCGGCGGTGACCGCCTTGTCGAGGGTGCCGAGATTGGTCTCGATGCGCTTGAGCTGGCGGCGGTCCTCGATGCGGCGCTCGAGTTCGGGCTTCTCTGGGCGATTGACGCCGGCGCTGGCGAGGAACTGCGTCAGCGCGTGCTCCATCGCCGGCACCTCGGACTTGGGATCCTCGATGATCGTCAGCACGCCGCGCGCCTGGGCCGACATGCGGGTCTCGAGCTCGGCCTGGCGCTTCTTCTGTTCGTCCTCGACCAGCTTGGAATTGGTCATCTCGGCCTCGGCCAGCACCACCGCGGCACTGCCCGGCGCGGTGGCGCGCAGGTCGGCGAGGGTGGCCTCGGCGGCGACCAGGTCGCGCGCGCGCAGGGCCGCGCTGAAGCGGTCGCGCAGAGCGGCGATGGTCTCCTTGACCTTGTTGACCGCGGCCAGGCCGGAACTGGCCCGGGTGCTGCCGGGATCGTGCTGCAGCGCGGCGGTGAAGCTGAGCTGAGCGCCGTCCCAGTCCTTGCGCTCGAGGGCGCGTTCGCCGTTGGCGAGCTGCTCGCGCACGGCCTGGGCGCGCGCGTCCGTCTGCTCGCGCTGGGTACGCGCCAGGCGCAGCTCCTTAGCGACCTCCTCATCATCGGGCAGCGAGGCGGCGAGCACCGCCAGGGTCTCTTCGGCCTTGGCCGGCTTGCCTTCGCCGATGGCGGAGCGCGCCTCGTCGAGCACGCGCTGACGCTGCTTGGCCACGCCTTCGCGCGAAGTGATGCGGGTGACCAGCGACTTGAGCGGCAGGGAGTCGGAGATCAGGCCTTGGGCCTCGGCGGCGGCGCGTCCGGCGCGCTCGGCGTCCCCCGCAGCGAAGGCGGTCTCGGCCTGTTTGAGCAGATTCTCGCCGTGGGCACGATGGATCTCGCCGAGCACGCGCTTCCACTCTTCGCTGTCGGAGTAGGTGCGGGCCTGGGCCTCGGCCTGGCGCTGGGCGGCTTCGAACGAACCCTTGGCCAGCAGATCGCGCACCTCGGCCATCACCGCCGCGGTCTCGGCCGGGTCGGGCCCGGTGCGCAGGGACAGTGGATCGAAGCGGGTGGGGAGCGGCTGAACGATGCGCTCGACCGGCTTGGCGTCTGGCGCCGGGCCGCGCGTCATCATCACCCCCGCACCGATCACCGCCGCCACCAGCAGAGCCGCGCCAGCGATGAGCAGCGGAGCTTTGCTGCCGCCGGTGCCGCCGCCGGTTTTCTCGCGCGCGAACTGGCCGCTCTTGACCACCGTGCCGCCGCTGCGGATCGCCGACGGATCGAGGTACGCCGACTGCGGCGCCTGGCCCTGGGCCAGCGCCTCGAGGTCGCGCAGCAGATCGCCCGCGGTCTGATAGCGGTCGTCGGCCCGCTTCTGCATGCACTTGAGCACCACCGCCTGGTAGTCCTCAGGGATCTGCGGGTCGATCTCCTTGGGCGCGCGCGGTGCCTGGTGGATGTGCTGATAGATGATCGAGGTCGCGTCCTGGCCGGTGAACGGCAGGCGTCCGGTCAGCATCTCATAGAACACCACGCCGAGCGCGTAGATGTCGGTGCGCTGGTCGCAGACCTCGCCGCGGCCCTGCTCGGGGCTGAAGTAGTTGACCGTGCCCATGATGGTGCCGGCCATGGTCAATCCGGTGTCACCGCTCGCCGCCAGCTTGGCGAGGCCGAAGTCCATCAGCTTGAGGACGCCCTTCTTGGTCATCATCATGTTGGCGGGCTTGATGTCGCGATGGATGATGCCGAGTTCACCGGCGGCGGCGAGACCGCGGCAGGCCTGCGCGACCAGGTCGAGCGCCTCGCGGTAGGTCGGCCGCCAGCCGCCCTTGAGCTTGACGGCGAGGTCGGTGCCTTCGACGTACTCCATGGCGAAGTAGTGATGGCCGGCGTGCTGGCCGGCGCCGTAGACCTGGATCACGTGCGGCGAGTTGATCAGCGCGACGGCCTTGGCCTCGAGGCCGAAGCGGGCGCGGAAGTTGTCGTTCTCGCTCAGATGCGGCGGCAGCACCTTGATCGCCACCGGGCGATCGAGGCTGACCTGGCGGCCCTTGTAGACCGAGCCCATGCCGCCCTTGCCGAGCAGTCCGCCGATGGCGAAGTCGCCCCAGACCTGGTTGCCATGCGTGCCGACCCCCGAATCGGCCTTGGCAGCGCCGGGGTTGTTGACGTTGAGATCGGTGACCTGGGTGCCGATGTCGGTGCGGCGGTTGGGCGGCGCGGTGGCGAGGGTCGGCTGGTCGGCGCTGGTCGGGATGCGGGTAATGCCGCTGCCCGAGGGCGGACGCGCGCCCCCACCGAGGTCAGTGACGACGGTGGCGGCGGGGTCGCCGGCCGACGTGGAGAGGTCAGCAACCACGGTCGGTTGGTCGGTGCCGGGGACCTTGAGCTTGGTGACCACCGTGCCATCCGCGGGCGGAATGGTGGGTTGATCGGGGCGCGGCTGCGGCTCCTGGGTGCTCATGTGTCCTCTGGTCGCCCTTCTGGACGCGCGGGTGCACTGTCCGCAGGGCTGAACGGCGGTCAACCGCAGGAAGAGCCTCATCGGTGGAAATTATCCCTCGGAGCGATTGACCGCTGGTGGGGCCATCGTAGCATCCCAACCCCTCGCACGTCCGGGAGACGCACGGCATGGCCAAGAGTTCAGCCAACCCCAACTCGGCCCTGCACGCCGACCTGATCAAGGTCTGCGAGGCGCTCGAAGAGCGCTACGGACGGCGCAAGACCATCAAGAGCACCGACTTCATCGAGGCCCTGGTCTACCAGATCCTCGAGATGGGCGCGGCCGAAAAGGCCGCGCGCGACGCGCTCAAGCGCATCCGCGAAGAGTACGTCGACTGGAACGACATGCGCGTCGCCACCGTGCGCGAGCTCGAGGACGTGCTCGGTCCGAAGTATTACCGCGTGCGCGAGAAGGCCGAGGATCTCAAGCACCTCCTCGCCGACGTCTACACCGCGTTCCGCAAGATGGACATCCACGATCTGCTCAATGCCGAGGGCATCGAGACCCTGCGCGCCTTGCCCGAGACGACCCTGATCCGCAAGGACATGGTCGAGCGCGCGCTGCTGCTGGTGCTCGACGTGAAGGTGTTCCCGATCGACGAGGACCAGTTCAAGCTGCTCAAGTTCCTCGGCGGCGTGCCTAAGCCGCTGACCATGCAGCAAGGCATGAAGAAGATCGAGGAGACCCTCGACCAGGAAGAACTGCTGCGCCTGGCCCGCGGCCTGCGCGAGCACATGCACATCATCCATAACGCCGGCGAGAGCGAGCCGCAGATGATCGCCTTCGGATGGAACCAGAAGGACCCGCTGGGGATGGATAAGGGACTCAAGAAGAAGAAGTGAATTCAGTCCGTGGTCCGTGGTTCGTAGTCCGTGGTCGAAAGACCTGAGACCTGACCGCGGCGTGACCACGGACCCGGAGGAGCTGAAGAATCCGTGGCCCTGGTCCGTGGTCGAATGACCCGGCCCCGGCCACGGCGGGACCACGGACCACGGACCACGCACCACGGACCCTCTATGGCTGGCCACTCCCACTGGGCCAACATCAAGCACAAGAAGAAGGTCAACGACAAGGCCAAGGCCAGGGTCCTGTCCCGCATGGGCAAGCTGATCGCCATCGCCTGCCAGTTCGGACCGCCCAAGCTTGAAGACAATCCCCGCCTGCGCCTAGCCGTGCAGAAGGCGCGCTCCGCGAACATGAACAACGAGGCGATCGACCGGGCGATCAAGAAGGCGGCCGGCATCGCCAAAGCCGGCCTCCAGATGCAGGACGTACTCTATGAAGGCTACGCCCCGGGCGGCGTCGCCGTGGTCGTGGTCTCGGCCACCGACAACCGCCACCGCACCGCGCCCGAGGTGAAGCGCATCTTCGAGTACGCCAGCGGCGCGATCGGCGCCCCCGGCTGCGTCGCCTGGCAGTTCGCCGACAAGGCGGTGTTCCTGGTCGGGCCGGCCAGCGAGGACCAGGTCATGGAGGCGCTGCTCACCGGGGGCGCCGATGCCGAGGACCTCCAGGCCAACCCCCAGGGCCAGGTCGAGATCACCGCCGCCCCCAACCAGTACGACGCCATCCTCAAAGCGCTGGCCGCGGCGAAATTGAGCGTGATCGAGTCCGACCTGACCAAGATCGCCGAGAACACCGTCCCGGTCACCGATCCGGCCGTGGCCAAAGGCATCCACGAGTTGGTCGCCGAACTCGAAGAGCACGGCGATGTCCAAGAGGTCTTCACCAATGCCGCGTTCGCCGAGGGGCTGGCGATGGCCGAGGCTGACGAGGACTGACCCCCCCCCGCGCCCTTGTTGCAATCGCTGGCGGCCCTCACACAATTCGCCCCCTCAACTCGTCCAAGGTAGTCCCCCATGGCCCGCCCAGCCCACCGCTTCCGCCACATCCGCCTGACCAGCCACCGGACACTGAACGCCGAGTGCAAGATCGCCAACCGTCCGCGCAAGGCCAAAGAGGCCGCGCGCCGCGAGGTCAAGATCGTCGCCATGATCAAGGCCGCCAAGGGCGCTGACTACGCGCCGGGTGTGAAGAGCTGGATCTGCGCCACGCTCGACAAGCAGTGGCGCCAGGTCACCCCGGCCGACATCAAGACCCTGGTCAGCTGATCACGGCTGAAGCCGGAGTGAGCAGAACGGCGGGCCACAAGCCCGCCGTTCTTCGTTTGCGATCATGAACGACTTTCCCGTCCAGCGCATCCTCTCTCGCCCCGACCACGAACTCGATGCCGGGGCGATCGAGGCGCTGTCGCGCATGGCGACCTACCTCGACCGCAGCAGCCTGAAGATCGTCTGGGATGACGGCGCGCCCGGCGATGCGCTCACCATCCATGTCTCGGATGACGCCATCCGCTACGCGCTGACCATCGCCGAGCTGCGCGCGTTGTGGAACGGCATGAAGGCCGGCCGGCCGGTCGACTGGTCGTCCCTGCGCCTCGTCCCGCGCTGACCACCCCCCGCGTGCGAGCTGCACGCCCCGATCTACGGAACCAGCGCCTGGGAGCTGAGCCCGGCCGGCACGTCGAGACGACGCCCCGGCCGGGCGGTCTCTCTCCGAGCGGCTCAAGAGCCGAGTGCAACTCGGCGATCCCAGGCGTCGGTTCCGTGTCCTCGTGAAAAAAAGTCCCACGCGGCGACCGTCCCCGACGCTGGACCTCAGCGACGCTTCCCCCATCATGCCGCCGCCACGCGCCGGCCGGCGCGCAACCCCCTCCTGGAGCTTCCATGTACATCGACGACGTCCGCGCCCGCCAGATCCTCGACAGCCGCGGCAACCCGACCATCGAGGTCGATGTCAGCCTGGATGACGGTTCGATGGGCCGCGCCGCGGTGCCCTCGGGCGCCTCGACCGGCGCCTATGAGGCGGTCGAACTGCGCGACGGCGACAAGACCAAGTACCTTGGCAAGGGCGTGCTCAAGGCGGTCGCCAACGTCAACGACCAGATCGGTCCCGAACTGGTCGGTCTCGACGCCTTCAACCAGCGCCAGATCGACTCGCTGATGATCGAGATGGATGGCACCGAGAACAAGGCGAAGCTCGGCGCCAACGCCATCCTCGGCGTTTCGCTCGCGGTCGCCAAGGCCGCCGCTGTTGCGCACCAGCTGCCGCTCTACCGCTACATCGGCGGCGCCAACGCCCGCCAGCTGCCGGTGCCGATGGCCAACATCATCAACGGCGGCAAGCACGCGGACAACAAGGTCGACTTCCAGGAATTCATGGTGATGCCGGTCGGTGCCAAGACCTGGAGCGAGGCCATCCGTCAGGTGTGCGAGGTCTTCCACGCGCTCAAGGGCGTGCTCAAGAAGGCCGGCCACAACACCAACGTCGGCGACGAAGGTGGCTTCGCGCCCAACCTCGACAACGAAGAGGCGCTCAAGTTCATCATGGAGGCCATCGTCAAGGCCGGCTACCAGCCCGGGCGACGGTCGGCAGATGGCACCTTCGGTGCCGGGGACTTCGCCATCGCCATGGACTGCGCCTCGTCCGAGCTGTTCGACGAGGGCGAGAAGAAGGGCTACAAGTTCTGGAAGTCGAACCCGGGCAAACTGTTCTCGGCCGACGAGATGATCGACCTCTTCGCCGGTTGGGCCGCCAAGTATCCGATCATCTCGATCGAGGATCCGCTCGACCAGGACGACTGGGCCGGCTACGTGAAGATGACCCAACGCATGGGCAAGACGGTGCAGGTGGTCGGCGACGACTTCTTCGTCACCAATCCCAAGCGCCTCGCCGAGGGTATCACCAAGGGCGCGTGCAACTCGATTTTGATCAAGGTCAACCAGATCGGCACACTCAGCGAGACGCTCGACGCCGTGCAGATGGCGCAGAAGGCCGGCTACACCGCCATCCTCTCGCACCGCTCGGGTGAGACCGAGGACACCACCATCGCCGACATCGCGGTCGCCACCAACTGCGGCCAGATCAAGACTGGCTCGGCCAGCCGCACCGACCGCATCGCCAAGTACAACCAGCTGATCCGCATCGAGGAGCAGCTCGGCAAGGAAGCGCAGTACCTCGGCCTGAAGACGTTCACCAACCTGTACCGGTAGACCGACCGCTTCCCGCCAGCGACCCCGCGCCCCAGCGCGGGGTCGCTTGGTTTGGCGGCCGGGGCATTCACCACGTTCTCATCCGGGCTCGCCACGCTTGCCGCCGCCACCCCAAGCCGAGCATCCACCGCCAGGAGCCACCATGACCCGCCTCGCCCTCGCCCTCGTCGCCATCACCGCCCTGCTCAGCGCTGGTTGCATGCGCCGCCCGGATTACGCCTTCAGCTACCACAAGGCGCAGACCAGCCAGGACCAGCTGCTGCGCGATCAGGAACAGTTGCGCAAGACGCGCGGTGTGAAGCGCGTCACCACCAAGCATGACCAGGACGGCAGCGCGACCATCGAAGTGGCGGTCGCCGAGGGGTACGACATCGAGATCCAGAAGAAGCTGTCGTCGATGGGCTATCAGCGCGGCCAGCACTGAGCGGCTGGGCACGAATCCCTTCCCGCCTGGATGCGACCGCTCTCGGCGGTGGGTTTATTTACACGCTCGTGAGCCCTCACCCAGTCGGGCGTGCCATCATCAGTTCGCCAGCCCCGACCGCGCGTGGCGCGAGCAGACCTGGGTGAAGGAGGGACCGCACAAGGTCGCCCATCCGCGCGCTGCGCCCGCCGTTCATTGGGGTAGCCTGCGCGCATGGCCAGCCGCTACGACGTGGTGGTGGTGGGCGCCGGACCGGCCGGGGCGATGAGCGCCTGCCTGCTCGCCACGGCGCAACCGTGGCTGCGCATCCTGCTGCTCGACGCCGAAAGCGAGCCACGCCATCGACCGTGCGGCGAGTACCTCTCGCCCGGAGCGCGTGGCGTGCTCGCCCGGGCCGGCGTCGAAGCGGCCGTGCTGGCGACCGGCGCCCACCTGCTCAGCGGCGTCGCCATCATCGGTCCGCATGGCGGTGCCCAGGTGCCCTTCGCCCCGGTCGCCGGCTTCGCTCCCGCACGCGACCACGGCCTGGGCGTGCGCCGCGAACGCTTCGATCGCGTGCTGCAGGATGCCGCCGCCGCGCGCTGCGATCTGCGGCGCGGCACCAGCCTGCGCGCACTCGTCCGCGAGAATGGCGGCTGGCGGATCACCCTCGCCGGCGTGGGTGGGCAGCACGACATCGCCTGCGCCCTGCTGATCGGCGCCGATGGCCGCCAGAGTCTGGTCCGCCGCCGTGCCGGCCTTGATCGACCGCTCGGACGCCAGCGCTTCGCCCTGGTTGGCCGCGCGCGCGGCGTCCACCACGGCGATCAGGTCGAGATGCACCTCGGCCCGCTCGGTCAGATCGGCCTGGCGCCGCTCGGCGCGGGCGAGGTGAATCTCAACCTCCTGCTGGCGGCACCGTCGGCAAAGCTCCTGCGGCGACGGCCACCGGCCGAGTTGCTGCGCCTCGCGCTGGCGGCGACGCCCACCCTCGCCGCGCGCTGTCGCCAGATCGAACTCGGTCCGGTGCTGACCACCGGGTCGCTGCCGCGCGCGGCTCGCGCCGTGGTCAGCGACGGGCTGTGCCTGGTCGGCGACGCCGCCGGCTTCTGCGATCCATTCACCGGCGAGGGCATGTCGTTGGCGCTGCGCGGCGCCGAGTCACTCGCCGAGTCGCTTGCCGCGGTCGACCTCACCCGCTCACCGTCAGCCGCGGCGCTCGCCCCCTACGCAACCGCGCACGAGCGCGGCATCGGTCGCCGCCACCGCATGGGCGAGGCGCTGCAGGGTGTGCTGGCGCGGCGCGCGGTCAGTGAGGCGGTGGCGGGCCTGCTCGGGCGGGCGCGCCTGCTGGCGCGGCTGGCGATCGCCGACGCGGCGGGCTATCGCCGCAGCTAGGAGTCTGTTGGGGATAGCGGGCGAGGATGGTGACGCGGATCGGATGGCAGATCCGGCGGCGAAACGACCCAAGGTAGCACCGCTCCCTGGTCGTTTCGCCAAACGAGGAGATGCCGTCCGAGACCGAGCCAGCGCTACGCTCGCTATCCCCGACAGGCTCCTAGCCGGCGAACAAGCGATCGACGCGCGCGGCGCCAACCGTGAAAACGTAGATGGCGGCGCCCAGCGCCACCACCGCGGCGGTGTACTTGTAGACGGTCCAGCCGATCGCCATGGCGCGCGAGCCGTAGGTGACGCAGGGGTCGATCTCGTCGCCGCGCCGGTCGCGCAGGCGCAGCACCGCGTCGGTGGCGACGCTGAACTTGAGCCCGGCGAAGCAGGCGAGGAAACAACCGAACACCAGATGGAAGGGCAGCGAACGGCCCATCAGGCGCGCCCCGATGCCCACCACCAGCACCAGCACGATGCCGATGATGGCGGCGGTGGCGAGATGGCGGGTCCAGCGCGCCGGCGCGGTGGGTGCCGCCGGTTCGGACAGGTGCTCGTTCAAGCCAGCGCCTTGGCGGCGGCGACGATGCCATCGACGCCGATGCCGTGCTTCTTGTAGAGCTCGTCGGCGGTGTAGGCGCTCTGGCCGAACTCACCCTTCACGCCGAGCACCTTGACCTTGGGCGTCAGGCCCTGCTCGACCAGGGCGGTGACCAGCATCGCGCCGGCACCGCCGATGGCTTGATGATCCTCGACCGTGACCAGACGGTTGCCGCAGCGGACCAGGGCCTGGCGGTGGGCGAGGAGGTCGGGGCGGTTGGGCGTGGCGTTATTGAGCACGATCGCGCCCACGCCCTCGGCGGCGAGCTTCTCGGCGGCCTTCATCGCCGCGGCGACGAGCGCGCCGTTGGCCGAGATGACCACGCTCAGCTTGCGATCCTTGGTGGTGTCGGCGACGGTCATGGCGCGACCGAAGGCGTATGTCTCGTCGGCGCCCTTGAGCGTGACCGGGAAATTCTCGCGACCGCAGAAGAACAGCACGGTGTCGGGCGTCTTGCCGGCCTTGCGCGCGGCGGCGAAGCGTTGGATCGCCTCGCCCATCGCCCACTCGGCCTCTTCGGCGCTGGCCGGGCAATACTGCACGACGTGCGGGATGGCGGCCGTCATCGCCAGATACATCAAACCCTGGTGCGATGCGCCGTCGGCGGCGTCCTGGAAGCCGGTGTGGGTGAACACCGCGATCACCGGCGATTGGCTGAGGTTGGCCATGCAGATCGGCAGCGCGCCCTTGGTGACGCCGAACTGCACGAAGGTGTCGACTACCGGGATGTAGCCCATCTTCGAGAAGCCGGCTGCGGCCGAGACCATGTTGGCCTCGGCGACGCCGACCTCGAACGACAACTGCGGATACTTGGCGCGGAAGGGCGCGACGCCGGTCGAACCGGCGAGATCGGCCGAGACCGAGACCACCGGCAGACCCTGGTCGGCGGCGGCGATCATCGCCTTGGGGAAGCCAGACTGGATCTTATCCTTCTTCACCGCCGGCGTGACGGGTGCGGGCGCGGCACCAGCCGCGGCGTTGGCCGCGGCCTTGGCCTGCTTCTCGGCCCAGGCGGTCTCGATGTCCTTGCACCACTCCTCGTAGATGCCGTCGAGCTTCTTGCCGTAGGCTTCTTCGGCGAAGGCGCGCAGCTGGTCGCCCTTGGTCAGCGGGTAGCCGTGGCCGCCCGAGGCGCTCTTGACGGTCGCCGCGACGCCGAAGCCCTTGATCGTCTTGGCCCACAGCGCGACCGGCTTGCGCCGGTCGCCGGTGGCCTTGGCGATGGCGGTCTCGACCGCGGTGAACGCCTGCTGCAGATCGTTGCCGTTGGCGCAGGTCACCACCTCCCACCCTTGGGCGGCGAGCGAGGCGAAGTAGGGCTGCATCGAGAACGAGTCGGCGTCGATGCGCCCCGAGAGCTTGGTGTTGTTGTCCGAGATGATCAGCACGAACGGATTGACCAGGTCCTTGGCGGCGAGGCCGGCGATGGCGGAGACCGCCTCCTTGGCTTCACCCTCCATCATCGCGCCATCCGAGATGGTGCAGATGGTGGCGCGGTCGTTGTTGGCGAGGCGGTCGGCCATCGCCAGGCCCTGGGCGATCGGCAGGCTCGAACCGAGCGGGCCGTTCGAGATCATGACGCCCTCGGGGAAGAGGTGCGATTCGCCGTGGCCGGTCAGCTTCGAGGTGATCGAACGGAACTGGCGCAGGTCCTTGATCTCGACGCCAGCGAAGCCGTAGTTGGCCTTGAGCGCGTAGACGCCGTTCTCGGTGTGGCCGGCGTCGTTGGCGAAGTTGAACGCCACGCGCCAGTCGGCGGCGCTGAACATGATGCCGTGCACCGACGACATCAACTCGGCGAAGGCGGCCGGGCCGCCGAAGTGGCAGGCCGCGCCGCCGAGGGTGGCGTCCATGTTCATCAGCGCGAGCAGTACGCGGGTGGCGACCGGATCGGCGACGTCCAGCGATGAACCGTCGGCCCGGCGCACGGTGGCGGCGAAGCGCGGCTTGCCTGGGTTGCCGGCGAGCGGATTCGCGTAGGCGATGCCGGCGCGGTGGCGCTGTTCGGGCGAGACGGTGGCGGCAGCGGCGAGTTCAACGCCCATGGGGGATTCCTTGGTCTGATCGTGGAGGCGGCAGTGTCGGGACGGTCGGGATGGCGCAAGGGAGACGGCAGGCGACGTGGTTGTCTGAGATGGAGTCGGAAGCCCGTGGTCGACGACCCCCTCACCCTCCCGCATGGCGGCCACGGGCTTCTCCTTCCCCTCGGCGTCGCCCGGGCCTACACCGGGCAGCCATGCGCACGCTCATCGTCCTCGCCCTGACCGCTCTTCCCTTCGTCGGCATGGCGGCAAGCGGAGAGCTCGCCAACCCACCACGCGCCGGCGTCAATTCGCGCGTCAGCCAGCGCACGATGGCCCTCAACCAGCCGGTGCGGGTCGAGTTCTCGACCCTGCCCCGCCAGATTGAGGGTGTCGACGTCAAGGCAGCGGTGACGCGCGCCCTTGATGCCAGCCGGCTCGCTGGCAACTGGCGCCTGCTTGGCGAGGCCGCGGTCGTCGAGCACGAAAAGACCCGCGTGATCAACGTGTCCTACAGCCTGCTCGCGCGTCAGACCGGCAGCGACATCGCGCTGCCCAAGGTGCCGCTGACATGGCTCTCGGGCGAGCAGATCGCCGAGTTCGGCCTGGTCGCGGTCACGCCCACGATCCAGATCGGCAACGAGGCCAAGGACCTGCCCAAGGAGGTCACCGGCGTCGGCGGCTTCCTCTGGGGCGGCTCCATCGCCGAAGCCACCGCGCGCCTGAAGCCCGAGCAGATCGTCGCGCGCGGCTCGGATGTCGTCGCCACCGCCCAACCCGGGCTTGACCTCATCTACCGCGGCGGCGCGTTGTCCGAGGCGGTGCTGACGGTGGGCGGCATGTCAATCGAACGGGCGCGCGACAGCTTCCTCGGCCGCTGGGGCATGCCCCAGGTCGAGAAGCCCGACGAGATCGCCTGGCTGCTCGGCTGGACCCGCATCGTCGCCAAGCCGAGCGCCGACCGCAGCGGCACGGTGATCACCCTCGCCCGCGAGGACATCCAGGCCACGCTCGACCAGTCGACGGTGACGACGCGGGTGTTCGATGTGCTCGACGGCAGCAGCGCGCGCCCGGCGCCGCTCACCCCCGAGCAGGCCGCGCAGCAGCGCGCCAAGGATGCCGAACGTGAGGCCCAGCGCCTGCTCGAGAAGGGCGCGAAGTAGCGCGGTGCGCCGCGATCTCACCGCCCTCGCCGACGGCTTCCAATTCCACCTGCGCGACGAGGGCTCGGCCTACGTCTTCCCGCCCGAGTGGCCGGAAGCGGTCCACGCCGACCGCGTCTACCCGGCGCCGGGTTCGCTCGGCATCCTCGCCGCCAAGAACTGGTTCGTCCCGGTGGCGATCGAAGTCGCTCACGTGCCACCAGAGATCGATGACGCCGCGTGGGACCACATCGTCGAAGCGACCCTCGCCCTGCCGAGCGGGCGCTTGGTGCTGGCCGGCGGACCCGCGCCCGGACGTGACCAGCCGCCGGTCGAGCTGTCGCCGGGCACCTGGCGCGCGCTGATCCTCATGGGCAACCTCGATCGCACCGCGGTCGACGCCGAGGGCGACGACTACTACAAGGTCGTGTTGTGGCCCGGGGATGGTCCGCTGATCGTGCGCAAACGGTGGCTGCCCAGCGACGGATGAGCTTCATGCCCGTCATCGCCGAAGGTGCCTATCCCCGACAGGCTCCTATGCGGCGAGTCGCAGCGCGCGCAGCAGTGGCAGGGCGCGCTCGCGATCCAGGCGATGGTCCCCGGGCTGGCGCGCACCGAGCCAGTGGATGTCGCTGCCGCAGCTTTCAAGCAGGCGGCGGCCCTCGGCCAGGTCGCGCAGGGCGAGCCCGAGCTCCGGATTGAGATTGCTGTGGCTGGTCTCCAGCCCATCAAGGCCGTGATCGAGCAGGGCGGCGACCGCTTCCACGCTGCCGTACAGGCCGGGATGGGCAAGGATGGCGACACCGCCGGCGGCGCGGATTGCGGCCACCGTGGCGGCAGGCGTCGGATACGGCGGCAGGCCGAGCTTGGCGCAATGGACATCACCGATGAGGTCGGTGAAGGACGCCGATACATGCGGCGCACGCCCGAGGGTTACCAGCGCCTTGGCAAGGTGGTAGCGACTGAGGCTCTCGGCGGTGCCGCCGCCGAGATCACTGACCGTTAGGCGCGCGGACTCGCCAAGCACCGCGATGAGTTGTCCCAGCCGTGCCACGCGGACCCCGCGGATGCCGGCGAGGAAGGCGGCGAAGGCGCCGTCCTCGGGATCGATGCCGAGACCGACGATGTGCACTTCGTGACCGTCGACCTCGGATGTGACCTCGACCCCAGGGACCAACCCGGCCTCGCCGCGCAGGGCACGCCAGCCGGCAAGCGTATCGTGGTCGGTGACCGCCCAGTGATCGAGTCGCGACTTGCGCACCGCTGCCAGCAGTTCGCTGGGGTGGAGCGCGCCGTCGCTGCAGTGCGTATGAAGGTGGAAGTCGAGGCGCATGGTTGCGGGGGTATCAACCGTGGCGGGAGGCAAGCGGCAAGCGCGATCGCCGCCAACCCGCACGCCATCACGCGGGCGGTATTGGCACGAGCTTCAGCGGAAGGACCAGACGATGGCCGCCAATACCACCGCCAGCAGCGCTCCGCCGAGCAGCAGCACCACCTTGCCGGTTGGCGACTGACCACCCCGCCGATTGGCGCCGGCCGCCGCCTTGGCGCGACCGCGACGTGCGCGCGCCTGACTGGGCGCGGCGAGAGCGGCATCGATCTCGGCGATCAGTTCGGCGGCATCCTGCGGACGCTCGTCGATATCCTTGGCCAGCATGCGGTGGACCAGGCTGACAATCGCGGGTGGAGCCGACGGGGCGAGGGTGATAAGCGGGCGCGGCTCGTCCCTCAGCACCTTCGACATCACCTCGGTGCCGTTGCGGCCTTCGAACGGCGGCACGCCGGCGAGCAGGTGGTAAAAGGTCGCGCCGAGCGAATAGATGTCGGCGGCCTTGCCGGCGTCGCGCGCGTTGCGCACCTGTTCTGGCGCCATATAGGCCGGCGAACCCATGGCCACGCCCTGCATGGTCAGACCCATATCGCCGTTGCCCTCCGCAGCGAGGTGCTTGGCCAGGCCGAGGTCGGCCAGCTTCGCCTCGCCAGTCGAACTGACCAGGATGTTGGCCGGCTTGATATCACGGTGGACGATGTCGAGCGAAGCGACGTGGTCGAGCGCCTCGGCAACCTGGCGGATGTGCTTCGAGGCCTGCTGCCAGGGCAGCGGACCGTGCTCTTCGACCACACCGGCGAGGGTCGTGCCATCGACAAATTCCATGGTCAGGAAGTGGACGCCGCGGTCGTGGCCGCAGTCGAAGACGCCGACCACGTGCGGGTGCTTGATCTGGGCGCAGATCTTCGCCTCGCGCTGGAAACGAGCGACCAGCTGCGGATCGCCCGCCGCCTTGCTCGACAGCATCTTCATCGCCACCTGGCGCGACATCGCCACCTGCTCGGCCTGATAGACGACCCCGAGCGCGCCCGATCCCAGGCGCCGCACCAGCCGGCAGCCGCCGAGGACCTTGCCGACCAGTTTGTCCTCGCCGCCAGCGGAGGCGACGATCTCGATTAGGCGCCGGCAGTGCGGGCAGGGCAGTCGGCGTCCGGCGAGCGTGCCAGGGACGCGGAACTCGTGGGCGCACTGCGGGCAGACGGCGAGGACATCGGGGGCTGGTGCGTTCACGGGGCTTCCTTATCCGATCCACCGGCCTAGTTTCCAGCCCCCATGCCAGAGCCGTTCCCCGAACCCGGCCCCGAGGCGCGCGCCGATGCGGTGCGCGACGCGCTCGGCCACCGCATCGGCGACATCGCATTGCTCACTCGCGCCTGCACCCACGCCAGCCGCTGCGGCGCGCAGTCGACCGCAGACGAGCGTTTGGCTGACGCCAACGAACGTCTCGAATTCCTCGGCGACGCGCTGCTCGGCGGCGCGCTCTGCCAAGTGCTTTACCACCGTTCTCCGCTGGCGAGCGAAGGCGCGCTCTCGCGACGCAAATCGCTGCTGGTCAGCCGCGCCACCCTCGCCCGCCTGAGCGAAAGCAACGGCCTGCTCGCCTACTGCCTGGTCGGTCCGCAGATGACCCAGCCGTGGCCGGACTCGGTTAAGGCGAATCTCATGGAGAGCATTCTCGCCGCCATCCATCTCGATGGCGGCTGGTCGGCGCTGGTGGCAGCGGTCGAGCGACTCTATGGGGACCGCCTCGACGGCGTCGCCGACGCGACCCCGGAAGACGCCAAGACCGCGCTGCAGGAATGGGCGCTGGCGCACCGTTTCAAGTTACCGGCCTACGCGTTCGCGCGCAGCGGCGGCAGCGACCACGAGCCGCATTTCACCGCCACGGTGACGGTCGGCGACCGGAGCGCGACCGGGACAGGCAGCAGCCGCCGACGCGCCGAGATCGCCGCGGCGCAGGCGCTGTGGGACCAGGTGCGCACGACCGCGGAATAGGGTGCCTCGGCACCCGCACGGCGCAGAGTTGTGCGGGATTGCTCGCGGCCTGGAGCCGGCAGCGCCGCTGCGAGCCTGGCGGCAACGGCTGCGGCGCCAGGCAAGGTGCGTAGGCGGTCGACATCGACATCGATCGAGACCGCCGCCCACATGGGGACGGCGAGGGCGACCAGCAGGATGGGGAGGGCATGACGGAGGGTCGGCATCGGAGGCTCCTGGGTATGCCAGGAGTTACCGGCCAGCTGGACCACGGTTACCGGAATGGGTTTCGTTACAGGCGGGGCGGCGGGGTGGCCGCCGGCGGGGTGACGGTCGGCTGCGTCGCGCTGGGCGGGGAGAGGCGGGTGGTGGCGAGCTGCATTGGCCGGGTCTTTGCCATGATGCGCTCGAACTCGCCGCGTTCGAGCAGCATGAGCTGAAAGGATTCCGAAGGCCCGATGCGCAGCAGGACCGCGCCCTTGGCCAGATCGACCTGCTTGCCCTTATCGAAGCGCGCGCCATCGCACCAGGTACCGGCCGCCGAGAGGTTTTCGAGGTGGGCGATGCTGCCGCTGATGCGCAGGCGAAGATGCTGGCGGCTGATGGCGAAGAAGTCGGTGAGCCCGACGCGGGCGTCCTCGTCGAGGGCCATGAAGCGCGGCAATTTCTGCAGCGATATCTCGCACGCGCTGCTACGGCCGATGGTGACGGGCGTATCGAGCGAGAGCACGTAATGCTCGCCCGAGCAGAGCCCGTCGGTTCCTAGCAGGATGGGCGTGCCCATGCCCGGGACGCTAGCAAATGGTATCGGTGGCGCCATACACGGCGACCTGCGCGGATCCGCGCAGGGGTAGACCACCCGCACGCATTCACGCGTCGAGCAGCGTCCGAACCCGTTCGCCCAACTCGCGCAGCTGGTAGGGCTTCTGCAGGAAATCACTGCCAGCGCCGCGCATGGCGGCGAGATCGAAGCCGCGGTCGGCGTAGCCGGACGTATAGAGCACGCGCATCGCCGGACGTTCGGGGCTGAGCAGCTGGACCAGCTCGATGCCACCCAAGCGCGGCATGACCACGTCGGACACCAGCACGTCGATCGGGCCGACGTGCGCTGCGGCGATCGATAACGCGGCCTCGCCATCGGCGGCGACCAGCACGCGATAGCCATGGTCAAAGAGCCAGCGTCGGGTCAGCTCGCGGAT
>Ga0163144_10010732_pt1 | contig 19482 bp, 12 predicted proteins | sample OliLak19BULKMAT1_FD_123175 | JGI IMG/M metagenome (GOLD analysis project Ga0163144, IMG submission 123175) | Freshwater microbial mat bacterial communities from Lake Vanda, McMurdo Dry Valleys, Antarctica - Oligotrophic Lake LV.19.BULKMAT1 | ecosystem: Environmental > Aquatic > Freshwater >... | reverse complement strand
ATGAAGGCAAGCGGCTAGTGCAACAATATCTGGCTCGAAACAACTGCTGCGGTCCCGCTGGGTGTTGTGACACAACGGCAAAAGTCGGCTCAAGCGAACAACTCAGCGTCCTACCTGTCCTTTCCGACGCGAATGCCTGTGCGCCAACGGCAGAGGATCTGTTTTTTGAACAGGCTTTGCAAAAACAGATCGGTGGCGAGCAATTGTTTCGGATCACGATCACGTCGTTTTTAGACGCATACAACTTCGATGTTCGACGTGTGATGAAGTGCTGCACGCACCAAGTTCTGCCCTCAGGGCATATCATTCCGTTTTGTGCTTACAACGTTCTGTATCGCAATGGACACGTGTCGCTACCGCCATTGGTGCACCAGCCGACATAACACGGAGAGTGCCTTGCTTTCAGCGGTGCCCGAATCCGATTTCTTTTTGAGCTCAAGACTGCCTTTTTCGTTATCCGTCTGGAAATCTTGCGAAACTATCCGAGGCTGAGCACATTTCCCAAAACAAAGACGTAGAATCGTCCGCAGTTTTAAAACAGCAGACATTGTTAGCAAAGGACTCTAGCGACTCAAACGCCCTTCGTCCCTTAGGTCGTACCACACATATCTTTTGTTCGAAGGAAAAAGTCAATGACCAAACCGATGCGGATGGCGAATTGCATTTTCAGCATGTTCATTGCCTGCTTGCTGTTTCGGCAAACGAATGGCCAAGTTAGCGATACGACAGCGAACAACGGATTGCGGCTCAATCAAATCCAAGTTGTTGGAACACACAACTCATACCATTTATCACCCGAGCCAAAGCTACTGGAACTCATTGCTGCGGCAAGCGAACGGGCCGCGGCAGCAATTGATTACAGCCACGCACCGATAGTCAGGCAACTCAGTGAACTTGGCATTCGTCAGTTGGAGTTGGATATCTATGCGGACCCGCAAGGAGGGCTCTTTGCAAACCCAATTGGCAAGACGCTGATTGGCAAGACGAACACCGATTCTCGAATGGAATTTAACTTCTCGTCGGCAATGTCGAAGCCCGGAATAAAAGTCATCCATTCACCCGGCTTTGACTTCGCAACAACCGTTCCTACGTTGATCGATGCACTAAAGCGAATTCAAGAGTGGTCTATATCCAATCCTCATCATGTACCTATCCTAATTCTGATCGAATTAAAGGACGACGTTACGGGTCCTGCTGGTGTCAAACCTCGTGCTTTCGATGCGGAAATGTTGAACTCTATCGACGCGGAGATCCGATCTATCGTGTCGACCGACAAGCTGTTAACACCCGACATGGTTCGAGGCGAATTTGAATCGCTGCGTTCTGCCATTTTGGAGCGGGGGTGGCCAACGCTGCAGGAAAGCAGGGGCCGGATAATGTTTGCTATGGACAATGAAAGCAGTGTCCGGGACCTTTACCTCGAGGGCCATCCGGTTCTACAGGGCCGCGTTATGTTTACGTCGGTAGACGAAACCCATCCGGCCGCGGCATGGATGAAAATTAACGATCCGATTCGCGATTTTGATAGGATTCAGACGATGGTGGCCAAAGGATATTTGGTTCGAACCAGGGCCGATTCCGAGACTCGGCAGGCTCGGAGCAATGACGCAACCCAGCGCGACAAGGCTCTTGCGAGCGGCGCGCAGTTTGTTAGTACAGACTACCCCGAGCCCGACCTTCGATTCTCCGAGTATTGCGTTCGCTTTGAAAGCAAAGCCGTAGCTCGTGCTAATCCAGTCTCCCATTCAAATGCCAGCGGTATGGCGAAGATCGATTTAGAATCCAAAGAGTAACGTGACGATTCATCGCCTACTACAATAAATTACTGGCGAGCTCGGCGAGTTCCGAGCGTTCTCCTTTTTCCAAAGCCACGTGTCCGTAGATCGGTTGGCCGACCATACGATGAATCAGGTAACTCAATCCGTTGGAGAGCGAGTCCAAATAAGGATGGTCGATCTGCTGAATGTCGCTGCACTCGGCATCATGCAAAATAACGTTGGTATCGACGACCAAGAGTTTTGGGTTTTCTGGCGGCAATTGTCTGGGGTTCCGAATTGGAAGGATTGAAAAGGTTTCTGAAATGAGCAATGCCCGACTTCATCGGGCAAATGCTAGTCGTAATTCAAGAGCATAACGGTTGGACCTGCAGCGATTGGAAGCGTTTGCAAATCATGTGTGTGGAAATTTGCAGGGAATGAGACGTGATGGCTAGCCAAAATTCATCGAAACTAAACACGATGCAGAAACAATCCTAACTTCGGAATTGTAGAATCTCGAACTCTCTCCGCATGGTAGGAATCAAAATTTGTTGACCAATATGTTCGAAGGAAGTTGTCAATGTTCAATCCATTGGAAATGACGAAACGATTTATGAAAAGAGGCGGATGCTGTTCGCTCGTAGTCATCGGTGCGATCCATCTTGGGGCAGTCCAGGCCCAAGAAAAATCCGCTAACGAATTGGCTCGCATTGCAGAGGCGCGCTTCCCGGGGCCTACGGAGACGGGTTACTTGCTTCCGAACGGTTGGCACATCACGCCAGCAGGTCGACAAATCGAAACGACCGACCTGCTTCTCAATATTATTCCATTAAAGAACTCAAAACTCGCGCTCATTGCAACAAGCGGCTTCAATGAACACAACATCGTGTTGGTCAATTTGGAAACAGGTTCCTTCGTGGCCAAGGAATCCGCTTACCAAAGTTACTTTGGACTCACACTATCGGCCGACGAAAAGAAGATTAGCTGGTCGGGAGGTGGTGCAGGCCGTCTGCACACATTCGATCTCGCAGAGGGAAAGCTAACGCGTACCAGTGAACCGGAGCCAAGTGTTCGCACGATGAAGCGAGAAGAGTTGGCCGCGTTGAGAAGTCAGCTCGTCAAGGACAAGTCCTTTCGTAGCGGGATTTGTCTCGACGAGACGCGTCAATGCGTCTATTCGCTTAAGATCAACTCGGGCAAATTGGCAGTGATGCCTTTCGGAGAGAAGGAAGCGACCGAGATTGATTTGGGAGGACGCCCGTATGATGTCCAGCTGAGTCCCCGGAACGGTTTGCTTTACGTTTCCGATTGGTCCGAACGGCAGATCATGGTTGTCGATCCTGTTGCGCTCCGCGTTGTCGCACGTATTCCAGTTGGCGAACACCCCAATCAAATTGCTTTTCACCCAACCGATGATCGACTCTTCGTTGCGTGTGGATCATCCAATGGTGTTTGGGTCATCGACACAAAACGAGGCATCGTTACCGAAACAATATTTACTGGACTTTTCCCGCGTTCTCCCGAGGGAAGTACGCCTGACGCATTGGCTCTCTCGCCGGATGGAGAAATGCTGTTCGTTGCCAACGCGGACAACAATTGTATCGCCGTCATTGAAGTCGAACATCCCAATCGAAGCGCTGTTAAAGGGTTCATTCCAACCGGTTGGTACCCGACTGCTGTCGCTGTCACACCGGACGGCAAAAGCTTGTTGGTGGGTGTTGGCAAAGGAAACCAGTCCAAGGCCAATCCCATTCCGAAGGTCGAAGTTCCAGATTCGAAGCTGACCGAAACAGAGCAAGTTATTAAAAAAATGCAGCCGTTTCCGTACATCGGAACCATTATGAGTGGCGCGCTATCCATTGTGCCAATTCCGGACGATGCGGCCTTGAAAGAGTACACACAGCAGGTTTATCGCAATTGCCCGTATTCCGACGAATTGCTCACCTCCGTTCCAAACAACGTGCCGACGGCAATCCCATCCACGGTGGGAGCTCCCAGCCCAATCAAGTATGTGATCTACGTGATCAAAGAGAATCGAACCTACGATCAGGTGTTCGGCGACTTGGCCAGTGGCGACAAGCCAATAGGAAAAGGAGACCCGAGCTTGTGCATGTTTCCGCGAAAGGTCACTCCGAACCACCACAAGCTTGCCGAGCAATTTGTGCTACTGGATAACATGTATTGCAACGGCCAAGTCAGCCGGGACGGTCACCCCTGGAGCACGATGGCTTACAACACGGACTACATTTCGCGAGATTGGCACTTAACCTATTCGCAGCGACTTGGTGTCGACGATGATGATGAAGGCGATTTGTCGAACGCACCCTCCGGCTATCTGTGGGATGCTTGTATGCGTGCTGGAGTCAGCTATCGCAACTACAAAGAATACGGCGGTCGCGTTTCGGACGACTCGGGCATAACGAGAATGGAGGGCAAAGTGCCTGGCCTGATAGGCCACATGTGCCCAAACTTTGGCATCGGAAAAGGTCGTGAACGAGACATGGGTTTGATCGAAATCATGCTCGAAGAATACAAACAGTTTGTTGAAAACAAGAACATGCCGAAGTTCATTATGATGAGTCTTGGCGAAGATCATACCGATGGTACACGACCAGGTTCGTTTACTCCACAAGCATCTGTTGGCAGCAACGACATCGCATTGGGTAAGCTTGTAGATGCAGTCAGCCATGGTCCTTTGTGGGCCGAAACGGCGATTTTTGTGATCGAGGATGACGCTCAAAATGGTCCTGACCACATTGATGCTCACCGAACAGTCAGCTTGGTGATCAGCCCGTACACCAAACGGTCGTACGTTGACAGCACACAGTACAGCACGGTCAGCATGATACGAACGATGGAACTCATTCTGGGTCTTGAACCGCTGTCTCAATACGATGCAGCGGCTCGACCGATGTTCAACAGTTTCAACAACGTTGCCGACTTGACGCCGTACACTCTGGAAGCAGCTCAGATCAATCTCGAGGCAAAGAATGACGCGTTAGCTTACGGTGCCGACCGGTCGATGCGAATGGATTTCACGGAATACGATCGCATTGATGATTTTGAATTGAACGAAATCCTCTGGCACTCGATCATGGGGCCGGACGCACCGACTCCGCCAGCTGTGCGAAGAGCGATTGCGTTTCGAACCATGAGTAAAAGTCGATAAGCCGTTCGAGCAAAAAATACTTTTGTAATCGTCACAATAACTTCATCGGTTCTGAATGATTCCATGAGATAAAGCTAGCAGAGCAGCGAAGGGTTGCTCTGAATTTACTCAGCTAGTTCTTCTAGATTTTGGAATCATCGCAATGCAAGTCAAACGATTATGGCGCAAAGCTCGCTCAGGCTTTACGCTAGTGGAACTCCTGGTCGTGATCGCTATTATTGGCATCCTAGTCGGCTTGCTGTTGCCAGCGGTACAAGCCGCACGCGAGGCAGCTCGCCGAATGTCCTGTGGCAACAACATGAAGCAGATTGGGTTAGCGTCGCTCAATCACGAAAGCACGTACAAGCGATTGCCACCAAGCCTGTTTGTTAACATCGGTTTGCCTCCGGGCAGTACCGGTCAACCAGGGGCACCGTATCCGGCTATCGTTCATTGCTGGAGTATCTACCTGCTTCCTTACATGGAGCAGAATGCGATCTATTCGGCGTACGACCAAAGGTTTCCTTGGTTTTCATCGCCAAGCATAGTGCCAGGAACACCGAATAATCAGGCCGCTTTGAAGAATGTCATCCCAGGTTTCATTTGCCCGTCTTCACCCGGAGGCGCCGAACGTCGAATCAGCGGGACATACTCATTCGGTGCGACGTTTCCGTTTCAAGACTTTGCAGCAACAGACTATGCGACCTGTAGCTCCATCAACACGAATTCGATCACTTTTTTTGGTTATGCATCCGGAACAACACAAAACGACCTTTTCAGTGCATTGGGCCCAGAGATTAAAGGAGCAGGGGCAGTGCCGGTTTTGGCATTTCCACCGCGCCTCGCCAATTCAATCGCGTTCATCACGGATGGAACGAGCAATACGATCCTGATGTGCGAAAGTGCAGGGCGCCCAGATTTTTACATTGGGAATAAGAAAAATGCATCGAAATACTTGAAGGATGGCGGTTGGGGACACCACGAAAATGACTATGGTCTCGATGGTGCAGTCTCGGGCTCGACAACGTCGCCAGGTAATTGTGTCATCAACTGTCACAATGACAACGAAACTTATTCGTTTCATACCGGCGGTGCGACCCACGGATTGACGGATGGGAGCGTTCGCTACATCAGTGCCAGTGTTTCTCCACAAATCTATGCAGCCTTGATCACTGCCAGTGGAGCCGGCAGGACGCCCGCAGAAGTTTCACCTAGCTCGGATCAGTAAATATTGCCTCGGCAGTCCACAAAGAAAGTTGACGTTTCGATGAGATCAAAGCTTTTATCTTTTACATTACTTTGTTCGATTGCCGTTGGATGTATTCCCTCGGCACCCGGTCCTGTCGCGACGAAGGGTATCGTTAAGACAAAAAGCGGTCGCCCGTGCGATAACGCGTTGGTGGTATTTCATCCGCTTGGAAAAGATCGGCTTAACGATCCTAAACCTGTTGGCAAGACGGACAGCAAAGGTAGTTTTGTGCTCACAACCTTTGCAGAAAACGACGGCGCACTTCCGGGGGACTATGCGATCACGGTTGTTTGGCCTAGCCAAGAAGCAAAGTCGAGCAAACTGTCTGTGACTGGAGAGGGCGGAGCTGCGGGTGCAGACCAGCTGAAAGGCAAATTTGGAAACCCAAGCAAGCCTTTGTTAAAGGCAACGGTTCCCAGCAGGGGCGGGACGGATCTAGCATTCGAAGTCGATTGAAATCCTGTTCGATTAACTGCGAGTGCGTCGGGCTGCGGCACAATGGCCATCACTTTCGATTGTGTTTTCGTAGCGTCTGGGTAGCATGCCAAGCATTTACGACGTTTGCCGGACAAGCCCACCCGTCGCGGCGCATGGTCGTCGAAGTCGCGGCGGACGGTGGTCACGGCCTTGGGCTTCGCAGACCTGACAGACGTTAGCACCAACAGGTGCCTGGCACCTCGTTTTACTTTGAGCCTGCCACCCTGCACCTGCCTTTGCTAGCGCAACAAAAGCTGTACGGCCTCCAAGCCGATGGGATTCTCGTGCCAATCCCGCTGGCTTGTCCATCGGTACTTTCGGTTTCTGACTACAGACCTTAGCACGAAGCCGAAAGAGGTGCGGCGACAGGTGCCAGGCAGGCGACAGGTCGGCGACAGGTGCCAGGCACCTGTCGCTGTTCCCTAACGCTCTGAGCGTGCCACCCTGCACCTGCCTTTGTTAGCGCAACAAAAGCTGTACGACATCCAAGCCGATGGGTTTCTCTTGCCAATCCCGCTGGCTTGCCCATCGGTACTTTCGGTTTCTGACTACGGACCTTAGTAGGACCAGCGGGTGCCTAGCACCTCGTTTTCGCCCTCGTTTTCCATCGGCTAAAAGAATCAGCAGGGTGATGACAGGTGCCAGGAGGGTGATGACAGGTGCCAGGCACCTGTCGCCCGCCAGGCACCTGTCGCCCCCAGGCACCTGTCGCCCACGCTGGCTTGCCCATCGGTACTTTCGGTTTCTGACTACGGACCTTAGTAGGGCCAGCGGGTGCCTGGCACCTCGTTTTCGCCCTCGTTTTCCATCGGCTAAAAGAATCAGCAGGGTGATGACAGGTGCCAGCGATGACAGGTGCCAGGCACCTGTCGCCAGGCACCTGTCGCCCCAGGCATCTGTCGCCGCTCCATCTGGGTGCAGGCGATGACAGGTGCCAGATGAACCAACAGGGGCCAGGCACCTGGTTTTCCTTCCCTGGTTTTCCTGGTTTTCCTTCTCCAGGCACCTGGTTTTCCTTCTCGTGCCCGACTTGTGATCGGGCAATTATGGAAACCCGAAGCGTAAGCGAGTGGGGTGCTTCGTCCCTCACTTACGTTTCGGGTTACCAAAACAACAATCCCCCAGCCCGAACGGAAGGCTTCTGACACGTGTCTGCGATTCCTTAAAAACGGGATAATCGGCAGCGAAGACACTTTGGAACGCGCTTACCCAATAAGAAAAGTCGAAAATTGACCAACAGGATTAGGGAATCTTTCTCGCAAACTATCATCCAATAAGGCAGTTGTGTCTGTTTTTTTGCAAGAGAGTCCAATGTCGAGTAGCTGGAAGAGGAAAAAACTACGAAAGCTAGTGATTGAATCGCTCGAATCGCGTCGCGTCATGGCGACTCTACCTTATGGGGCAGATTTCGACGATACGGGCGAGTTTTTGCTTGGACGCGTTGCCGTTACGCCTGTTTTTCTGGAAAGTGACGGTTCGACCGATCCCAACACGGAGAATTGGACTCCAGCACAAGTTACCCAAGTTCTGACCAACATTCAAATAGGCTTGAATTGGTGGAGTCAGCTTTTGGCCACCAAAAGCTCAGTGCACACGCTCGACTTCATCATCGACACGACCTACACGTCCAAGATAACGCCCACTCCGTTCGAACCCATCTGGCGAAAATCAAACGATCACACCCTCTGGATTTCGAAGTTTTTGAGTGACGTGGGCTTTTCCGGAGGCGCAAATCTCAACGACAACGTACGAGCCTTCAATAACGTACAACGTGAAAAGCTGGATACGGACTGGTCATTTACGATCTTCGTTGCCAACTCACAAAACGACGGTGACGGAAGTTTCGCGCCAGGCGGCTTTTTTACACGAGCGTTTGCGTTCGCTGGAGGATTGTTCCAAGTGGTTCCCTCGACGCGTCCTGCATCGACATACACCCATGAAACAGGCCATATGTTTTGGGCCAGGGACGAATACACTGGGGGTGGAAACTACAACCAACGGCGCGGATATTACAATGCGCAAAACACAAATGCGATCGATCTCAATCCGGCTCAGAATTTCCAGCAAGAAGTAAGCATCATGTCGGCTGGATCGACGCTTACGACCGCATACAATACTCGCGTCACCGCGGACGCGACGCTGGCTCAACTTGGTTGGAAGGACAGCGATCAGGATGGAATCTTCGATGTTTTGGATGTCCCCTTGTTGTTAGAGGGGACGGGGAGGTTCAATGCAGCGACCAACTCCTATCGCTTTGTAGGCCGCTCGACCGTCCAAACATTAGCCAACCGCAATACCTCCGGCACTCAGAACGACATTACCCTCAACAAGGTCGGTAGCATAGAGTATCGGATCAACAATGGTTCGTGGACGACTTACTCCACTCCTAACAAGTACATCGTTGACCTTGATCTTAGTATTCCATTAGGAGCAAGTACATCGGGGACTATTGAAATCCGTTCGATCGATCCGCGAATAGGTATCACGAGCAATATCTTCAGTGGACAAATCGCCTCAGCTGCGGACACTACAACGAAACCGGGAATTCAAGGATTTGTTTGGAGCGATGCCGATCGCAGTGGCACTTGGGGGGCCGACGAATCCGGTTTGGGAGGTGTTTCCGTAACGATTGTTAACGGAAGCAATCAGCCCGTCGTCTTTCAAAAAGTCGTGGAGCCTGACAACTTCCAAACGGGTCTTTATGGCAATACGATTAGCGGGGTTCGGCTGGATGCAATCGGCGTTGATGCGTTAGGTAGCATCGGTGTTTTCGAGGACCCAAATGCTTCGACTGGCGTCAAAATTTTCAAGCCACTTTCCTTTGCAACAGGGGGTTTTATCGATGCATTTCGGGGCGTACGGCAACAGCTACGAGCTCGCTTCGACAACCCAACTTCTTTTGTTTCAATCGATGCCATCTCGATCGTGGATGCAACCGATGTTAGGGTTGATGCCTATGCAGCAGACGGTTCACTGATCAAACGTGTCGAGAGAAAGGGCCTGCTAAGCGGTCAAAAGATCACCTTGGAAGTTGGAACCGATACGGCTCAGATCGCTTCGGTGATCGTAAGCGGTATCAACAACTCCTACATTAAGTTGGATAACTTCCGCTTTGGACCGAAGAATACAGCCAAGACTGCGAGTGACGGTAGCTATTCGCTGCCCTACCTGCCAGCGGGTACCTACAGTATACTTGTCCAACCCAGCAACCCAAGTCTTGTAAGCACAAACCCAGCAAACGGGATTCAAACCGTTGAGCTCGCTAGCGGCTCTGTATTGTCCCACATCGACTTCGGACTCAAGCAAGAACCCAGTAGATGGCAAAATCCAGTTCTGAATGAAGATGTTGACAATAGAGGATCTGTGGATCCCCTCGATGTCCTCACCCTGGTCAACGAGATAAACAGAGCTGGATCGCGCTCGCTCGAGGGAACTCCAGAGGTTGCACCGTTCTTCGACGTCAACGGTGATCGAAGTATTGGTCCCATCGATGTCTTGTTAGTCATTAACTATATTAATCAAAATAGATTCGGCGGAGGTGGAGAGGGACCAGTAACGTCACCAATCGCACATCCATCTTCCAACACGCCAGCTCCGTTACCCTCGTTCGTCCTTGACGCTTGGTCGGAAAAATCGATCACGCGAATAGTGTCCAACTCAGCCAAAGTCAACCGTCTCGGAACTACCGGACCAGAGCAATGCGGTTGCCCAGCCTGCTGCTCATTCTCCCCGATCGGCGAATCGAGTCCTGCTATCATCGACATCGCGGCAGCAAGCCGCCATCGAAAGCCAACAGTTGTTGAAGCGACAAAATTAGGCGAATCGCCTATCGGTAAGCCATTTGAAAGTCTCGACGAATTCCTGGGAAGCTGGGAAGTATAATTCCGCTTAGCATCGTGCGGGAAATTAGTGTCGCAACATTTCAAGAAATTGTATGCGTTGGATTTTATGGTTTTAGATAAAAACCCACTATTGCACACACGAGGCCGAGGATAGCGACGCTATTGTTCGAAACGGATGCTGCGACCGAGGAAAGATTGCGAGAATTTGCCGAGACTCTCTCGGAAAAGGATGGGCCTGGGTAGGCAGATCGACAGCAAGTTTATTTGGGTTAGACTAGCGGTACTTTCCAAGGAACGCTTGCTTGATCACGAACCTCAAATCGTTGACCCTGCCCGTGCTATGCCGTCTTTGAATCCGTACAAGTCGCTTGGCACAATCCAATCAAGAGTTGACTCTCCAAAGCCGAGAAGGTCCGGGCTACTTGCGTGCATTGCCATTGTCTTCGCGTTCCTTATGGCAATATCGATACTTGTTACGCAACGCAACTTCGCCAAAATATTTGTCGAGTTTGATATTCAACTTCCGCTGGCGACGTTGTTTGCATGTTCTCCGATCCTTCCACTCGTTCTGCTTGCAATCACAATTATTGCAATCGCTTTGAGTGTTCTTGGTAACTACCATCGGTTTGCAGATCGCTGGAACGGAATGCTTATGGTTTTCTCAATCATTGTTTTGGCGACTTACGTTTGGGGGATTTTTTCGCCGTTGATGCAATTGATTTCTGGCCTGAGCAAATGACGCTGTTCCTTGGTGATACAATAATGTCGAACAACAAAAAGCAGCGACGTGTTCGGTCGGGCGTTTTTGACTTGCGTGAAGATTTCTCTTCGCTCTCGCTGGATTTGACAGTTATCAATTGGAATCAGAATGCAACTAACTTGGCTGATTGGAAAACAGCTAATTGATGCGTCCATGCGAACTAACGATTGGGCGTTGCGATTTGAGGGCGATTCAATATTGGTGGTGGAGTGCCTTTGGCGAATTGTTGATACCGAGCGAGTTCTGGTGACAAGCTTGGAGCAAGGTCAAAAATCGACCATTTGCGTGAATCATGGCGGAACTGATGAAATTGAACACGTGTTTCGTGATGTGGCGAAAGAGATGTCCGAGTATCTGCAATTTGCGAGGATTAGGTCGGCCATCGTTAAACCGATTACTAATGACATGCACATCCATTTTGATAACGGCTTGTCTCTTCTACTGATTTTGGACCGATCAAATCGTTGTGGATGGTGCTTGCAATCTCCCGAATTGAACCTCGTTGCAAACGCTGGTACGCTTGCTGTCCATACCAAGCAATCCGAACATCCCCATGACGAACAAACCGATGGACGTGGCGTCAGGACTAAGACACTTACTATGAGCCTCGAAGTCGGCCAATTTGTCTTTCTCGATGGAAGCGGTGTTGGGACTGTGATACGTTTGCCAAACGGGTGCGAGATTCCCGACGATCACGCTGGAGTATGGTTTGGCACACTCGACAACGATGGTCGCCCGATCGTGTGCACTATCCCAATCGAATACCTTCGGGACGGACCAAGTTCCACATTTCAACACTAATCGTGACACCACAAAAAATGGAATTTAGCGAAGTCACCGATCAGGGCGATCGATGGAAGCATCACTTGGTCGACTCGTTGAATCCAGAGGGGACACGTTGGACTACTACGACTGGCGAAACGCCGTATTCAATCAACCGATACGTGATTTAGAGCATGCAGACTATGAAAGCGACGCCTTCTTTCTTAGTCTCGACGAAGCTTTCGACCATATTGACCGAGCGTTGATGGATGATGGCTTGTACTCGTTCAAGGAAGAGCAACTTGTCATCGGGTTTTCGCTAATTTTTGGCAAAACTTTTACCGACTATCCATGGTGCTACACACGCTTGCCGACTTACGGAGTATGCCACCTTGTTGCTTGCGGATGTTGATAAAGTACGATAGAGCAACTGACAATCGATTCCAAACTAGCGGCGGATCAGGTCGGTCTGTCACGAAAGGGAGCACGAGAAATGAAACGCTTACCGATGATCGTCTTGACCGCATTTGCGTTCGTGCATCTTCACCGAAGCTCTGGAGCGGGTGAAATGCACCGGACCAAAGAAGATTTGGAAGCACTTGAGGTTACGCGACGGCCCGACGTTGCGATTTGGAATCGACGGGGCGGTCACGGAAACTGGCCCGCTAAAGTTGCAGAGCACTGGTTGATTCAAGGCTTGACTGTGCACAGGTAAGGCGACATCTAACATTCTATGAAAATACAACTTTCGTCAAAGGGGCAAATCGTCTTGCCGGCCGACGTTCCGCTCCGAAAGGCCTAAGGGACATGTCTTTCAGATAGTCCTGAACAGATCGCCAGTGGTGACAACTGCCTTGGTATTAAATAGCAAGGCAAATGTGATGCACATCGCACGCAAACGGCAAGGCAATGGTGTGGACTGGGGCGAATTCGAAAAAAACGCGACATGCTCGCATCATCGCCTGTTCCTGACGTGAACGAAAGCGCTGCGTCGTGATCGATTTGCGGAATAACTGAAAATGATTCGAACGGGATCGAAAGACCTAACCCTCGAGCTTTAGCGTATGCCTCCTTGAGCGTCCAGATATCGAAAAATGCCTCGTGAAGTTTCTCCTTAGACTCTCTCTCCAGGTACCTATTCTCGCTCTGCGAGAAGTATTTCCGCGCTAAATTCAATTCTACAGGCGCTTCGATGAACTCGGCATCGACGCCGACCTCGTGATTGGACGATACAACGCAGGCTACAAGTCCCTCCGTGTGGGTGATATTGAAACGCAACTGTGGAAAACCATCGCAAACGTGCGGCTTACCGTGAGTGTTTTGGCTGAATTGCCAATCGTAAGGGCTGACATCGCAAAACTCGGATAACATAACTCGGAGTAGGGCGTGGCTTATGACGTAGAGTTCTCGATCCTTTTCAAATAGGAATTGCTCGGCGCGAAGAATCTCGAGAGTTGAGAGAAATGCTCGGCAGCAGTCGATCACACGAGAGTCGACCTCGCTTCCTGCGTTGACGGTCCACAAGTGAATCTGCTCGTTTGGCAAATGGGGCATGGGGGGAGTCCATTTTAGTAATCGTTCATGGTGTTGCGAGCAGTTTTGGCGATTCTTGGTTTGATAGCTTAGCTTGAATGGCTTCAATGAGATACTAGAATACGTTTCGTTCGCTATGAGGATCACGGTGCTAGGCCACTTGTTCGATTTGATTGGTACAGGACTACTTGAGAACGCCTGGTTTTTTGTGAATTTTACGAAAAATCGGGTTTTTCCGGGTACGTAAGCTAAGGTAGTAAAACGTGCTGCAACATACCCGTCGCTTGGGGTAGCAATCGATAGTCCCCTCACGCGAGAAAAGTTGTTGCAGGTAATGAGCGACCCAACTTTAGATAGTTGTTAGTTAAATATATGAGCTTCCCAGCCTGCGTTCATGAACTTTTTGAATCTCAAGTTCAACGTTCGCCAAGCACCGTTGCAGTCGAGCTTGACGGAAGCAGCCTCACGTACCAGCAGTTGAATGAGCGGGCCAATCGTCTGGCTCATTACCTGCGAAAGATCGGGGTTGGTCCCGATGTGCTGGTGGGCATCTCGATGGAACGCTCGCTCGACTTGATCGTCGCAATCTATGCGATTTTAAAAGCAGGTGGAGCTTATGTACCTCTTGATCCCGCTTACCCGCGCGGCAGACTTAGTTATATGGTCAGCGCGGCCAAGCTCAAGTACTTGGTTACTAATAGCTCGTGCAAAGCCCATCTTGATGAGCATGCCGACGTTCAGTTTCTGTTGCTGGATCAGCTGAAATCAGAATTGGAGAAGGAGCGTTCGTCCAATCCTGAGCCGCTTGCAACTGGCGATTCACTCATCTATGTAATCTTCACATCAGGTTCTACGGGACAACCCAAAGCAGCGGCCGTTTATCATCGCGGGTTTGCCAACTTGATGAATTGGTTCTGTGATGAGTTCAACTTGTCCAGTGACGATCATGCGCTGTTGGTCAGCTCGCTGAGTTTTGATCTCACTCAAAAGAACCTCTATGCAACGCTAGTAAGCGGAGGAACACTGCACCTGTATCCGCCTGTACCGTTTGATCTATCCGTGCTCTCGCGATTAATCCGGGATCGTGGCATCACGCTGATCAACTGTACGCCAAGCGTATTCTACCCTCTGATCGATCCGTTCGAAGAAAAGCAAGCCTCGGCTTTGGCTTCATTGCGAGTCGTCTTCTTGGGCGGCGAGCCTATTTCGATCGCCCGAATTCGACCTTGGATTTGTAACTCGCTTTCCAAAGCCGAGATCGCCAATACTTACGGTCCAACCGAGTGTACAGACATCTGCGGCTTCTACCGTCTGACCAAGGAGAATTTAAATCAATACGATTTTGTCCCTTTGGGGAGAGCTATTCAAAACGTGCAAATGGCTATCCTGAATTCCGATGGACAGCCTTGCCAGGTGGGTGAATCTGGCGAACTTTGCGTGGGTGGAGCTGGCGTCGGAGCAGGCTATATCAACGACGCGGAATTGACACGGGAAAAATTCGTGTCGAACACCTTGCCGAATGTAACCAGCAGTTTGATCTATCGAACCGGCGATCAGGCTCGTTGGCACAAAGACGGAGTCATCGAGTTCCTTGGCAGGTTGGATTACCAGGTTAAGATTCGCGGGTTTCGCATCGAATTGCCAGAGATCGAGCGCGCGATGGAAGTTCACCGGGCAGTCAACGAAGCAATCGTAGTCATAAAGACTGACTCCAATGGTAGCGAACCGCAACTCGTCGGCTGCTTCACGACAGTAAGCGGACATGCGGTGTCCACAACAGAATTGCGGAACGAATTGAGTCAACGCTTGCCCGCACACATGATTCCGAACTCATTTGTCGAGCTTCCGAAATTCCCGCTTTCTCCTAATGGAAAAGTGGACCGGAAGGGGCTGACGGAGTTCGTTCGGCAACCAAACAATCCTATGGCTTGTCAGGCATTGGACTGCACAGTCTCCATTTCTTACGATGTAAAATCCGCAGTCGGGCTCGAAAACCAGATCCATGCGGTTTGGTGTCAAATCTTGGAGCTTCAGCAAGTAGGACTCAACGACAACTTTTTTGATGTTGGTGGCGATTCGTTGCGGCTTGCCAGACTACATCAAATCTTACAGTCACTGTTGGGGCATGAATTTCCGATAACCGATCTGTTTGCACATCCAACAGTTCGCGGCATGTCACAGCACCTTGGAAATCAAGCACCGTCCGACGACAAGCAAGTGATGGTTCGCGACCGCGCTAGATTGCAACGCGAAGCACTAGCTGTGCGACGACGAACTCGTCAATAGGCACTGGATTTGTTCTTCGGGCAAATCCGTCCAACAGCAACCACGCGAAAACTACAACAAAATTTAATAGGGTTGAGTAAGAATTGAGCTCTTCAATGAACGATACGGAACAACTTAATGGCGTCGCCATCATTGGCATGTCAGGTCGCTTTCCTGGCGCGAAGAATGTCGCGCAATTCTGGGAAAACTTGGCTAATCGAGTTGACTGCATCTCGCGGTTCAAGGCAGAAGAGCTCGAATATTCAGTGCTCACTCCCGAAGCGAAAGCTCGCGGCAAGAAGAGTATTTCCGCTCGAGGTGTATTGGAGGATGTAGACCAGTTTGACGCAGCCTTCTTTGGTATCTATCCCAGAGAAGCGGAGATGATGGATCCCCAGCACAGAATCTTTCTCGAATGCTGTTGGGAATCGCTGGAATCCGCCGGCTATGATCCTCAACGTTACCCAGGCATGATCGGCGTGTTTGCGGGAGTGAGCCTGAATACCTATTTGTTGTATAACCTTTGCGGCGACGGCAAGTTTGGAGCTAAGCTGGCGGGCAATTACCAAGTCGGCGAATACCAGGCCATGTTGGGTAACGACAAGGATTTCATGCCCACTCGCGTCTCATACAAGCTGAATTTGCGAGGCCCAAGTATGGCCATTCAAACGGCTTGCTCCAGTTCCTTAGTCGCCATTAGCCAAGCTTGCTCAAGCCTGCTTAGCTACCAAAGTGACATGATTTTGGCCGGCGGAGTATCAATTACGTTCCCGCAGAAGCGTGACTATCTGTACGAAGAAGAAGGTATGGCGTCTGTGGATGGAACTTGCCGAACATTTGATTCGGACGCCCAGGGTACGGTCTTCGGACATGGCTGCGCAGTTGTGTTGCTTAAGCGACTGGCTGATGCACTGCAGGATGGCGACAACATTCTAGCCGTCATTAAAGGGACTGCAATCAACAACGATGGCAATGAGAAGATCGGATATGCTGCACCGAGCGTCAACGCTCAAGCCGAGGTAATCGCTATGGCTCAAGCGGCGGCGGACGTTGCACCAGAATCCATTTCTTATATCGAAGCTCACGGCACAGGCACGCCGCTGGGAGACCCAATCGAGATCGCTGCACTCACCAAAGCCTTTCGCGATGGTGGCGCAACGAAAAACGGCTTCTGCGCGATTGCTACTGGTAAACCGAACATCAGTCACTTAGACGTTGCTGCAGGCGCGACGGGACTTATCAAGACCGTACTGCAACTTCAAAAAGGGAAAATTCCTCCGCTGCTGCATTACAAGTCTCCAAATCCTCAAATCGACTTTGCCAATAGCCCCTTCTATCCTGTGACACAGTTGCAAAATTGGGAACGCGGTGCAACGCCACGTCGTGCCGGAATCAGCGCATTCGGTGTCGGTGGAACCAACGCTCACGTCGTTGTCGAAGAGGCTCCCGAGCGAGTCCGACAAACGAAAATTTCATCAAGTGACCTGCTCGATTATCACCTTTTTCCACTTTCAGCCAAGTCGGAAACAGCGCTTACCAAGATGCGACACAATTTGGCTGAGAGACTATCTGTAGATGCGGAACTTGATCTCGCAGACGTCGCCTTTACATTGCAGCAAGGTCGTAAGTCGTTTGGTTACCGAAGCGTTGTCGTTGCATCCAATCGAGAGCAACTGATCAATGCTCTGAGTGCAGAGCTCGCAACAAGCAACCGCAAAGCCACTGTGACTGAACCGCAAGTCGTATTTATGTTTCCTGGCCAAGGTGCGCAGTATGTCGACATGGGACGCGAGCTGTATCAGTCGGCGGGGGTCTTTCGGCGCGAGCTTGATCGTTGTGCAGAAGTTCTGCACGGGCATCTTGGCAAAGACATACGAAGAGTGCTTTACCCAAATGATGAGGCTGCACGCACTCATGCGAAAAAGCTGATCAACGAAACGGCTATTACCCAACCGGCTATTTTTGCTGTCGAGTATGCTCTGGCAAAGCTCTGGCAGTCGTGGGGAGTCCAACCCTCCGTACTAATCGGCCACAGCGTCGGTGAGTACGTTTGTGCGGTTTTGGCTGGCACATTTATTTTGGAAGAGGCATTAGAGCTACTTTCGGTCCGAGCAAAACTGATGGCGGCGTTGCCAGGTGGTTCGATGCTGGGTGTTCGTATGGGCGCCGAAGAAATCGAGCCGATTTTGCCCAGAGATGTTTCAATAGCTGCAGCAAACAGTCCCAAGCTCTGCACACTTTCCGGTCCGACTGATAAGCTTCAGTCGTTTAAAGCGGAACTCGAGAGCAAAAAAATCGCCTGCCGAATGCTGCCAACGTCGCATGCGTTTCATTCGGCGATGATGGAGCCAATTTTGCCAGCGTTCTTGCATGCGAGCCAACGGACCGAGCGACAGGCACCTAACATTCGTTGGATCTCGACTTGCACTGGCCTGGAGATGAGCGCCGAAGATACCGCGGATGCAGGCTACTGGTCTCGTCAATTGCGGCAGCCCGTTCGCTTCGCAGATGCTCTGCAAACTTTGCTTGGCAATGCGGGTAACTACGTGTTGATCGAGGTCGGGCCAGGCAGAGCGCTGAACCAATTTGTTCGGCAACATCCTGCAAAGATTGACAACAGTCGCATTGTGGCGTCACTTGGTCAACCCGAAAACGGAGACAGTGATCTGCAGTCGGTCTTGTCCACTTTAGGCAAACTGTGGGTCGAGGGAGTCCAACCGAATTGGGCTGCTTTGCACAAAGATCAACAGCGCTTTCGAGTTGCCCTGCCCACCTATCCGTTCGAGCGAAAAAAATTCTGGATTGAGCCGCAAAAGCGGAGCGATATTAACTCCGTTTCATCGCTCGCCGAACTCGTTGCTTCTTCGGTCGAATCTGCTTGCGGTTGCTCTGACACTTCTCTACAGACCGACGCCGAGTCAGGAGTTGCCGTCGAGATGCCGCGCGCTACAGAACCAAGCAACCCAACAGTTGCAACAGCAAGCAGCAACGGCCAATCTCAGCCTGCAAGCAGCAGCGTACAAACTGCAACAATTGCTATCGCAAGCCGAAAAGAGCGGATCGCTAAGGAGCTTCGCACGATCTTCTTAACGCTGTCAGGTACTGCGATCGAAGACGACAACGCCGCCTTCCTCGATTTGGGTTTCGACTCGCTGTTTTTGGCGCAGGCTAGCCAAGCTATCGACGCACGATTCAAGATCAAGATCACCTTTCGGCAGCTCTTGGGCGATCTCTCGACGGTCGCGGCGATTTCGAATCTGCTGGATACGAAACTCCCAAGCGAGACGTTTGCCGAGGTAGAAAGGCCTGTGCCCACAGCTCCGTACAATTCGGCCATTGCCTTGCTGCCTGCCAACTCATTGGCATCCAACTCTACTAACTTAATCAACACATCAGCTTCGCCAGCAGTTGGGCGTGGGGACATTGAGCAACTGCTGACAGGGCATATTCAGAACTTACAAGTACTGATCGAACGCAATCGTCAGCTACCTCCTGCAAGTTCCAGCCATTCTTCAAGTTCGCTACGTACGGTGAGGAAGCCAAGCGATTCGGCTGGAACTGCCGCTGTTGGCTCTGGCAAGCAGGTAGAGACTAAGCGATTTGGCCCTTACAAACCTATTGAAAAGGGGGAAAAAGGTGGACTTACCGCTATGCAGGAAGACGCGCTCAATCGGTTGATCGAGCGATAT
>Ga0163144_10010731_pt1 | contig 19482 bp, 15 predicted proteins | sample OliLak19BULKMAT1_FD_123175 | JGI IMG/M metagenome (GOLD analysis project Ga0163144, IMG submission 123175) | Freshwater microbial mat bacterial communities from Lake Vanda, McMurdo Dry Valleys, Antarctica - Oligotrophic Lake LV.19.BULKMAT1 | ecosystem: Environmental > Aquatic > Freshwater >... | reverse complement strand
GGAGCGCCGGCGCTCGATTGGCCAAAAGCGGCGCAGCCTGCGCGGCCGCTGGCCGGACCAGCTCATGGTTTTTCCATCGGCGCGGGAATGGCGGGCGGCGCGACTACCTTGTCCGGAGCGAGCACTTTCTTGATGGAGTGGAACGGCCGCAAAGTCATCATGAGGATATTGGGTATGTAAACCGGTTCGCTTTCCGGCTGGCTGAGCGTGCCGGTGACTTTGTATTCGAAGAGTTTTGTGAGCGGAGTCAACACAAGACTGACCAGCCGGCCAATGAGCCAGGTATCGCGTAACAATTCGGCTTCGACGCGCGCATCGACGTTTTGTTCAAAATCGACCGCGCCACGATATTGCATGCGCAAGGCGGGCGCCCGGATTTCCAGATTGTCGGAGTAAACCATCCCGTTCCCCACGACAAACTGGGCGGATGCGTCATGGGCGCGACTGTTTCCCGCCCCCGGCAAAATCGCGTTGAGCATGGGAGAGAAAATCCCGAATATAGGGACATCCCAGAACAAGCCCTCCCGCACGTTGAGATTTCCGCTTCCGCGCATGGTTTTTGGATCGTCCGTGTTTCCCGAACTCAGCGTCCAGGTGCCCTGGAGCGAACCTTCGAGATGATTGGTCTTGCCCGTCATGGTGCCGACCAGGGACCGGAGATCGATCTCGGTGGCGGCAAGGTCGAAGCGATAATCGGCCCCGTGCCCCGGATTGAATTCGAAATAGGCCCAGCCGACGGTGCGTCCGCGATAAATATCGGCCTGCACGTTGGTCACCAGGAGCGTCGGGCCCTGCCAATCGACGCGACCGGATATTTTGTCCGCAATGAACTGCTTCCATTGGAATTGCCCCCCGGCAACGTCGAAATGCAAATCCGCGTCGTCGATGTTTCCGATGGTCAGGCTGCCGTTGAGGTGAATCTCCGGTGGATCTGTGTATTTGTAGGGCGCCACGTTTTCAGCGACGTCGTCGCCGATCAGCCGGGTCACCAGGTAAGGATCGACGGTGCTGAAAACGTTTGTGAAGAACACTTTTTTGGTGGGAAAATCGAAAGCCACCGTTTCAGCCGTGATCGCCTTTCCCGCGTGCTCGAGCCTCAGGCTGGAAACGTGCAACTGCTGGTTGGTCAATCCAAGGGAGGCGGTGAGTTTTTCGACGGTGTTCGTTTGAAAAGAAAAATTAGCGATCGCGATCTCCCCCGTCCCCGAGCATTTTTCCAACTCGTTCCACCGCCCCCGAATATCGACGTGGATCCTGGGTGGGGTCGAGAATCGCAGATCGTCCAACATTTGTTGCTGCGGCTCGGTCAGGAGAGGTCGAACGGCTTTCGGATCAATCGTACTGCGAATCAGTCCGTGAAATTCTCCCGAAAGCTCGCTTGTCACCAGGCTCAATTCCGCGCTGCCTTCGGGGCGGTCGATGAACAAATTGGGCACGGTCCAAACCCGGTTGGAATACGCAAAATCTGTTTTCACCGAATTTGCCGGGATCTGCCGATAGGTGGCGCGCTCAACAGCGAGGTTCCCGTGCAGAGCGAGCGTCGGTAAAACTTCTTTGGCCCAATCTGGAGTCTGATTTGTCCACGCGGGGAGAATCACGTTCATGCTCCCTTGCAGCTTCGGCGGCTCCGCCCAGGTGACTTCGCCGAGCCAGCGCTGCGCGTCCGGGGAGAGCAAGTGCGATACCTTGCGAACATCGAAGTTGGACGACAATTTAACGTCAGCTTCGCGAGTGGCTACGTTGAGCTGGCCCGCGGACTGGATTCCGCCGCTGTAGAGCCGTGCGTCGAGGTTGGATATGACGAGGGTGGGAGCGCGCCAGGATCCGGCTGAGGAGAGTTTATCCATTTTTATCTCCGGGGTCTCCACTTTCGAGAAACGGCTTTCCCAGTTCAACGAGAACGGTTCTGCGTCGCGCCAAAAGGCCCAGCTTTCGTCCGACCGCTTGGCCGCGGTGTTGGTGGCCGCTGTGAAAGTGATCTCCGCGGTTCCCGCCTTGCCCCACTTTGTTTCAGCGGAAACGAGGTTGGCCTTGCCTCGGATGCTGGAAGGCATCAGGTTGCTCAACGATTGCGAGGTTCGCCCAAAAAATTGGAATGAGCCCGCCGTGCCCAACTCGGTTCGCAGATGCTTGCCCGAGAGACGGAGCTCGGTTTGGAAGATGGGGCTCCCCGCGATGCCAGGCGAAATTCTTGCGAAGCCGGTGAGATTGGAGGCGCTGCCCCACGCGGTCTTTTCCAGCGCGTCCGCTTTTACGCGAAAAACGGTTTTCTCCGTGGTGTTGAGGAGATCGCGCAACTCGGAGGTGAATTGAAGATTCTTGACGTTGCCCCAGGGCGTTTGCGCGCGGCGGGTGGTGAATTTAATGGATCCGCGCATGCTCTTCGGCTCGCCGGCGTCACCGCTCACGGACATCACAAGTTCAGGCTCGCCAGTCAGGCGAAGTTTTTGGAGCGTGGTTGCGATCTCGCTTAGATTTTCCTCTCCGGGTCGGTCTTTCAGTGGCCGGAAAATCTTCCACGCCCGAACGCCCTCAAAATTCGTGATCACGCCGGTAAGTTTGATGTGGGCTCCGACGGAATCTCCCGCGAGCCGGACGATCTCGATGGTTCGGGTGGTTGGGAATTCGATCCGGGCAGTGACGTTGCTCAGGGAAAGCTCCAGGTCGTTCGTTTTCGCCACGGGCCAGAGCAGGTTGCCGTTCTTGATCGTGATCGAATTCAGGCGCAAGCGCGTTTTAAACAACGACCGAAGGTCCAAATCCAGTTCTGTTTCCGCGGATGAAAAATTCGGCTGATTCGGATCCTTGAGCCAGGTAAACGACGATTCCTCCGCGACGACGCCACGATACCAGATCCACCGGATGCGCCGGAAATCCAGGTCCACGCCCTCGGCGCGAAGCTTGGCGAGCAACGGGCCTTTGACGAACTCGGGGAGGCCAATGGTCGTCACATAAATCCCGGCGATGACCGCGACCAGGATTAGTGTCAGGATGCAAATCCGGCCCCAGCGAAAAGCACGACGCAAAAGCGAATGGCGGCGTTGCTTTGGCTTGGCCATGTTACCTTGATGGGATTGTCAAGCTGTCCTGCACTTCGAAAAAGAGGGGCCACGGAAACTCGAAAACGAGCCGGACACCATCGATGGGCGCGGCGGCGTAACGAGTTCCGTACTCTGAGAAACCGCCGAACTCGAGGGAGAGCGTTTCGCTTTTGCCTCCGCGCTTAAGCTCGATCAAGATGCGATGATCCACCTCCTTGAAGCCGAAACGTTCCAGGTTGGTTTCGTTGTAGGCGACCCAGAAGACCGCCTTCAGGTCGCCGAGGCGAAGAAGAGATTCCTCGAGGGACATCGGATTGAATATGCCCTGGGACCCGGGGGCGAACCCCCATTCGCCTTTTGCATTGCGCACGAATTTACGCTCCTTTCCCTTCTGATGAATGGTCACGCTGACCACTTCATTTGGGGCGAAGGTCCAAACCCGGCGATCGCGAAACTGCCACGAAGCCCGGGGGAGCCGGTTGTATTCGCCGAGCGGGATGGAATTGACGGTGTCGGGATATTCATCGAGCCGGCGCACGAAGATTTTGCCGGGCTGGTTGGTGCCGAAATCGATTTGGGCGATGACGGAATTGCTGGGGGAACCCGCGGCCTTCAACGTGTATTGCAACACGGGACTTTTCAGGCCGTAGGCGGTAAAATCGGCCACGACCTCTTTCTCGATGTCCACTTCAGCGCGGCCTAGAAAACTGAGGACGTCGCGAATCAGGTCGGGATCGACAACCAGGTTCGTCACCTCGCGAATGCCCCAGGAGTTTCCTGCGCGCTGCAAGCTGAACTGATCGTCTCCCCGCACTTCGATCTGAACGACGCCATTCGAGGGAATGTTGACGAGATGGCGATCAACGAACGTCGTGTGCGGACTGCGCCATTGGTCCAGCGTCTCGCGTGCGACGCGAAAAATGGAATTCTGCGCCTGAAGCCGCGCGAAAACCTGGGTGGGTTCGTTGGTGGGGCTGCGACCGACCTGGAGCGTGGCCAGAATATTTGTGCCGGACGCAAACGACAATTCCTGCTCGGGCGTTTGCAAACCGAAGGGGTCGAGGTCGGCGGGAGGATCGTCTGTGACGAAGGCCGCCACTTGAAGGCCCACCGTGTTCTCGATCAACTCGTCCACTCTGGCACTGTCGGCGCGCGCTTGCAGCGGCATGGTCATGCGCCAGAGATTATTGGTGTGCGACAAGGCGAGCACTTTGTTTCCGGACCGGGACTTCACGGAGTTGACGGACTGCTTGAGGTGAAACAAAGTCCGATCCCGCCAATCATTGGGTGAGAGAGGCAGGAATTTCAAAAGGTCGGCGTCAACCACATAAACGCCGGAGTCCCCGACCACCTGCAAATAGATTTGTTCGCCCACCGGAGTGTTCGTGCCGATGAGCATGTTTAAAAGGATGGTTTTCCCGTTTTTGACCACAATGGATCCGTTGGCGGCGGTGAAACCAAATTCCTCCTGGGCTTTGGGCCGGTCTTTCAATTCATCGGCAGACAGGCGGTTTTGCCATCGGAGACTGGCCAGCGTGGAGAGGAGCCTTTCGATCTGTCCGGCGGCGGCGGGATATTCTATCGGGCTGGTCAACGACCAGGAGTCCTGGGCGCGGACGGCGCGGACCTCACGCCGCGCCCGCCGGACCTCGATGTGAGTGGCGGCATTGGTGTCGAAGGCGGGAAAGATCTTCGTGCTGAGCGCGGCATTGGTTTTGACCCGGAAGGGATGCTCAACCAGGACGATGAAGACAAAAAGCAGGCCGGCGATGGCGACGCAGTACCATGTCGTTTTAGATTTCATGAAGCGCGCACCTCAGCTTCTCCGCCGCATCCAGACGAGTCCGCCGAAGAACAATATTGCTCCCGGCATTCCGGCGAGCAAAATCCACCGGAGCTTTTTCATGTTGGCCTCGGTCACCATCAATTTGTACTCCTTGATCGGGCGCGGGCCCATCCCCGCGAGCAACATTTGAGGACGATCAATCAGCCAGTTGACGGCGGAGCTGGCGAAATAATGGTTGGCCGCCTGATCGAGGAGTTGGTTGTCAAAGCAGAGCGAATCACCCACAACCAGGATGCGCGTTACGCCCCGAGCGGTGGTGACGTTTTTGATGGAGCCCTGTTCCACGGCGACCATCAGCGGGAAGGCTCCCCGGACTTCGCGGACCTCAATTTTCCCGTTGGCTTCGCGGGTCCGAAAGCGGCCGACCGCATTGGTGCTGGTCATGGCGAGAACATCCACCTGGGGGGCATCGGCGGCCCGGGCCGAGCTGACCGAATTGGAAAACACCGTGCGCGGCAACACCAGGTAAACTTGCAGACTCTCCGCGACGAGAGATTTCATGACGGGATGGTCGCCCTTCAAATTGGCCGGGACCAGGTCGTCGCCGGTCACAGAATACCCCTTGTCCTCGATTTTATAGCTTTCGACGCCGACATTCCACTTGGCCAGAGTTTGCTCGATACCTGAGGTGGCGCTGATCGCGAGGTTGTTGAGCATGACGAGCAGGCGGCGGCCTTCCTTGAGGTAGGACTCGATTTTGTCGAGTTCGTATTCCTGAAACTGGGCTTTGCTCGGCCCGGCGATGATGAGTAATTGGCAATCGGCGGGAATTTCGTTCGTGCCAAACAGCGAGATTTTATCCCAGTCCATGTTGATTTCGTCCTTCAGGAGCGACGCGAACTTCGCATACCCGGTGTCCAGGCCGCTAATCTCCGGGTCGTGTTCCCCGTGGCCATAGACAAAATAAGCCTTGGGCCGGCGCAGGTCGGTCACCGCAAAAATGGCCGCGGAAAAAAGCAATTCTCCTTTGAACGCGTTGCGGCGGACGGAATCGCCCCCCGAGAGCACGGCGTTGATGTCGTAATCGTAGAGATCTTTTCCGTAAACGACCTTCACTCGCCCGCCACTGTCGAAGATCACAAAATTGTTATCCTTGAGCGTGCCCAGATTGTATTTCGCGAGCAGCGTCGCCGCTTTTCCGCCCGAGCGCTTGTAGTCGATTGTCTGGACCGTGATGTTTGGGTTCGCGTAGGTGTATTGCTTGAGAAGGCTCGAAACGAGGCCGTAGATTTCCTCGTTGCCCTGCTGGTCGTAGAAAACGGTCACGTCGATCTGGTTGGTCAGCCGCTTGAGCAAGGCCGAGGTTTGCGGAGTGATTTCGAGCCGCGAGCTTGAGCTGACCTGGAACCGTTTGAAATATCCAGATGCGAGGTAATTGGCCATCGCAACCAATGCGAGGACGGCGGCGACACCGACTATGGTGTTGCACCAGATTAACCAGCGGCGGCTTCTCGAAAAACTGGGCTTGGGTGTGTCGGCGTCCATTTTATTTCCAGCGGCGGCTTTCGATCACGCGATAGGTCAGGAACAGGAAAAAAAAGGTAAGGCTCAGGTAAAAAATCACATAACGGGTGTCGATGATTCCACGCGTGAAATCGCGCATCTGCTCGCGCATGGCGACGTAGCCAATCGCCTTGGCACCCCAGCTATTCCCCAGATTGACTTGCTCGGACAAAAAGCTTAGGAGAAACAGCGTGATGCCGATCACGAAACTCACCATGGCCGCGATGATCTGGCTGCGAGTGAGCGCGGAGGCAAAGCAACCCAGCGACATGTAGAGACAGCCGACCAGAAAGATTCCCAGATAGGTGCTCAGTGCGATGCCCGTATCAAATCCCGCGGTTTCGCGCGTGTAATGTTGCACCACCAGGATGCAGCCGAGGAGCGGGAGCCACATCAGCATGTAAAAGATCATTGCGGCGAAAAATTTGGCGAGCACTACCTGCAAATCGCCGACGGGCGTTGTCATGAGTGTTTCGAATGTCCCGGATGATTTCTCCAGCGCGAACAAACGCATCGTGATGACCGGGGCGGACAGCAGCAGGATCAGCCAGAAAAATGCTGTGACATAAAAAATCTCAGTGATCGGCATCGGCGTTCCCTCGCCGTTCAGGTTGTTGAGCAGGATGACAAAGCTCAGGCCGACTTGAAAGGCGACGGCTGCAATGATGACGTAGCCGGTGAGGGAAACGAAAAAGCCGGCCAGCTCGCGGCGGGTCAATGTCAGGAATGCTCGCATGGTCAGGTGGGGGAGCGATTTCCCTGTGGCGGTGTTCGCTGTTCGCTATTCGGGGCGGCGATTCGTCTTTCGGTGAGGCTTAAATCGGAGCGCGGACATTCCTGTCCGCGTGGGACAAGGCCTCTGGACGAGATGCGGACAGGAATGTCCGCGCTCCATTCCACTCCAGGTTCACGGACGCAGGGCGAATTAAAACCCAAGGGCAATCTCTCCCCGGATGTCACGCGACAATGGAGAAAAAACGCCAACCGCCCACCGCCAATAGCCAACGCAGAATTCAGTTTCAAGAACATCTCCATCATGGTCGTTCCTCGTCGTGTTCGCTGCGGGTGACCCGCATATAAATGTCCTCCAGCGTCTGGCGGCTGCGCGACAGCTCCCGAAGCGTCCACCCGCGATCCTTCACCAGGGAAAAAACTTGCTCGCGCAGATCCTGTCCGCCGCTCGGGAGCATGGCGCACCGGAAGAACGATCCGTCCATCTGCGAAACATCGAAATGCTCAATCTCAGCCATCTCGTCCAACGCCGCTTTCAACCCTTCGAGCGGAGCGGCAATCTCCGCGACAATCTGCCCGTCACTCATTCTCTTGCGCAAATTCTCGAACGTGTCGGAGACCAGAACTCTGCCCCGGCGCATGATCAATACGCGGTTACAGGTCGTCTCGACCTCCGGCAGAATATGGGTGGAAATCAAAACCGTGTGCGAGCGGCCGAGGTCCTTGATCAGTTCGCGCACAGAACGAATCTGGTTTGGGTCGAGCCCGATGGTCGGCTCGTCGAGGATGATCAGTTCCGGTTCGTGGACCAACGCGTCAGCCAACCCGACCCGCTGGCGGTATCCCTTGGAGAGCTGGCCGACGATTTTCTTATGCACATCGGTCAAGCCGCATTGTTGCAACACGACATCGACGCGCTCGCGGGAGCGGCCCAGCCCCAATCCCTTCAAACGCGCCCGGAATTTCAAGTATTCGCGCACCCGCATTTCCGGATGGAGCGGATTGTTTTCCGGCATATACCCGATGCGGCGGCGGACTTCATCGGCCTGGGAAAAAACATCGAACCCGGCAACACGCGCGCTGCCGGAGGTTGCCGGAAGGAAGCAGGAGAGAATGCGCATGGTCGTGCTCTTGCCCGCGCCATTCTCGCCGAGCAAGCCGACGATTTCCCCCCGCCCGACCGTGAAGGACAGATCCGAGACCGCAGTATTCCCGGCATACCGCTTGGTCAAACTGTCAACTTCGATCATCAAACTATTGGTCATTGGCGTGAAAGAAAATATTCACCAGCGATTCATTCGGCGAACAAAATCTGAGGTTAACGCGCTTTTAGGCTCACCACGCCCTCACGATAACCGATCAGGTAGTTCCCCTGCCGCTGGGGCACCAGGACGACCAACCGGACCGCGTCCCCTTTTTTCAGATTGGAAAACAATTCCATTGCGTTCAGGAAATCGGGCACCCGTTTCCCGTTGATCTCCGTTACCACGACCCCGGTGGTAATTCGGGCCTGGTCTGCGGGGCCCCCTTTCTCGACGCCTGCGACCAGCAAACCAGCCGATGGGCTAAGGCCAAAACTTTGGGCGAGATTGCCGCGAAGTTCCTGGGTATCGAGCCCGAGTTTCTGCCGGATCAATTGCTCCAATGGCACCAGTTGCACGGCAGCGGTCTGTTCTTGTGCTCCGCGCCGGACGGTGAAATTGAAATCCTGCCGCGAATTATCGCGCAGCCATTGGTTGAGCTCGATAAAACCCTTCGGCGAATTTCCGTTCACCTTCAGGATTTGGTCGCCCGTGCGCAATCCGGCCTTGTCCGCCGGGCTGCCGGTTTTGACCTCGGTAATCGTGAGCGGACTCGACGCCGGGCTGATTCTGGCGCCGAACCATCGGGCATCGGTTTCCGGGGTGAATATCTCGGCCAGCGCTTCGCTCACTTGTTTAATGGGAATCGCGAAACCGATCCCCTGGCCCTGGGCGGAAACCGCGACGTTCAACCCAATCAAATCGCCATTGAGATTGACCAGTGGACCGCCGCTGTTTCCGGGATTGATTGAGGCGTCGGTCTGCAACCAGTTCGGAACGTCCAGGGGCTCGTTGTCTTTCGGCGCGGCCCGGCGTTTGGAGCTCAGAATCCCCCGGCTGACCGAGCCGCCGAGTCCGAAGGGATTCCCCAGGGCAAGGACGGTTTCGCCGACCAACAGATCGTCATCTTTGGCGAAGCGAACCGCGTTGAATTTCTCGCCCGGTTTCTTGGGGATTATTTTCAGCAACGCGACATCTGTTCTGGTCGTCCCGATGATCGGCTCCACTTCGTATTCGGCGCCGCCCGCCTCCTCGGCGAGTTTGATTTGAATGCGGCGCGCCCGCTGCACGACATGGAGATTGGTCAGGATATATCCGTCTTCGTCGATGATCACCCCGGAACCGAGACTGAACTGATTCCTCTGGCGTTGATGATAGGGGTAAAAAAACTGGCGAAAAATATCTTCAAACGAATCGCGGCTCTCGACCACGTTTTCCGTGCCAACGTTGACCACACACGGCATTACCCGGCGGACGGCCTCAACCGTGGCGTCCCGGCGCAGGTCCGGTTCGGCGGCCCCCGCCGCGCTCCAGAAGGTGGCGGCGCACAACGCGAAAACGATCTTCGAGTAGCGCTGCAAATGTGATCTGGCCATTGGCAAATTCATAATTTCGCGGAAAAAACTTCCCTCGACCTGTTCAAGCAATCCGGAGTTCAGGCACCAGCAATGTTATCGAGACGCCCGCGCCAATCGAAAACACGCTGGCGTTTAAGCTCCAACTGGAGCTTGACTTTGCAAAAGCATGGACCGAAAAGCAATGCCGGTGTCCCCGGTATCTAAAACGTTCTATGCGGATTGGCGGGTCAAACACGCCCAATCTGTTTTTCTTGGCGAAACAGATGTGCCGGTTTCCGAACGTCTCTTGCAAAACATCTGGCACCATCAACGCCTGCTCCGCGACCGCCTGAGAACGTTGGACGGCCAACCGGTGCGGGTTCTTCACCCCGGTTTTTGGAACCACGAGGCGGGACCCGATTTCCGGGGCGCGATGGTGCAGATCGGCGATGAGCCAGCCAGGAGCGGGGACGTTGAGATCGACCTGCGCACAGGCGGCTGGCACGCCCACGGGCACGATCGCAATCCGAGGTTTGAGAACGTGATTCTGCACGTGGTCTGGGAGCCGGGAGACGTCTCGAAAATTCCCGGACCCACTCTCGCGTTGGAACGCTTTCTCGATTCGCCCGTCATCGAACTGATGGGCTGGCACGGAAGCGAATCCGCGAAAGCGTGGCCGGCTGCGTTGGCTGGGCGGTGTTGCGCGCCGCTGAGCGAGCTCTCCGAGGAGAAGCGCACGGAGTTGCTCCAACAGGCGGCCTGCGTCCGGTTTCAGACCAAGGCAAACCAGTTCCAGACCCGCGCGCGACAAGCCGGTTGGGAGCAGGCATTGTGGGAAGGAATTTTCCGTGGCCTGGGCTACAAACAAAATGTCTGGCCAATGCTGCGACTTGGGGAGGTGTTGGCACATGAGGAGCCGGGAACGCCGGGGGCCAAAGCTTCCCCAGCCCAGACGCCGGATTCAGCGCTCGCGTGGCAGGCCCGATTGTTGGGCGTCGGCGGACTGCTCCCCGCACCGGGGGAAGGCGTGGAAACCGATGCCTATTTGCGATTGGTCTGGGACATTTGGTGGAGGGAGCGCCAGGCGTTCAGCGATTGTATCCTCCCGAAGAGCCTGTGGCGTTTCAACGGAATGCGCCCGGCAAATCTGCCGCAACGACGTCTCGCGCTGGCCTCGCATTGGCTGGCCAGCAGGAACTTTGTCTCGAAGCTCGAAAAATGGTTCACGGATCAAAACACCGCCTCCACGCCGTGGAATACCCTGCTCGAACTCCTCCAGGTTGAAGACGACCCGTTTTGGTCGTGGCATTGGACATTCCGGTCCGTGCGCCTGCCGTCGCCGCAGCCATTGCTCGGCGGGTCGCGCGTCTCCGATCTGGCAATCAATGTCATTCTGCCCTGGTTTTGGATCCGTGCGGTCTCCGGAAAAAATGACGAGTTAAAACTGCGCGCTGAGGAAATTTATTTCAAATGGCCCGCCGCAGATGACAATTCGGTTTTGCGTCTGGCGCGGCAACGGTTGCTCGGCGGCTCGGCCCGGCGGCGGTTGCCGACCGCCGCCTTGCAGCAGGGATTGCTGCAGGTGGTGAAAGATTTCTGCGAACACTCGAACGCCATCTGCGAGGACTGCCGATTTCCCGAACTGGTTCGCAGTTGGAACCTGCAACCCGATGGCACAGTGAGCTAACCGGCGTCTCATCGGGTTCGCTGCGCAACTCTGGACACGCCGCGAGCCTTATGGTAAGTCATCGCCTGCCCGTATGGGCGAATGAAACGCGGATCGAAATAAAAAAAAGGAAAACTGAATGAAATTAGTATTGAGCACCATTTTGATTGCAGGATTTTTGACCCTCAACGCCTGGGCACAGGACCAGAAGCCGGAGGCTAACAAGCCGCCTCCCCCGCGTGCTGAAACAGCCCCGGAGCCGCCGCTGACCAAAGAGCGGATCAGTTATGCGATCGGCATGTTTTTCGGCAACATGATCAAGCGACAGGGGACGGAGGTCGATGTCGAGACCGTCGCCACCGCAATTAAAGACATTCTCGGGGGCGGCACCACCCGGCTGACCGAGCAGGAATCGCAACAGACTTTGATGGCGATGAATAAGGAAGCGGCCGCCAAGCGCGACGCGGAAGCCAAGGTGGCTGGGGAAAAGAATAAAGCGGAAGGAGAGGCGTTTCTCCTGGCCAACGCCAAAAAGAGCGACGTGAAAACTTTGGCGAGCGGTCTGCAATATAAAGTAATCACAGAAGGCAAAGGGCCGATTCCGAAAAGTTCGGATTCGGTCAGCACCCACTACACGGGCCGGTTGATCAACGGCACGGAATTCGATAGCTCCCACAAGCGGGGTCAACCGGCGGAATTTCCAGTTACGGGCGTCATTCCCGGCTGGACGGAGGCGCTGCAACTGATGAAAACCGGATCGAAATGGGAGTTGTATATCCCCTCCAATCTCGCTTACGGCGAACGCGGACAGGGCCGCGATATCGGTCCGAACTCCACGTTGCTGTTTGAAATCGAGTTGCTCGGGGTGAAGGCCCCTCCCGCCGAAACGAGCCAGGCGGTCAGTGGCGAGATCATCAAGGTGCCGTCGGCCGAGGAGCTCAAGAAAGGCGCGAAGATCGAAGTGATCCGTCCCGGGCAGACCAACGAATTGATTCCGAAGAAATAGTGCTGTCGAGTGCAGTTTCACCATGCTGCACATTCCCATCACTGACCTCGATTTGCCCGAGCTACAGCCTTACCGCACACTGCGACGGCAGGAGGAACATTATCGACAACGGATATTCGTCGCCGAAGGGGAAAAAACCCTTCGGCGACTTTTGGCGACGGAGTTCGTGGTCATTTCGGTTTTGATTACCGAGGAATGGCTGAAAGTCTTTGAGCCACTGCTGAAGAATCGTCCAGAGGAGATTCGCGGTTACATCGCCGACAAATCCCTTCTCGAAAATCTGATTGGCTTCACCATGTTCCAGGGGGTGATGGCGGTGGCAAAAATCCCTGAATGTCCCTCTCTGGAACAAATCCTGGAACGAAGCGGCAAGCCGAATTTATTGGTGGCGACCGATGGTGTTGGGAACGCAGAAAATCTCGGGACGCTGGTCCGGAATTGTGCGGCGTTCTCGGTGGACGCGTTATTTGTCAGCCGGAGTTCCAGCAGCCCGTTCTTGCGCCGCGCCGTGCGCAGTTCGATGGGAGGGGTCTTCACAATGCCCGTCCTGGAAGAACTGGACCTGGTGGACACGTTTCGGCAATTGCGCGAACGAAAGGTTCGTTGCATTGGCGCACATCCGCACGCCGCTGGCAGAACCCTCCCCGAGCTCGACTTGACGGGCGACTCTTGCATCGTCTTCGGCAACGAAGCCCACGGCATTTCGGAGGCGGTGCTGGCTGTATGCGACGACGTGGCTGCGGTGCCGATGCCTGCCCACGTGGACTCGCTGAACGTGAGCAGTGCCGGTGCGGTTTTTCTCTACGAGGCTTGGCGCCAGCGCGGCTCCCGCGCGTCGCGGAGAGCTTGATATTATTGGGGAAAACCCTGTTGCTTCTCCACGCAGGTGTTGTAAAGTGATTTACTAGATAACGGGAAAAGGAAGATTTTTTATGAGCGATACTTACACACTATACAACGAAACGGTCATGGAACATTTCATGAACCCGCGCAACATGGGTGATTTGAAAGACGCCGATGGCGTTGGAGAAGTGGGCGCAGCGGCCTGCGGCGACATCATGAAAATCAGCCTTCGAATCAAGGATGGCAAAATCGAGGACGCGCGCTTCAAAACTTTTGGGTGCGGATCCGCTATAGCCAGCTCCAGCATGGCGACCGAATTGATCAAAGGCCGCTCCATCGACGAAGCCATGAATTTTTCGAATCAGGAAGTCGTGGACGCCCTCGGCGGCTTGCCGCCGGTCAAGATCCATTGTTCGGTGCTCGCGGAAGAAGCGCTCAAGGCGGCTTTGGAAGATTATTTGAAAAAGCATCCTGAACTCGCAGGAAAAGGGGAAAAGCGAGAAGTGGTAACCGCCTAAAAACAAAACCAAAAAAAATTCCGAAACGGCGCCCGTACGGGTGCCGTTTCTTTTTATTGGTCGAATATGGAAAATCGCTGGACTTACGACAGTCGAGTTTAGAACCTGCGCGGATACCAATTCGACGAAAATTCTCTAAATGAAAAAAATAGCTGTCGCGGTTGCCGTCTTTTCCGTGCTGACAAATTCATCAATCGCCGCGGAAAGCGGCGCCTCCGAAGCGCCGGCGGCTAAATCTTTTTTTCGCAAGGTCATTTTAGACGCCGACCAGGAAGTCAACGGACAGTTGGCAGACACACTGATCGATCCGATGGAACTGGCTGTAGCCGCGGATGGACGGGTTTTTTACGCCGAGCGCTCGGGTAAGGTCAAGGTGTGGAGCCCGAAAACGAAAGCTGTTTCCGTCGTGGGCAAGCTGGAGGTGTTCACCGGGTTGGAAGATGGCCTGCTCGGCATCACGCTCGATCCGGATTTTCTCAAGAACGGTTGGATTTACCTTTACCATTCGTTGCCGGAGACCGGTGCCGACGCAGATGGAAAGAAAGCGGGAACCAATCGCCTTTCGCGCTTTGCCTTCCGGAATGAGGCACTTGACCTTGCCTCGGAAAAGCAGTTGCTCGATGTCGCCACGCAGCGGGAACAATGCTGTCACGCGGGCGGCTCGCTTTCCTTCGACGCGAAAGGAAATCTTTACCTGTCCACCGGCGACAACACGAATCCGTTCGAGTCCGATGGTTATGCGCCGATCGACGAACGTCCCGGTCGCAGCCCGTGGGATGCGCAGAAATCCTCGGCCAATGCCAACGATCTGCGCGGGAAAATCCTCCGCATCCGCCCGGAGAACAACGGCACCTACACCATTCCAAAAGGGAATCTGTTCAAACCCGGAACAGCAGGGACTCGCCCGGAAGTTTTTGTGATGGGAAACCGGAATCCCTTCCGCATTTCGGTCGACCGAAAAACTGGTTTTCTTTATTGGGGCGAAGTAGGGCCCGATGCGGGCGGTTTCAATGAGGTGAGAGGGCCTGCCGGCTTTGACGAAATCAATCAGGCGCGCGAAGCGGGGAACTTTGGTTGGCCCCATTTTGTCGGGGAGAACAAAGCCTACTGGCACTGGGATTTTGCCGCGAAGACCAACACGTTTCGCTACGATGTCGCTAAGCCGATCAACACATCGCCATTCAATACGGGAATCACGGAGCTCCCACCGGCCCAGGCGGCCTTTATTTACTACCCGGCTGGCGCCTCAACCAGGTTTCCCCTCGTTAAATCTGGCGGGCGAACAGCGATGGCCGGGCCCGTTTATTATTTTTCCAAGCAGTTGAAATCGCCAACCAAACTTCCGGAAAGCTTCGATCACACACTCTTTATTTACGAATGGTCGCGAAACTGGATTTTGGCTGTCCACCTGGACCAGGATGAGAAAATCCTGAAAATGGAACCTTTCTGCGCGGACATGGATTTCAAACGCCCGATGGATATGGAACTCGGTCCGGACGGATGCCTTTACATCATCGAATGGGGAACGGCCTGGGGAAACAACAAGGACACGAAAATCATCCGCCTCGAATACGTCGGCGGCGCGGAATAATCCGGGTCAACGAAGCAGAACGAGTATTGCGATCCCGAGCGCGATTCGATACCAGCCGAAGCCGGTGAAGGTGTGGGTTTGCACAAAGCGCAACAACCATTTCACCACGATGAACGAAACAACCGCGGCGACCACGCCAGCGACAAGGATCATGCTCCAGTTTTCCTGCGGCGCGGTTGCGGAAGAGTGATGGAGCGATTTGAAAATCTTCAGCCCGCCCGCCGCCAGCATCGTGGGGATTCCGACGAGGAACGAGAATTCCGTCGCTCCCGGACGGTTTAGCCCGAGCAGCAGAGCGAACAGGATGGTCGTTCCCGATCTCGATGCGCCCGGGAATATGGCTGCGACTAATTGCCCCAGGCCGACTGCGATGGCGACCGCCCAGGTGATTTCACTGTTGAGAGTCCTGCCACGCAGCCAGCGTTCCACCACCAAAAACAAAATCCCGCCGACCAACAGGGCGATTGCGACCGGCTTGACCTCGTCGGGCAATTTGAAATTTTTCTTCTCGAGAATAACCCCGCCCACGCCAGTAATGAAAAACGCGCAACCGATCTTCAGCAGGTAGTCGCGAGTGTCCGGGTCGCGCCAGCGAAAAATAAACTGGTGAAACCTCGGGAGAAAAAGAGGAATGACGGCCAGCACGGCGCCGCTCTGAATAACGACATTGAACAAATCGGTCTGGGGCGGCAACCAGTGTTCCGCCAGGAGCAGGTGGCCCGTGGAGGAAATTGGCAGGAACTCCGTGATCCCTTCGATGATTCCCAATATGATTGCGACCAGCCATTCAGACATGGGCGGTAAAGACGATAAAGAGGCGGGAAAGACAAGAACGATTCAGCGCCGAGCGGGTGCTAATCTCCGGCTAATCCTTCTTGCCAAACCTTGGGAATCTTCGGGACTCGCCCTGGCGTTGCTGAACCTTGATTTGGCCCAGGATCGAAACCCAACCGATAAAAATCTTGTGCCATTGATTTTCGAGTCCACGGACGACCCCTTCCGCCATCTCGCTCAAGTAACGAATGGAGGGGGCGCTGGCGATCAGCGCGAGAACCTCTTCCTTGGTCGGCGAGGCGCACTCCACGGTCGAGAGGATCAATTCCAACTCCTGGACGAGGACGCTTTTAATTTCGAGAAACTGGGTTTCGTCTTCGGCGCTGAATTTTTTGGTTCGCGCCATGTTCACGAAATAATTGAACTGCTTGAGGCACTCCAAATAATTCTCCAACTGCATGATGAGTTGATCAATGTTCTTGTTGGCCATAAAAATCAGGCGTTATACGGTTTGAGTCCTTTTGGTTTGAGAAATATGATGGCTCCTCCGCGGAGCTCGCGCGCCGTAATCTTGATTCCGCCGTAGCGCACGACGATTTCTGACATCGGCAGAGCGGCCTCGCGAGCTTCCTTGAAAATAGCCAGGACGGCTGAGCCGATCTCGACCATGTAAACCGAGGAGAAGGCATGCGGCAGCGTTGAGGCCAGCACACGGCCCAAAGCGTCCACGGAGAAGCTGCCGGACGGGAGGCGCTCCAGCTTTGGGGTTGGTTTTGAAAATCGACTCAGGAAGCCCATTTGATAGAGATGTTTTTTAAGGTTTCGTAAAGTTCATCGGCGCTCAAAGTGCGTTTAAATCCTACGCATAGTTCCGTGTCACCCCGCGAAGCGATGCCAATGTGCCGCTCCAGTCCGATCGCTTCAACTTGTTTCAGGTCGCCTGCCTGCAACCTTTCGCCCAACTCGCGCAATCTTTTTTGGGTCTGGCGCGTCCAGGTCGCAACCGGCCCCATGTTTTCCAGCCCCCATGAAAGAGGCTCGCTCTTTTCATCAGCCGGAACCGTCATGACAAACTCCACGCCATCGACCTTGGACAGCGCGGCCAGCGGCGAGCGCGTCAAAAACTTCGTGTCGCACGCCGCAGTCTGCGCGGACGCTTCGCTCCCTTTGTTCTCGTCGCAGGTCTGTGCAAAATCCAAAAGCAATCCCTGATACGACGTCGTAATCACGCAGGGATGATCCGGTTCCCCCGGAAGAATTTCAAAACTTCCCGTCTTCCAGGACAGGATTTCCTTAAACGCCTCTTCCCCGCCCAAAGTCAAAGTGGCCGCGTCAATAACCTTGCCTTCAGTCACCCAGATGTTGCCCTGTTCGCCAGCCTTGGTGATTTTCAAGACCGATGAATTGTGGGACAGACATTCCAATTGAATGATGTCAACCAGGCTTTTGCTCTGGACTCCGCGAAAGCCACCGTCTTCTTGTTGCCCCAATAGCGATTCAATGCAATCGCGAAAAAGAGTTATTTCTTCCGAGGTCCGGGGCTTCTCCCAGAAGAGATCGATGCCCATGGCATAGGCCCGCGAGCGATATTGCTCATCCACGACGCCCGTCATGATCACGATCCGGAGCTGCGGAAATTTTCTACGGACGATGGAAAGCACCTGCAAGCCGTCCATTTTCGGCATGCGCAGGTCGGAAATCAGCATCGTAAACGGCTCGGATTCCAGCAGCGCGATGGCGCGCGCGCCTGAATTCGCAGTGTGAATCTCAGGCCGGCTGGGCAATTGAGTCAGGACATCCCGATATAAATCGAGCAGGTCTTGTTCGTCGTCCAAGAGCAGGATTTTATGGGCGGTGGGCATAATGGTGAAAATTCAGGACCCGGAAGATTGGCGTAAAAATTGCGAACCCGGCAAGCATGATGAGAACGCTTTCAACGAAGAATCGGAGGAAGATTTCTCACATTTAATGACTAAAATCATGTTTACCACGTTTAAAAAATTGTTTCGCAAAGACATTGAACCCGTCTTAGCTACTTCCATTCCAGCGGTGCAAAACCGCGCTGTGGCGAGCTTCGTAACCCCTCGTGCGAAGGCTCCCGCGCCCGTGGCAGCACCCCAACCCGCCTCTGTGCCAACGGCGCGGGTCGCCGAACCGATCAGGTCCACCGACTTCCTCTCTTTGCCGTTAAAAAGCATAATCACCCGGTTGCCTCAATCACTGGCCTCGGCTGTCCAAACTCAAGGCACGGGTCTGGTTTTGTTGCCAACAAGCCATATCTTACAGGAATTACCAAAAGGCGCTGTAAAAATTTCTTTTGGCGAATTACGCAGAGTTTCGCCCGCCGGGACCTTCCAGGACAACCCCCGGCACGACCAGATGTTGATCGAGCTGCCGCTCAACGAAATTCTAGCGCGGCTTCCCGCGACTTTGCTGGCCCGCCGGACCGAGCAAAAGCGGGTTACTGTTCCCGACGAGGTCGCGAACGTTTTCGGATTGCGCGGTCAGGGAGGCTCCCTCGGCGGAGCCAAATCCAAACGGATCGACGCATCAACCCTTTTTGCGCCGGACAACGTAAATGGAGCCGCCATCACCCTGGCGAAGGCCGCCGTCCCTCCGGTTGCAGACGACTCCCCCGTCCATGTCTTGCCCGCACCTGCCGAATTGGAAATCGGCGACGATGTCTTGGAGGTCGGTCTTCTCGCTATCTCGGAAAACTGGCCGGAAACAATTCGTCATGAAATAAAAACCTCGGCCCTGGGTGCCGCGACCGTCCTCTTTCCGATCGAGAAACTCGAGCCTGGTTTACGCAGCGGAAAAATTGCCTTCACCTGGAAAGAAATCTGCGAAGGCGTGCTGCCCCGGCCTGCCGTCGCAGACGCGACTGCCAGTTTGCTGTTGGAACTTCCGCTCCATGTGATCGCTCCCATCTTCGTTGCGAAGCGTCGCCAGCCGAAAGGCCAGAAAAAAGTTTCCATCTCGGATTTTCCCGACCTGTTTTCCAGAACGCTCGTGCCGCTGCCCAAAGCGCCTGCCGCCGCGGTAGCGCCGCCGGTTGTTCTGCCAGCACCGCCTGTCGAGCCGGCGCCCGTGATCAAGACAGCCCCTGTAATCGAACCAGAGCCTGTGATCCAGCCCGCGCCGGTGGCGAAAGCTGTGCCGGTGATCGAATCCGAGCCAGCCGTGAATGCGAAAGAGATCGCGGAGATCGCGGAGCCGCCGCTACCCCTCGAAGGTTCGCCTGGTCAAATCATCAAGTTTTTGGTCGCGCAGCCGGGGTTGACCGGGGCCTTTGTTGCCATGCACGACGGGTTGCTCGTCGAT
>Ga0163144_10010729_pt1 | contig 19489 bp, 19 predicted proteins | sample OliLak19BULKMAT1_FD_123175 | JGI IMG/M metagenome (GOLD analysis project Ga0163144, IMG submission 123175) | Freshwater microbial mat bacterial communities from Lake Vanda, McMurdo Dry Valleys, Antarctica - Oligotrophic Lake LV.19.BULKMAT1 | ecosystem: Environmental > Aquatic > Freshwater >... | reverse complement strand
ATCGTATACTCCCACAATCGAAATATCGAGTAGTACTGGATCGGCACGTCCTACGTCCTGAAATATGTTTCTAGTTTCAATATCAAATACTACGTAGTTCATGATCAGTTGCGTTGTGAGATTATTATCGTGATAAGCTCCTGCTCAGTAACACTACTCGTCGAACCATTATTCATGTTTTTAAGTTGAAATTTTTTTGTTGTGATTTCAGCATCACCAATCACGAGTGAGAATTTTGTACCTTCTTTTGAGGCTCTCTTGAGCTGATCACCGACTTTCTTTTCGGAAAGATCTACACATACATTGATTCCTTTTTGTCTGAGTGAAAGTGCAAAAAGATCAATATCTTTTTGTAGTGCTCCTTCGGCGTGCGCAATATAGAGATCAGCACTTGGATGATATTTTGGAATAAGTTCACGCACCTCAAGGAAATCCCGCAATGTCACATCTCCCATTCCAAAACCTACTGCGGGAACGCGCTCACTGCCAAAAATAGACAACAGATCGTCGTATCTGCCACCACCAAAGAGGGCGCGAGGATTTGCTGAATTGGTGTCATATACTTCAAATACAATGCCAGTATAGTAATCGAAGCCACGAGTCAGTGTAGGATCAAATACGACATTGTCGATATGTAATACTTTTAACGATTCGAAAAGCAGCTCAATGTCTTCAAGTCCGACAACGCTTGAGCTAAAATTCTCCTCGATTATTTTCTTGAATTCTTTTATATTTCGCTTACCAAAGAGTTCGATAAATATGTCAGTGTTTTTGTAGAGTATTGCTCGGGCCTGAGTATCAAAAGCTTCAAGTGAAATTTTATTCTTACGGTCAAGAAGTTTTGTAATAGTGTGAGCGTCATCGTCAGCGAGGGCAAACACTTCATGAAGTACAAAATTAAGCATTTTTCTGCTTGAAACTCTAATCTCAAAATCAGTGGCAGTTGCTCCAAACGATTTCATGATTTCAGAAGCAGTAGCAATGATTTCTTTTTCAGCATCGATACTTGTTATACCAAACATGTCTACATTGAGTTGAAAATGCTCTCGCAGTCTGCCGCGTTGTGGTTTTTCATATCGAAACAGATTAGGAATTGAATACCAGCGAAGGGGAAATGGGAGCTCGCGTTTTTTTCCAGCCACCATGCGTGCTACGGTCGGTGTCATTTCGGGACGCAACGTCACATCGCGGTCTCCGCGGTCTTTAAAGGAATATGTCTGATCGTTTACAATTTCTTCGCCAGATTTTGCCTTATATAACTCGGTAGGTTCGAGTATGGATGCACCGTATTCTACATATCCAAAACGTTCGACGGCATTTCTCATGGTGTTAAAAAGGTACTTTTGTACGTACATGTCTTCGGGATAAAAGTCACGTACCCCTTTGTAACTCTCTGTTGAGAGTCCTGTGGTATTTTTTAGTTCTTGATCCATGTGATAGATTGTAGCCAAAATATGGATATATCACAACTTATTGTATTTTATAAGAAAACAGGCGAAACGCCCCTACAAGCCCTTAATAGATTGCGTTTTGAGCAGCCCAAGATGGTTAACGCAATACTTTCGTATGCTGGCAGGCTTGATCCACTTGCTGAAGGTGAAATGCTTGTCTTGGTTGATGATGCATGCAAGGAAAGACAAAAATACCTCGGCCTCGATAAAACATATGTGGTAGATGTTTTATTTGGAATTTCTACCGATACTGGTGATTTGCTTGGCAAAATCAAACATGTATTTCTTCCAAAAGAGATAGATATCGATGAATTTTCTAAATCAATCGATATTTACACATCTACTCTTATTGGAAAAAGACTACAATCATATCCCACATATTCATCAAAAAATATAAAAAAAATACTAAAAGGTGAGACTCCAGAAGAAACACAAAATACCATAGACATATACACTATTGATATCATGCATATCAAAAGTTTGCATCACGATACACTTTATAAAAAAATCATTTCAGATATTGATTCTGTGGTTGGCGAATTTAGACAAAAGGAAATTTTAGAAGAATGGAAAAGTTTTTTTGATAAAAATGAACAAAAAATATTCACCACTGTTCGAATGAAAGTGTATTGTTCGGCAGGAACGTATATGCGCGTGCTCGCAGAAGAATTGGGATTGAGACTTGGACTACCTGCGCTGGCATTGCACATCAAGCGAGAAACGATACACTTAAAATAATGCGTATCGGAAAATTCATCTTCAGATTTCGACGAGTGCTCGTACGCAGGCGTAGAAAACCAGTATGTACTGAAAAATATAAGAAATACAAAGAGCAGGCACGGGTGCTTGTGCACGAACGTTTGGCGTATTATAACCTTCACTACAAGTACACCTTAGGCAAGGTTTTTATCAAAAATCACCGCACTAGGTGGGGAAGTTGCTCAAGCAAGGGTAATCTGAACTTTAATTATAAAATTGCACTCATTCCGCTTGAACTCGCTGATTACATTGTTGTCCATGAATTATGCCACTTGGGACAATTCAACCATTCTCAGGCATTTTGGGACTTGGTAAAACAGACCGTGCCGGATTATGAAGCAAAAAGAAAGAGGCTTCGCGGTGTTCAATAAAAAAACCCTGTTAACTAGGGTTTTTTTATTATTTTCTTCCGGCCTTGTCGCGAGAACTCTTTGTTAAAAACTTTTTACGTAGTCGTACTGAAAGTGGAGTGATTTCGATATACTCGTCGTCCTGCATGATTTCCATAGCACGTTCGATTGAAAGTTTCCATGCAGGGATAAGGTAGATACCTTCGTCGGATCCCGAGGCACGCATGTTGGTAAGTTGCTTACCTTTTGTGGGGTTTACATAAAGATCGTCACCCTTTGTAACGTTACCGATAACCATACCCTCGTACACTTCGTCTGAGGGAGAAACATATAAAATACCACGATTCTGGAGGTTATCAAGCGAGAATGCAAGACATTTGCCGGCTTCCATGGAGATCATGCCACCAACGCTTGTGTGATCAATATGACCTGCATATTCTCTAAATTCGATAAAACGACTTGAGAAAATTCCTTCACCCTTTGTATCAACAATAAACTGACCACGGTAGCCTAGAAGTCCTCGAGTAGGCGCTTCGAAAATAAGGCGAATAGTATTTCCATGATCTTGCTTCATATTCATCATAAGAGCTTTTCGTGAAGAAAGTTTCTGGATAACTGAGCTTTCGAGACCCACAGGAACGTCGATAATAACTTCTTCAAACGGTTCCATTTTGACACCGTCTACCTCCTTGACGATAACGTGTGGTTGAGAGACCTGCATTTCAAATCCTTCACGGCGCATGTTTTCAAGAAGAATAGCAATATGGAGTTCTCCACGACCGTACACTTTGTATGATTCACCTGAGAAATCGACTTTAAGACCGACGTTTACTTCCATTTCTTTTTCAAGACGTTCCCTGATTTGTCGGCCAGTAACGAATTTACCTTCTTTGCCTGCAAATGGTGAGTCATTGACCAAAAAGTTTAGGGAGATAGTAGGCTCGTCGATTTTAATAGCAGGAAGTGGTTCGAAATCCGCTGTAGCTGAAACTGTTTCACCGATATAGATTTCGGGAAGACCGGAAAGCATCACAATGTCTCCAGCAGTAACTTCAGTCACTTCTCTTTTCGTAACTCCTTCGAAAGTATAGAGTTTTGTAATACGACCACTGATCATTTTTCCATCTGGGTGCTTGGCATAGATAAGCGCACCGTCTTTTACGGTTCCGCTATATACTCGGCATACCGCAAGACGTCCGAGGAAGTTGTCATAGCCAAGGTTGAATACTTGCATAGCAAGTGGCTTGTCAGCATCTTTTGATGCAGCGGGGACCTGTTCCAAAATAACATCAAGAAGGGGATTAAGATTTGTTGATTCGTCAGTAAGGTTTTTCTTTGCAATACCTTGTCTGCCAATTGCATATACCACAGTGAAATCAAGCTGATCGTTGGTGGCACCGAGGTCAATAAAGAGTTCAAGTACCTGATCGTGTACAAGTGCGGGGTTTGCAGCTGGCTTGTCGATCTTGTTGATCACGACGATAGGCTTAAGACCAAGTTCAAGCGACTTTTTAAGTACGAAACGAGTCTGGGGCATAGGGCCTTCTTGAGCATCGACAATAAGAAGCACTGAGTCGATCGAGCGAAGCACGCGTTCTACTTCTGAACCGAAGTCAGCGTGACCAGGAGTGTCTACGATGTTGATCTTGGTGTCTTTGTAGAAAACAGAAGTGTTTTTGGCGTAAATAGTAATACCACGCTCTTGTTCGAGCTTGTTAGAGTCCATGGTGACACCTTCTTCAACCATACCTGTTTGACGCATGATTGCGTCGGTAAGGGTTGTTTTGCCATGGTCCACATGGGCGATAATTGCGATGTTTCTGATTTCCATAGAATGCCAATTAAAGCAAAAAAACGGCTTTATGTCAAAGTGTATTGAAATCAGACTCATGGTAATCTACCATTTAGAAAGGAGGTGACACCTCTATGATGCTCTTTAACTGGTGGGGAAAAAGTAAGCAAGCCCCCGTACCTCTTGCAAAGGCAATAGATATCCTTGGTTTAAGCCGCGTGGTCTCAGGACATGGAAGTGAAGCGTTGGTGCCTTATTCGGTAAAAACACTTAAGAATAAGGCTAAGGCAAATAAGAAAGGTGCACTTTGGTATCTGGTCTGTGTTCACAATCTGAGCTTCTTGAGTTTGGGTAAGGCAGTTCGACCTCTATCTATTCTTGAGAAAGAAATCATTGCTCAGGGCACACAGGGTGTATCCTCGCCTCATTATGTACTGGTTGATTTTCGTACGCGTTGTAAAAGGTGGTCATGGAATCAGCAGGAACGCTATCTTAAGCGTTTTCCTAAACTTGCTCGAATACGAAGCAATGTGTTGGCGGAAGTGCTTCATGTCGTGTATCAAACTCACAGCAAGGAGTTTCTTCGAGACACGCTTCACTTAGGAGAATGCAAGCCAATATTTTATTTTGATTCGGGTGTCTTTCCTCAGCGCATCGGTCTTTCGGAAAAAGGCATTTCCTGTCTCATGTGCCTTCATGTTCATAGAAATTCTCGCACCACCAATGGTTGCTTGATTGTTATTGAAAGGCCCGAGGTTAATCTATGAAATGCATCGAATATAAAATATTCGATGCATTTTTTTATTTCTAATTTATTTTTTTCACAGCCAAATTTCATTGGCAGTTTTTTATACTGTCTGCATGAACTACAAAACACGCGAACTCATCACCAAAGGATCAATGCGTGCTATAGATTTTATTGCTGCATGTATAGAAGATAGCAGGAGAATCGGTGCCTCAGATATACACATAGATCCACGCGAAAGAGATGTTGTGGTTCGTATCCGTCACGACGGTGTACTCGAAGAGCTATGTCGATATGATCTCGTAGTTCACATTGAAGTGATTGCGTGTTTGAAAATAATGTCCAATTTGCGTCTTGATGAGCATTATATTCCACAAGACGGTCGGATACATATCGAGACACCAGAAAAAGTCGATATGCGTATCGTGGTGACACCAAGCTATTTTGGAGAAGCAGCGGTACTAAGATTACTTCGTTCATATCAAACAGATACGACACTTGAATCTCTTGGTTTTGAGGCGAACGACGCTGCGCTACTTAGTCAGAGAATACAATCGGGAACAGGTCTATATATTATCGCTGGTCCAACAGGTAGTGGCAAAACCACAACGTTATACGCTCTACTTTCTGAATTAGTATCGCCTGAATACTCTGTGATAACTATTGAAGATCCAATCGAATATATTTTTCCAGGTACTCGACAAATAGCAGTCAATAACAATACTCATTTTCGATTTGCAGAAGGGTTAAGATCGGTACTGCGTCAGGATCCCGATGTAATCGTTGTTGGTGAAATACGTGATGCTGAAACAGCACGTATTGCCATATCGGCCGCGCTTACTGGTCACAAAGTGATGGCAACGATTCATACTACCTCTGCACTTGGGGTGCGTACTAGATTTGTTGATATGGGAATCGATCAGTACATGATTGATGCGACGCTGCGGGTTGCAATAGCACAGAAGTTGGTGCGGAAGCTTTGTGATGAATGTAAGTTTAAGAAAGACGAAGAAACGTACGTAAGTGCTGGCTGCGACACATGCTCCGGAAAGGGTTTTTCGGGAAGAATTGCGGTATATGAGATATGGACTAAAAATGAATGCACACCATCTTGTGTTGACGATGGTATCAAAAAAGCAAAAATGGGAATTGTGGCGCTAGAAGACGTAATGGCACTTTCATGTGTATGAAAAATGTAACCCTTTTTAAACATCGCCTTTCTCAGTCGGACATTGCTGAATTCTTCTTGTCGCTCTGCGCATTTATTGAGACGGGTGTTTCAATTCTTGAAGCACTTAAGGTGATTTCAAGTTCGCAGCCGAAACACAAAATGACATATGAAAAAATAATCAATTCAGTGCAATCTGGAAAATCATTTGCAGGTTCATTGCATCAGGAGATCGCAATGTCAACGATGGTCTATCAGATGATAAAGATAGGCGAAACTCGTGGGATGCTTCGGCCCATGCTCCACAAGGCAGCACTATATATCAATAAAAGTAGGTCTTTAACAAGTAGTCTTGTTGGGGCATTTATTTATCCATGCATAATATCAACAGGACTTATTGGGTTGGTTGTTGCACTCATGATATATATGATGCCACAACTTTTACCGATGTTTTCTAGTATGAATGTTGCGCTGCCATTTTCAACTCGGTTGCTGCTCTGGTTTTATAAGTTGATTGCACATCATTTTATTGGACTTTCTATTTTCGGTGTATGTATGTGTATTACGATATCATTGTGTTGGAAAAAATCTGACACACTAAAGACTATTGTTGAGCGTGTGTTGTTGCGTGTACCAGTAGTATCAGGACTATTTTGTTCTTACATACAACAGCGAACTTTCTACGCACTGTCACTCCTTTTAGAAAGTGGCTTGATACTTCCTGATGCACTCAACTCTGTGGCAGTAATTATTCAAAGTATCACCGCTCGTCATGCGCTTATTGATATCTCTCGACGTACCCGATTAGGAGAATCTTTTTCGCACTCTATGCTTACACAGGGAAAGTTTTTTGGTGAAAAAGCTATTGCAATGATCAGGGTTGGTGAAAACACCGGAACTTTAATAAAAGTAACTGCGCGCATGGCAGAAGATGCTGAGCGTATTCTTGAAGAAAAAATAAAGATATTTACTAAGTTGGTGGAGCCGGCGATCATGACACTTCTTGCAGTATGTGTAGGTTTTATCGCTGTGTCGATTATTTCGCCCATGTATTCGCTTACTTCACATATCAATGCACAATAAAGGATTTACCATCATAGAATTAGTTATAGTACTTGGTCTTTGCGCGATTATCGCCGCTACCCTAATGCCAATCGCTTTTCGAATATATATTAACGTACCGTACTTACGTCAGAGGGAAGTTGCGGTACAAAACGTCAGGCGTATATTGCTGAGTAACATCTCGCGGGCTGAGCAGAAAAAGGTTTTAACTGAAGGTGATCCGGTACTACTTTCGGTGACAGGGGCATCTTCACAGTCGCTGTCAGCAAGTACTTCAAAATATTCGTTTTCAACCGATGTCACTGATTGGTACCGGTCTATGGGGAGTAACACATGTAATGTTGATTCTAATAATAAAAATTCCTATGGTATCATTTCGTCATATATATTTCCTAGTGTATTTGAAATTGCAGACATAGATATTCTCAATGGATATGTGTATATCGTAGGAAAATCAAATGATCTAGTAGATGCAGATCTGTACATACTTAATGTCATCAATCCAAAACAACCACTGCTTGTAAGCAAAAAACGCTTTAGTCCAGGAGGATTAGGTTTTACTGCCGTTCATGCAACAGAAAATTATCTTTACGTATCAAATAGACAAACACGTATTCCGTTTGTTGTAATCGACACAAAAAACAAAAATTCTCCACATCTTGCATATCAGTACATTATATCTACTTCAACCAATTTAACAGGATATGGATTTGGTAATACACTGCATTATTATGATAAACGTTTATATCTAGGTCTCACAAAATCTACTTCTTCTGAGCTGTACGTTTTTTCTATAGACGCAAGTTTGTATCCAATATCATCTCCTGTGTTGCTTGGTGAATATGAGACCAACACCCAAATTAATTCGCTTATTGCAAAGGGCTCTACACTTTTCGTATCTACTCCTGAGCAAAAACAAGTTCGCATATTAGATGTTGTGGATCCTCAGAATATTTTTGAAAAATCATTTATTACTGCTTCGGGATATGCCGTGCAAGATGCTAGGACACTTTTTTTGACAGGGAGCACTCTTTTTGTGGGTAGGACTGTTGGAGGATTCGATAATACAAATAATCATGAATTGTTTGCATATAATGTGTTAGATGAAGCGGCACCAAAATTACTTTTCTCAAAAAATATTGGATCTTCTGTTAATCGCATAATAGTAGATCACGGGCAAGCTTTTATTTTTATCGGTGCTCCCAACATGCATTTAGGGATATACAATGTTTCTTCGACATCTACTATTGAGACCAAGATTTTTGTAGTGTCTGATTCAGTGGGTGCTGTTGATTGCGAAGATGATGTTGTTGCAGTCGTGTCGGCTCATGGTAGAAGAATAGATTTTATCAGTCATTAATATTCATATGATCTACCAACACACAAAAGGTTTTTCATTGTTTGAAATAGTTATCGTATTGGCATTACTTTCAATAATTATGCCAAGCTTTTTTCAGCTTGTAGTTATTAGTCAAAAAGCTATTGCGTACGGCAGACAAAAAAGCGCATCCTTGGTCGAGGGTATTTCAAGAAGTCATATTCTTCAAAAAAATATGGATTATGGTGCGATAGTTACAAGTAGTGCCTCGTGTACTACTTCGTATATTGATATTTCAGAAAAAAGAACTGATTGTGTTATATATGTTGATAAAGAAATTTTTACTACCTCATCATTTCAAATGCAATGAGAGAGGGTTATGCGCTTCTAATGAGTGTAGTGGTAATTGGATTGATACTTTTTACACTACTTGTACTGGTCCAAACATCAGTACTTGAAGCGCGATTAAAGCTTTATTCCGAGCAGTCAAGACTTGAGTCAGAAATAATAGCTAGATCTTGCATGTCGAGAGCTATTGCGCGTTATGCTAATGGTCTACGAATATTTCCAAAAAAGTTTTTTATCGGGCAAGGCACATGTGATTTTTTGTCTGCAAGTCAGCTAAATAATATTATTACTATTTCTGTGTCTGGGAAATCAGGTAATTATATTGGCACAATAATTAGTGCGCGATATTCAGCGACATCACTAGATCTACTTTCGTATTCTTTTTAGTAAAAATTTACTATTTTCATACCTAAAATTCATGCCTATTTTTATATACTTTTTGTATTATTAATAATAAATTACAATATGTTTTTAAAAAACAAGAAAAATAAAAAAGGGGGCAAAAAAGGATTTACTCTTATCGAAATTTTGCTAGTAATGGGTATTATTGCAATACTTGCGACTGTGGTATTGGTTGCGGTCAATCCCGCACGACAGTTTGCCCAAGCGAGAGATACTCAACGTATAGCAAATATCAATACGTTGCTCAATGCGATAGGAGAAAGAATTGCTGATCATAAAGGTTTGTTTGATGAAGGCTGTAGTGCGGGCGCGATTCCGACCACTACCGCAAGGACCATGGCGTCCACACAGTACAGTATTTATGATTGCCTTGTGCCAACATATATTTCTTCGTTACCAATAGATCCAAAAATAGGAAGATTCACGACTGTTACTGAATATGATACCGGATACAGCGTCTTACAAGATTCAGCAACTGGCCGTATTACAGTCACTGCCCCAGCAGGCGAAATCAATCAATCAATCAATGTAAGTAGATAAATCAAAACCCCGGCAATTGTCGGGGTTTATGTATAAAAAAGCCACTCATTTATTATTAAACTTCTGATGAAGTGCCTTCATAGTGCAATCTAATGCCATTTCTGACAGGACTATTCTTTATAATTTCAAGAATTGCATCCTCATCGTCCATGATTGTATAAAGTGACGTATCTTCTTGATCAATCGTTTTAAAATCTCTATAAAGTGTTTCATCGATAAATAATTGAAGTTTACTCCAGAATTCTGTACCAACAAGAATAATGGGAACTTGTTCGATCTTTCTTGTTTGTACAAGTGTAAGAATCTCAAAAAATTCATCAAGCGTACCGAAGCCTCCAGGGAAAAATAAATACGCTTCAGCCGAAAAAGAAAGCATTACTTTTCGAGTAAAGAAATAGTAAAACGTCATTTCTTGGGTAAGGTAGGGATTGGGACGTTGCTCGTGAGGTAGTTTGATATTGAGACCCAGTGTTCTACCGTGTGCTTCTTTTCCTCCACGACTTCCTGCCTCCATGATTCCTTGACCACCACCTGTGACTATCGTGTAGCTTAATTTTGCAAGTTTGCCTCCCAGTGAACGTGCTTTGTTGTAATAGGTGCTGTCTTCTGGTAGTCGCGCAGAGCCGTAAAATGTTACTGATTTTGGTTGGTGCTTGATCAGATTGAAGCCTTGTATGAATTCTCGGTCAATAAATGAAACACGCTTAGTAATTTCTTCTTCAACCTCATGAAGTGTTACGGGTGTTTGTACCCCAAGCTTTCTCCTAGCAGGAACTTGGGCGTCATTGCTCATGTGTTCCTCAGATTCTGATGTGTGCATAGTTGTCATAATTATCTTTCGATATATACTATCATAATATGAAATACGTGATCATAATAATCGCAATCTTGGCTGTGCTCTTCGGAATACAGCTTGTTATTAATAAAACAAACAATAAAACTCCTATAGTAGGATCAGAAAATGCTACAGGAACGGTAATGCAGGAGCAATCAAATAAAAAAAATATGGATACACAAAATACAGATTTAAAAAAAGTTGATGTAGTGGTGGGAACAGGGGCAGAAGCAGTTACTGGTAAAAAGGTGACCGTGCATTACACGGGTACATTTATTGATGGTAAAGTTTTTGACTCGTCAGTTACACGCGGTGAACCATTTGCCTTTACTCTAGGTGGTGGTCAGGTGATAAAGGGTTGGGACCAGGGTGTTGTGGGTATGAAAATCGGAGGTAAGCGCAAACTTACTATTCCGCCACAACTTGGTTATGGTATGAGCGATTACGGTCCGATTCCTGGAGGATCAACGCTATTGTTTGAAGTTGAATTGCTTAAAGTAGAATAATGTAAACCATTGTCTTCGTCGATACGTTTCAAAATCGAAAAAAAAATAAAACACTCACTCGCAAGAGTGGGTGTTTTGAAAACTCTACACGGTGACATTGAAACACCTGCATTTGTAACGGTGGGTACCAAGGCCACAGTCAAGGCATTGACCATGGAACAAGTAAAAAGTTTAGGCGCGCAGGTGGTGCTTGCAAATACATATCACTTATATTTACAGCCCGGACCGGATATCGTAAAGAAGGCGGGTATGCTCGGAAAATTTATGAACTGGTCAGGTCCGACAATGACAGATTCCGGAGGATTTCAGGTATTTTCTCTTGGAGCTGCATATGGAAAAAACAGGGGACTTTCGAAAATTGCAAAAGACAAAAACGAAGAATTACTGCTACCAGAAGCTCAATCAGACGAAGATGACAGTACCGCGACTCCTCAAGCAAAGCTTGTTTCTATAGATCATGACGGTGTCATGTTTCGCTCTCATATCGACGGGAGTGCCCACTACTTTACCCCAGAAAAATCGATAGAGATTCAGCATAAGCTTGGGGCTGATATATTTTTCGCATTTGACGAGTGCACTTCGCCTATTGAAAGCTATCATTATCAGCGAGAAGCCCTTGATCGTACACATCGTTGGGCAAAACGCTGTCTCACGTATCATCAATCGACTGACAATAAAAATACTCAAGCTCTTTTTGGGGTAATACAAGGTGGTAGACACGAAGATTTACGTAAAGAGAGTGCTGAGTTTTTTTCTAAAATGGATTTTGATGGATATGGAATAGGAGGTTCTTTTGCAAAAGAAGACATGAGTACTGCAGTAGAATGGGTGAATGCTATTTTACCCGAAGAGAAACCTCGGCACTTGCTTGGTATAGGGGAACCAATGGATTTGTTTATGGGAATTGAGCGCGGTATTGATTTGTTCGACTGTGTTGCACCTACGCGCATTGGAAGATCTGGTTCGATGTATACCTGCAACGGCCGTGTCAACATCAAAAACGCAGAATTTACCAATGATCTTACTCCAGTAGACGCTTCGTGTAGATGTTACACCTGCACGCAGTATACTCGTGCGTATCTTTCTCATTTATTTAGGGCAGATGAAATGCTCGGTGCGACGCTAGCATCACTTCACAATTTATATTTCATTATTCATCTAGTAAAAAACATACGCCAAAGTATATTGGATGATAGATTTTTTGAATTCAGAGACACTTTTTTGGTGAGGTATTACAAACATTGATTTTTTTAAAAAACGAGGTATAATCTTAACAGAAATACTTTTACAGGAGTGTAGGTATGGATAGAAATGGGATTCGACGTGAAATTCTTAAGATTGCCCAAATTCTTGGCGCTCCGGAAAACAAGGGCGCCACCTGGGAAAATCTGCTTGGTGGATTACGCTTGCACGCACTGATACTCTCTCACGACAAGGAAAGTCTCTGTCGAGAAATAGATGCGCTAAAGAAGCGCATTCGTCCCAAGTCGTAATTTGGATTTTTAAAAAGGTAAATCCTGCAATGTTTAAAAACAATGCAGGATTTTTTTATTGTAAAAAAACGCTCAAATTGGTACGCTGTGCATACATGTCAAAACTCACTATAAAAAGTAAGTACAAACCCGCAGGAGATCAACCGAAAGCCATTGAACAGCTTATGGGTAGTTTAAGAGCGGGCAATAAGCATCAGACTCTTTTGGGTGTTACAGGATCTGGTAAGACCTTTACTGCTGCCAATCTGATTGAGCAAATACAGAAACCAACTCTCGTTATTGCTCACAACAAAACGCTTGCAGCTCAGCTAGCCCAAGAATATACTGAATTTTTCCCCGACAATGCTGTGCACTACTTCGTTTCGTACTACGACTACTACCAGCCTGAAGCATATATGCCAGTAACTGATACGTATATAGAAAAAGAATCTCAGATCAATGAAGAGATCGATCGATTACGCCATGCTTCCACACAAGCACTTCTGACCAGAAAAGACGTTATCATCGTTGCCTCTGTGTCGTGTATTTATGGTTTAGGAAGTCCTGTTGAATACGAGAAAGTGAACATGAAAATCGAAGTGGGTATGCCAGTCTCGAGAGCAGACTTCATACGTAAACTTATCGACGTACACTACGAGCGTACCAATGCTGATTTAAGTTCAGGTGTATTTCGCGCTCTCGGCAACAGTATTGAAATCATGCCTGTTTCCGAAAAAGAAATTTACAAAATAGATATTGAGAACAGCAAGGTGGCGCGTATTACTAAGTACGATCCTATTTCGCGGGCGCACATTGCAGATATCACCACCTTTTTTCTTTTTCCTGCAAAGCACTTTATTACTGAAGAAGATCAGCTCGAGCGTGCAATAAAGAGTATAAAAGAGGAGCTCGCTGTCCGTTTAGCTGAGCTTGAAAAAGAAGGTAAGGTACTCGAACACGAGCGTCTAAAAAGAAGAACTGCCTACGATCTTGCCATGATACGCGAGATAGGATATTGCTCGGGTATTGAAAACTATTCAAGGCATTTTTCAGGGAAGGCACCGGGCGATGCACCTGATTCTCTTTTGGCATATTTCCCAAAAAAGTCTGACGGTTCAGCCGATTTTCTCACCATTATTGATGAATCACACGTGACTGTCCCACAGATCGGTGGCATGTATGCGGGCGATCAGTCACGAAAGAATACTCTTATCGAGCATGGATTCAGATTGCCATCTGCACGCGATAACCGACCTCTTCGTTTTGAAGAATTTGAAAATCGTGTGGGCCAAGTCGTGTATACCACAGCTACCCCTGGTAAATATGAACTCGAAAAAAGCTCATTAATAGCTGAACAGGTTATTCGTCCTACAGGACTTATCGATCCAGAACTTGTCATTAAGCCGATCGAACAAAAAGGAACATATAAGGGACAAATTTTTGATTTTATTGATGAAGCACTTAAGGTGATTAAAAAAGACCAACGCGTTATTGCCACAACACTTACTAAGAAAATGGCAGAAGACTTGAGTGAATTCCTTAAGGAAAAAGGAGTTAAGGCGGAATACCTTCATAGCGACATTGAAACTATCGAGCGTATACAGATACTAACGCGATTTCGAAAGGGGGAATTCGATTGTGTCGTTGGCGTAAATCTGCTTCGTGAAGGACTAGATTTACCCGAGGTGTCGCTTATTGGAATTCTCGATGCTGATAAAGAAGGTTTCCTTCGTTCAGAGACTGCGCTTATTCAGACCATCGGCCGCGCAGCACGAAATATTGAGGGAAGAGTAATACTCTATGCGGATAATATGACAGGATCTCTTGATCGTGCGATCAAAGAAACTAATCGTCGCAGAAACATACAGATTGCCCATAATACTGAACATGGTATTACTCCGAAAAGTATTACTAAAAAGATTCACGATATTACTGATCAGCTTCGCTCTGAACACCAAAAAACCGTGAAGACGCTTATTAATTTTGATTTAGAACGTTTCAAAGCAAATCCTGACGCGCTTATTAACGACAAACAAAAGCAAATGAGTAATGCGGTAAAAATGTTAGATTTTGAAACCGCATCAATCTTGCGTGATGAAATTGCAGCACTTCTGGGTATGAAACCTCCAGAGGTAAAAAGTAACGATATAAAGAAAACTAAAAAAAGGAAAAAGTAGTGCGTAAATTTAACCCATTGTATCAAATGAATGTAAAATATTCTCGTGGTATACTTTGAACATAATTTTTACACATGCGCTCCATCATTCACGTCTCTGATTTGCATTTCGGCAAGACTGACATGGCAAGCATCGATTTATTAATAGCGGCTTTTGCAAAGTTGCAGCCACATTTAGTTATTGTCTCAGGCGATTTTACTCAGCGCGCAACAATTAGTCAATTTAAAGCGGCGCAAGCATTTTTAGAAAAATTAAAAGATGCAGGACTCACTTGTTTTGTTATTCCTGGAAATCACGATATTTCGCCATTATATAGCCCCTTTAGTAGATTTTTAAATCCATATAGAAGGTATAAGAAATACGTTTTCCCTGTTATTGATCCTGTGTATTTTGACGACGAACTTGTGGTGATAAGTATTAATACGATTAGATCATTAACAATAAAAGATGGTAGGGTGAGTAGATCTCAATTGCAAGATGTCGAGAGACGGTTATTGCAGTTTTCGGATAAGAAAACGAAAATCATCGTGACACATCATCCATTTGATCTTCCGCGAACATGGTCAAAGCGAAAACTTGTAAAAAAATCACAGCATGCAGTCGAATGTTTATCAGTGCATGCGGTAGACATGTATCTCTCCGGTCATTTGCATATTAGTTCGGTTGTACCGACTGCAGAACGATATAGTATCGATGGATACTCTGCGATTGCGGTCCAAGCGGGTACTGTTTCAAGACGTCACAGGGGCCAGTCTCAGTCTTTCAATGTGATTACCATCGATCGTCCTGAAATTGGTGTATCAACATATCTTTGGGACTCTACCAATGGAGATTTTGCACTTTCTGATACAAAGCGATTTGTTCATGAAAAGAAAAAGTGGGGAATATGTACTACTTAGTGTGTATACAAAATGTATATTTTACCATCAGTAAAAAACTGATCACCTGATAAATTTTTTCCAAGTCCCGGTGTGACGAATTGTGTCACTTTATGATATTCAAGTGTGTTCGCGTTTTGAAAGTCGCTCAATACCAAGTCTCGCTCCGTATCAATATCCGGAGCTATTGCATGGGTAATCCCTCCCCATTTGATGTTCTTGTCGAAACTTGCCGTGCCTACATAGATATGACGATTATCAACGAGAACGCTATTTGTTTTCCAAACACGTATGTGATGTCGTTCGCTCACGAGGTTCTTCGGTGTTGGTTTTTCAAAGCCTATATTGTGGATATTGGTATTCCAGAACGAAGGAGTCATAGGTGCACGCGTATACGAAGTCTTAAAAAGTATTGCTTTAGATATGTCGATCAGAGAGGTAGCATTGATTGGATTTGCTTTGAGCCAACCACTATGTTCAAATGCTGACACGAGAGATATGTCGTCTTTGGCAATGATAATAAGGCTCAGTGGTTCCTGTTGTGCACCAAAGACACCTTCAGTAAATTTTGGATAAGGAGTGGGACCACTAAATATGTCGATTGGACTTATAACGATAGGCGACGAGTTGGGAAGTGAGTATGTATTGGGTGTTGGGGTATAGTGATAGCCAAAAAATACGTACATAATAATCTCAAAAAGTATCAATGATGCGGTGATATATTTTACTGATACCCCTACCGCTACGGTTCGATGTTGCTCTTGTCTTTTATGTAGATGCCACTCTACGAGTGTAATGCCAATGATAAGCCATAATAACCCAATTAAATATCCCCCGAACACATCACTTATGTAGTGTACACCAAGATACATACGACTAAATCCAACAAGGATAATAACTGACAACCCAGAAAAAATAATGAGTGATTGATATTTTATTTTTGCTACCTGTTTAGATGCGATATATGTGAGAAAGCCGTAGAGTGCTACCGCAATGGTCGCGTGACCACTAGGAAAAGAGGTTGATGATTCTATATAAAAAGGAATAAGAGCACCCGGCCTATCTCGATTAATAAGCATTTTTCCAAGTATCATGCACAACGAGCTTCCTGCAAGCACAATCCACATATGTAAAAGGTATACACGTTTTTTCCAGAGCCATAAAATAATGCTTACGGTTATGAGTATACTCATGACGATTTCTATTTTTCCGAGAATAGTAATCCATATGAATATTTTAATAAGTACGAGATTGCGAAAAAGAAACAACAAATGTGCGATGCGTAGGTCGGTAGATACGATAACATCTTGTGTGAGTACGTCTTCGGTGATACCTATAAAAAGAAAAAGCACATATGCACCAGCAATTGCCAAAAGGGTAAGGGATAGCCCAGTAAATTTTTTTCTATTAAGTCGCTTTTTTAAAAAAGAGAAAAATATTACGTGTTGGCCTACAAATCTTCTCATATAGGGATTTCTTGCCAGTGCTTCAAATATCGAATGCATTACTGATGTACTAAATCCAATTAATATTCGTCTCCTTTTTATGCATATCCACAAGGATATAAAAAGAACGATTGCAACTACGAAAAAAACACCAAGTCTCGATGACCATGTCTCAATCGCTAGCAGACTTCCACCGAAGTAATATCCAATAAGCAGGTGGACTATTGACCATGCAAATGCACTAAGTATATTCCAGAAAAGAAATACTCTGATATTCATTTTTGTAAGGCCTGCAATAAAAGGAATAATCGGTCTAAGAAAACCAACGAAACGGCCTATAAAAATGCTTTTACTGCCATATTTCTCGAAAAACTGTGTACCTTTTGCAATATGACTTGCTTTGAGAAAGCGATTTTCATGTTTAAAAAAGCGCGTACCTTTTGTTCCAAGATAGTAGCTGATGCAGTCGCCGAGTATTGCACCAATCGCAGCAAACCAGATCAAGTCGCCGATATCGAGATAACCTTGAGATGAAAGAAAGCCTGCTAGTACGATAACGAGTGCACCAGGGACAATCGATCCAACAAATGCCAAAGACTCAACTAATGCAAAAAGTAATACCAACCAGTATCCGCCAACACCAATGTGTTGTAGTGTTGGTAATAGGTTATCAATAATATTCATCCAGCAATCCTACCATGTGGATATGTTCTTTTGATACGTATGATAGAATTCTTTCATGAGTGAATCATTACATAAAGAATCAGTAGATGGCGTTCATGACACTTCAGCATCTGAAATTGAGACGGAAAAGTCTACTCCTCAATCGCCTGAACCGACGATTCAAAGTGAGAAGATTGATAGTGCGCATGCAGAACTCGATAATCTTCGTAACCAAAGAAGTGAGCTTCTTTCACAACGCACCCGGGCAGTCTTAGCTCGTATCGATTCGCCAAGAGGTACTTTGGAACGGCACGCTGCAGAAGCTAAAATTAGCACTATTGATAATGAAATTGAGACGGTTAACGCGACTATTCAAGAAACTGCAATGCGTGAATCCGGCTTGCGTAACGAAGCGCAGATTATAAAAGTAGATAGGGCAGTTGGCGATGTGTTATATGCAAAAATGGTTGAGATCCATGCGTATCTTAAAGAAAATCCTACGATCAAGCCCCAAGATTTGACGTCAATGAACTATTTGTATGCGATGCTTAAACGTATTAATCGCGCTGGTGAGGTCAATATAAGTGAATTGCGAGATTCTGTGGCGAAGCATGGGCTCGAAGAGCAAGATTTAGACAAAGCAGTTGTGAATCTTGAGCAACTCATTGTCGACGCTCAGACTGAAAAAATTGTACCAGTTATAAATAGTCTTGAAAAAGAAAGCGTGCCTGTTGCTGAAATACTTAAAGATACTACTCCAGAAAATAATTCAAAAACTATTGAACCAATACAACAAGTTTCTTTTTTACAAAAATCAAAATACATATTTAATACAGCAAAGTCCTGGGCAAGTACACTTTTTTCGGGTACTCCAAGAGTAGTACGTAAAGCAAAAGAAGCGGTGGTGTCAGCACTCACTTTATCAAAAGATGTAGTAGAACAAACTGAAGAACCACGTGCGAAAATATCAGAAATAGTAGAACAGGTAATACCTAAAGAACTTTCTCCTGAACAACTATCTGAAGCAATGACTGCTGAAAACAAATATTATGCGTGGCAGAGTATGGGAAGTCCTGATGGTAAAATAGTTAGTGACGAAGAAGCAGTAGAACACTACAAGCTCTACTCACCAGCATACAAAACACATAGTGAGCAAGAACCAGTTCGATCAGAAGTTGTTCCTGACTTTGATGATACAAATAATATAGTAATGTCTAGCGATGTCGAAGACATACTATACGAAGCCCCATCTGTTCAAAATGAAGTCATACCAGAAATTAAGAAAACACCTAAACGCAGTAGAAAACCCGTCATTAATGAACTACTTAAAGAGCCACTAGATACGATACGAGATATAATAAATGAGACACATCCAAAACTTCAACATAGGTACAGGGCACAAATAGTACTCAAGCGTACTTCGTCTAAACAGCAAAGAGAATCGGAAAAAGCATATCTTACCGAAGTTATAGCTAAAAATTTAGAAGGCAAAGAAAGTAATATGGTAAAACATCGAACTGTTGTAAAGCGTACGTCATCCAAAAGAGATCCGGAATTTGTTGAAACTAAATAGTTTTT
>Ga0163144_10010728_pt1 | contig 19490 bp, 17 predicted proteins | sample OliLak19BULKMAT1_FD_123175 | JGI IMG/M metagenome (GOLD analysis project Ga0163144, IMG submission 123175) | Freshwater microbial mat bacterial communities from Lake Vanda, McMurdo Dry Valleys, Antarctica - Oligotrophic Lake LV.19.BULKMAT1 | ecosystem: Environmental > Aquatic > Freshwater >... | reverse complement strand
ATTTGCAAATAATGATATTGTACACCTGGATAAAAGTGGAGCCAATCATGAACTATTTAGTTATGGGCTAAAGAAAGCTCTATTCAATTATATGCACGGAATCTGTTTTGATTATCCTTTGCAAGAATGGTTTGAACACAAAGTCCCAAAAACAAAAGTCGATCCTGAATTCATCGAAAAATCATTGGCAAAAGATGATTCCTACTTAATTAAATCTGATTCAAAAATAGTATGGTTAGGAACCAAACCTAAGCTCAGTTTTTATACAAAAAACAAACAAGGAAGGCAATTAGAAGTAGCAGATTTGAAATTTTATGATAAGAAAGATGATTTCACTGTGCAAACAACAAAGGAACAGGCAGCATGGCTAATAAAATTTCTGCAAAATATAAGCCCTGAAAATAAGGAACTGATGACCTATCGAAAAGCTAAAGAAGAATTTGAAAGTGCTATAGCTGAGGATTTTGAACTATTTTGGTATGGAAAGGGAATAAACACCTTAAAGCAAAATGGATTGCTTATACTCTGATTGTGCTATTCGACATGTTCTGCCGGGCATATCGAATTAGTTGAGGAAGCGGGTTTCAAAACCGCCTATATTCTTATGGTACAAACCCTAAATAACTTCATGTCGGTACCGTTAACTAAACAGTTTAATACAATTGTATAAGATTTATGTATTTAATTTCCATATTAGACTAAACGCTGACAGGGTTTTAAACCCTGTCAGCGTTTATCGAGAAACTGTCAATACTTTGATATTTAATTTACGCCACCTTTACGAGTTGGGCTTCGTTGCGAAGGCCATGACATTGGCTGTCCGGTTCGCGGACTAACAGGGAGAATACTTTTTTCGCGAGAGGCTGGGGTTGGATCTTCGCTAGCTTTATAGGCCATAATTGCTGTGAGAATCGCATTTTTCTGAACATCATCAAATACAATCTTATCGTAAGTATCGCGATTAGTATGCCAGGTATAAGTTCCGTAAGCCCAACTTAATGAGCTTAATGAAAATGCAGGAACACCTGCTGCTAAAAAGGAGGCGTAATCGGATCCACCGCCACCGGGTGTACCAGGAAAGGTAGTTTTAATCTCTGAACTGATTTCAGAAGGTACTGCTTGTAACCATCTTCCTAAATAGCTATAGGCATGTAAAAATCCCTGTCCAGAAAGATCAACAACTCTTCCGGTTCCGTTATCCTGATTAAACAGCGCCTGAATATTTCTTACGATATCAGGGTGGTCTTCAACGAATGCCCTTGAGCCATTTAATCCCTGCTCTTCACTTCCCCAATGGCCAACAAGGATGGTCCTTTTTGGATTAGGATAAACTTTTTTAAGAATTCTCATTGCTTCAAGCATCGTTACCGTTCCGGTAGCGTTGTCTGTGGCTCCAGTACCACCATCCCATGAATCGAAATGTGCTGAAAGCATTACGTATTCTTCAGGTTTTTGAGTGCCTTTTATTTCAGCTATAGTATTGAATACAGGTACCATTCCCAGTTGTTTTGAGTCGGCACGTAAATTAATCTTAGGATTAACACCTGATTCTGTGAGACGGTAAAGCATTCCATAATCTTCAAGAGAAAGATCAATGGTTGGGATCTTTGTGCTTTGAGCCCCGAATATTTTATTTACACCAAATCCTGCAGACCAGTATGAGGCGAAAATACCTGCGGCTCCGGCATTTTCGAGTGCAATTGCCAATGCTTTCGTACTCAGTCCGGTTTTATTAAGACGATTGCGCCATGCATTTGTGGAAGCGGTACGTTCAGCCTTCATTTTTGCCAGCGATTCTTTGGTAGCAAACTCTTCCCAGTTTCTGTCATCTCTTCCTGTTGGCTGCTGCATTGAAATCATAACAAATTTATCTTTCACATTAGGTAACCAATTTTGAAAAGCAATCGAGTCGGCAAGGTCAGCTAGAATTATAGTCTCTGCGCTAACAGTTTTACCATGTGTCGAAGCGCTCCACGCCAACTGCATACCTTCAAGCGACTTTGAACGTGGGTGCACCATATCGATATGGGTTATCCCTCTTTCCCATCCACGCCATTCTCCCCATTTTTCATTTCTTGCAGGAATACCCCAGCTTTCATATTTTGCAATTGCCCAATCATGCGCTTGTTTCATTTGTGGCGTTCCAACTAAACGTGGACCGATTCCATCGGTCAGTTCATGGGCAAGTTTTTTTAATTGTGAGTTTTCACTAGCCTCTTTAATAATCTGCTGTACAACTTGATCGTTGTTTTGGGCGTTGGTGATGCTGCTTGAAAATAAAAGGATAAAAGCTAAAAGCTTGATTGATTTTCTCATGAATATAAAATTGTTTTATAAATTAGTTTCGGACTGCGAAGATATTAAAAAGCAAGAAAAAATAAAATTATACTTGTTTGAATATCAGTGTAATTTCAGACCCTGTATTCTGATATTTATATTTACATGTAGATTTTACTTAAGGGTTTAGTCAAGTTCATTTATTTTATTTTAGTTCACAATCAAGAATAATCTTCTTAAATTCCACTTTTACAAACTTAAATAAAATTGTTAAATGGCCATTAAAATCGTTCATTCTAGAAATAAATTCTATCTGCTGTATTCAAGCTTTCTGACTCTCCTAACGATATCTTTTTGTAGCGCACAACCGAAATTTGCCGGAAAGGAGGATTTACTTTCCAACCCAAAGCAATATTCCGTGTTTTTTAATGCAGATGCCCCAAAAATAGATGGTAAACTGGACGATGCGGTCTGGAAAAATGTGGAGTGGACAGATAATTTTAAGGATATTGAAGGTGATCGAAAACCTGCTCCAATATGGAATACTCGCGCAAAAATGACTTGGGATAATAATGGATTATACATTGCTGCAGAACTTCTGGATCCTCATGTATGGGCATATCTAAAAAATTATGATGATATCGTTTTTTACGATAATGATTTTGAAGTATTTATTGATCCAGATAATGATACCCACCGTTATTATGAGTTCGAAGTGAATGCCTTGAATACTATGTTCGATCTGTTTATGCCTAAACCATACCGCAATGGTAGTGGTGCTATGATCGCTTATAATGCCCCGGGAATGAAATGGGCGGTGGATGTTCAAGGGACTTTAAATAATCCTTCAGATGTAGACAAGGGTTGGACTGTAGAGATGTTTATCCCGTTTTGGGCAGTTACTATCGGCAATTCTCCACGAGTCCCTGAAGATGGTGATTTCTGGAGGATCAATTTTTCTAGAGTAGAATGGAAGACTGAACTGAAGGATGGTAAATATGTCAAACTGAAAGGTGCTGATGGCAGGAATCTTCCTGAGGATAATTGGGTGTGGTCGCCTCAAGGTCTGATCAATATGCATTTCCCTGAGCGTTGGGCTTATCTGCATTTCAGTAAAAAAGCATCCGGAGATTCAAAGAATTCATTTACCATTCCTTACAGTGAAGAGCAAAAAAAACATCTTTGGTATGTATATTATCTACAGCAGGATTATTATAAGAAATATAAGGCCTATGCTTCTGATCTGAATAAACTTGGGATCACTGAACTTATATTTCCGGTAGGTGTGAAGGAAAACAAACTTTGGATGGAAGCCAGCACCCAACAGTTTATGGTTTATATTAATAGTGGTGAGAATGTTTATAGTGTAAATAATGAAGGGCTAGTACAAATGAGGAAACAACAGCCTGAGAAATAATTCTCTATTGCTTCAAATTAATTATAACCTTGTAATTTATAGATTAGAATACCTGCAATTTCATGCATTAGGTTTTCCCATTTAACTATATTCCTAGTATTCGGAATAATTAGATCTGACATGGAAAATTCCTGTTCATTGTACATGCCGTCTATAGGGTGGATATCAACATCTAAACCTACTTTTTTAAAACAGCCTTCTGCCCTTCTCATATGCCATGCCGAAGTGATCATGATTGCTGATTTTAAACCTGCCGAATTCATGATTTTTTTTGTTTCCACAGCATTCTCATAAGTATTTCTTGAAACTGTGTCAATGAGTACTGCCGAATCGGGAACACCGCAATTTTCTATTAAAAATGTTTTGGCGAGTACAGATTCACGTGTATCATCTACCAGGCTTCCACTTCCGCCACTAATTATTATTGTTTTAATTCTCCCTTTTCTGTATTGTATCAGTCCTTCAGTAAGTCTATCAGTAGCTTCACCAAAACTCAGACTGTTAGTTTCTTTGTCTTTGCCCATAAATCCGCTCAGTACCACTCCCGCATCATAAACCTGAGTATTATTCATGCTGCTTATAGGTTCCCAGTATTTTAGAAATTGATTAATGATGAATGGGTTACTGAAAAACAGTAGTAGTCCCAAGGAGGTAATGATCAATTTCCGACGAATGGCAGGCTTTTTGAGTACCAAGGCCAGTATCAATACACAAAGTAGGATAACAGTTGGTGAGATTAGGAAGGTGAGGATCTTGGATAGATAGAAGAACATGTCTTTGAAGTTAAAAGTAGCGAATCACATTTTCCGCTCAGGAAGATAAAATTAATGAAAAAATTAAGGATTTAAGTAAAGGTTAAATTTTTGGATAGAGCACTATTAATACAGTTAATTCGCAACTATTTGCCCTTTTTAACGTAAAAGAACACATCTTTCATGCCTGATTTTTAATATTGGTTGAACTTATACCAATTATTTTTTTCTTCCAACTGCTGAAATGATGTTGTAATGTCTGAGTCCGAATAGTAACCAAGTCTATCACATATCAATGAAATACCCGCTGCAAGAGATCAAATCTGTTTTACTTGCATTACTGCTATTTATTTGTAGTACAATTTCTGTATCTGCTCAGCAGAGGGCCATGTTTACGCAATATATGTTTAACGGATTGGTGATCAATCCGGCATATTCCTCAATCGATGATGCAATTAATGTTACTGCATTGGCTAGGCAGCAATGGGTGGGATTTAAAGGTGCCCCAAATACACAAACTATTTCTGTTCATAGCCCGATAAAGCAATCTAGAACATCAGCAGGTTTAATTTTTATGAAAGATCAGATTGGTGAGGTAATTAGTGAAAATGGATTTCTGGGTACAATAGCTCATAAGGTTGCTGTTGGTGATAATACTTATTTTTCCCTCGGCCTGAGTGCCGGCTTAAGTAAATATGTGGGACAATACAGCCAGTCAGGAAGCCCGACAGCAGCTTTGGATCCTGTTTTTGCTGATCAGAATTCCCTAAGGGCAAATCTTGGATTTGGATTAATGCTTTTCTCCCAGAAATTCTATGCCGGGTTTTCATCTCCTTTTTTTTATTACAGAGATTTGGGGACAGCTGCATATTCAGCTACAGCTTATAAACCACATTATTTATTACAGGGTGGATACCTCACTGATTTGGGAGAAGATATTAAGTTTAAGCCTAATGTACTTTTGAAATATGTAAACGGTTCCCCGGTTCAGATTGATTTGAATGCGAATTTTTTGTTTAAAGAAACACTCTGGATTGGCGCATCATTACGTTCAATGGATTCAGTGGATTTGCTTGCCGAGATTCAGTTAACACCGAATGTGCAGCTTGGATATTCTTATGATTTTACAACCACAAGACTGGCCGCTGTTGAAAGAGGATCACATGAAATTGTACTTAATTTTAGAATTGCTACCAGAGGGAATTCAAGTTCAACTCCAAAATGTTATTTTTGAATAGCTTAATAAAATTGAAATCTGTTTCTCATAAGCGGCAGAAATCCTGTTTTCTATTCTACACTTACTGTCAAACCTTCCTGCTGAAGTATTTTACGGTAAACCTCAACTTCAGTAAAAGAACCTTCGAGGATTATGCATTTCCCATCGTTATGGACGGTCAAGGCGATTCTTTCAGCCTGATTTTCGGTATAGTCGAGGTATTTAACTAGACAATGTATAACGTGTTCGAAGGTATTGGTATCGTCATTCCAAAGGATCAAATGATGGTTAACTTTTAACGCTGCTAAAACTTCTTCAAGCGTTAGTGTTTCTTCCTGTACCTCTGTTCCCATTTTACAAAAATACAGAATGAATACTGATTAAGGAATGTATATTTTAATTTGATTGTTACTGAATAACTGCTGAAACCTGTATTTCAATGATAATTCCAATACATAAACCCTGCAATAGCTAACCTTTTCTTCCCAAACGGTACCTGATGAGATATTAATACGTTTCTGCATATTTATTCATTGAAATCAACTTCCTTTTGCCGATCGGGTCATCATTTCGAGCATATCCCACATTTCGGGTGTAATTGCTTCAAGTCCGTTGAATTGCCCCGCACCTTGCAGCCATTCCCCACCATCAATGGTGATTACTTCTCCATTGATATATCCCGAAAAATCTGACATCATAAATGCTGCAAGATTCGCCAGTTCCTGATGATCACCAACCCGTTTTAGAGGTACCCTATTTTTGAAATCGAATTTTTTTGCCATATCACCCGGGAGTAGTCTGTCCCAAGCACCTTTTGTTGGGAAAGGGCCCGGAGCGATTGCATTATTGCGGATGCCATATTTACCCCACTCTGCTGCCAGAGAACGGGTCATGGCCAAAACACCGCCTTTTGCGCAGGCCGATGGCACAACATAGCCCGAGCCTGTAAATGCATAAGTTGTTACAATATTTAATATCGTTCCGGCTTGTTTCTCTTTGATCCAATGTTTTCCAAGAGCTAATGTGCAATTGGCCGTGCCTTTTAAGACGATATCAATGATGGTTGAAAATGCATTTGGAGAGAGTCTTTCTGTTGGAGAAATAAAATTTCCGGCTGCATTATTCAGTAAACTATTCACCTGTCCAAACTTTTCGAGTGTTTTCTTCAGAACCTCGTCAACTTCCTCAGGTTTACGGACATCACATTGAACCGGAAGAACTTTTGCCTTCACTTCCCTACCATCGGCAGACGCTTCCTCTTGCATTTCGGCAGCGGTTTTTTCAAGGACATCCATTTTTCGGCTCGTGATTACCACATTGGCACCAAGTTTAAGAAAGTAGGTGCTCATAGCCTTGCCTAAACCAGTTCCACCACCGGTAACAATAATTGTTTTTCCACTAAGGGCATCATCACGTAACATGGGTTCATTATACATATCAAGAAGATTTTTGTTGAAGATTTTGGATGATCGTTTTTAATATTGAACGTGTTGATGGCGACCACCACTGTTCAAGCATATGCCCAAGCATTTCGGTCTGATCAGCACTAACCTTTTTAAGAAGTTCTCCACGGATATTCATTTTGCTTTGTTGCCAGGTTTTGCGCTCAAGTTGTATATATGCCAGCATTTTACGTTCAGCAGCATGAAGGATACTTTCCGGGTTGACTACCTCGTCAACCAGCCCTGCACTTAGTGCTTCCTGTGTATTCATTAACTTACCTTCAAGCAGGGCACGATATGCCGGAGCATTACCAAGCCAGAAAGCATACAAATGGAAAATACTTTCAGGAACAATGATTCCTACAGGTACTTCATTCAATCCGATAATGAATTTTCCTTCAGCCATTACCCTATAATCGCAGCAAATAGCCAGAACACAGCCACCTGCCGGACTGTGTCCGCTGATTGCTGCAATCATTGGTTTTTTAAAAGAAACCATTGAGCTTACTAGACTTAAAAATTCAACCCAAAACTCTTTGATCTGATCTTCATCAAAATCGTATAGTTCGATAAGATCCAACCCGGCAGAAAAGAAACCTTCCTTTCCTGTGAGAATAAGTCCGGCGATTGAATCATCGTTTTCGATGTTTCTTATCATTTGATGCAGTTCAGAAACCATTTCTGAATTTATAGCATTTGAACGACCGCGATCAAGAGAAAGCACGGCAATTTTATCTTTAATTCTGACTTTAATAGTATTCATCTTTTTATTTGACGCTATATCTGAATATTTTTCTTCCTATTGATCCATTAATATTGATCCCCTCAACAATGGCTTTATAATTCCCAATTCCATCAGAATTGAAGAATTCAATACTTGCTTTACCCGAAAGGTCGCTTAGTACATTTGGGTTCCAATAAATAGTAGTACGCAGATCCGGAATATTTGCATTAACGGCAGGGTCGGCGTAATTGGGAGAATAAAATTCCCTTCCTTTAAAGAATCCCTGAGGCTTATAACTCATAACTCCGGGTGAGTATGACCTATAATTATTATCAGCTTGACCGCGTTTGGTGTTTATAATGAGTATACCACCTCCTCCACTTGAACCATAAATTGCAGTGTTGGCTACACTCTTCAGTACTTCAACGGTTTCTATATCGTTGACGTTCACTACAGATAAAAATTCCGGACCCAAAATAACACCATCTACCACTACCTGCATTGGAATTGGGCCACTGAATGAAGAGCTCATACTTCTCATCAGATAAGCCATGTTATTCCTGATAATTAATCCGGCCACTCTTCCCTGCAAACACATGGCAAGATCGAAACAGTTCTGGAGCTGATCAGCCTTAATAACAGCATCAGCCCTTCCCGCCCCATTCAGATTGGAGGAGTATTTTACTTCTTGCTTTCGTTCTACTATTTTCACCTCATCAAGGAGGATATTTCTTGGAATCATACCATACCTTCTGAGCTCATCAAACTGGGTACGGCTATTCTTTAAATAGGGAAGCATAGAGCGGTTAACATTTACCTCCAACAGGGCTTCGTTTTTATTTTTTGTAACCAATTGTTCCGGAATCCTGTCGAGAAAAATTTCTACATTTTTTCTGTCTTTCTCATTTCTTGCTTGGATTACGAATTTCGTACTGTCATTAAAATAGAGGTTATCAAATCTGAATTCTCCATTTTCGTTGGTCAAGGTATCTAGCATAAATGTATCCCCGGAAGCAGAGAATAATGTAACCTTTCCCCCCACTACAGCCTTGCCAGCCATTGTGGTTACTTTACCGCTAATCTGCAGATTAGTTTCTGGCTGATAAACTATTGCTGGATAATTGTTTGATAGAATATTTTTCCATTCAAATCGCCGCCAGCCCTGAGTGAGCAATAAGATATCCAGCTGCCTGATTTTATCTTCATTTACTTCATCAAAATAGTAGTTAGGCTGCTCAATAAAACCTTTCAAATCTGAGCTGAGAAGTAGGTTCGACATAATTGTGGTTTCATCGGCTTCATTAAAGGGTACTATTGACTCATCTAGGATTGCATCAGAAAAGCTTCCCACTGTTGGTTTACCTTGTGGGTCTTTGGTATCTAATGTAAGTTTGACCTTATCCCTTATTTTATACACTGGCTTGTTGATGCTAAGATCAATTTGCAAAAAGTCAGAATGATTGATAAATACAAGTCGCTCAGCAAGGGGTTCATTTTGAGCAGAAAAGAGTGTCAGCTGTAGTATTCCAGTCGGGAAACGTTTCTTAGAGATACTTGAATTGAATGAACCTGAAGTAAGTTTGTTCTTTGAAACGAAATGTACCTGTCCGTTGGTTTGTGCAATAAGCGTAATTTCTTCATCAGGTTTTACAGCCTCGGTTGTTGATATCCTGATTTTAAGATCATCTTTGTCTGTATTACTCACAGATAAAACATATCCAATTGCTTTTGTTTTTGGCAGTGGATAAGTCTTCACTAATCCATCCTCAAAGGTAATATGTGCAGTATAGTTGTCAGCAATCTCAGGTATTAATATAAAATGCCCCATTCCTGCGTGTTCTGATTTAAAATCAGCCATACGGACATTATTTTGATTGCTGATATATCCGCTTACATTAATTCCAAGACCATCTGAACTTACTGCTTTAAACCCTATTCTTGAACTGATACCATTGATCAAATCCCCGCTTTCAGGAAAGAATTGTACAACAGATTCATTGGATGTTGATTTAATCGGAAAATTTTTATTTGCACTATTCTTATCATCGAGACGGATATTCGTACTAATTCTCCCTGACTTTAATATGAAGGGCTGATTATTCACAAAACTGACCTGAATATTTCCCATAGCGTCAGTAATGCCTTTTCCTTTCAGAATACTTCTAAAATCCAGATCAACATGATAGCTAACCTCTTTGTTAGCGAGCGGTTGGCCGGCCATATCACTATAATTGATTCTTGCTGATACCTTTTGTCCGCGCGGATCTTTACTGTAAGTATAATCAACCTGCGTTAATACTGTATTTGAGATCGAATTGCCTATAGTAATGGTTTTATCAAAGAAGTATTCTTCGCCAAAATTTCGCATCCAAGTTGTATAAGCCCTTATTCGGTAATTGCCTTCTCTCAGTGAATCCGTAAGGGCAAAATCACCCCAGGTTAATCCCATCCCTAAGGGGATTTTCAGAGACTTCTTAATTGAGTCTTTGTCATTGATCAATTCTACATAAAGTATCTTACTTAAGGTAGATAATTCATTTTTCTCAGCGTCAACTACATATGCTTTGAACCAGATATTATCACCGATCGCATAATATGGTTTGTCAAGATGTAAATGAACCTTCTCCTGCGGGAATTGGAATCTGAATTTTTCAATCTGAGCAAGGATTTTCTTTAAAGGCTCATCATCTATAATAAAACCCAGCATTATAGCTGAGAAAAGCATAGAAGATATGATAATGAAATACTTTTTCATAGGGAATGGCACTGGATAAAAATTCTAATTCCGATGTAAGTTTATTCCGAGTCGAACCCGGGAAATTGGCGCTTTTAAAAATATTAGCCTCGGTTTTCCAATTGAGGCCTTATTATCATAATATACGATTTATTTTCTTGCTGAAGCTCAGAAAGTATTCTTCCACATCATACTTTCAACGGGTTTTGTAGTCTTATTGTTGTATTTGGCATTGAGTTTTGTATTGTACATGGTCTCTACAACTCCATCAACTACAAAATAGATTAATTGCCCGATAGGCATGCCGGCATAGATCTTTACCGGTTGTGTGCATGATATTTCCAGTGTCCAGGTATTACAGAATCCTACATCACCCTTTCCTGCAGTTGCATGGATGTCAATACCAAGCCTTCCGGTACTTGATTTTCCTTCCAGAAATGGCACATGTTTGTGAGTTTCTGTATATTCCAAAGTAACTCCGAGATACAGCGTATTGGGGTGGAGTACGAAACCATCTTTTGGGATTTCAAAATGGTCGATCTCATTATGAAGTTTAGCGTCTAAAACCCTGTTTCTGTATGTTGCTAGGTATTTACCTAAATGAACATCATAAGAATTGGTACCTAAGCACTCCTTTTGAAAGGGTTCTATAATTATATTTCCTCTTTCAATTTCTTCTAGAATGAGTTTATCAGAAAGTATCATAAATAAGCATAAGATTTGGACTAAATTATGATTAATTTAAGATAGTTTTGCAGGTATTTTATTTTTAAAAATGGCACTTGCTTATCACCGGGAAATTGACAACAATACATCTTTTGCAATATGGAAGATCGAAGAAAGTGCAGATGAATTACTAGGTCAGCTGCAGTTAAAAGAACATGAATTATCTTATCTGGATACCCTGAATAACGGCAAGCGTAATATGCATTGGCTAAGTACTCGTGTCTTGCTTCGTAGGATGATGGAGACTGACAATTATATAGACTGTAAGGTAGATTCAAGCGGTAAACCATACTTAAGTAATTTTCCACACCATATTTCACTTAGTCATTCCTATGATTATGCTGCAGTTATGGTAAGTAAGAATAGGGCTGTAGGAATAGACATCGAACTTGTTAAAGATAAGATCGAGCGGATTGCCCATAAATTCTTGAGTGAGGATGAACTTGGTTTTATTCAGGATAGGGATCGAATTGATCAGCTGTACGTTACCTGGTGTGCAAAGGAAGCTATCTATAAGCTTCATGGTAAAAAGAATATCAGTTTTCTGGAGCATATCAAACTGGAGACATTTGAATATGAAGGCAGTGGGGCTTTTGAGGCCATGCTGAACATAGGTGTTCGTCAAAGGAAATTTAGGGTGCATTACGAGAAATTTGATGGATATATGATCGGATTTGTTTCAGACGATGATCATGAAGAATAAAAAAGTTATCTATCAGGATTGGGGTTTACTTGATTATCAGCAGGCATGGAATAGGCAAGAGCAGATTTTTGCAGAGACTGTTCAGGCGAAAACACTGAACAGAAATAACAATATAAATAATCCGGTAACAAATCATCTCATTTTCGTAGAACACCCTCATGTTTATACACTTGGTAAAAGCGGTAAGCCCGAAAATCTACTACTTGATGAGCAAGGATTAGTGAATAAACAGGCGAGGTATTATAAAATTAATAGGGGCGGTGATATTACTTATCATGGTCCGGGTCAGATTGTGGTTTACCCGATACTTGATTTGGACAATTTTTTTACAGATATCCATCTCTATCTGCGTACTCTTGAGGAAGCTGTGATTATGACTCTTAAAGATTATGAAATATCAAGCGGAAGGTATGAAGGATACACAGGAGTTTGGTTGGATGCGGATAATGATCGCGCAAGAAAGATCTGCGCAATGGGGGTGAGGTGCAGTCGTTGGGTAACCATGCACGGACTTGCATTTAATGTCAATACTGATTTGTCTTATTTTAAAAATATTGTTCCCTGTGGGATAGATGATAAAGATGTGACTTCAATAGAGAGGGAGCTAGGTCATTCGATTGATATGGAGGAGGTAAAGGAGAAACTGAAGAAAAATATTGGGGAACTATTTGAGATGGAATTTTAATAAGTTGAGAATTGAGATGGAAAGTCATTACTGTCCGGTTAAAATTGTGTTTCCTGTTAAAACATGGTTATACCCCTTTGGAGGAATGATTCTGTCCAATTCTCAAAAAGCAAGCCCCAGCGTAAAATATCATTACTTTGACCCCGGAGGTGGTCACATGTTTATAGTAAATTCCATTTAACCTTTTTCCCGACCCCGAAGGCGGTCGTATGTATTCAAAGTTCCCACATACGACCACCTTCGGGGTCGAAATATAAAATCTTTATCGGACACTAGTCATGGAGAGTTGAGAATTAAATATTCAGACTATGAATTACACTCCTACAATGAACCAATAAATTCCTGCCAACAGGTAACTGCCAACAGCAACTCTCTAACTTCCAAACCTCATAATCAGGTATCAATAAACATAAAAAGGCCCCAGATTTAATCCAGGGCCTTTTTATATTAAGGGAGAATTATATTACATCATTCCACCCATACCGCCACCACCCATTGGAGGCATATGACCACCTTTATCTTCTTCAGGCTCATCAGCTAATACAACTTCAGTTGTTAAGAGCATTGCTGCAATTGAAGCTGCATTTTCCAATGCAATACGACCAACTTTAGTTGGATCGATAACACCGGCACCAATTAGGTTTTCGTAAACATCAGTACGGGCATTGTATCCGAAATCAGCTTTACCTTCTTTAACTTTTTGAACTACGATAGAACCCTCAATACCTGCGTTTTGGCAGATTTGACGTAATGGTTCTTCAATTGCACGTCTGATGATTGCAATACCAGTGTTCTCATCTTCATTTGATCCTTTAAGATCTTTTAAAGCATCAACAGCACGGATGAAAGCAACACCGCCACCAGCAACAATTCCTTCTTCAACAGCAGCACGCGTTGCATGTAATGCATCGTCAACTCTGTCTTTTTTCTCTTTCATTTCAACTTCGGTAGCTGCACCAACATAAAGTACAGCAACACCACCTGAAAGTTTCGCTAAGCGTTCCTGTAATTTTTCTTTATCATAATCAGATGTAGTTGTTTCAACCTGAGATTTGATCTGGCTTACACGTGCTTTAATATCAGCAGTTTTACCAGCTCCGTTAATAACGATTGTGTTATCTTTATCTACAACGACTTTTTCTGCTTGACCTAAGTAAGTAAGGTCAGCATTCTCTAATTTATAACCTCTTTCTTCAGAAATAACTGTACCACCTGTCAGGATTGCGATATCTTCAAGCATTGCTTTACGACGATCACCAAATCCCGGAGCTTTAACGGCAGCTACTTTCAATGAGCCACGGATCTTATTAACTACTAAAGTAGCTAATGCTTCACCGTCAAGATCTTCAGCTATGATTAACAATGGTTTTCCGGTTTGAACTTGTTTTTCAAGAACAGGAAGTAATTCTTTCATTGAAGAAATCTTCTTGTCGTAGATCAAGATGTAAGGATTTTCCAGTTCAACTTCCATTTTATCAGCATTGGTTACGAAGTATGGAGATAAGTATCCACGGTCGAATTGCATGCCTTCAACTGTTTTCATTTCAGTTTCTGTACCTTTTGCTTCTTCAACAGTAATTACACCATCTTTTCCAACTTTCGCCATTGCATCAGCGATAAGAGTTCCAATAACCTCATCATTATTAGCTGAAATTGAAGCAACTTGCTTAATTTTTTTGTTGTCTTCGCCAACAGACTGTGATTGCTTTTTTAAATCAGCAACAACAACTGCTACTGCTTTGTCAATACCGCGTTTAAGATCCATTGGATTTGCACCGGCAGCAACGTTTTTAATTCCGGCAGTTACAATTGCCTGCGCTAAAACTGTTGCAGTAGTTGTACCGTCTCCAGCCTGATCAGCCGTTTTAGAGGCAACTTCTTTTACCATCTGTGCACCCATATTTTCAAGTGGGTCTTTTAATTCAATTTCTTTGGCAACTGTAACACCATCTTTAGTGATTGCCGGTGAACCAAATTTCTTATCGATAATTACGTTACGTCCTTTTGGTCCAAGAGTTACTTTTACTGCATTGGCAAGGATATCCACGCCTCTTTTCAGAGCATCGCGCGCTTCAACATTGTATTTAACTTGTTTTGACATTTTTTTAGAGATTTTAGATGTGAGATTTTAGATGTTAGACTTAGGCCAGTATCTAAACTCTGATTTATTAAAAAATTATGATTTTAAGCAAGACTTTATTCTGATGCAGATATTCTCATATCTGATGTCTCATATCTCTTATAGTGTTGCAAAAATATCAGATTCACGCATGATAAGATATTCTTTTCCTTCATGAGAGATCTCTGTTCCTGCATACTTACCGTATAATACAACATCACCTACTTTATAAGCCATAGGGATTAAATTGCCGGTTTGTTCTGCATATTTGCCCGGTCCAACAGCTACAACGGTTCCTTTTTGAGGTTTCTCTTTTGCAGTATCAGGGATGTAAAGTCCGGAAGCCGTTTTTTCTTCAGCCGCTGCAGCTTCTATAACTACCCGGTCTGCGCTAGGTTTGATATTTAATGCCATATTGATATAATAAATTAATTTAATTGAATATTTGTGTTATTTTATTGACACGAATTATGCCAAATAGCATAGTGATACAATTCTTGTCAAAATTTCATTATTTGATAATCCAACCCACTTCCTTGTCAAAATATCGGTGTCAAGCTGTCAGTAAAATGTCAGCCTGATTCAATAAAAAAGCCACCGTTCAGGTGGCTAATTTTTTAAAATGCTTTTTTATTTTTTAGTACTGTCGACAGGTAAAGAAAGACCTGAAGGTGCAGCAACCGGTGCAGCAGGTTTATTGATCTGGTTTTGAATATCATTCATTTCCTGGTTTACTACTCCGCCACGTGGAACTACTACATTAACCATTAAGGCCAAAACCATTAGTGATATTGCAAGAATCCATGTGCCTTTTTCCAAAAAATCGCCTGTGCGCTGAACGCCCATAATATTATTTGATCCTGCAAATCCGGAGGATAAACCGCCCCCCTTAGGATTTTGGATCAAAATGATCAGTACTAACAAAACACACACAATGATTGCCAGAATAATAACTGTATATAACATAACTATTAATTTACTTTCTTTTCTAATTCACGAATTTGGTCGGCAAAGTACGTTCTTTTTTCCGGAAATTTCAAACTTAATTTTTTGTAAGTAGCAATAGCTTTTTCATATAACATCTGATCAGCATAGATTTGTGCCAATGTTTCTGAAACTAGATCGTTCGGGTCTTCCGCACTTTTCCTTGCTTTGTTCTCGGTATCCAATTTTTGAGAATCAGGAGGCCTTATCTGAGGCTCTTCTTTAATAAACTTCTCTAAAATAGAATCTTCCTTCCGTTTAACCTGAAATGGAACTGTTCTCGGTGCATTTTCAACCTGCTCCAATGGTGATTGTAAGTGGAATATATTCTCGATAATTTGACTACTCAACTGGTCGACAGAACTTTTCTTAATATTCTGATTTATATCCAACTTTAAATCAGCATAAGGCTGATAGTTTTCAGCATTCTCCACCCGGGTTTTATGCAACCACCATAAAAATGAATAGGGCATTTTATCGTCATCGTATCTGGATATTTCCTTGCCTGTTTCAGTACCGGAAGAGGATTCAAGTATGGTTTCTGCTGCTAACGAAATCTCTTCTTCAAAAGTAGTAGTTCTGATATCGCCACTAGGTATTTCTTCTGTTTGCTCAAGATTTTCGGTACCAGAAATAATCTCTGATTCCTTTTCTTCTTTTACTTGATCCTCTGTTTGACTAACATTTTGATTAATTGTGTTAAATATATCGCCCAATAAAGATGATTCTTCATGTTCATTTTTCTCCAAATCTGGCCTTGACTGCTCTGGCTCAGCTATTGCTTCCCTCTCTTCGATTTCGGCAACTGGATCCTCTTCATTAAATTTTTCTTCTACTATTTCTGAAGAGATTTTCTCATCGATGGTTTGTTTTTCGATCTCAGGTTCTGTTTCCACCTCGTTTTCGGGAGCATTTACAATTGTATCATCCCAAGCATTTTGCTCAATAGATTGCTCCTCGGTATCAGGCTCTACTGTAATATCGCTTTCGGGTGTAGCTTCTACTTTAGCAGACCATGCCTCTTCTTCAATTATTTTATTAGTGTTTTCGGTTGAATTAATTTCTGAAATAGCTTCTAATTCATTTTCCTTCAACATTTCTTCAGTAAAATCACCTATGTTTTCAATAGCTAATATCCCTTCATCATCCGGATTCTGTTCTCCAAATAGTACAGATTCAATGTATTTTAATTTTTCAGGTTCTTTTAATTTTTCAGGTTCTTTTAAAATGGTATAAAGAATTTTTCTTTCAGGAATTGACAAGGCCGACTTATTCAATTGTTTTTTGAGGTCTTCTGAACCTGAAAGTGACAAGGAACGTGAATAAAAGAGATTTAAAACTTGGCAATAGGGAAACTTTTCCAAGGCCCTCTCTAATGTTTTTGCATCCCCGGCATCTATTAGAGAAGGATCTGCAATGTAATTTGCAAACAATTTGATAAATGATTCCTGTTGATTTGTCTGTTTCACTTTATAATCAGTTTTTTGAAAGCTAAATATTTATTACCAATTGGCAAAAGCCTTGTTAAAAATATCCTCCGTGAGCTGACGAATGATTAGCGCTAATAATTTTTGTTCCTGAGTTTGTATCGGACCCTGGTTTAGACTAAATTCCTGAAAGGCCTGAAATGATTGTTCAAAATTTAATTCTGGTTTCAGAACATTGCTGTACTTTACACTTACAGTTACCGTAACCCTGTCCAGACCAGCACGGGCATTTCCTTGGATAGCAACCGGTCTGATGGTATAGTCAGTGATCCGTCCTTCAAAATTAGCATCTGACTCGGTTCTAACAATGCTTAATCTAGATTGATTTCTAATCCTGTCTTTTAAACCTTCTGTAAATTGCTGACTAAGATAAGGCACCACCAAAGCCGAAGTATTCTCAAAAAACTGTACTGAGACCGTTTTCATTTCTGGGGGAATTGATGCACCTGAGAAGGAATAGGTTCCGCAAGATTGACTGATTAGCACAAAGGCAAGAATTAGGGAACTTCTGAAAATTGAAAGTATCTTTTGCATATTTCGGGAAGGGTTTAGAGTTCTAATTCCTTTATTTTACGATACAGAGTACGTTCTGATATCCCAAGTTCATGTGCAGCTAATTTCCGCTTCCCTTTATGCTTTTTGAGTGCTTTCTTAATTAGGTCAGATTCTTTATCAATTAATGATAATGATTCTTCGACCTCTTCAGCTTCATCTATCATATCATATGACTTTTCATTATTAGGTTGATGAATCACCAATTGATGCGGGTCTGGGCTTAGATTATTGCTTCCAGGTATTTCAATATCTCGATAAAGCTGATTGATTACCTTTTGGTTTGACTGAATAGTTGAGGTATTGCCTCCATTTTGTATAATTTCGGCCACCAGCTTTTTAAGTTCCATCATATCCTTCTTCATATCGAAAAGCACTTTATAAAGAATATCCCGTTCTGAAAACTCATCCTTATTCTGGTTTGGAATACGCATCGGAAGGGTACTTCCAGCCTCGGTTGGAATATAATTCTGAAGGTGTTCTGCCGATAGATTTCTGTCTTTTTCAAGAACAGCAATTTGTTCTGCTATATTTTTAAGCTGACGAACGTTTCCCGGCCAACTGTAATTCATTAAAATCTGCTGCGCACTCTGATCAAGTTGTACCGAAGGGCTTCTATATTTATCCGTAAAATCGGCAATAAACTTCCTGAATAGTAAATTTATGTCTTCCTTGCGCTCTCTTAATGCGGGAATTTTTAATGGTACCGTATTCAAACGATAATAAAGATCTTCTCTGAACTTCCCGGCGCTTACGGCATAAAAGACATCTTTATTTGTAGCGGCAATCACCCGCACATTTGTTTTCTGAACTTTGGAAGAACCAACTCGAATATATTCACCCGTTTCTAATACCCTTAACAAGCGAGCCTGCGTACCAATTGGCAGTTCAGCAACCTCATCTAAAAATATTGTTCCGCCGTCAACTACCTCAAAATATCCTTTGCGGGCATCATAGGCCCCGGTAAATGATCCTTTTTCGTGACCAAATAATTCGGAATCAATAGTCCCTTCAGGTATCGCACCACAGTTTACGGCTATAAAAGGGCCATGTTTGCGGGCACTTAATGAATGAATAATATGCGAAAAAACCTCTTTACCACTACCGCTTTCACCTGTAATTAACACAGAAATATCGGTAGGTGCCACCTGCCGGGCAATATCAATGGCCCGGTTAAGAAAAGGCGAATTACCAATAATTCCAAATCTGTTTTTTATGTCCTGAACATCCATTCTTGTAATTTGAAAATTTGATGATTTGAAAATTTGACGATGCAACCGGATCTACAAATTTTCAACTCATTAATCGTTATTCTTTAAATTAACACTACTTGATAAAAAATTTTGATTTATCAATTTGATATTTTCAAATCTTCAAACCGCCACATTTTCAAATCAATCTTTTATTATTCCTATTAAAGTGGCTGGTGTACAGCGCTCTATTCTGACATCAACATAATCACCTGGTTTATAAGCTTCATTTACCGGAAAAACTACGGTGATATTGTGTTCGCTTTTACCTGAAAAATCCATGTCTGATTTTTTTGAGCGACCATCAATCAGCACTTTATGTGTTTTGCCAATATGTTGTTGCAAGCGTTGTAAAGAGCATTCCTGCTGCTTTTTCAGGATTTCATTAAACCTTCGGGTTTTTACCACTTCCGGGATATCAT
>Ga0163144_10010727_pt1 | contig 19492 bp, 19 predicted proteins | sample OliLak19BULKMAT1_FD_123175 | JGI IMG/M metagenome (GOLD analysis project Ga0163144, IMG submission 123175) | Freshwater microbial mat bacterial communities from Lake Vanda, McMurdo Dry Valleys, Antarctica - Oligotrophic Lake LV.19.BULKMAT1 | ecosystem: Environmental > Aquatic > Freshwater >... | reverse complement strand
TCTCGGACGCATGGCGCGCGACGAAGGAGACCTGGCCACCGCCAGCGCCGAGCTCCGCCGGGCGGTGGAGGTGGAGCCCGACAATCCGCTGGCCCATCGAGAGCTCGCCGCTTACCTGCTCGCGTCGCTTCAGCTCGAGCTCGCTCGCTCGTTCTACCAGCGCGCCATCGAGCTCGATTCCGCAGACCCGGTGGCGTTAGGCTGGATGGCGTGCACGCTGCATCGCCTGGGGCGCTACGACCTGGCCGCACGCTTCGCCCAGAGGGCCGGGGCGGGGGCGTGGCAGGCGTGTCTGGCGGCGAGCGCTGCGCCGCTCCAGCCTGCGCCGTCCCTCCCACCTGTTCCATCTCGTTAGGCTCGTTCGACTCGGGCAGTCACGCCCACGGTTGCACGCCCACGTCCTCGCCTGCACCCCCGCGCCCACGCCCGCACACCATCGCTTGTCCGCCATTGTCCCCTGAGTGAGACGACATGATAGGCTCCCTCCCCCACGAGTCGGTGCATCGCACGGTGCTCGCCAACGGGCTCACGGTGCTCGTGCACGAAGACCACTCGGCGCCCGTGGCGGCCGTCGTTACCTACGTCAAAGCCGGGTACTTTGATGAAACCGACGATGTGGTGGGCATCGCCCACGTCCTCGAACACATGTACTTCAAGGGAACGCCGTCTCGAGGCGTGGGAGAAATAGCCAAACAAACGAAAGCAAGCGGTGGGTATCTCAACGCGGCCACCATCTACGACCACACGTCGTACTACGCGGTCCTGCCCACCGCAGGCTTCGACACCGGACTCGAGATTCAGGCCGACGCCTACGCGAACTCCGTCATCGACGGCGACGAGCTGCGACGCGAGCTGGACGTCATCGTCGAGGAAGCCAAGCGCAAGGAGGACAATCCGGGCGCCGTGACCACCGAGACGCTGTACGAACTCCTGCACGACCGGCATCGTATCCGACGCTGGCGCATCGGACGGGAGCGTGGGCTCCGCAGCCTCTCCCGCGAACAACTGCTCCGGTTCTACCAGAACTTCTACCGCCCGGGCAATACGGTTCTCGTGGTGGTCGGCGACGTCCACCTCGAAGCGCTAATGCCCCGCCTCGAAGCGCTCTATGGCCCCCTGCCTAACGATGCAATTGCCCGCTCGCCGGGCGAGCCCGAGCGAGGACACGCCGGACGCCGCTACCGCGAGCGTTCGGGCGACATCGCGCAAACACAGCTCGCCTTTGGTTGGCGGACGCCGGGAACGCGACACCCCGACACCCCACTGCTCGATCTCGCAGCCTCGGTGCTCGCCTCCGGTCGCGCCTCGCGACTGTATCGCGCGGTGCGCGAGGGGCGCCTGGCCTCGAGCGTGTCGGCCTACAACTATACGCCCACCGAATTGGGAGTCTTTGTCGTCCACGCCGACGGCGAGCCGGAGACATCGCGCACGGCCGCCGAGGCCATCTGGGGCGAGATGGGCCAGTTGCGCGACGATGGGGTGCAGGCGGGCGACGTGGAACGCGTTCAACGGCTCTTCGAATCCCGCTGGTTGCGTCGCCTCGAAACCATGGAAGGGCAGGCAAATTTCCTTGCCGAATGGCAAGCGTTAGGCGATTGGCATCTCGCGGACGACTACGCCGCGCGCATGCTTGCTGCCACGCCACAACAGGTCACCGACGCCGTGCGACGACATCTGGCCCCCGACGACGCAGCCCTGATGGTCTATCGCCCGAACGACGCGGAGCCATTCGCCGTGTCGGCCGATGCGGCGTTCGGGCGTCTCGACGCCGCAACGCACGTCAACATGCCGTCGATCGTACTCCCCGCCGCAGTCGCGGGGCCCGCCGTTGTCCACGACCAGACGCCGGAACACGTGCACGGGTTGGTCACCGTCTTTCGCACGCCGCGCGGCGTTCCAGTCCTCGTGCGCCAGAAACCCGGCTCACCCATTGTACACGTTGGCGTCTACGCCTCGGGGGGCGCATCGAGAGAAGCGGCGGCCATCGCCGGCGTGGCGACCCTGCTGGCACGCACCACGCTCAAGGGAACCATCCGCCGAACGGCCGACGTCATTGCGCTGGAAACCGAGATGTTAGGCGGAAGCATTTCGTCCTCGGTCACCAGCGATGGCCTGGGGTGGTCACTCTCCGTGCCGGTCACCCGGCTCGCTGCGGCTATCGACCTCCTGGCCGACGTGGTGCTCACTCCCACCCTTCCCGCCGCCGCCTTCGAGACCGAGCGCAGCGTGGCCCTTTCGCAGGTCGCGCAACTGCGCGATGACATGTTCCGCTATCCGGTGCGGCTGGCGAGCGAAGCGGCCTTCGGCTCGCATCCGTATGGTCGTGGCGTTCTGGGGTCGGAGTCCACACTCACGGCCATCGGCGTGGACGACGCGCGGGCCTGGCACCAGGCGCACGTGCTCCGCGCAACCGCCGTGATCGCCGTGGTAGGCGACGTCGACGCGGCCGACGTCGCCGCGCGCCTAACGCAGGCCTTCGCGGGGCTGGAATGGCGGGCGACGCCCGCGCTGGCATCGCCGGTGTGGCCCCGCGCCCTCGTTCAACGCGCCGAATCGCGCGACAAGGCGCAGACGGCCCTTGCCATTGCCTTTCCGGGGCCGACCCGGGGACACGCGTCGCGCATCGCCGCACATCTCATGGCCAGCGTCGCCAGCGGGCTGGGGGGGCGCTTCTTCGACGAACTGCGCGACCGGCAATCGCTGGCATACACGGTGCACGCCAGCTCCAACGATCGGGTGGCAGCGGGAATGTTTCTCTCCTACATCGCCACCTCGCCCGAAAAGGAAGGGGCGGCGCGCCACGGACTCCTGCGCGAGTTTGCCCGCTTGTGCGAGGACCCGGTGAGCGACGACGAAATGGCAAGGGCCACGACCTACGCGTTAGGCACTCATGCCATCTCGCAGCAAAGCGGGGCCAACGTGCTGGCCGAGTTGATCGACGCCTATCTGTACGGTAGTGGCATCGAGGAACTCGACGACTTGGAGCCTCGCATTCGGGCAGTCACCCCTGCCAGCATGCGCGAGTTGGCGCGCACCTACTTCGATCCCGCACAACGAGTGGAAGGCGTTGTGCGGGGGCGAAGCGCAGGGTAATTAGCCAGACGTCGGGCGTACGATTTTCCCCATGAACAAAATCGTTCCGCTCAGGCGCTCGCGAATGACGAAGAGGAAGGGACGGTCGACCCGCACGACCGTACGAACCGGCACCGACGTAATCCCGACCCCGACGACCGTTACGGCGGCCGCTTCTGTCCCCACTTCGTTCACGTCGACAAACGTCTTCTGCTTCACGTAGCTGATGTACAGCTCTCGTCCCATGGATGAGGAAAGTCGGGTGAAATCGGCTCGCCTTTCCAGAAACGCGGTCGGCATACCCATCGCCGACAGCTCGTTGTTCAGCGTCTTTTCCCACTCCAACTTGAACTTGGGCATCGTCAGATCGACGTCGGCAGTTACCAGCGTGGCCATGGCCGTGGTCCAGGCAGGTGGAGTCAGCGACTCGACCAGTGTGTTGACATTCTCGCCGTCGCGCGGAAGAACGACATCCATCACAAAGGCATCGCCGCCGTAGCCCAGTTCGACGACCACGCGACCGTCCAGCCGCCCCAGTCGCGCACTTCCGATGCGCGCCATCATGGGAACGCTGATCTTGGCTCCGTCCAGCGTGGTGAAGGGTGCACTCTTCGTGAGCGTCGGGTCGAACGCGTCGCGCCAATCGCCCTTGAAGTAAATGGCGTTGATGAGCAGCATCACGATTTCGGACGAGATGCTATCGATGATTTTGTCGATCTTGCCGTTGGTGCTCTGTTTTACCCACCCGTTGATCGTGGTCAGCGCCGATGGACTGCCGAAGTTCAACGCCGCTCCACCGGCATCGAAGTACTGCTTCGCCTCGCTGAGAAACGTGGGTTCGATGGCCGCCGAGAAGGTGTCGCGGTACCAGATGGAGTTGGCGATCCGGAAGTCCACACGCGAATCGAGTCCGCGCAGGAGTGCGATGAGGTCGCGATACGACCGGATGATGTCCGCGCGCTCCATCGTTCCGAAGCCGAGCGTGATGCGCATCTCGTCGAAGGTGGTGCCGGCGGCCCCGTTCATCGTCATGCCTAACGCCATCGAGGCCGAGAGCGGCGAGACAAACACATTGTCGCCGCGTTGTGTCCGGTTGATGGCGCCGAGCAGCGTGGGGGCAAAGGCGTTGGCGGCGCTCACCACGCGCTGTTCGCCCACCGTCAGTGTGCGCGGGAGTGTCGTGATCTCCTTGGGTGAGGCCTCCTTCGGTGACGACGGCGCGTCAGAACAGGCGACGGTGAGCGCGACAATGGCGCAAGCTGCGAACGGACGAGTCGGGCGCATGCGGAGCCTCCAGAACGAATTGGTATCACTATTCGACACTTCGCGCGCGACGTTCCCCTGACACGAACGGTCGAAGTCGGCTCGCAGGCCGCACCGACGCACCCGCGCCACGTTACCGCTGCGCCAACGGCGGGTAGCCTAGCGCATGGTTGAGCCAACGCACGAGGGGCAACAGCGTCCTGAAGTCACGGGCGACCAGCTCCGGCAGCTCGGCCGACAGCACCTCTCCGTCCGTCAACGGCGCAGCGGTGGTGAACGATGAATATCGAAGCCACTCGGCGGCCCGATGGTCGGGGGAGAATCCGCGTGGTACGCGCGTCAGGCGCCCTTCTTCACTCAGACTTCCGAAGCGCTCACGGATAGCCTTCCCTTTCATGAGCTTGGCCAGATCATCGGGCGCGCCGGCAATGCGTTCGCGTATGGCAGCAAGCGAAGGCCGAGGTGGCATCCAGATGCCACCGGCGACGAGCGAGGCGCCGGGCTCGAAGTGACAGTAGAAGCCGGCCCCCGCTCCATGCGTCTCCGTTCCCACCCCATGCCCCGCCCGCGTATGGGTAAACCAGCACCCCACGTGCGTCTTGTACGGCGACTTGTCCTTCGAGAAGCGCGTGTCGCGGTAGATGCGAAAAATTGAGCGCTTGGGGCTGCCGTGAATTTCAGGGGCCATTGTTGCCAGCCGCACGTCCATCTCTTCGACGAAGAGACGCATTGGCTGCATGAGTCGCTGGTCGAACGCCTCCTTGCGGGCCTTGAACCATTCGCGCTCGTTGTGGCGCTTGAGCTGGCGAAGAAAGGTGAAGGCGCCGGCGGTGAATCCCGGAAAGATGTGCATGCTGGCGGATGATCGTTAGGCGTGGTGGGGTTTATTGGGGGCACCGGGCACTCCCGTCCGGCGCAGGAACGGGGGCACTTACCGCGCGTCCCTCGCCTCGTCCAGCGCGCGGCGGGCCCGGTCCACGCTCGCCACCACCTGTCGCAGGCGTCCCCCCGGGGCGCGCAGTCCTATCAGCTCGTCGTAGTCACCAGCGCCATCCACGATGACCGCCCGAAGCTGCGGCTCACTCGTCGCCCACGCCAGTGTTCCCCAGATCGCCCGATCCTGATTGGCCTCCCCGAAGACACGGGGGAAGGAACGGATCGAGAAGACCCACTGCGCCTTGCGCGACCCTTTCATCCAGCGCGCCGCGACTCGAAGCCGCGCGGCCAGCGACGCCCCGCCTCCGAACGACGGGGCGAGCGAGAATCCGAGCAGGTCGATGTCATTGCTGCGCTCTCCCCACGCATAGAGCGCCGAGTCGTTAGGCGAAAAGGCCGACACCGCCAATCCCACCCGGGTACGCGGGCGCAGTCGATGGGTCAGCTCCCCCGCACGCGCGTGATAGTCACGCCACCACGTGAGCGACACACGCCCGAGCGCCTGTTTTCCCGCCTGCTCGGGTTCCAGTGCCGGCAGGAGCACATCAGGGCGCAGGCGCCGGACCACGCGATCCACGACGGCCAGTCGTCGCTCCATGTACCGGGAGGGTGCGCGCTCGTAGCGGTCGGCGTCCCCCCAATCGTAGCCTAACGCGACAACCAGCTGCACCGAGTCCCGCCGCAGGTTGTCCAGCGACAGGGCCAGCGAATCGAGCGCGAAGGCAGTTGTCCCCATTGGAGTGATGGTGACGCTTACGATGCTCACGCCGAGGGTGTCGGCCAGCGCCAGATCGCGCGCCAGCGCCAGCGGGGGTGGGGGGCCGTTCAACATCGGCAGAATGCGGAGACCCAAGCGAAAATCTCCGGTCGGACGCTCCTGCAGCCGTTCGTCGCGAAATTGGGAGAACGAATCCGCAGCATGCACTGCTCGGGGATATTCCATGAGTGTGAGCACCACCATGGCCGCCGCCGACACGGCGAGTAGGGCGCGCACGGACTTGCTCACCCGCCATCGCGCCGGGTACGCGGGCGAGAGGAGGGGGAGCAGCAGGAGGAGTGGTGACGCCAGCGCGCCGCGCCCGAAGAGCGTTCCGACGGCGGTCATTTGCGCCGCGTCAATGCCTTGCAGCGCGGCGGGAAGGTCTGGAATCCATTCTCCCACGTAGCGCACAACGGCCGCGAGAAAGAGGAGAAGGTTGAGCGCGAAGATCGGGACCGCCACGAGCGGCGTCACCAGCCGCCTAACGAGGGCATAACCGCTCTGCGCCACGAAGATGCCTAACGTCACCGGCCAGGCCCACGCCACCAGATGAATGGCCCGAGCGGTGAGCATCGAGCTCGACGCGAGGGCGATCAGCGCCGCCGGGACCACGAAGAGCCCGCAGATGGCCGTGAGGGCGAGCACGAACTTCGATAACCGTCTCGCTTGGGCGATCTGTCCCGCCAGCAGCACGTCCCACAGAAGCACGAGGATGGAGATCGCGAGGTAGCCACCAAGGAGCCAGTCGAACCGTCTCGGCATGTCGTTAGGTGTCCAAGGGGGGAGCTCACATCCGCCGCCGGCGAGCGCCAACCGCTGTTGTCGCGCGGCGATCAGTGCGGGCCACCAGTGCGGGCCACCAGTGCGGGCCATCAGGGCGGGGCGTGAGGGCGACGAACGCGAAGCTTAGCGCCTGCGCCCTCCCGCCGCCCCTCTCCAGAATTACCTTGCCGACATGAATCGGCGGACCCTTCTCCTCCTCCCCAGCGCGATTTCGCTGTCGCGGCTCTTCATGGCCGTGGCGTTCGCGCTCACCATCGCGCCGGGCACGCGCTTGGCGCTTGTCGTGGCAGCCTCGCTTACCGACTATCTGGATGGCTGGCTGGCACGGCGTGCCAACCTGGCCACCAAGTGGGGTGCGCTCATCGACCCCATTGCCGATCGCATATTCGTCTTCACGGCCGTCTGCATCTTCCTGTTCGAGGGGGCGATCACCTCGACGCAGTATTTTGTCCTCATTTCTCGGGACATCATGACGGCCGTCGGGTTCCTCGTCGCGCGTGCCGTGACGTGGCTGCGCCCGGTGGCCTTTCGCGCTCGGCTCTCCGGAAAAATCGTGACCACGCTGCAGCTGGCGACGCTCGTCGCAATTCTCATGCGCCCGCATCTCGCCGACGTCCTCATCACACTGGTCGGGATGACGTCGCTGTGGGCCGTCATCGACTATACGATGATGCTCTGGCGAGAGCGTGAGCGGACCGTCGCCTGAGGCGCAAGAACCGCAGCACATGAGCACGGTCCGACGACGGTGGCTACGCCTCGCGGCCGTGCTGCTCGGAGTCCTCTCCGTTCCGGCCGATGCGCAGCGTGCGGTCGGGAGCCAGCCCGAGTTTCGTGCCGACGTCATCACGTCGAGGGACCCCACGTTGCAAATCGGTGGCGGAATCAACGTCCCGGCGGGCATCTATGCGCGGGTGGGCCTTACCGTGGCGGGCGGAGTGGCCGTGCGAGACCGCAGCGTCCGCAGCGCCGCTCGCCTCGACGCCCACGCTCGATTTCTTCTCGACCCCTTCCGCGAGTATCCCGTCGGCGTGTACGGCATGGGCGGCATCAGCGTCATGTACGACGGATTCGAACGTTGGCGCCCACGGGTAACCGTGGGCCTCGGGCTCGAGTCGCGCGCGCGACGCGGGCACACGACCGCGTTCGAGCTCGCGCTGGGTGGTGGTGTGCGCGTCGGCGTCGTGATGCGTCGCGCGAGGGCTACGGGGCGTTAGGCGGTACCCCACGCGGCGGTGCGCCACGGTGCGCAGCGTTGATCGCACGTGAGCGACGTGCTTCCCGCACCTACCTCCAGAAAACAGAAAGCCCCCTCGAACGAGAGGGGGCTGGGCGCGTCAGGCTGCGGTGAATGCTTCGCTGGCCTTGTTCTGCTTGGGCGGCTGTACGAACCGTTCACCCAGCACGCGAATCTGTTTGAGCTGCTCTGCCGACAGCTCATGAAATCGATTGGACAAATACTTGCACGTTTCATCGAACCATTCACCCATGTGCTCGGGATCGGAGCCGATGACACCGCAACGCATGATGTGTTGGAACAACTCGTCGCGAGCTTCGTCGAACGGCGTCGGCAGCGTGGTGGTCGTCTGACGACGGACTGGTTTCTTCGCCATGTACTCGGGTTGGAAGGTGAATAGCTTGAAGCAATCTAATCGATTACTTTCGTTCGCCAACGTTACGCGCCGTATCCCCCGAACGTTCCCGCTCCCCCCCCTCCACGTGAAGACGAGTGCGCCGCACGAACGACAACACGAGATCCGCCAGCGTCTCCGGCGCCTCTTCGGCCACCAGGCGTCCGACCTCGTCCACATGCTCGTAGTGCCCGCTCGCGAGCCGTTCGGCATAATCTTCCGCCACTGCCCGGCTACACCATCTGTCGCGCGTTCCGCGAATGACCAGGGTTTCCTGCCGGACCCCCTCCAGGTCGAGATCCTCCAGTTCTCCCTCCTCCAGCGCTGCGGCCAACGCCAACAAATGGTTGGCGCCTTCGCGCCCGAGGTAGGGAGCAAGATATCGTCCGATGAGCGCCGCACTCATCCGCTCGCGGTCGGACACCGCGTCTTCCAGAAACGGCGTGAGAAGCGACGACGCCCCGAAGAGTCCGCGCGACAGCCGAAGCGCATATCGCGCCGTGTCGCGCTGCAGTTCTCGGATTTCCGCCCCAGCCAAGTCGTTCAATGCCGGCGGACCCACCAAAACTAGGCGTGAGACCCGCTCCGGTCGGTCGAACGCCAGCCGCAGCGCCACCGTTCCGCCGATATCCATTCCCACAATCGTGGCGCGTGGCAACTGCAGTGCCGTGAGGGCATCGTCCAGATACTCGGCCTGTGCGCGGACACCGAAGTCAGCATCGAAGGGACGGTCCGATTCGCCGTAACCGAACAGGTCGACCGCGTACGCCGTCGCCTGACGAACGGCCAGCAGGGGGCCGACGTGCCGCCAGAGGAAGGTGGAGGTGCCGAATCCATGCACGAGGACAATCGGCTCGCCACCATACCCGTAGCGCTCTACGTGCATTGTGCCAGGACCTACCGGCACACGAAAGACGTCGGAATCGGAGGGGACGCGCACGACGCGGTAGCTGAGGGGGCGACGATGGGGGCAGGGCGCGCCAGAATCGTGGCGCCGATGCAATCTACGCACGGCTCCCCCCGAGCGACCATGCCTACTCCCTCCACGCACCTCCGCATCCTAACTTGCGGCGGTCACACGATGCCATACGCATCGATCACGCCGAACAGGGCGAGGTGAATACCATGGCAGAGCAAACGTACGACGAGGGACGTGCCCGCAATCTCGAGGTACTCTTGCGTGCGTTGGCCGAGCGGATCGAGATGCTCGACCAGCGCGGCGAACTCCTCACGAATTTTGCGGAGCTACAGACACTCATGGGCGACGGTCGCAGCGAACTGTTCCACTACGAGGTCCGCTGCACCTACGATACGCCCGAAATCGCGGACCACAAACGCATCGTCGCCGACGCGGCGGACACTCACGAGGATTCATGGCAAAACAACCGATGGACGAAGGACGAGGACGAGGGAAAAACGTGGTGAAGCAGAGCGCGAAGAAGAGTCAGAGCAGCTTCTACGCCCTGCTCGGACTCGTCGCGGCCGTCTTCGGCATCTTCATCGTCTATCAAATCACCAAGCCCAAGTCGCCGGAATCGACTGCCGTGGATCCGTCGGTCCCCCTGCCCAAGGCCGAGGGATACTTGTTAGGCAGGCCCGATGCGCCGGTGCAGGTACTGGAGTTCGCCGACTTCGAGTGTCCCGCGTGCGGACAGTTCTACGTCCTCACCGAGCCCGATGTGCGGCAGCGCCTCATCGAGACGGGCGAGATCAACTACCGATTTCTCGATTTTCCCCTCCCGGGACACAAGAACACGTGGCCCGCGTCGCACGCTGCCGCCTGTGCCAACGAGCAGGGCAAGTTCTGGCAGATGCACGACCAGATATTCATGGGGCAGGACAAGTGGAACGGCGAGGCCACGTCGCGTCCCAAGGGCGTGTTCAAAGACTTCGCCAAGGCGATCGAACTCGACGTCGCCAAATGGGAGACGTGTTACGACGATCAGAAGTTCCTGCGAAACATCCAGGCCAACCGCGCCGAAGCGGAGAAACGCCGCGTAGCGTCGACGCCGACGTTTATCATCGGATCGAAGATGGTGGCAGGCAGCATCTCGTACGACAAGTTCAAGGCGTACGTGGACAGCGCGAAGGCCGAAGTCGCGGCGGCGGCGCCAGCGGCGCCAGCGGCGCCGGACACGGCGAAGGACACGGCGAAGAAGTAGGCGCTGCCGCGAGGTGCCGTGCATGCTCGCGCCGCATTCCGTCGGGGAATGCGGCGCGATTCGTATCTGGTGCGCTAGGTAAAGCGCCGTTTGCGGTCGACCTTCTCCGACTTTGGCTCGGCGCTCGCCGACTGATACACCTCCGCGCGCAGCCAGCTCACTTCGCCGTCACGCTCGGGATCAGCAATGTCCTTCCACCAGACGGCGCTCTCCGGATTCCATTTGTAGCCGCGCGCCTTGAGCAGGTCTTTCCGATCGAATGGTGCCGCGGTGGCCGACAGCCGCCACGTGGGTCGTCGCGCACTTCCCAACAACAAGTGCAGCGGCAGCTCACCGTTAGGGAGGGGAGTGGCCAGCAGATGTATCCCGGCGAAGCAGTCCTCGTCGGCGCGGTGCGCCTCGTAAAAGACCCGGGCATGCTTGTAGAGCAGGAACTCCAGCTTGGACGAGTCGAAGCCGTGCGTGGCCCACGGCACGTCGGCCATCGAGCAGGCCCAGTGTTTGTCGGCGAACGCGGGGAGCCGTCGGTCCAGGAAGCCGCGATCGAACGCGGCGTGGTGCGCGATGACGAGGACCGAGGCGCCTAACGCGGCACGAATCGCGACCTCGTCCAGACGTGTACCGGCAACCATCGCGTCGGTGATGCCGGTCTTCTGCACCACCAGGTCAGGAATGGGACGTCCCGGATCTTCGTAGCCGACGATGGCCGGAAAGACTCGATGAATGCGTCCACTGGCTGGCGCGAACTCGAACGGTACTCCGCAGAACTGCATGATGGCGTCATTGCGCGCATCGAGCCCGGTGGTCTCGACGTCCACGTAGAGCGCCTGCTTGACCGGTTCGTTGTCGGCGGCGCTGTATCGCGCGATCCGGGGAAGGCGGCGCAGCACGCGATAGTCCGCGCTGCGCTCCAATACTTCCGCGCTGCGCTCCAGCATTTCCGCGCCTCGTTCCGGCGCCTCTGCGCTGCGTTCCAGCACCTCGGCGGCAGCGGCCGCGTCCCCGCCAGTCGTTGTCTCGCGCGGCACACTCGGGTGGGTGGACTCCATGCGCTCCCCTATGTACCGCCCGCTGCGGGCGACCGACGCTGCTACGCGGCGGTCGCGAAATTCACGTCACGAAACGACACGAGGCGCTTCTGATCCTCATCCCACAACGTCAGACGGAATGCGGAAATCGCCTGCGACATGGTGATCACATGCACACGGTGAAAAAACGGATTCTCGTCGTGTGCTTCCTGCAATCGATAGTTGGGAATCTTTGGGCCCAGGTGATGTACATGGTGCAACCCGATATGTCCGGTAAACCAGTTCAGGATGCCCGGGAGCTTGAAATATGAGCTTCCATCCAGCGCCGCGCTGGCGTAGTCCCACTCGCCGTGGCTCTCCCAGTACGTGTCTTCAAACTGATGCTGAACGTAGAACAACCAGATGCCGGCCGCCCCAGCCATGTAGATGCACGGGAGATAGACGAGCGCGAAGGCTGGAAACCCGACCCAGAGCGAGAAGGCGATTGCGCCGAGAAGAATGCCGGCGTTGGTCCACAGTACGCTCGAAATCTGCTTGTCGCCCGTCGCCTTGCCTCGGGGACGGAAGCGTTGGCCAACCATCAGATGCAAGGGGCCCAGTCCGAGCAGCACCAAGGGATGCCGGAACACGCGGTATTTAAGGCGCTCCTTCCTCGAGCGCTCGCGGTACTCGCGAACCGTGATCGTGGTGATGTCGCCGTGGCCTCGTCGGTCCAGGTCGCCCGACGACGCGTGATGCAAGGCGTGGTCGCGGCGCCACTGCCCAAACGGAGTCATGGTCAGCACGCCAGTGACATAGCCGACCGCGTCATTAATGCGCCGCCAGGGCAGAAACGAGGCGTGCGCGCAGTCGTGCATGATGATGAACGTACGAACCAGAAGGCCGGCGGTTGGAAGCGAGAGCGCCAGCGTGGCCCAGTAACTCCACGAGAGCGACGCGTACATCAACCAAAAGGCGACAGCGAGCAGGGTGAGGGTCGTGATGACCTGAACGAGCGAGCGCGGGACACTCGGCCCCTGATAGCGTGCCACAATCGCGCGCCAGTTTTGCTGCGCGCCCGACTTGGGGGGCGGGGGGGGGGGGGCTTCAGCGGCCGGCGATTCTCCGGCATACGTATCAGTCATTCAACAACTCCGGTTCACAAGTTCACGAGGTATCGACTCGCCGTACGCGGCCAACGTAAAGAATGACGCACGCTCCCGCATTCGGCCATTCGGACGAACAATCTACAGCGCCACGGCGGCAGGCGCCTCTGGTTGCCGCACATAGGCTGAGCGCGAAGCTGGGGCATTTCTGGAGCGTGGGGAACCTTCCGGTCAGGATGCAGGGGAAAATCCTACTGCTTACCTCTGGCGCAAAGGCAATCCCTGATAGCAGGATTTCACAACGCCTGCGACGGGAGGTCGCCATGAATGCGACGTTTACACCGATCGACAATACTGTGCTGGCTGGACTGCAACAGCGAGACGAGGGAGCGCTCGAGCGACTCTTTCGGGGACATTACGACGCGCTGCTCGAAGAAGCAAAATCCCAACTCGACGAGCCGGGATTCGCCCCGCGTGTGGTGGAGACCGCCATCTTGCGCGCGTGGGACAAACATGGTGAGTTCCTCACACCATCGGCGCTCGAGACCTTCCTACATCACGCGGTACACGAGAGTGCAATTCGCGAGAAATCGCGGCGGGCGAGCGTCCATCGCCTTGAATCGCACGAGGCAGGCCACATGCACAGGCCTGCCGCGCCCGCGCACATTGCCACAGTCGACGAGGCATGGGCGCACGTCGCATCGGCGCTGCATGTCGCGCCACCCGACCCCAAACACCTGGCGGAGTTGGCCGACATGTCGCGTCACGCCGCCGCCGGGCACCTAGCGGCCGTGGGACACACGACGTCGTTGTGGAAGACGTTAGGCTACGGGGCGGCCGCCGTCGCCACGGTTGCGGCACTGCTCTTCGTCCTTTTCCGCGACTCCCCCGAGAAAAAGGCCAGCAGGCTGCTCGCCTCGGCCGATGCCCGCGAGATCATCGCCAAGTTCGGGCAGATCGGGACCGTCACGCTGGACGACGGCAGCAAAGCGTTCATCGGCGCGGACTCGAAGCTGGTCATTCCTCCGCGCTTTGGCACCGAGGTGCGCGCCGTTCGTGTGGTAGGCACGGCGTCGTTTGAGGTAGCGACAGGCCAGCCTCTTCCCTTCGAGGTACGGCTTGGAGAAACGGCTGTCATCGCCACCGGGACCAAGTTCGCGGTCAACTTCGATACCGCCACCTCGGGTGGCATCATCAAGGTCACCGAGGGATCGGTCAACGTCCGACATGGCACGGCGCTCACGCCGATCGCCGCCGGCGCCGCGCTCGCGGTCAATGCTGCAGGCGAAATGAGCGAGGCCACGGCAGCGCAGCTCGATGAGGCGCTTGCATGGACCGACGGTCGGTTGGTGGTCGTCGACAAGCCGCTCCGCGCGGCACTCGATCAGGTGCGGCGTTGGTACGGGATCGCCCTGATTCCGTCCGATATGTCCCTGCTCGACCGAAAGGTGTCGATTGACGCCAAGATCGAGTCATCGAAGGAAATGATCGCCGACATCGAGACAAGCGGGAAGCTCGTTTTCGGTTGGGACGACAAGTCGATGATGCTCTACGACTCCGCCAGCGGGGCGAAGCCCAAGAAGGACTAGGTCTGCGTCTGCGGCGATGTGCCCGGTGGTGCCAATTCAGGCGCTACCGGGCACATCGTTAGGCGCATGCTGTCTCACGGCCATAAGAGGGCTGCGGTCCGTTAGGCTCTGTCCCGCCGCACCAAGACCTGGCGCCCCTTGATGGTCGTCTCCCGCAGCGCTGCAATAATGTCGTCGGCGATCTCGTCCGGCACTTCGACAATCGAGAACCGATCGGCGATCTGTATGGCGCCAATGGCCGACGCGTCGATTCCCACCTCGTTGGCGATTGCGCCGACCAGATCGGCAGGGCGCACCTTGGCCAGTCGTCCAGCGCCGATGTAGAGGCGCGCCACGTCCCAGGCGGGAGCGCGTGTGCGCCCGCGTGCCGCCGGGGCTCCATCACGTTCTCCACGCGCGCTCCGTGCCCCCCCGGCACGAAGCGACTCGGCGCGAGCGCCTCCCCCCTTCGCCTCGCGCTCGCGAGGCCGAGGGCTGCGATCGTCACGACCACCACCACTGGAACGCTCTGCGCGAGCATCGCCCGTGCGCGCGGAGGCCCGATCGCGCTTGGTAGGCTCGGTGGGAATTTCTTCTTCGTGATCCGTTGGTCGATCGCGTGTTTCGATCTGTTTGACCGCTGCGGCCGCCACATCCATCACGTCGAACTCTTCGGCCAGCGATTCCACGATACTGCGGAAGGCGTCGAGCTCTCCGGCCAGAATCGTCTCGCGCAGCGACGCCCGGGTGAGTTCGAGGCGCCGTGAGCGAAGGTCTGCCACCGTTGGTACCTGGGCGATTTCGATTTTCTGCTTGGTGAGAAACTCGATATTGCGCAGCATGCGATGTTCGCGCGGTTCGGCGAGCGTAATCGCCACTCCCTCGCGTCCGGCGCGCCCGGTACGACCGATGCGATGCACGTACGACTCCGCCGCCGCCGGTACGTCGTAGTTCACGACGTGCGACACGTGTTGCACGTCGAGACCGCGCGCGGCGACGTCGGTGGCGATGAGAAGATCCGCCTTGTTGGCGCGGAATTTCTTCATGACCCGGTCGCGCTGCTCCTGCGACAGCCCGCCGTGCAGGGACTCGGCGCGATAGCCGCGGGCGTTGAGCGTCTCGGACAATTCGTCGACTTCGGTGCGCGTGCGGCAGAAGACGATGGCCGAGTTGGGGTGTTCGATATCGAGCACCCTGCCTAACGCCGCCATTTTATGCGCGCGCGGGACAATGTACGCAACCTGACGTACCCTGGCCGACTTGCCGGCCGCCACCGGCTCGCGGTCGATCCTGATGGTGATCGGATTGCGAAGATGCTTGGCCGCAATCGCGGCAATGCGCGGCGGAAGGGTCGCCGAGAAGAGCGCGGTCTGGCGCTCTTTCGGCGTGGCGTCGAGAATCGCTTCCAGGTCTTCGGCGAAGCCCATGTCGAGCATCTCGTCGGCTTCATCCAGCACCACCACGCGGACGCACTTGAGATTGAGCGTACCTCGGCGAATGTGGTCGAGCGCTCGCCCGGGCGTGGCCACGGCCACGTCGATCCCGCGCTTGAGCGTTCGGATCTGGGTCTCCATCGATGCGCCGCCGTAAATGGGGAGGGCGATGACGCCCATCTCCTTGCCGTAGCGGTGCACCGCTTCGGCTACCTGCATGGCGAGCTCGCGCGTGGGGACGAGCACGAGGGCGGCGGTTCGTTCGCGCGCCGAGGCGCTCGGGGTCAGCTGGTGGAGGAGGGGAAGGGCGAAGGCGGCCGTCTTGCCGGTGCCGGTGGCCGCTTGCGCGAACACGTCGCTCCCGGCGAGGAGCGGTGGAATGGCGGCGAGCTGAATGGGCGTAGGTTCTTCGTACCCGAGCGCCGTGAGCGCGGCGAGGAGTCTGGAATCTAGGCCAAGCGAGGCAAAATCGGCGATGGAGGCCTGGTCGCTCGCGGTCGTGGCAGATATTGTTCGTGGAGTCATGCCGCAAGGTAGTCATTCCTCGATCACTGCGGCCGCTTTGCAGGGATTTTGGGTGATTTGGCTCATTTCGACGCACCGCGCGTGTTGTTTGATATTGACAGATTGACCAAGCGGCGATACCTTGCCACTTCGACAGAAGCGTGCGGTTTGACGAATTCGTCGCGCTTACCCTGGGGCCTCGCTCTCGCGGTGGTCCTTTTATTTTTTGTGTGTCGGGCGCCAAGGGGCGTAAAGTTCGAGGCGTTAGAGATACAGCCTATCGTGGGGGCAAAGGTCCACGAATCACATGCGTAGTCGGGATGTACGGCTCTACCGGACTCCGACCACACAACATTTTGGGAGTACGGCAATGCGTATCACCGGCACCGTCAAGTGGTTCAACGACGCCAAGGGCTTCGGCTTCATCACCCCCGAGAACGGTCAGAAGGACTGCTTCGTTCATCACTCTGCCATTCAGGGCCAAGGCTTCAAGTCCTTGTCTGAAGGCGAGCGCGTAGAGTTCGAGGTTGTGCAGGGTCAGAAGGGCCCCGCCGCCGAGAACGTGGTCAAGCTCGGCCGCTAGTACCGCGCGCGCTGCAGCACGTTCTGCGGCGACCGAACGACGGGCCGGCCCGATAAGGGGCGGCCCGTCGTTTCGCACTTCACGACTCATCACGCGCCGCTCTGCGGCATCCCCCTCCGAGAACCAAACATGATCGAAGTGAAGTTGGACGAAGGCGATCGCCTCGAGTGGGCGCTCAAGGCCTTCAAGAAAAAGGTCCTCAAGTCCGGGATCCTCAAGGAGCTGCGCCGCAAGCGTCACTATGTGAAGCCCAGCGAAGCGCGACAGCTCAAGTCAGCCGCAGCCCGTCGTCGCGCTCGGCAGAAGCCACGCCCTCCGCGTTAGGCCTCCGCCGCCACTAGGAGCAGGATGAAGGAAGAATCAGTCGAACTCGAGGGGACCATCTCCGACGTCCTCCCAAGCACCACCTTCCGCGTCGCCCTCGACAATGGGCACTCGGTGCTCGCCACGTTAGGCGGCAAGATGCGGCGCTTCCGCATTCGCGTCCTCACCGGCGATCGTGTCAAGGTCGAGGTGTCGCCGTACGACCTCACCCGCGGACGCATCACCTTCCGGCACAAGAGCTGACGTCGAGCCGCACGCGCAGGCCCGCCCGCCCACGTTAGGCGCTCGCTGGGCCTGAGCGCCGTTGCCGACCATCACGAAAAATGTGCTACACGAAGCGCCCGGCCACATTCGGCCGGGCGCGTGCTTGTGTGGTCATTGCCCCCGCCGCAACCGCGGCGCGACGATTACTCCGTAATCAGCAACCGCTGCATCATCGACAGCACAGCGTCGCGAGCCGCCGTGTTCTTGAGCGCACCAAACCCGATCCGAAGCTTGTCGTCGGCGGTGAGGGTTTCGCGCGAATTCGCGTTCACCGTGTCCATGGCATCGGCGCGCTGCTCCAGCGAGAGCACCGACGCGGCGCGGGGAATGAGCATGAGCTTGGGGGCGTCACCACGGGCGGGTACCGCCGACCAGAAAATCTCGCTCGTGTCGATTCGTTCGAAGCTCACGACGCACGACTTGGTTTCATCTACGCGAAAGCGTAGCATCTTCGGACGCGCCAAGCTCCACGCGATCATTACATCGAGCACCGCCAGCAGACGCGGACGCTCCGTACTGGCCGTGTCTCGATTCATCGTGGTGATGAAGTCTGCACGTGCGCTGTGTAACGTGCGGGTGATCGTCGCGGTCTGGGTCATGGTCGCTCCGTGGCAGATGCGGCACTCGAGGTAAGCCGATGCCCGCCGGAAAACATGGCGGAGCGCGACGACCCACACGAGTGAACGGGTGGTACTCCCTAATCCGTCACGAAGGTGCCACCGCAGCAGCGTCGAACGCGAGGCAGGGAATTAGATGTTGAAGATAGTCGATCGAGGTCCGAGTGTGGACCCGGATTCAGACTTTCCGAGCGATCTGCGCCTCGGCAGACTGGCACTATTTGCCGCTTGCCCCCCCCCGCGCACACCTTACGGCCACCAACCCGCCTTTTTTTCGATCTCGCGCGCTACCAGAGGCCGTCGGCAGAACGACTGTGCTTGAACGGCTAATCGTCCGCATCGACGCGGGCGTCGCTGAGGCGCAACGCCGGACGTTCAACGGTCTCATCGTCGCTTGCGCCGAGGTCGGGCGTGCGTTCGACCTTTGGACGCAAGATGCGCTTGGGCACGAGCTCTTCACCTAACTCGACAAGGACGCGAGTGGCGACCATGGATGCCAGCGGCTCAGGTACTCCCATCACTCGCACGTAGGTGTCGATGGCGCGATCGAAGGGCATGTCCTCGGCCAACGTGTCGATGAACATGAGTGCGTTGCGCACATGCGCGTCGATGAGCGACTCTTCCGCGCGCGCCTGCGCAAGGCGCATTCGGCGCTCGGCGCCTTCGTCGAGTCGTCGAGGGAACAGCGTTTCCGGGAAGATGCGGCGGAGCAGGGAAGCCATGCGGGGAAGTTCGTCGGGCGGGAAGGGTTGGGGTAGGGGGCGAGCGCAAGACGCTGGGGCCGCGCGGAGTAATTCGGCCCACGCACCTGCAGCGCCCGGCTGCGCCCCGCTCGCGTCCCTTCCTCGCCCGTTTCTCGTCCCTTTCTCGTCCCTTTCTCGCCCGTTTCTCGTCCCTTTCTCGTCCCTTTCTCGTCCCTTTCTCGCCCGTTTCTCGCCCGTTTCTCGCCCGTTTCTCGCCCGTTTCTCGCCCGTTTCTCGTCCCTTTCTCGCCCCTTTCTCCGCGACCGAATCAGCTCTCCTGAGCTTCGTATTGGTCCTTGAGGCTCGCCACGACGTCGGGGTCGGCGAGCGTGGTCGTGTCGCCTAACGCTCGTCCTTCGGCGATGTCACGCAGCAGTCGGCGCATGATCTTCCCCGATCGCGTTTTGGGGAGATCGGCGCTGAACAGCACGTCGTCGGGCTTCGCGATGGCGCCGATCTTCTGCGCCACGAAGTCGCGCAGTTCGTCGCGCAATGCACTGCTGGGATGGAATCCGGTGCGCAGCGTCACGAAGGCCGCGATGGCCTGCCCCTTGAGCTCGTGTACCTTGCCGACCACGGCCGCTTCGGCCACGCTCGGATGCTCCACGAGGGCGCTCTCGACCTCCATGGTGCCGATTCGGTGTCCTGCGACATTGAGAACGTCGTCCACGCGACCGAGGATCCAGTAGTATCCGTCTTCGTCTCGTTTGGCTCCGTCACCGGCGAAGTAGAGATCGGG
>Ga0163144_10010726_pt1 | contig 19493 bp, 19 predicted proteins | sample OliLak19BULKMAT1_FD_123175 | JGI IMG/M metagenome (GOLD analysis project Ga0163144, IMG submission 123175) | Freshwater microbial mat bacterial communities from Lake Vanda, McMurdo Dry Valleys, Antarctica - Oligotrophic Lake LV.19.BULKMAT1 | ecosystem: Environmental > Aquatic > Freshwater >... | reverse complement strand
TGAAACAAAAACAGCATGATTACAACCAGCGTTTATGTCATCTCAAATAGCGGGCGGGCAAGCCTCGCCCCTACGAAAATCCCCAATGATGTGCATTATGCTAGTTCTATTTAGGTTCTCCATCAGCCCCTATTCGAGGGCAAATGAGATTTTGACCGGTACTCAGTCCAATCATCTGAGGGAAGAATTTCCCTCCAGCTCCAACTAATTTGACGTTATATAGCATCAAATTGAGGGAAGAAATGATAGCTGAGTAGTTACGATTATGGGATATAAAAAGACCCTAAATTGAGATTACGCTGCAAGACCATGACGATGGCCTCGGTACGACTGGCAACATCCATCTTGGCAAGCACGCTACTGACATGCGATTTGGTGGTAGAGACCGTGATATTCAAGGTGGTAGCGATGTCATTATTCGCCATCCCTTTGACGATTAAGCCCAAGACTTCTAGCTCACGCGGGCTTAAGGCCTCAAACATAAATTTGGGTTTATGCAGGGATTGCACGAGTATCTCGGTCACTTCCGGCGCGTAAGTCGCAATCCCATCTACCGATGCGCGGATAGCCTTTGCGAGTTCATCCGCCGAGGCTTTTTTGAGTAAATAGCTGATTGCACCGGCCTCAATGACTTCTTTAATCAGGCGTTCTTCACCGAAGCTGGTCAGCGCAATCACCTTTATCTCTGGAAAATCACTGTGGATGAGCCGAGTCGCTAAAATACCATCCATAATCGGCATCATCACATCCATCAACACGACATCTGGGCGCTTACTGGCGCACAACAGCAAGGCTTCCTTGCCATTGGCGGCCTCGCCGACCAGCTTGAGGTCGCTATAGCTCATCAGAAAGAAGCTCAACCCCTTACGGAGCATAGCATGGTCGTCTACGATAAGGATCTTAATCGGTGATTTGGTGTCCATGTGTGCCTTCTGGCCTAACTGCTAGGGGTTTTTGGCGCTGTCCAACAAACGTTGATGGATGTCCACTTCCCTTTTTGGCTGTCGACTTCAATCGTCCCGCCGATATTCTGGATGCGATCCTGCATGATACTGATGCCCAAATGACCGGGGCCAATCTTAGCAGGGTCAAAACCCACCCCGTCATCCCAAATGCTGAAGTCAATCCGTCCGGCATGGCTGTTAAACACGATCTCGACATGCGTCGCTAGGGCATGTAAGGCGATATTATTGAGCGATTCCTGCGCGACGCGATATAGCGACAAATGGACTTCTGGCGGTACGGGGTCTTGTTGGCCGATCTGGACTGAGATGTTCAAATCCGTCCGATTGGCCGTGATTTCGGCGGCTTGGCGAATCAAATCCCCCAGTTTTTTATTGGTGAGGGTGGCGGGGTGTAATTCCAACAGCAGCACACGCATTTCCGCCAACGCATTCTGCGCCAGTTGATGCAAGGTGGTCAGGCTGCGCCGCCCCTGTTCATTATTCGCTTCCCACAGGTTCGGCAGGCGCTCGGTAATCAGGCTGATGGACCAGAGCGTTTGCGAAATCGTGTCGTGTAACTCGTTCGCTAAACGGTTTCGCTCTGCCAAGACCGCCGCACGTTTGGCGCGGTCTAGCAGTCGTGCGTTTTGGATAGCGATGGCGGCTTGGTCGGCAAAAGTTTGCAGTCGTTCGGCGTGGGCTTGGGTGAAAAAGCCGGGCGTGGCGCTGTCTAGCGACAAGAAGCCCAAAACTTTGCCGTTGGAGCGAATCGGGGCGATGACATTCGAACAAACCCAGTCCAAATCTGGGAAGCCAATCCAAAGCGGGGATGACGCGGTATTGGCAATCGCCATCGGCTTTCCGATGTCCATCAATTGCTGCAAGGACGCCAGCCGCGTCAAGGGGATGCGCCGATTCAACCACTCTTTGTCTTGGCCTTGTTCAACATAGCCCTTCTGACGCACCATGTGTACCAGATCAGATTCAACCAAAAGGACGTTTGCGCCGTCATACGGCGCAACACGCGCCACGGTATCGAGGATGTGATCGAGGATTTTATCCAAGTCGAGGGTGCTGCCGATGGTTGTAAGGGTATCGCGCAGGGCTTCAGTTAAAGCGCGCTCTTCTTGTTCGAGGGCTTGGCTTCTTTTTTGTTCTTGAATTTGCTCTTGTAAACTTTGGTTCAGCTTCGACTGATAGGTGACGTGTTCTTGTAAGTGGGTCTCTAAATCATTATAAGCTTTTCGTAGCTTCAGGGCGGCGGATTCGCGCTCGGTAATCTGTGCTTTGAGGGTGGTGGTTGCACGGGTCAGCGCGAGACTTTGCTCTTCAACCCGTCTTTCTAAATCGACATAGGTATCTGATATGGCTTGTGCTAAGGGTGTAGATGGGGTTTGGACGAGGATAAGGTCAGCAATCTCGTCGAGGATTGCCAGCCCGATGTTGGGGGAGTCTAAATCCGCAATGCGATTTTCCCGAAATTCATTGATCCATGTCTGAATCGCAGCCAGCTTATCATTGGATTCGCTCATTACACGCCTCGTCCTCCCCTACGCATTGGTGCGGTGGGGATATTTCAAGTATACGCAGGTTATTCCGCAGTAAGCAAAAAAATGAGCCGATAGGATGATTCGTGAACTCTACTTACGACTGATTGATCCCACCCCTGTTTGAACTATTATGAGATAAGGATGTATAGAAATGGAGATGCACTTATCTCCGCTGCGTTTATCAGAGAACAGAAGGACTACCTCCATGAAATTTAAGGCATTCTTGCTAATGGGTTTCGCGGCGCTCTTGGCGCTGCCGACATTGGCACAACAGCAGCAAATGACGACCACAACCATCAGCTATAACAACTTCAGCTTCAGCGTTGACTCGGCGCTGGCCGGTCATGTCGATATTGACCAATTTTCGGGCGATGATGTGACTGTGGAACAACCCGGCGGCCCAGAAGTGCGCCACGTCCAATTTTTGGTCTCGGAATCGGATAGCGCGTCCAGCATGTATGACGCCACGTTGTCCATCCGTTTGTACAACACGGCGGATTTCGCCTCGTACCCCAATCAGCAAATCGCGTTCAATCAACTGCAAGGCTTGTTGAATGAGCGCACCGACTTGAGCCTGTTCACCGTCCCGACGCTGGACGACGGGGGCAATACCCTGCCGTTCTTGCCGGTCATGCCCGCTGCACAGGTCATCCGCTCACGGGCGCAATATATCGAGACGGCTGCGGTGCGCGGCATCAGCTATGTGACGGCCTACCGTCAAGATGCGTCGCCGTTCGTCGGTGGCGATTTCTTCTACACCTTCCAAGGCCTCAGCACCGATGGGATGTACTATGTCTCGGTTATCGCCCGCCCAACCACCGGCCTTTTCCCTGCGGAAATCGCGGCGGACTTTGACTATGACACGTTCACGGCCACGATGGGCGATTATATGACCCAGAGCGTCGCCACCCTGAACATCGGTCTGGATACCGATTTCAGCCCGTCGCTGTCGGTGTTTGACGCGCTGGTGATGTCGTTCAGCTTCGGTAATAGTCTGGCGCAAGTGCCAGTAGAACCGACCCCCGATGCGACGGCTGATGTGACCTTCGGCGGTCTGGCTGGAGCGACTTGGACGCTGATTTCGTATGGCGCAGTAGACGCCCCCATGCTCCCCATCGTAGACATCCCTGTGACGGTGATATTCTCCGATCAGGGCATGTCAGGTACGGCGGGCTGCAACGGGTTCTCTGGCTCATTCACCTATGATAATTTTGAGGCGGCGGGTACGCTGACCGTCGGGCCGTTGGTTTCGACCCTGATGGCCTGTGAAGAGCCGTTGATGGCGCAAGAAATCGCGATTATGACGGCGCTGCAAGCCGCGACCAACTATGAAATCGTGGACGGTCAACTGCGGATTACCTACCCTGAAGGCGTGCTGATTTTCGCTGGCAACGCCTAACACGTCCGTTTTCTGGTAATGAAAAAGCCCTCCTAATGTTGGAGGGCTTTTTTTAATGACAAGGCGGACATGGCAGTGCCATGTCCCTACGGGGGTTTGCGCGAGATAAGCCATCTGTATACAGGAATTTTCAGGGGTAATTATTCCCCTATGGCCTCATCAATCACGCTCAAGGCCAATTCCAACGGGTCAAGGTCTGCGCTGGCGGTGAAAACGATGACGGTTATTTCTTCATCCGGCAGATACAGGCCGATGCTCTGGAAACCGACCACTGCGCCGGAATGTCCCCATGCTGTCACGCCGTCGCGCTCCCACGCACTGAAACCGAGACTGTAGCCGTCGCCCTCCCCATCATCTTGGAAGTCCAACAACATCTCCAGCGATTCTGCGCTCAAGATGGTTTGCTCATCCACAAGGGCGCGATAGAAGGTCGTCATATCTCTGACGGTAGAAATCAACCCGCCGTCGCCCAAACCCGCCCCATCATTCATCCCAGACACTTCTTCGGCCTCGCCATCGCCGTCAAAGTCCTCATAGCCAAACACAAAGCCGCCCGCCATATCTTCAGAGATTTGAGTGTAGGTATTGCTCATACCCACTGGGTCGAGGATGTTCTGGCGGATGAGTTCATGCAATGGCCTACCGCTGGCATTCTCTAAGATGAGTTGCGCCAACAAGTAATTCGAGTTGGCGTAATAGAACTCCTCATCGGGGGCGAACAGCGCATCCAGACCATAGGCATAGGTTAACGCCTCGGCTGCCGTCCACGGGTGAGTCGGGTCATCTTCAACCGCCGCCCAAAATTCATCGGTTTCAAGGTAATCAGGGACGCCGCTTCGCATGGATAAGAGTTGGCGCAGGGTCACATCATTTACATTCGCCAGATTTGCGAGGATGTCCTCTGACAGCCATTGTGCGACTGGCGCGTCTAAGTCGATGACGCCTTGCTCTTGGAGCAAAAGGGCTGTCGTGGCGACAAACGTTTTAGACATGCTGGCGATGCGGAATCGGTCATCGGGCGTCGCAGCGCGTGAGCCATCCGCGAGTCCGCTGGCGGCAGACCATGACTCGCCCTCAACTGTGATTTGGACGGCTACCGCCGCGTCGCTATCCCCGGAAAATTCGCTGAGGATGTCGTCTAAAATAATCTGGGTATCGTCCGCTTGCGCGGATAACGGTGTCATAAGGGTGAAAATAATCAGTAGAGCTAATAGGATTCGGCGCATGAAGTCTCTCCTATTGAATTAACCATTGCCAAGCCATCGTATCCACGAAAAGTCACGGACTATTGCATTAAATAGTCGCTCGTCCGCCGTCCAAAACTCACACTCAAGACGTTCAGTCAATGCCAAATATTGTGAGTCGTGAGTCATAATCAGAATGCCTGAATCCATCACGACTCGCGTGGTAGCCAAGATGCTTCCTCACGCACTTCATCTAAAAGCGATTGCGCCGTGAAGGAATCGCCCATTTGATTATTAAATTTGGCGCGTACTACTTTAACCTGTTCTGCCCAATGCTCTGCGGTGAGGTGTAAGTCCAATACCTCAGATTCGTGCTTAATGGATTCAAGCACGCGGAGCTTTGACGGCTCACTCAAGGTTTTCAAACGCTCGATTATCTCTTTTTCAAGGGCGCTCATAACCATACTCCCGTTTCCAAATGAATAGGGGCGAGAGATTTCTCACTCGCCCCCATCATAACATTTATTGACTTAGAACTGCGCGATTTCTTCCTCAGTAGCGGTCAGGCCGAGGATATTATAGCCACAGTCTACATAGACGATTTGGCCGGTCACGCCGCTGGACAAATCCGACGCCAGATAGACCGCCGTCTTGCCCACATCATCTTGGCTGACATTGCTGCGGAGCGGGGATGATTTCTCGTTGAAGCGTAACATAGCGTGGATGCCCGGCACGCCCATCGCCGCCAGAGTCTTGATTGGCCCCGCGCTGATGGCGTTGACGCGAATCCCTTTGGGGCCGAGGTCGGCTGCCAGATAGCGCGTGATGTTCTCTAGCGCAGATTTGGCAATCGCCATCACGTTATACTTGGGCATGACCTTCATCGCGGCATAATAGCTCATGCTCATGACCGTGCCGCCCGCGCTCATCAATGGCTCGGCACGCTTACACATCGCCACAAGGCTATAGGCGCTGATGTCCATGGCGATTTTGAAGCCCTCGCGGGAGATGTCTATGAAGCGCCCGCCGAGGTCTTCACGCGGGGCATACGCTACCGAGTGGACGAGGACATCCAGCTTGCCATATTGCGCGGCGAATTTGGCGAACACGTCATCCAGCGCCTCATCGCTCCCGACATCACACAATTCGACAAAGGTCGCCCCGATTTCTTCTGCCAACGGCTTAACGCGCTTGGCAAGCGTCTCACTGGCGTAACTTAGGGCGATGGTCGCCCCTTCTGAGTGTAGGCGCTTGGCGATGCCCCACCCGATGCTGTCCTTGTTGGCAACACCAAAGACTAACACAACTTTACCATCTAAGAGTCCCATGATTTTCCCTCATTCTTGGATAAAACAGCAGCAGTTGGGTTATAGTGTACCGTAGACTGCCGCGAAAGTGATGGACGATGCCCGCTGAACCTGCCTCTGGAAATCCGTTTGACCCAGCCCAGCCGACCTCGCCGTTTGCGGGGCGTGATGCGTTGTTCGCCCGTGTACATCAACACCTAACTGGTGCGCCCGTCACGCACGCTCTCGTAATTTTGGGTCGGCGACGCAGTGGGCGCACGGCCTTTTTGCGCGTCCTGCGCGCTCAATTAGATGACTCGTTCATCTGGTTAGACCTGTCCATCACCCCCGCCACGTTGACCTCAGAATCGGCGTTCTGGCTGACGGTCTGGGAGTCGGGAAAATCGGCGGCGGCCAAACGCGGGTTGTCGGTTCATCGCCTCCCACATTGGCCGGACGATAAACCCCACAAAGAACAACGTGCATGGTTGCTAGAGCGCGGCCTGCCGGAACTCTATCAACTCATCCGCCCGCACCGCCGTCTGGTACTGGTGATTGATAACGCCGAACCGTTGGCCGATGCGGTCATCCGGGGCGATTTACCGCCCGATTTCGGCGAGGCGATTGGGCGGATGTTCAGCCCGCAATTGGGCATGATTCTCACCGCCCATCTCGACGCAGAAGCACGGATGAGACAACTCGCGCCGCTGGTTGAAACCGATGCCACGGTGCGATTAACCGCCCTGACGGTAGAGGCGGTGGCCGAATTACTCACCAGCGGGCGTGACCGGTCAGAGGCCGGTTTCGCCTTAGCGTTGCACCGTGCCAGCGGCGGCGCACCGGAATTAACCCTACGGACGGCGGCGCTCGTCCATGACATCTCACGCGGGGAGTATTACCGCGCCGTGCATATCCGCGCCGTGATGTCAGATTTGTTGTTATGGGCGCGACCCGGATTCGCCCTCTTGTGGGAGAATCTGACCGCCGATGAGCAAGCCGTCCTGACCGCGCTGGCCTATCTGCATTTTGAGCAACCGGATAAGCCGATTCAAGCCGAGCAAGTCGAGGCGTGGCTGGCCGATACCGAGTATCCGCTGGATTTGACCGCGATTTTTAGCCTGTTACGTCGCTTAGAATTTGTCGAAATCATCGACCACGCGCACCGTGATGTCAGAATCCGCTCCGGGATATTTGAGCAGTGGATTCGCGAGACGGTGCGGCGCGACCATCTGCGAATGGCATCCGCGCCGTCGTCGGGCGCTCCGATTGACCCCAAAATCGTGCGCTACGCGCTGATAGGGTTGGGCGTGCTATTGTTAATTTTGCTGGCGGCGCTCATCCTCAGCACCCCCAGCGGTGGGGGAGAGGTCATCCCGACGGTTGTGTTAGGGGGATAATTATTAGCCGAATAACAAGCTAATCCCAGCGTAAAACAATCCCACCGTTAATATCGCGTCAAATAATTTTTTATTGACGCGATAGACGAACGGGCGCGAGACGATGACGCACGCTGGGACGATAATCAGGGCCGGCCACGCCCGCACCAATAACTCGGCGTGGAACAACCCATTGCCCGCGTAGCCGGGGATTTTGAGCAGATTCACCACCGCGAAAAAGATCGCCTGCGTCCCGACGAACACACGCGGGGAAACACGCTCCAACATCAAATAGGCGGTGATGGGCGGCCCGCCGGTATTGGCTAACGCACTGCCAAAGCCAGCTGTCAGCCCCGCAAACCAGCCATAAGCGGGGCGCGATTGATATTCGAGGCGCTGGAGGTAGACATTGGCAAAGCGATAGGCCACCACCACCAGCGAGAAAATGCCGAGGATGTGCTTGAGCGTATGATTGGGCAGCGTCGTGAGCAGCACCGTCCCGACCCCGATACCGAGGATGGCCGAGGGCAATAGCAACACGATATAGCGTCTGTCCCAGTCCTTCCAATAAATAGGGACGGCGAACAGGTCGCCTAATATCAGCAACGGCAACAATAGCGCCCCGCCGACGGCTACGCCAATCGGCTGACCCTCCACCATTGAGGACAAGATGAGGGGCAGCGCCAACGTGCCACCAAATGGGCCGATGAGTCCGCCTTTCCCAAAACCAATCAGGAAGGCGCTCAGGACGATTGCGAGGGTGAAATCCATACGGAATCAGCTTTAGGGGGAGTGAAAATAAGGGAAACGACCATGCACTTTTGTAGGGACGACATTCTTGCCGTCCGCCTTTAAGAGGTGGGATTTTGACGGACGCCCAGAAGAGCGTCCCTACGGGTTATTTGTTATTCTACTGGCGTTCTTGCCATTCTTGGATGGCGGTCTGGATGAAGGTGCGGGCGGTAGGGTCGATGATTTCACTCACCGAGTCAAAAAACAGCCCGTCGATTTCGATACGCACGCCGCCATCCAGCGCCGGATGGACATGCCACGCCCGCCCCTCATAACCGGGCGTCTGTTGTAGCCGGTGTTGCAAGTACGCCTCGATTGAATTTCCGAGGTTCAGGTCGGGGATGTCCTCAAACTTATATTTTGGCCCCCCCAAGAAACCGCGCCCTTTCAACTCTGCGCCGCGCATGTTGCTATATCGTGGCAAGTCCCCCGGCATCGGCACATCTTTATCAACCGGACGCACTGGCGGGATGACGATGGGCGGCGGTTGCGGTGCAGGGGTCTGAATCGGGGGTAGGGGAGAGGGGGCTTCTGGCACGGCAGGCATGGGCGAGGCCGCCACCGATTCCGATGGCGCAGGCTGAGTAGGTGCTGGGGTATTTTCGGGCTGCGCCAACGACTTAGCGAGTTCGTTCATCAGGCGCGAAAAACTCTCTTTGGCGGCTGGCGCTGAGGAGAATGATTTATAGGTCGCGCCCGGCATTTGGACGATTAAACGCCCATCAACAGGGTCGCGTAGCAGCACCAATTCCTCGCGTGCGCGGACGGTTTTCCCCGTGACGAGCGAGACTTCCGCCTCACCAAGTTGGCGCGGTCCTGCCGGACGAGGGGCGGGCGCTGAGGGAGAAACCGCCGAGGCTAAGAGCATATCCAAATCGGGCATATCGTCGCTGATGAGGGAGGGAAGGGGGCGGGGTTTCGGCGCGATGGGGGAAGGGGTGGATGGGGTGAGGGAGGATTCCTCTGCTTTACGCCTCTTCCAATTCTCTAACGCTGGGCGAATCGCGGCGAAATAGACCAATAAAAGCACAATCAAGACCGGAATCATGACCGCATAGGCGATGATTCCGGGGGGGAGTTGGCGAATGAAATCATCCATGAAGGTTACTCCAAAGGCTGACAGGACGGGCAGTAGTGCGTCCCCCGTTGGGCAACGCGGGTTTTGACGAGCGTCGTGCCACACACCAAGCACGGCTGCCCATCACGGCCATAGGCATAAAAATGCTTCTGGGACTCGCCTTCTGTGCCATCGGGTTTACGATACCAGCTAATCGACGCACCTTCATAGTCTATACCCGCTTGTAAGACCTCGCGCACCATTTTATACAGGCGTGCGGATTCCTTTACATTTAAGCTGTCGGCTTTTCGAAGGGGGTGCAGCTTGGCGCGGAATAGCGCTTCATCCGCATAGATATTGCCGACCCCGGCCACAAACGATTGGTCGAGCAATAACGCCTTCAAGACGGTTTTGCGCCCGACCAATCGCGCATGGAAATCAGCGGCCTTAAATGAGTCTTCCAAAGGCTCTGGCCCCAGCTTGGCAGCGCCCGGAGTCACACTTGCGAAATCTTGGGATAAATACACTTTCCCAAATTTCCGCGCATCGGAAAATCGCAATTCGTGTCCGTTGTCCAATGACAATTTGAAGTGCATCCAGCGGTCATCATTCTGAACCGACTCCGCCGGTGTCACATAGAGCCGCCCAGTCATCTTCAGATGGACGATCAACAACTCGTCATCCAAATGACAGACGATGTATTTGGCGCGACGCTCAATCCGCTTAAAGGTCTGGCCTTGTACACGCGCCGCAAATTGGTCTGGGTCTGGACCGCCGATGGTGCGCGGCCAGTCAAACCAAAATCCGGTGACGGTGCGGCCTATCAGTGGTTGGCGCAGACCGCGCACGACGGTCTCGACTTCCGGCAGTTCAGGCATGAAGCTGGAATCCTAACTCATCATTTGAAGGTATCGCGCAGATGCTCAATGATACGGCGTTGTTCGTCATTGATATGCTCCGGCACAGTAATCAGCACCCGCGCATACAAGTCGCCGAATCCGCCTTTGCCGTCCGGCATCCCTTTGCCTTTGAGTTTATGTTTGCGCCCAGATTGTGTCCCCGCCGCAATTTTGATTTGCGCCGTACCGGTCACGGTTGGGACGGTGGCATGACCGCCCAGTAGCGCAGTGAACACATCGAGGCGCACATCAGTAATCAAATCGAGGCCGTCACGCTCAAAAACCGAGTCATCTTCCAATTGAATCACCAGATACAAGTCGCCCGGACCGGCTGACCCTGCCTCACCCTCGCCCTTAATCTGGACGCGGCTACCTTCTGTCACTCCGGCGGGGATATCGGCGCGGATACGGCGACTCTCTTTGGTGACAAGGCGAGTCGTCCCCTCATAGGCTTCCCTCAAACTGACCGCAACGGGGTGTTCGATGTCACGCCCGCGCACCGGCTGACGTTGCTGATTGAAACCGAATCCACGGGTTTTCGCCCCCTGCTGTCCCCCAGCCATCCCCCCAAACATATTGTTCAGAAGTTCCTCAAACTGGGCGGAATTGACATTCTGGCCGCCTCGCATCCCATCCGCGAACGGGTTGCCGTCGGTGCTACCAAACTGGTCGTACATTTTACGCTTCTGCGCGTCGCCCAAGACCTCATACGCCTCGTTCACGTCCTTGAAACGCGCCTCGGCTTGGGGGTTATCCTTGTTCAAATCAGGGTGATATTTCTTCGCCAACTGATGATAGGCCTTTTTGATTTCGGCGGCCTCGGCTGTCTTGCTCACGCCCAATACCTGATAGTAGTCTTTCGCCATCGTACTAACCCTACCCCAACTGACCTGTCTTAATTAGATTGTACGGCAATCAGGCGCATTATGAATGCCCCCGCCGGATTTCTAACATACGTCCTATGCACACACTCTCCCTCATCAAAAACTTATCCCAAATCTTTGTTTTTATCCCAAACCTACCCCGTGCTATATCCCAACCTCCATTTGGGATAAGTCATATATCCCCAGAATCGGCTATTTATATCCCAAAAATAGGCGCTATCATTTCATATAGCCTTCAAGCACTGTTCATAACTTTGTTGATAACCTGTCGATAAGTGTTCATAAGTGTTCATAACGTTGGCTTGCAAATGTCAAAAAGGGAGTACAATGCTTCTACAGGGATTGATGTTATGAACAGGTTAAGAAGTTATCGACATTCGATGTTGATAACTTATCCCAACCTCTCATGGCGTGGTGTGGTCGATTGGGGATAAAATGACCCCGAAATTGGGTAATAAACAGGCCATTTTGCGATTTTGGGGATATATATCCCACATGGCTTAGAATCAGCCCAAAGTTATCGACATTATCAACACCTCTACTACTGCTATTTAAGACTCTTCATATATGTGACCTGCCATCTTTTGAAAGCGATGTAGCGCATGTCATCAATCCCACCCTCGCACGGAAATCAAAGGGCAACCCAGCAGACGAAGACCATGACGACGCCTTCCTCTGACCTTGAAGCAGAAGTTTTGCGCTTACGCGCTCAGGTGGCCGGTCTGCGTAAAATGCTGACCGTGACCACTCAGCTTAATAGCGCACTCCTCAGCCCTAACCCTCAACTCGAAATTTTACTCCCAGCTATCATGGATGCCGCCGCCGAATTGACCGATTGTGAATCCGCAGCGGTGCTGTTGTGGGACAACGATTGGCAAGAACTCTATTTCGCGGCCACCAATAGCGTCTCACCCACCGCGCACGAAGTCTTGGGGATGCCCGTCCCGCTGACCAGTATCGCGGGGACGATTTTCCGAGAGCGCAAGGCGTTGGCCGTCGATAATGTAGAACAAGACCCGCGCCATTATAAAAACGTCGATGAGCAATCAGGCTTTCATACCGCGTCATTGATGGGCGTTCCGATGCTCTCGCGTGACCGCGTGATCGGCGTGTTGGAAGTGGTCAATAAGCGCAAACTGCCGTTCACCCCGCGTGATGAGCAAGCGCTAATGCTGTTGGGGCAAGAGGCCGCCGTCGCCATCGAAGTGGCGCGGCTACTCGTACAACTCAAAGGCGCGAACGAAGAACTCTCACAGGTCGAAAAACTTAAAGACAGCTTCATTAGCATCGCCTCACACGAACTGCGTACCCCGCTGGGGTCGATTTTGGGCTATGCCACCTTCATCAAAGATGACGCCACCAGCCCCGATATGGCCGAATATGCCGACGCGGTGATGCGGAATGCCATGCACTTGCGTTCGATTTTGGACAGCATGGCAACCCTGCGCTATCTGACGCCGGTGGGCAAAGATGTCAAGCCAGAGCGCGTACCATTGTCATCGTTGCTGCGCGACCTGCAAGCCGAGGCCGCCTCGATGCCCAGTGGCGCTGAACGCACAATCACCTTCGCGCCCGTACCGCTCTATGTCGCGGTCTTGATTGACCGTGAACGGATGGGGCTGGCGATTGCCAATATCATGCAGAACGCCATCCGTTTCACCCCGCAGCACGGGACGATTTCCGTCGCTGTCCAACAGCGCCCCGGCGAGGTCTGGATGGTGATTGAGGACAGTGGCATCGGAATCGCTGAAGAACACTTAGAGCGTATTTTTGACGAATTTTTTCAAGTCGAAGACCACATGGTTCGCAAGTATGGCGGCCTCGGAATCGGTTTGAGCGTGGCGCGAATGTTGATTAAAGCCAACCACGGGCGGGTCTGGGCGGAGTCTGATGGGTTGGAGCGCGGGGCGCGTTTCATCGTCGCTTTGCCCAACGCTTAACCCACGATGTAACATAGCCCTTCACACAGAACCCTTATCGGTACTAGACTGAGGGATAATGTGTTTGTGATGATTTGCACATGCCAGATTATCCTAAACCGTTTTCCCTTATCCCGGATTCCGAGCTTATTGCGAGGTCTTTCAGATGTTGAAGACCGTTCTGCTGGTGATGTACACCGGCTGCACCCTGTTTCTAACCCTTTACAGCCTAGCGCAAGCCTCCTTGACCCTACGACTCGCTGTAACCTCCTTCCGTAAAAACAAGCCTGTCTTGCCGCCCGCACCCGATGTCTGGCCGATGGTCGTGCTGCAACTGCCGCTGTATAACGAGAAATATGTGGTCGCCCGCCTATTAGAGTCGGTGGCCGCGTTGGATTACCCGCGTGACCGGCTGATTGTGCAGGTCTTGGACGATTCCACCGATGATACGGTTGAGGTCGTGGCTGGGTTGGTCGCACGTCATCAGTCTGGCGGCCTGAATATCCAGCACATTCGCCGCCCTGAGCGTACCGGATTCAAAGCTGGTGCGATGGCTTACGGCCTGTCGCTTGTGCCGGAGGCCGAATTTGCGGCCATCCTCGACGCTGACTTCGTGCCAGAGCCTGACTTCATCAGCCGCCTCGTGCCATATTTCTATCAGTCGCCGCGTGCCGCCTTCGTACAAGGGCGTTGGGATCACTTAAACGGCCTAGACAGTTGGCTGACTCGCGCTCAAGCGCTCAACATCGACGCTTATTACGCGATTGAGCAAGAGGCGCGTTCGGCCATCGGCACGGTCATGTCGTTCAATGGCACGGGCGGGATGTGGCGGATTCAGGCTATCCGTGAGGCGGGCGGTTGGCAGACTGACACACTCACCGAGGATTTTGACCTCAGCTATCGCGCCCAATTGGTCGGTTGGCATGGCGTGTTCGCGCCGGATGTGGTCGTCCCCGGCGAGTTGCCCCCGCAAATCGAGGCCTATAAGCGCCAACAGAGTCGCTGGGCTACCGGCAGTAACCAAGTCTTTTTTAAGCTGGTGCGCCCGCTGCTGAACAGCAAAATGTCGTGGCGTCGTAAGACGTTGGCGCTGTTGCATCTCTCACAATACATGCCGCACCCGATTATGTTGCTACTGCTGTTGCTTGCGCCGTGGATGATCGTCAGCGGCGCGGACAAGCAATTGGTACTCGCCCCGCTGACCGTGTTTGTGGTGATTCAGCCGACGCTGCACCTGATTGCACAGCGTCGCTTGCACCCAGAGGATTGGGGCAGGCGGATGTTGGCCTTCCCAGTCGTGATGGTATTGGGCATCGGGTTGCTGTGGAACAACACCGCAGCCGCCTATAGCGCCTACCAGAGTTGGCGTCAGCACCTTGAGTTGGAATTCATCCGCACGCCTAAGTTTGGCCTACAGAGCAAGTCGTGGGCGCAGCGCACGTATGCGCTGAATTTCGTCAGCACACAGACATGGATTGAGATGGCGCTGGCGGTCTATGCCAGCGCCGCGTATGTCTTGGCGTTAAAGACCAGCCCACAATCGGCGCTCTGGCTGATGACCTATGCCATTGCCCTGGGCGGTGTAGGGCTATGGAGCATGTCTGACCAATGGCGGATGCGCCACCCACTCCAACAGCCGAATAAATCACTGGAACTGGGCGCGAGCGACTAACAAGGTCAAGCCCTTACCAAACGTTCCCACAATCGCAACTTGCGCTTAACGCCCCCTTCACACCGGGGCGTTATTGTTTGATATGAATAAACAAAAGATGTGGGGACAGAACCCGATGATTTCACACGCCCAGATGGGACGTGCCGACCTGCACATGCACACCACTGTCAGCGACGGTTTGATGAGCGTACAGGCGTTGTTAGACCATGTTGCCAAGCGCGGATGCTTGGATGTCATCGCAATCACCGACCATGACCGGCTGGACGCCAGCCTGTGGGCGTATGCCCGCCGCCAGCGCTATCCGTTCGAGATCGTTCCGGGAGTAGAGGTCAGCAGTGCCGAAGGGCATGTGTTGGCACTGTGGGTGACGACGCCTATCCCAACCGGCTTGTCGCTGTCGGAGACGACGGCGGCTATTCATGCGGCGGGTGGCACGGCGATTCTGGCGCACCCGTTTTTTGCCCAGATGGGCGAAGTCCGCCGTGTATGGGGCGCATATAAACATGACCCGTCTTATCTGGTTCGCGCCGGGTTGGACGGACTAGAGACCTTCAACGCCTCGGTGATAATCCCCGGCTCGAATCGCAAAGCCGCCCGCGTCGCGGCGCAAGTCGGTCTGGCGGCCACCGGCGGCAGCGATGCTCACACATTGGACGCGGTTGGGATGGGCGTCACGCATTTCGTCGGCAACACCGCTGTAGACCTCCGGCGCGCCCTCAGCGTGTGTCAGACCGTGGTCACAGGGCGTCCGTGGCCGGTGACGGCGTATGGGCGGTTTGTGGCCGATTTCATCGCACGGCGTGGTCATTGCCTGTCGGATGAATTCGATCTGCCGGAAGACGATTTAGAGTATCCGTTGGCGGACGCGGTTTGAAACACGCTATAGTCTCTGGGATGACGGTCAGTTTAGGCTGAGGTGGGGTGGTAGATGACGGACAAGGCACTGCCTTGTCCCTACAGTCGCCACTATCTCAAGTTGGCTAAAAACTGCCCACTGCAAACTGGAGACCCCCATGTCTGACAATAGCGCCCCGCGCAAAACCCTCGCGTTGATTTCACACGACGGCAAGAAGGCCGATATGGTGGCCTTTGCCATGACCCACCGCGAGGTCTTGACTCGTTATAACCTGATTGCCACCAGCACCACCGGACGCCTGCTCCAAGAACAAGGTTTTGAGGTCACGCGCATGTTGAGCGGCCCGCTGGGCGGTGACGCACAAATCGCCGCGCAAGTGGCTGAGCGCAAGGTCGCGGCGGTGTTCTTCTTTGTAGACCCGCTGGGCAAACACCCCCACGACCCAGACATCCAATCGCTGTTGCGAATCTGCAACGCGCACAACGTCCCACTCGCCACCAACCCCGCGACGGCGTTGTATATCATTTCCGCACACGCGTTATAGGGGCGATTCGTGAGTCGATTGACTTATATCCCCATTCATGTGGACGGCCACCTAAACGATGGTAAAGATGTCGGTACGGTTATTCGTATATCACCTGTTAGCAACGCACCGGGAGATTATTATATTTTCTCTGGGATGGGGGACTTTCAATACGACAATTACACGACAGGCATAGACGGGGTTGTCATTTTTCTGGAGCATCGTCAATGGTCACAAGTCGAATGGCATGGATTGGCCGCAGATAACGAAACCATCCCTCGTGAAACCGAGCGCGCACTGCAAGCCGTGATTTTTGACATCGAAAATCTGGTGGATACTTTGCGGGATCATGATGATGAAACGGTACGGGCGTATCTGGAAGGCTATTCACGCGGTGCGATGTGTGCGCTCGGTGTCGATCAGGGATTTTTTAATCGTGGTCTGATGCAGTGTGTATCCGAACCCATCTCTGATTTCCCTAGATCACTTGACCTACCATCTGCACAAAAATGGACATGGATTCATTGTGACGCATGGAATCTCGTGTTAGCAGATTTTTACGCCAAACATAAGAAGTTCGATATTTGATCCGTAACATGAAAACGCCCTTCTCTGTGACTATTGAGAAGGGCGTTAGGGCGTTCAGTCGGTTTATTGTTACGGTGTTGCCGTAGGCGTGGCCGTTGGACTAGAGCCGCCCAACGCGGACAGGTCAATCGGCTTAAATTCAATCGCCTCTACCGGTGTAGCCGTGGCCGCTGCTGCGCCCAATGCCGACAGGTCAATCGGCCTAAATTCAATCGCCTCTACCGGCGCACTGGTTGAGTCTGACCCCGGTTGCGCTGCTGTGTCGGCTGTCCCCGCCGTGCCATCCGTCGGGCGAGTAGCATACACTACTGCATTAGGATTCAAGCTACGGACGTAGTTAATCACATTGACCACATCATTATCGGTTATCGACGGGTTGCCGCCGCGTGCCGGCATCGTGATACCACTTTTATTATCGGGGTGGTCGGACGCACGCCCGACGTTGACGAAGGCCAAAAATTCGTCGTTACTCAGACCATTGATGAACGTGTTATCGATCAGGCTTGGCCCTAAACCGGAGACGCCTTGCGCTGAAAACCCGTGACAGGCCGAACATACCGATAAGAATGTCTGCTCACCAGCACGCACACGTTGCGCGTCAGGGCGGAATGGGCGCTGTACCGGCGCGGCTGTCGGGATGCTGGTCGGGAGTGGGGTAGCCGTCGGCAACGGCTTAGACGCTTGCGTTTGCACCCACGCGACGCTCAGACCTTCTGCGGGTTCTGGGCGCGGCGGCAAGGTCTTGCCGATGAGGACGAAACCCACAAGAAGCAAGTTTAAGATAAGCACCGCCGCGACGAGATTTCCGCTAATCCCTGTACCGCTGGCGGGGGTATTGGAGTGTTGAGTGTGCGACATCTGCGACCTTTAATCCTACGAATTCCTCTGTGACTCTAATTCTGCGCCAAAAGCCGTTTAATTCCAGTGATGTTCGTCATTAAAGACCGGTGACGTTTATCGGGGCAAAAACGACATCGGGACGGATATGATTCAGATATCGAACCTAAATCTATCCCTTTCAAGGAGTCCCACTTCATGTCAAATCAAATTGACCGCAGACATTTCTTCAGACTCGCGGGCTTGAGCGCCGCAGGGCTTGGCGCGGCTACCGTGTTGGGCAATACCCCCATTCTCGCCCAAGATGCTACCGCCGTTCCCGCCCCTACTGCTGACCCCACCGCGATTGCGAATGCGGCCACTGAGATGGACAATCTGCACGCCGAGGGCGTCCAAGCCTTCCTTGACTATATCGGCAAAGACCCGTTGTTCTGGAATCGCCGCTTAGAGCCGGTCATGGATGGCGATGTCAAAGTTTTTGACATCGAATGTAAGGAAGTTGAGTGGGAAACCACCGCTGGCATGGTCTATACCGCGATGAGCTATAACGGCATCGTACCGGGGCCAGAAATCCGCGTGACCGAGGGCGACAAGGTTCGCTTCAACTTCACCAATCACCTGAACGAAAGCACGGCCATCCACTTCCACGGCTTGCGCGTTCCCAATGCCGTAGACGGCGTGCCGTTCGTCACCCAGCCGGTCATCAAGGTTGGTGATACTGCGACCTTTGAATTCACCGTCCGCAATTCTGGGTCGCACATGTACCATTCGCATCACAACGCCGCCGAACAGGTCACCAAGGGATTGCTCGGCGCGTTCATCGTTGACCCCAAAGACAGCAGCAATGAGCCGGTTGTTGCCGCCGATTACACCATGGTTCTCAACGACTCCGCACTGGGCTTCACGATCAACGGTAAAGAATTCCCCAACACACAGCCGATTCTCGCCAAACTGGGCGATAAAATCCGCGTGCGCTATATGAATGAAGGCTTGCTAATTCACCCCATGCACTTGCATGGTATCCCGCAATTGGTCATCGCCAAGGACGGGTTCAACCTGCCTGCCCCGTACCTGTGCGATACGCTGACCGTCTCCCCCGGTGAGCGTTATGATGTCATTATCGACTGCGACGAGTTGGGCTTGTGGGCGTATCACTGCCACGTCTTGACCCACGCAGAGTCTCGCCATGGGATGTTCGGCATGGTCACGGTCTTAGGCGTCGTAGAATAACGGTCACCCTTTCCTCGTAACTGGCGCAATATCCCGCGCCTTTACACCCAGTAAAAAAACACCCCCGCCGGATATTCCAGCGGGGGTGTTTTTATCTGATTATCCTAATGTTTCTTAGGACTTATCACTCAGGACTGTGTTACTTGGCGGGAGCGGTTGCGCCGCTAGGGGTGCTGGTGGTCGTGGGGATTTCAGGAACCGGACGGACATCCGGCATGATGGTCGCGCCGTGTTCAAAGTCGTCAATAAAGACGTGAACATCGTCCACAACCTTAGCGACGCGGAGGTGACCGATGGCCTTGAGAGCGCCGAACATGATGACGCCCCAAACAGCGGTGAATGCGACGACTGAGAGCGAACCAATAAACTGCACGCCCAGCAGGCTCACGCCACCACCATAGAACAGGCCGCCAGCAGCCGAGGCTTCCATGCCGTAGGTCAGACCGGGTAGACCGAACAAACCGATGGCGAGTGTACCCCAGATACCGCAAGCGCCG
>Ga0163144_10010721_pt1 | contig 19497 bp, 18 predicted proteins | sample OliLak19BULKMAT1_FD_123175 | JGI IMG/M metagenome (GOLD analysis project Ga0163144, IMG submission 123175) | Freshwater microbial mat bacterial communities from Lake Vanda, McMurdo Dry Valleys, Antarctica - Oligotrophic Lake LV.19.BULKMAT1 | ecosystem: Environmental > Aquatic > Freshwater >... | reverse complement strand
GAACGGCACCTCGCGCAGCCACGGGGCGAGGGCCGCGGAGTAGAGCAGGTGGCGGGCGTTGAGGAGCGCGGTCAACAGCACCACGCCGGGCCAGGCAAGGCCACTCGCGACATAGCCGACCGCCGCGAACTGGGCCGCACCCGCGAAGACGATGGTCGACATCGCCATCGCCTCCAGCGGGGAGAAGCCGGCATCCCGGGCGGAGAGCCCGTACACGAACCCGAAGCCAGCCGCCGACACGGCGATGCCGAGGGCCTCGGTGAGCAGACGGCGGCGGCCGGCCGCCAGCTCAGGATCCGTGGCCGGGCCCGATGGCGGCGGTGGGGCCTCATCCAGGGGTGGGCGACGGGCGACGTCGTCGGTCACGAAAACCCGGCCGTGCCCGGGTCAGCGCAGGAACGTCTTCGCGCAGGTGCTGTCGCAGACGACGAACACGGCGTGTTTCTCCATGGCGTAGCCGGCCGTGTGGAGGAGGCCCGGACAGCCCTTCGTCGGGCATTTCCAGACCCACCAGCGATCGTTGTCGTCGAGGCCGGTCGCCTCCGCGGCCAGCGTCCCGGCCAGCGCCTCGCGCTCGGCCACGAGCCGGGCAACCGTAGCCGCGCGGTCGCTCTCCGACTCGCTCGAATACGGGTAGCTCTGGCTGACGTTCGAGGTCACCGGATCCCCTCCGAGACAGGCCGCGGGCCGCGACAACGCCGGTGGCGGCGTCGTGTGAGCGCTGCCTGCCACCGGCCCGCGGAGTATCGCACAAGCACGGATCACCAGACCGCGGGCAAGCCGGCACTGCGCGGATCGGTCGCGGCCGCGAGCGATCCGCCGGGTGCGGTCGGGCCGCCATCGATGAGTTCGATGGCGTGCTCATGACCAAGGTTGCCGTCGAACGCCGCCGTGGCGACGAGTTCATGACCAAGGGCCCGGAGCGCCTCGTCGACACCCGAAGCGTGGCGCGGCTCCAGGCGGACATCGACCGCGGGCTGGAAGTGGTCGGGCGGCTCCACGAACCAGCGCGGGGCCGCGACCGCGGTCCGCACGTCCACGCCACCGTCCACCACTGCGGACACGAACTGGGCATGGATCTGGGGCTGGGCATCGCCGCCCATGGCGCCCGCCACGATCCACGGCACGGGCCGGCCGGCGGCAGCGTCACGGAACAGCATCCCGGGGAGCAACGTGTGCAGGGTTCGTTTGCCGGGCTCCAGCACGTTGGGATGACCCTGGTCCAGGCTGAAGTAACTGCCGCGATCCTGATAGTGGATTCCCGTGGCCGGGTCCACGATGCCGGAGCCAAAGCCCATGTAGTTCGATTCGATCAGGCTGACCGCGTTGCCCTGGGCGTCGACCACCGCGAGATAGATCGTGCCGCCGCCGGGCGGGTTGGTCGCGGGCGCCGGACGGCTGGCGTGGGCCGGGTCGATCCGTCGGGCCAATTCCTCGTGGTACGCCGGGTCCAGGAGCCGCGCGACGGGCACATCCCGAAAGGTCGGGTCGGTCAGGTAGGCGTCGCGGTCCGCCATCGCCAGCTTGGCCGCCTCCAGGCCCAGGTGGATCCAGCGCGGGTCCGTGACGCCGTTCGCCCCGAAGGCGCTCGCCGCCGGCGGCTCATGGCGCGACAGGATGCCCAGCAGTTCCAGGGCCACGATCCCGGAGCTGTTGGGCGGGTGGCTGGTGACGCGCACGCCCCGGTAGTCGATGGCGATCGGCGTCTCCCAGGTGGAGGTGTGTGCGCGCAGGTCGGCAGCCGTGATCGCGGAACCGGCGGCGGCCAGGCCACGACCCTGCAGTTCGCCCAGGTCGCCGTCGTAGAAGGCGTCGAAGCCTTGATCCGCCAAGGTCGCGAGCGTCGTGGCCAGGGCTGGCAGGCGGACCCGCTCGCCGGGCCGCCACGCTCGATCGTCCGGCCGGTACACCACGAAGAACCCGGCGTCGGGACCGATCTCGGCCGCGACGAGCCGTGCGGTCCCCTCGACGGCGGCGATGAACCCGTCCCAGGCCGCAAACCCGTGCCGTGCCAGCTCGATGGCCGGCGCCAGGATCGCGTCGCGCGACAGGCGCCCGTGGCGGGCATGCGCATCGCCCCACGAGCGGACGGCGCCCGGGACCGTGATGGACAGCGGGCCGCGCCTGGGGATCGTGTCGAGGCCGCTTGCGTGGAGCGCAGCCGCATCGGCCGCAGAGGGCGCGCGTCCGGACCCGTTGAGAGCCGTCTGTTCGTCGCGGGCCGCGTCCCAGATCAGCCAGAAGGCATCGCCGCCGATCCCGCAACCGCTGGGCATGACAACGCCAAGGACGGCGTTGGTCGCGATCGCCGCGTCCACGGCGGAGCCGCCCTGGCGCAGGATGTGCAGTCCCGCCTGGGTCGCCAGGTGATGGGGCGCCACGACCGCGCCATGCGTGCCCCGGGCGAGGGGGACCGGCGTCCACGGCTCAGCCGTCACCTGCGCGATCCGGCGTCCTCGGCCTCGGCGTCCTCGATGGCCACAGACGCACCGATCGACCCGACCGACTCCTCGTCGCGACGAAGGCGTGCCAGGGGGACGAGGGCCACGGCCAGCAGGACGGCCGTCGCCACCAGCATGCCGTCGATGCCGCGAGCCTCCGCCGCGAATCCGCCGACCAGTGCACCGATGATCTGGCCGATCGCCAGGAACACGGAATAGAGGCCCATGATCGCGCCCCGGTCGTTGGGAAAGCGCTCGGAGATGTCGGCGAGGAGGCCCAGGGCGGCGGGCGTCGCGCCGGCCAGCACGAACAGCCCGAAGGCGGCCACGGCGACGCCCCCAAGGATCAGGATGATGGGCGCTCCCGCGCCGTGGTTGATGACCAGCCCGGCGGCGACCAGGGCCCCGCCGCCCAGGATGCCGTACAGGATGATCGTGGTCCGGCGCATGTTCCTGAATCGGTTGCCCCAGTACAGCAGCCCCAGGCCAAAGATGATGCCCAAGGCGACGGCCGCCCCGGAGATCTGGACCGCGCTGAAGCCCTGCATCAGGGTCTGGTCCGGGAATCGCGGATCCGACTTGGCGAACTGGAAGATCGACTGGCTGAACCACAGGCCGATCGAGGCATTGACGGCGATCCAGGTGGGCGCCAGGAGCCAGACGTGGGAGCTGCGCAGGAGCTGTCCGTAGCGTCGCCAGTCGACCCTGGGGGTCTTGGCCGCTGCGGCCGCCGCGCGCTCCTCTGCGTCATGGTCGGCGACGCCGTGGCGATAGATCAGGAAGGAGACGCCGTAGAAGGCCGCATTCAGGAAGAAGGCCGTCGGGCCCATGGCGGCGAACAGGAGCGGCGCGGCGGCGAACCCGGCCCCGATCCCGGCCAATGTCGCCCCCTCGAACCTGGCGGCCGCCTTGCCCCGCAGGAGCGCATCACCGGCCGTCACCGCGGCGATGTAGCCGAGGATGGAGGGGATGCTGGCGGCCGTGGAAGCCCCCTCCAGGATGCGCGTCCCGCCGAGCAGGAACAGGTTGGTGGTCAGTCCGGTGACGATGACCGCTACCGCACCGAAGGCCGGGCCCACGAGCATGACCCGGTGGTGTCCCAGACGGTCGGACAGCAGCCCGAAGAGGGGTGAGAACACGAGCTCGGCGAGGTAAAAGGTGGCGTGCAGCAGGGCCAGGGTCGTGGCCGCGACGACGGGTCCGCCGTGTTCCGGGAGCTTGGCGAGGTAGACCGCGAGCATCGCGCCGGTGAGCCCGGTGCTGAAGCGAAGGGTGAACGTTCCGGCCAGTACGGCCCACAGCGATCGATCCATCGTCGGGAAGAGTACCGGCTCGGGCGGCTGCGGACGTGCGACCGTCGCGTCACGGGGTGAGCGGTCGCGTCACCGGGCTGGACCCGACCCGTACACTGGCCGCAACGCACTGCCCGCCGGGCATGCCGTCAAGGAGGTTACCCTTGAGTCGCGTCGCGATCCTCACCGATTCCGCGTCAGACCTGGACCCGGCGGAGGCGGCCGCATCGGGCATCCGGGTCGTGCCGCTCCTCGTCAGTTTCGGCAGCGAGACGTTCAAGGCCGGCGTCGAGCTCAGTATTCCCGAGTTCTGGAAGCGCATGGTCGCCCCGGATGCGCCCTTCCCGACGACCGCTGCCTCGTCGCCCGGCGAATTCAAGCAAGCCTACGAGGCGGCCTTTGCCGACGGGGTCGACGCGATCGTCTCCATCCATGTCGGCAACACGCTGTCCGGGACGATCAAGAGCGCCCAGATCGCCCGGGACATGCTGCCGGACCGGGAGATCCACATCGTCGACTCGCAGAGCGTGTCGATGGCCCAGGGTCTCCTGTGCCGGATCGGCGTGGAGATGGCCGCCGACGGCCGATCGGCCGCGGAGATCGCCGAAACCCTGGAACGCCGGGCCATGGACATCACCATCTACGTCGCTCTTGAGACGCTGGAGTACATGCGCAAGGGCGGCCGGATCAGCGGTGCCCAGGCCGCCATCGGAACCCTCCTCTCGGTCAAGCCGATCATCACCCTCAGGCGCGGCGAGGTGGGGACCGCGGACCGCGTGCGCACGCGGTCCAAGGCGCGCGAGCGACTCCTGGAGCTGATCACGGAGGGAGAGATCGAGCGGTTGTCCATCCTTCACACGGTCGCCCCCGATGTCGAGGAGTTCCGGGCGGAGGTGCTCCGGCGCGTCCCGGGACTTGATCCGGGAGCGGTCACTGTCGAATTGGTGGGGGCATCGGTCGGGCCGCATCTGGGCCCGGGTTGCGTGGGGGCGGCGATCCTGTATCGGCCGGGCTGAAACAGCCGCACATTGCGACGAGGTTGCGACAACCTTGCGAGCCGGTACCATCAGGTAGGCGCGAATCCGCCGATGGTGCCTATACTCGGAGTCGCACATGAGTCGCGCCTCGACGCTCCGGCGATCTTGCCCCAACGGGCCTGGCTGTCGCCGCATCTTCGTCGATGCGCCCCGTGGGGTCGTCCGGGAGACGGCCCACACCGACGGGGTGATCCAGGAGGGTCGCCCGACACGGAGGCCCCTTCTTCCATGACCACCGAGCACGTGGCTGCGCAGATCAACGCCTGGGAAGTCGCCCAGCGACAGTTCGACCTCGCCGCGGAGCGCCTGCACCTTGATCCCGGGATGCGCCTGGTCCTTCGCGAACCGCGCCGCGAATTCACGGTCCATTTCCCGGTCCACATGGACGATGGGTCGGTCAGCGTGTTCACCGGCTACCGGGTCCAGCACAACCTGGGCCGCGGCCCGGCCAAGGGCGGCATCCGCTACCACCAGGACGTGTCACTGGACGAGGTCAAGGCGTTGGCCATGTGGATGACCTGGAAGTGCGCGGTCGTGGGTATCCCGTTCGGCGGCGGCAAGGGCGGCGTGATCGTCGATCCCAAGCAGCTCAGCCAGAAGGAGCTGGAGGGCCTGACCCGCCGGTACTTCACGGAGATCGAGTTGCTCGTCGGCCCGGAGAAGGACATCCCGGCCCCGGACGTCAACACCAACGCGCAGATCATGGCCTGGATGATGGACACGTATTCCATGCACGCGGGCTACACCGTCCCGGGTGTCGTCACCGGCAAGCCCATCAGCCTGGGCGGCTCGGAAGGTCGCAACGAAGCGACCGGGCGGGGCACGGTCTTCTGCGTCGTCGAGGCCGCTCGCCACCTGGACATCGACCTGTCCGCGGCCACCGTCGCGATCCAGGGTTTCGGCAACGCCGGGTCGATCGCGGCGCGGCTCATCGTCGAGCAAGGGGCCACGGTCGTGGCGGTGTCCGACTCGACCGGCGGCATCCACGCGCCGGACGGCCTGGATATCGCCAAGGTGATCCAGTGGAAGCAGGAGCACGGCACGGTCCAGGGCTTTCCCGGATCCGGCGACATCAGTAACGCCCAGATCCTGGAGGTCCAGTGCGACGTCCTCATCCCGGCGGCCCTGGAGAACCAGATCACGTCGCGTAACGCGCCGAAGATCAAGGCCCGCGTGATCGCCGAGGCGGCCAACGGCCCGACCACGCCGGATGCGGACGAGATCCTGTACCAGGCCGGCAAGTTCCTGATCCCGGACATCCTGTGCAACGCCGGCGGGGTCACCGTCAGCTACTTCGAGTGGGTCCAGGATCTGAACCGTGACCACTGGAGCGAGGCGGTCGTCAACGAGAAGCTCCGCGAGATCATGGTCCGGGCTTTCGCGGAGGTCCTGACCATGGCCCAGCACGAGCAGGTCAACATGCGCACTGCGGCCTACCTGCTGGCGGTCAAGCGCGTCGCCGACGCCATGGAGATGCGCGGCCTCTACCCGTAGCTCGCGGCGACGGCGCCCCGGGGTGCGAGGCACGGCCGGTGCTACCATCCCGGCCATGCTGGATCACGAAGAGAAGTTCCTGTTCAAGGAGGAGATCCTCCACCTGTCGAACGCCGTGGCCGAGCCCGGGATCCTCGACAACGTGGAGGACCTGCTCACGGATGTGATCACCAGCCCGCGATTCGATTCTGAGGTGTTCACCCTGGAGCGCAGTCTCCAGGTGATGCTCGGCCCGCGGGCCGGCACCACGCTGGTCGGCCTGCTGACCGTCGCCCCGGAGGTCTTCGATGAGGTCGCCGAGGTGCGCATCCCGTCCGAGGTCCACGAGCGCCTGGTCGCCTGGCGCGCCCGGTTCGGTCTGGCCATCGACAACGCCCTGAACTTCCTCAACAACCCGGACGGCATCCAGGGCCACAACTTCGGGACGCAGATCGCACACGTGGAGGAACGGCGCGTGCTCCAGGGTCGACTGACCCTCGTTCGCTACAACAACGAACCGCAGTTCTTCCTCGCCGATGCGAGCGTGTTCATGGGCTTGGTCACGGACATCCTTGAGCGTCTGGGGCCGTTCCTGGAGCCAGATGCGGTGGACGCCGAGGCGGTGGCGCGGCTGCGCGACGCGATCGGGCTGGTGGAGCGCAAGACCGGGGCGCACGGCTGAGAATCCTCGCGACGATGGCTAGCCGGGTCGTCGCCTCGTCGCTCGGAGCGGGTGACGCTGTCACGCAACCCTGATGCGCCACCTGTACCTCGCCGCGACGGGCCAGAATCGGGGCAAGACGACGGTTAGCCTCGGGGTCATGGACGGCTTCCAACGGAGCGGACTCTCGACCGGGTTCATCAAGCCGGTCGGGCAGCGGACGGTCATCCAGGACGGCGTGCCGGCGGACGAGGACGCGGTCCTCATGAAGGCGGTCTTCGATCTGCCCGAGCCCCTCGCCCGGATGAGCCCCATCCACATCCCGCGTGGGTTCACCAAGGCCTATATCGACGGCAACGTCGTGGAGGATCTCCCGGCTCGGATCCTGGCCGCCCACGCATCGTTCGCGAGCGACCGTGAGATGGTCCTGATCGAGGGCACCGGCCACGCCGGCGTCGGGGCCGTCATCGGGTTGTCGAACGCCGTCGTCGCGCGGTTGCTCGGGGCGCCTGCGGTGATCGTGTCGGAAGGCGGCGTGGGCCGACCGATCGACGAGATCGTGCTCAACGCGGCCCTCTTCGAGCGTGAGGGCGTGCGCGTCGCGGGGGCCATCGTCAACAAGGTTGACCTCCTGGCCAAGCCGGATCTCGCCCGAACCCTGGAGCGCGGCCTGGCTCGCCACGGCATCCCGCTGTTGGGAGTCCTGCCGTACCGGCCCATCCTGTCCAACCCGACGCTCTCCATGGTTCGCGACGGTGTCCACGGCGAGACCATCCACCCGGGACCCGACCTGGACCAGGTGATCGGCGGGATCTCCATCGGGGCCATGGAGCCACGGCACATGCTCCAGCGCATCGGGCCGCGGGCGCTGGTCATCGTGCCCGGCGACCGCGAGGACGTGATCGCGGCCATCGTCCACGCTCGCCGGATCGGGTCGGCGGCCGGTGGCGATGCTTTGGGACTCGTCCTGACCGGGGGCTATCGACCGCGCAAGACGGTCATCGAGGCGATCCGCTATGCCGACATCTTCGCGACGCTCGTGGACGAGGACACGTACCTCGTGGCCTCGGAGATCCACGACCTGCTGGTCAAGACCCACGCCGAGGATGTCGGCAAGATCGAGGAGATCAAGGCGCTCGTCTGGGAGCACCTGTTCATCGACCGCATCTCCGAGGTTGCCACGGAGTCGCCGCCGCATCGCGGGTGATCGGCTGCTCCCTACGTCCGGTCCAGGATCTCGTTGTCGATCAGGCGGGTTGCGCCGATCCGGACCGCCAGCGAGGCCAGGCCGACGCGGTCCACCGCCTGGAGCTCCGCAAGGGTGACGCCGTCCGCGACCGAGACATAGTCGACGTCCGCCAGCGGCTCCGTGGCCAGGACTTGGCGCATGGTCGCGCGCAACGCATCGCCGGCGCGTTCGCCTGCCAGGTACGCGTCTCGAGCGGCCACCAGGGCGTGCCGAATGACGGGCGCCGCCGCCCGCTCGCCAGGCGAGAGGTGGACGTTCCGCGACGAGAAGGCCAGGCCATCGGGTTCGCGGATGGTGGGACAGGCCACGACCGTCGTCCCGATCGCCAGGTCGCGGGCCATCTGGCGGATGACCATCACCTGCTGGGCGTCCTTCTGGCCAAAGTAGGCACGGTCTGCCCCGACCAGGCTGAACAGGATCGCGACCACCGTTGCGACCCCATCGAAATGGCCCGGGCGAGCCGCGCCCTCCAGTGGTCGCGCGACCGCCCCGACCGCCACGGCGGTGTCGAAACCCGGTGGATAGACCTCGTCGAATGGGGGAGCCCAGACGATGTCGGCGCCGGCCGCCGCGATGATCGCCAGGTCGCGGGCCTCGTCGCGCGGATACTTCGTGTAGTCGGCGGCCGCGTTGAACTGGCGAGGATTGACGAAGATGGTCACGACGACCGTGGCATCCTCCGCTCGGGCCTTGTCGATGAGCGCCCGGTGGCCGTCGTGGAGCCAGCCCATCGTCGGTACGAGGCCGATGGGCCGGGGTGCCTCGGCAAGCGCGGCGCGAAGCTCGGTCCGGGTGCGCAGGACGACGGTCACCGGTCGGTCATCGGGTCGGACGCGGCGCTCGCGGCGCGCGGCGACGTGCCGCTCAGAGGTCGCGGTCGAGCGGGATACCGCCCACCGGGATCGATCCGCGCAGCTGGTCATGCTCGCCACGTCCCAGGGCCTCGTCCAGGACGGCATCGTCCATCTGGACGGTCTCTGCCGCGCCCGGGAAGGTGCCGGCCTGGACATCTGCGACATACGCCGAGACCGCCCCGAGGATGGTCCCACGCAGGTCCGCATACGGCCTGGCGTGGCGAGGGTGCCAGGCATCCAGGCCGAGCAGGTCCGTGATGACCTGGACCTGGCCGCTGCAGCCGGGCCCCGCGCCGATGCCGATCGTCGGGATCCGCAGGCGATCCGTGATGGCCGCCGCGAGCTGCGCCGGGATGAGCTCCAGGACGACGGCGAAGGCGCCCGCTTCCTGGACGGCCAGGGCGTCGGCGAGCAGACCGCGGGCCTGCCCCTTGTCCTTGCCGAGTACCCGGACCTTCCCGGCGGCATTGGCCGCCTGCGGCGTCCAGCCGATGTGCCCGACCACCGGGATGCCGGCCCTGACCACGGCCTCGATCGTGCGCGCGCTGCGGACCCCACCCTCGAGCTTGACCGCCTGGGCGCCGGCCTCGGACAGGAAGCGGCCGGCATTGGCGATCGCCGCATCCACCGTCGGGTAGGACAGGAACGGCATGTCGCCCACGACGAGCGCGTGACGGGCGCCCCTGGTGACGGCCGCGGTGTGGTGGAGCATGTCCGCCATCGACACCGGGATCTCGTTCTCGTAGCCGAGCATCACCCGGCCCAGCGAATCGCCGACGAGGATGAACGGGACGCCCGCCTCATCGACGAGCCTGGCCGTCGGGTAGTCGTAGGCGGTCAGCATCGGGATCTGTTGGTCGTCCGCGTAGAGCTTGCCGATGTCGGCGACGGTCAGGCGGCGAGGCGACTCGGCGGCGGCGCTCATTTCAGGAACCAGTCTGCCCGCCGCGGTCGCGGGCGTCCAGCGCTGCGGCCACGAGGTCCAGGATCGCTTCCGCCACGGCACGCTTGGGCAGCAGCGGCAGGTCGTCGCGCGTCCCGTCCGCGGCGAATATGGTGACCCGGTTGGTGTCCGTGCCAAAACCGGACCCAGGCTCGGCAACGTCGTTGGCGACGAGCAGGTCGACACCCTTGCGTCGGAGCTTGTCCGCGGCGCGATCGAGCGAGCCGGTCTCCGCTGCGAACCCGACGAGGATCGGTCGTGGCTGGTCGACGGTCCGGGCGATCTCGGCCAGGACGTCCGTCGTGGGCTCGAGCTCCAGGGTCAGGCCGGAGCCCCGCTCCAGCTTGTGGTCGGCATGGCTGACCGGGCGGAAGTCGGCGACCGCGGCGGCCATGACCAGGGCATCGAAACCGTCTTCCGCGATCCGCAGGAGCGCGTCGCGCAAGTCCGCGGTCGACTCGACCCGCACGACCGTGGTACCCGCCGGGGCCGCCACCTCCAGGTTTGCGGCCACGAGCGTGACCCGGGCGCCGCGATCCAATGCTGCGGCGGCGACCGCGATGCCCATCTTGCCCGTGGAGCGATTCCCGATGAATCGGACCGGGTCGATCGCCTCGCGGGTCCCGCCGGCACTCACGACAACATGCCGGCCGGTGAGGTCGGCTTCGCGGGCCGGGCTGGCCAGCGGTGGACGACGCGCCGCCTCCGGAGCGCGCACCGGCCCCCGCCCGACGGCCTCGACCACGGCGTCCACGATCGCCGGCAGGTCGGCGAGCCGGCCCATCCCCGACTGGCCGGACGCAAGCTCACCCAACACTGGCGCCACGATGGTGTAGCCGAAGCCGTCCCGGAGCCGAGTCACGTTGGCCTGGGTGGCGGGGTGGATCCACATGTCGCCGTCCATCGCCGGCGCCACGACGACGGGAGCGGCGGAGGCCAGCACCGTGGCCGTGACGACGTCGCCGGCGAGCCCGTTGGCCATGGCCCCCAGCCAATGCGCCGTGGCCGGCGCGACCACGATCGCATCCGCGCTGTCGGCGATGACGATATGCCCGATGCGTTCGTCCGGCAGCAGTTCCAGGACATCGACCTCGACCGGGTGTCGCGACAGCGCGGCGAACGTCAGCGGACCGACGAAGCGGGTCGCCGACGCCGTCATCATCACGGAGACGTCCGCGCCCTCGGCGCTCAGCAGGCGGAGCAGTTCCACGGCCTTGAAGGCCGCGATGGAGCCGGTCACGCCCAGGCCGATGAAGCGGCCCTCAAGCCGACCGTTGAGCCCGGCCACCGGTGTCGTCCCGCTCGTCACGAAAGGCCCAGCTCCAGGCGCTCGCCACCGGCGACCTCGGCGTGCAGGATGCCGAGCCCCTTGAGCGTCAGGTCCGGATCGATCGTGTCGACACCCTCGATACCCCCGGCCCAGGGTGCGGCCGCCAGGCCGCCGGTCAGGATCGCGGTCACGGCGCCCGCCTCGACCCCGGCGATGTCGGCGAGTTCGCGGCGCAACCGCGCGAGCAGACCGCTGGCGAGGCTCTGGTAGCCGAAGATGGTGCCCGACTGGATGGCCGTCACCGTGTCCCGGCCGATCGCCCGGTCGGGCGCTCGCAATTCGACCCGCGGCAGTTTGGCGGTGCGCGCCGCAAGCGCCTCCAGGCCCAGTTCGAGACCAGGCGCGATCGCGCCCCCGATGTAGGCGCCGTCCGCCGCGACGCAGTCGAACGTGGTGGCCGTCCCGAAGTCGACGACGACCGCCGGCGTCCCGTACAGGCGCGCCGCCGCCAAGGCATTCACGAGCCGGTCAGCACCGACCTCGCCCGGCCGATCGACCCGGATGGGGATGGGCACGGTCCCGGCCGTGGCGACCGTGAGGGGCAGGTCACGGCGGGCAGCCAGCGCCTCCAGCTGCGCGGTCATGGTCGGGACCACGGAGGCGCAGGCGATGGCCGTGATGTCCGTGAGGCGGATCCCGTCAAGCCCTAGCAACCCGTCCAGCAACAACTCGAACTGGTCGCCCGTCGTGCGTGCGTCGGAGGCGGCACGCCGGGTCGCGATCAGCGCTCCCGCCCGCAGGAGCCCGACCGTGACGTTGGTATTGCCGATATCGATGGCGAGCAGCATGGCCACGATGATACGCGGGGGCCGGCGGGGAGCCCCGCACCGCGGGTCAGGGTGGATTCCGGGTGTCCAGCGCACCTTGTGGTGGGTTACCATCGCGTTCGTGTCGACCCCTGCGGCTGCCAAGTTCTTCGTGAACCAGGGCGTGGTCTCCAGCCGGACGGACATGCTCCACCTGCTGCGGCCCCTGATCAAGCAGACCGTCACCTACCGATACGAGCGCGGTCGCGAGGTCGTGGCCCACGGCACCGGCTGGGTGGAGCGGATCGTCACCGACGCGCCAGACACCTCGACCTATTTCACGCCGCTGGCCATCACCCTGAACATCGATTCGTTCGAGCATCTCGAGTTCGAGACGCGCCCCGACCAGTTGCTCGTGTATACCCTCAGCCAGGGCGACGAGCGGGTCATCGTGGAGTTCGCGCCGATCGGGCCGGGAGGCGAGGACTCGTCGCCCTTCGCCCCGCGTCAGCTCGCGTTCGACACGTCCGACTACGTCCAGATGGAGCTGCTCGGCCTCGAAGCCCGCGAGGACGAGTAGCCGATATCGGGAGGCCGGGCCCATCCGAGGGGCCGGTCCTGCGACCTGCTGTCGGGTGGAGGGACCCGTCGGCACGGGAGTGATGGCGCGATCCGAGCCCGCCCATGGGGTCCGGCGTGCCGATTCGAGAGGGCAAGGAGGGTCAGGGACACGATGGAGGGTATCGCCAACTACTTCAAGTTCGCCGAACGCGGGACGAACCTCGCGACGGAGGCCAAGGCAGGCCTGACGACGTTCCTCGTTATGGCTTACATCATCGTCGTCAACCCGAGCATCCTGGCGGCCGCCGGCATCTCGGTCCCCGCCGCCGCGGCCGCCACGGCCCTCATCGCCGGCGTCCTGACCATCGCCATGGGCGTCGTCGCCAATGCGCCGATCGCGATGGCCGCTGGTCTCGGTATCAACGGCGCCGTGGCGTTCGGCCTGGTGCTGACCCAGGGTCTGACGCCGGCCGGGGCGATGGGCGTCATCGTCCTCGAGGGCATCGTCGTGACGGTGCTCGTCCTCGTCGGGCTGCGCGAATCGATCATGCGGGCCGTACCGCAGGCGCTGAAGCGAGCCATCGGGGTCGGCATCGGCCTGTTCATCCTGTTCATCGGTTTCATCGATGGCGGGATCATCGTCAAGACGGGCGGTTCGTCGGCCGAGAACCCTGTCCCCGTCGCGTTCGTCTTCCCGACCGAGCCCGCGCACTTCGTGTTCTGGTTCGGGTTGCTCGTCACGGTCGCGCTGTGGGCACGCAAGATCCCGGGCGCGCTGCTCATCAGCATCGTCATCACGACCATCGTGGCCATCCTGGCGGGCGTCCAGCCGGTCCCGTCGACGTTCACGGCGACGCCGGACTTCTCGACTCTGGGCGCGTTCGATCTCACGAACGTGTTCACGCAGCTCGGTGTCCTGGCCGCGGTCCTGACGGTCTTCAGCTTCATGCTGACCGACTTCTTCGACACGATGGGCACGGCGACCGCGATCAGCGAACAGGCCGGGCTCGTCGATGACGAAGGCCAGCCGGAGAACATTGGGCGCATCCTGCTTGTCGACTCCGTCGGCGCTGCCCTTGGCGGCGCGGCCGGTATCAGCTCCAACACGAGCTACATCGAGAGCGCGGCGGGCGTCGCCGAGGGCGGTCGGACGGGTTTCGCCTCGGTCGTCACGGGCACCCTCTTCCTCTTCGCCATCCTGCTCACACCGCTGGCCGCGGTGGTGCCGTTTGTCGCGACCGGCCCAGTCCTCGTGTTCGTCGGCTTCCTGATGGTCAGCCTCGTCAAGGACATCGACTTCAGCGACATCGAGGAGGGGTTCCCGGCGCTGCTGGGGATGATCCTCATGCCGCTCACCTTCAGCATCACGGTCGGCATCGGGGCGGCCTTCGTCTCGTACGTGCTGATCAAGGTCATTCGCGGCAAGCTGACGGACATCCACCCGCTGCTGTGGGGGGTCGCCATCGCCTTCGTCGTGTTCTTCCTGCAGAACTGGATCGACGCGATGATCTGATCGGGCAGGCCGATGTCTCGAAGGCGCCCCGGCCGAATGGCTGGGGGCGCCTCCGCCGGTTCCGGTACCATCGGCCGCGATGTTCGAACGGACCGCGCTGCCAGAAGGGCCGCGTGTCATCAGCTCCAGGCTCCCCGGGGCGCGTTCGGTCTCCATCGCGGCGTACGTCCTGGCCGGTTCTCGCCTGGAGTCGCCCGACGAGGCCGGCGTCGCCCATTTCATGGAGCACATCACGTTCAAGGGCACGGCGGCGTACCCCTCCACCCGGGCCATCAGTGAGGCCATCGAGGGTGTCGGCGGCTCGTTCAACGCCGCCACCGACCGCGAATCGACGGTCTACTGGGTCCGCGTTCCGGCGCGCGAGGCGGAGCGGGCGATGGACGTCCTGGGCGAGCTCATCGTGCGACCGATCCTGGCCGCCGACGAGATCGAAGGCGAGCGATCCGTGATCATCGAGGAGATCCGCTCCTACCAGGACGACCCCTCCGAAGTCGCCCAGACCCTCTTCCAGACGGCGCTGTTCGGCGACGGGCCGCTGGGCCGCGAGATCTGCGGCGACGAAGCCGGGGTCCGGGCGCTTCCGGAGGCCACGATCCGGGAGTTCTGGCAGACCGTCTACCGTCCCGGCAACACCGTCGTGGCCGTCGCCGGCGATCTGGGCCACGACCGGGCCGTCGAGCTTGCGGCAGCCGCCTTCGGGACGGGGACCGGCGATGTCCCGGCCTACGCGCCCGCCCCCAGCCTCCCGGCGGGCGAGCGGATCCGGGTCGCGAAGCGCGCCACCGCCCAGGCCCAACTCGTGGTCGGCGTCCCGGCATTGCGCCGGGACCATCCCGACAGCTGGATCCTGGCCGTGCTGAACGCGGTCCTCGGCGACGGCATGAGCAGCCGCCTGTTCCTGTCCGTTCGCGAGGAGCGCGGCCTCGCCTACGACATCGGCTCGGGGCTCGTCGACTACAGCGATGCCGGCGCGCTTGAGATCTCCGCTGGTGTGGACCCCGTCGGCCTGAAGGAGGCGCTCGGGGCGATCCTGGCCGAGCTCGCGCGGCTCCGTGACGAACGTGTCCCGGACGAGGAACTGGGCAAGGCCAAGCGCTACCTTGCCGGGGGACTGGAATTGCGAATGGACGAAACGCGCCACGTCACCTCGTGGATCGGTGGCCAGGAGGCCCTCCACGACCGGGTCCTGACCCTGGATGAGGCCCTCGCGGCGATCGACGGCGTGAGCGCAGACGATATCGTGCGGGTGGCCCGCGACCTGATCTGCGACGACGGACTGCGCCTCGCGGCCGTCGCCCCGGCGCGCTACCTTCGCGGGCTCGAGCGCACCCTCCGGCTCCCGTCCTGAGCGGCTGGATGAGCACGTCGCCCGACGCCCTGCCGCGCTCCACCGATCTGCAGCTCGCGCGCCTGCATCTTCGACTTGGTTCGCTCGCGCTGGCCCGAGCGGAACTGGAGACGCTCGCCGGTCGCGATGCGCTGGACGACGCCGGGCTCGTGGACCTTGCCGAGGCTCGCTGGCGGACCGGTGATGTCGCCGGGGCCGGAGAGGCCGCCCAGGCCGTGCTCGGCGAGGATGATGAGGGACCGCTGCTCGCCCTCGTTGTGGCGGCGGAAGCCGCGATGGCCCGCGGTCGACCCACAGAGTCACGCCGCCTCGCCGGCCGGGCGATGGCCATCGCGGGCGGGACCATCGATGCGGTCTTCGCGGGGATGCCCAGGGCCCAGGTGTGGCCGTCGGACCCTGCCGCCATCGCGCATGTCGCGGCGACGCTCTTCGACGTGCCGGCAGTGGGACCGACCGCTGCCCTCCTGGACCTTGACGCTCCTGCCGAGTCGGTCGCGCCGGCCGCCGAACTGGCCTCGATGGGGTTGTGGGATACGGACCAGTCGGGCATCGCGGAGGCTGCCCTCGGAGTGATCCCGGAACTTCCGGCGGCGGACGCGGAACTCGAGCTCGGGCGGTCGTCGATGGCTGCCGGTGAGTTCGTGGAGGCGGCCATCCACCTTGGTCTTGTCCTGCGCGTCAGCCCCGCGCTGGCCCCCGCCGTCCTGGACGTCGTCGCGGACGATCGATCCGTCGAGCTCGCGTTCGTGCGTGGCGATGCCTATCGTCTGGTGGGCCACGAGCTCGACGCACGTCGGGCGTTTGCCCAGGCCGTGCGGCCGACGACGCCGGCGCCCCAGGCACTCGAGCCCCCCGCAGCGTCTGACGACCCGCGATCAGAAGGAGATCCCGCATGACCGAACGCACCCTGGTCCTGGTCAAGCCTGATGGCGTGCAACGCCAGCTGCTCGGCCGGATCCTGGCCCGCTACGAGGAGCGAGGTCTCAAGATCATCGGCCTGAAGCTCGTCCTGGTCCCACGGGCGACGGCGGAGACCCACTACGCAGCGCATCGCGAGAAGCCGTTCTTCCGCGGTCTCGCCGACTTCATCACCTCGTCGCCGCTCGTGGCCCTGGCCCTGGAGGGCCCCAACGCCATCGCCGTCGTTCGGGCGATCAACGGCGCGACGCGTCCCCACGAGGCGCTGCCCGGCACGATCCGCGGCGATCTCGCCCTGGAGACCGCGCAGAACATCGTCCATGCCTCGGATGGTCCGGAGGCGGCGGCCACCGAGCTGGCGCTCTGGTTCAAGGCGGACGAGTTGTTCGACTACGTCCGGGACATCGACCGATGGGTCCTCGCGCCGCCGGAGTGACCGGCTGATTCGGCTGATCAGGGCGTGATGGGGGCCGACTCGAGCGGGTCGCCGAGGGCGCCCGGGTCCAGCGATGAGAGCGGCCCCTCCGGCGACCCCGGCCCGAAGGATTCGATGGCTCGCTCGACGGTCGGTGGAAGCCCGGCCGCGGCCTCCCGGGCTCCGAACATCCCGGCCGACACGGCCAGCGCGACCACGGCCAGCAGCGTCGCACTCGATGCAGCGAAGAATGCCCGATTGTCCGACCACGTCGTCGCCCACCATCCGCGCAGATCGGTGAGCGAGATCGGGGAGAGCCGCGGACGCCAGATGGGGTCGCCGGGACGTGGGTCTGGCCGTCGGATCCCGACCAGGAACAGTCGTCCGTAGTAGGCGAGTGGCGACAGGACCGCGAGCCACGCGACGAGCGCCAAGGGTCCGTCCAGGGTCAGGTCGATCAGGGCGCCCCGGGCGTCGAAGGCCGCGAGGCCTGGCAGGCCGATGCTGGCGAGCACGACGATGACGAAGGCCACGGCCAGAAGCGGCGAGCGGATCGCCCACCCACGCAGGTCCGCGACACGCCCGGTGAAGTAGGTCGTCCGGGTCGCAGCTGCCCAGGCCGCGAACGCGCTCCGAGCGACGACGAACGAGAGGATCCAGATCCTGGCCGGCGCCCACGCATCCGGATCGAGCGCGGCGATGGCGAGCATCACGACCCCCGCGTCGCCGACGATGGCGTAGCCGACGATGTGTTCCAGGTCGTCCTGGATCCAGGCGGCCACCGACGCCAGCAGGATCGACGCCAGGGCGATGACGATGACCACCGACCGAGCCTGCTCGACGTCCACGAGCAACGGCGTGATCGATGCATCGGCCCAGGCCAGGGCAACGATGGCGAGGGTTGCCGGAGCCCAGGCGGTCACCAGCGGCAGGGTGGTCTCGGGGACGGCATCGGTCAGCCGCGCGGCCCAGGCGTGGACAGGGATGACTCCAAAGCGGATGGCGACCGCCAGTGCCATGGCCAGATAGGCCAGCTCGAAGACCACGGGTCGTGCCGCCAGTCCGGAAAGATCCCGACCGATCCAGGCCGCGGCCGCGACGGCCATCGTCCCGGCCACGATCGTGGCGCGCAAGGCACGGATCCCGACCGTCGCCCCCGCCCGCCCACCAAGCGGTGCGATGCACAGGAGCGCCCCGAACATGCCGCCGGCGGTCGCGGCCAGGACGGCCAGTCGGGCATCCGGCAGGGCCAGGGCCAGGGCCGACGTCCCAAGGATGGCCAGCGTCACGGCGGTCGCGTCGCGCCGGCTGCCGGCCGCGAACCCGATCACCGCGAGGACCAGCCCCACGAACGCGCCAAGGACCAGGAAGAGACGCAGGTAGTCGGTCGTGGCCAGCCCACTGGCGTCGATCACGAGCGACTGGCCCGTCTGGATGGCCAGGGCTGTCGCGAGCGCCGCGACGAGCGCGAGCAGGCCCATCCCGATCGCGATGCGCTCCGGACCGCGCACGAACAGGACAGCGACGGCGCCGCCGATCGTGACGATCAGAAATGGCAGGAGGGTCATGACCGATCGTTCGGGTGAGCGGTCAGCGCGGGGGCCGGCGCACGGGATCCAGCGGTTGTGCATCGGGCGCACGCTGCCGGCGTGATCCGGACTCGGCGGCCAGCTCCAGACCACCGGGCCCGTCCGTCCGGGCGGCTACCGCGAGTGCCGCAAGGGTTCCACCCAGGGTGATGAGCAGACCACTCGTCACGAGCTGCTCCGATGGTGCCGGCGTCCCGCCGAGGGCGACGCGGACCACCAGACCGGCATCGAGCAGCAGGAACAGACCGGTGCCGATCCGCAGCACGTCGCGGCCCGTGAGCATCGGGGCGATCGCCAGGGCCGCGACGGCAAACCCGACGGCACTGGCCAGGGCCGGGCCCACCGCCGGCGCGCCAAGCCCGTGGGCCGCGAATCCGGCGACGGCCGCCGACACCCCTACCAGGGCTTCCGCCGGCCAGCCGATCCGTGAGCCACCGGTCTCGGCCGAGACAACGGTCACGGCGGCGACCGGCCCCGTCACGGGGCGATCGCGAATGGCGATCCAGAGCAGGTAGACGGCCAGGATGGAGCCGATGAGTCGCGCGGCCAGCCCGACCGGCGCAGCGATCGGATCGGCGAGAAGTGGCGACAAGATGAGGGTGGCCGCGAGTGCCAGGACCACGATCCGGGCATCGCGCGCCGAGACCGCGATCACTGCCCCGGCGACGACCGCGACCGCGACCACCGCCAGGATCGGGTTCACGGGCGGGTCACGGCGCGGTCGTCGCCAGGTCCGGGTAGGTGGGTGTGGCGAGGACGCCGAAGGTGTCCAGCGGCCAATAGCGGAGCCAGGCTCGCCCGATGATCTGTTCCACGGCGACCGGGCCGAAGGTTCGGGAGTCGGCCGAGTTCGATCGGTGGTCGCCCATCAGGAACAGTTCGTCCGCGGGTATCGTCCACGAGCTTTGATCCAACGCGGTCGTAGGCTGCGCGCTGCCGTCATCGTCCTGGAACAGGTACGTCTCGTCCAGGGCGGTGCCATTGACGTAGACCAGACCGTCGTCGCGGATCTCGACGGTGTCGCCACCCTCCCCGATGACCCGCTTGATGAACGGCGTTTCGTCGTCGCCCCAGTGATCCGGTGGCTTGAAGACCACGATGTCACCGCGACCGTACGTATCGAATCG
>Ga0163144_10010720_pt1 | contig 19497 bp, 18 predicted proteins | sample OliLak19BULKMAT1_FD_123175 | JGI IMG/M metagenome (GOLD analysis project Ga0163144, IMG submission 123175) | Freshwater microbial mat bacterial communities from Lake Vanda, McMurdo Dry Valleys, Antarctica - Oligotrophic Lake LV.19.BULKMAT1 | ecosystem: Environmental > Aquatic > Freshwater >... | reverse complement strand
CGTGAACTGGTGGGTGCATTGCGCGAAGCCCCGCGCGTGCTGAAGCAAATTAAGGCATTAATCGAGCGCGAGTTGGAGACGAGTAAACACTGATTCCGACCAATAAAAAAGGCACCAATCAGTGCCTTTTTTATTGGTCGGAATGACAGGATTTGAACCTGCGACCCCTAGTCCCCCAGACTAGTGCGCTACCGGGCTGCGCTACACTCCGTTACCAATATAGGCGCTTGTTATCGCTGCACCGCGTTCACTGCAAGGTGAATTTAGTGGGCGGTGGCGCTGCGTGGAAGCAATGCACCAAGCGCATCGCGCGCGGCGAGCAGTTCGGCGCGCATGGCAAGCAACTCATCGCGCGAGAATGCGGGTTTGTTGGCAGCAGGAAATGCAACCACCACATCCGAGCTATCGTCTGGCTCGGCCAACGCGTGCGCTAGTTCGGCGAGCATGTCGGGATCTTCTACAAAGTTATCGTTTACATTGGCAGGCGGAATGGCGGCAATCCACTCCGTCGTCGAAATGGCGCGGTCGCTGCGCGCGTGAATAAACTCATCCACCGCTTTTTTAGCGCCCTTGATAGTATAGCCTTGATTATAGAGCAGGTGCTTAATTTGCTGGAGAATATCCAGATCCTGTGGACGATAAAAACGGCGGCCACCATTGCGCTTCAACGGTTTAATCTGGCTGAATTTGGTTTCCCAAAAACGCAGCACATGCTGCGGCACATCAATCAATTCGGATGCTTCGCTGATGGTGCGCAGGGCGTTTGGGGATTTATCTTTTTTGTGATCGCTCTCGTCGTGCGAGAACAAGGATGTTTCGTTGCTTGCCATGATATACCCCGTGTTCGGTGGTGATTTTTAGTTGCTTGATGCATCACCAGTGTTACGCGAGGCGCGGGCGAAACACGAAAAAAAACTACGCCTTATTCACAGCCTGTTTTAAAATGTTCGATGCATTGAAAGAAAGCACCGTGCGCGGCGTGATGGGAACCTCGACGCCCGTTTTAGGATTGCGGCCAATACGCTCTTTTTTGCGGCGCAGTTTGAAGGTACCAAACGAAGACAATTTCACCGAGCGCCCTTCGCCCAATGCATTCGATACTTCTTCGAGCACCGCATCCACCAATTGTGTGGATTCCGAAAGCGACAAACCAATTTCGCGGTACACCGCGTTGGAAAGGTCGGCGCGCGTGAGAGTTTTCTGGGTCATACATCCATCCTTTTCAGAAGGTTGATTCACCATGAGAGTACACAACAACCCCAGGTGAGTCCAGCGCCAAGTGCGGGCATGGCGATAATGTTACCTTTTTTCAGTCGCCCGTCGCGGTTTGCCTCATCCAGCGCCAGCGGAATGGAGGCTGCCGAGGTATTGGCATGGTGCGGCACGGTGACCACGCATTTACTGGCGGAAACCTTAAGGGTGCGAGCAATCATCGCAATCATGCGCGCGTTGGCTTGGTGGGGCACCACCCAATCTACATCCGCCATGTTCAGCCCCGCTTTGGCGACGGTGGATACGGTAATCGATGACATTTTTTCGACCCCGTGGCGGAAGACTTCTTGGCCCTCCATAAATAAATGTCCAGCCGTTTGGGTGCTGGCAGTGCCACCATTGGTGCCCAAAAGCGGCGCGAATTCGCCGCTTGCTTCGAGTTGGATGGCGCGCACGCCGCGTGCGGCATCGTCGCTTGCTTCCACAATCACTGCCCCTGCCCCATCGCCGAATAATATGCAGGTGCCGCGGTCGCTCCAATCAATAATTTTGCTCATGCTTTCCGCGCCAATGACGAGGATGCGCGCGGCAATACCGGTTTGAACCCAGCCGTGCGCCACACTCATGGCATACACAAACCCCGTGCATGCCGCTGCCACATCCAGCGCGGGGCCGTGGGTAATGCCCAGCGCCGCCTGCATTTTTGCGGCAACGGATGGCATGGTAGAATCCGGCGTAGAAGTGGCGACAATAACACCGTCGATGGTATCCGCATCGTAGCCCACCATCGCCAACGCGCGGCGCGCGGCGTGGCTGGCCATGTGCGAGGTGAACTCACCTTCGGCCACAACATGGCGCTGAGTAATTCCCGTGCGCTCGCGTATCCAAGCGTCGTTCGTATCGACTGTTTTGGAAAGCGCGTCGTTGGTCACGATTTTTTCTGGCAAATAACTGCCCGTTGCGGTGATGATGGATTGCACCATAACGCTAAATTTCCGACGTAATCGGCACAACCGTCGCCGAAGAAGCATCGGCCTTCACGCGCGCAAGTTCGGCGATAATTTTTTCATTCACGCGGTTCTCCACCATCGAGATGGCAACTTTAATGGCGTTAGCGAAACTTTTCGCATCCGCCCCGCCGTGGCTTTTTACAGCAATACCGTTGAGGCCCAGCAAAATAGCGCCATTCAGCTTGCGCGGGTCGAACCGCCGCAATGCTTTGCGTACCGCATTGCGCGCAAACAGATAACCAATTTTTGCCATCAGCGAACGCTCAATCGCGGTTCTGAGTGCATCATAAATTTCGCGGCTTAACCCTTCGGCGGTTTTAATGGCAATATTGCCGGTAAACCCATCGGTCACCACCACATCTACCGTGCCTTCAAAAATATCGTGGCCCTCAACAAACCCATGATACTGCAACGGGTACTGGCCAGAACGCAGCATGCGGTGCGCATCTTTTACTTCGTCGTGGCCTTTCATTTCTTCAGATCCCACATTCAGCAAGCCAATTTTTGGTGCCGCCATACCATTCATGGCGCGGGCATACGCATCGCCCATAATGGCGAATTGGACAAGATTTTCCGAGCTGCATTCAAGGTTTGCGCCCATATCGAGCATAACCACCGGACGGTGGCGCGAGGGCACCGACGCGGTAATGGCCGGACGCTGAATGCCGGGCAGGGTTTTCATCACCAGCTTGGCAATCGCCATCAAGGCGCCCGTGTTACCGGCGGAAACCATCGCGCAAGCGCGGCCATCGGCCACCGCATCAATCGCCGCGCGCATGCTGGAATCACGGCCTTGGCGCATGGCAACCGAGGGTTTTTCATCCATCGCAATCACCGTTTCGGCGTGCACCACTTGCGAGGCGCGGGCAAGGATGCGATTATTCGCAATCAGCGGCGCGATCAACGATTCGCGGCCAAAAAAAATGAATTTTGCTTGCGGAAATTCCTTGAGCACCAAACGTGCGCCGTTGATGACCGCCTCAGGGGCTTTGTCGCCGCCCATGGCATCAATCGCAATGGGTAAGGAAAACGGCATAGCGCCCCCGCAATTAACGTGAACTAGCGCTTAACCTTAGCCGTCGTCACCTTGCGGCCCTTATACATGCCATCCGCCGATACATGGTGCGAACGTTTCAGTTCGCCGGTGGTTTTGTCTTCCGCAATCGCCTCGTTGGTTTTAAGCGCGAGGTGCGACTGGCGCATGCCACGGCGCGATGGCGAGGTTTTGCGTTTTGGAACAGCCATGGTAAATATCCTTATAGGTCAGTGAACGCGAAAAAGCGCTATAAGCGCCCACCGCAGTGGAGGCGGACTATAGCGATGAAATCAATAAGGTAAAGAGAGAATTAGCGAGTTTTTGCTAATTTTACCCTTAAACACCTCGCCTCGATGAGATTTGCTGCTTATTACTGGCATATCCCGGACCAAAAGCCTTTGAAACATCCATAGGCGGCTCAGAAATAGCCCGAACTAGTTCCTCGCTCAGTGTTCCATTGTTGATGGGAACAACATGTAACGATGGGGGCGGGCCCTTCCCTGCATTCTTTAATAGCCTCCCCAACCCAGCAGGATCAGGCATTTTGACACGGTGCTTCACCCCCTCGCCCTGCGCCGCATCCGTGCGTTCGTTCTGTAGTTGGTGATTATTAAACGTCATCGTAGAGACTTCACTAATGCCCACTTGGTTATACGCGTTGGATAATGCTGTGGGAATTTCGGGAGGCTTACTTGGTAGCCATAAATCACCATTCACCAACACGCTTGGGTAATATTCGCCCTTATCTGTTTTTATAAGTACGGCTGTTATTTCGATTTTGAAATCCACGCCATTGGATTTTTTATGCTTCGAATACGCTTGCTTCACCAGTTGAACCAGCGCTCTATTGATATTGCAAAGGCTTGTGTTATCAGCAAGGGCGGGAATAGCCGTATCTGCTCGCTCGTATGCATTGCGCAGTTTGGCATAAAGCTCAGGTGTCAACTTGCTAAAATCTTCTGGCAACCCAGTCGAAAGCTCGGGGATGGCCACTTTATCAGAAGTAATGGCCTCATAACCATCCCACACATGCCGCGATAAAGTAGAATCCAATTCACGATATTCTGGCAACGGATAAAGCTGCTTATGCGGTATTTTCCATGCGTTAAATGGTTTTAAACCAGATGGTGACTCGGCTTCCGCGAGCTTCAAATTTTTTGAGCCATCGTTGGTCGGCAGCATAATAAAATCTGCATTTTTTGTATGGGCGCGTAAATTTTGGCGGCATTCGCCACAAAGGCAACTCACGCTACCAGCATTCTCTTCTTTTAATGCACCGCTGGGTAATTTCGTTGCTCTGCCCGACATTAAATAGACCTTATTCAACTCAACATTGGCATTGCCACCTACCTCTTGGCATTTGCGCAGCATTGTTGTTTCCGCACAGCCACGGCCCGCAAACGCATGCTTAATAACCACCTCATTATTCACTGCCGTAAATAATCGTCCATCACTATCAACCCCTGCTGATGCGGCATAATAACCGTTTTCATCGGGCAGCGCATGGGGGCGATAATAGGCTAAAAGCTTGTTGATGACCGACAATTCCATATCGTGTGCAGCATTCGCTTCAAAGCTGCCATTCTTTTTTATATTGGCCAAAAAATCAGAAAATCGATGGAATTCTTTTTCTTCAATACCTTTGAGGATAATCTCGCCACCCTCTTTTTCTTTCCACGCAATACTCATATCGCCAAAAACGAAGGTGCCGTGATGGGAAAAATTTAAACGTTGAGCCAATTGGAAAACCGCTAAGTGGGTTAAAATACTAACTTACCATGGGTACACGCTCACTTCACCCCCTCAAAAAAAACTTCATCAAACCGTCACAAATAATTAAAGCACTGTTTTTAATATATAAATTACAATCCGTTATGTGCCCAAAAACCTACTTCTGCGCTTCTGCTGCCGCCAGCGCGGCCTCGACTGCCTTAATCAGGCGCTCGCTATCGGGGGCGGTGGTGGAGTTAAAATGGTCGATGAGGCTGCCATGGCGCGCTACTAAGTATTTATGGAAGTTCCATTTAGGGGCGGTGCCAAAACCTAGCGTATCCTTGGCCCAGACATAGAACGGGTGCGCCTTATCGCCGCTCACCGCTTGCTTGGCGGTCATGGGGAAGGTGACGCCGTAATTTAGTTTACAAAAATGCGCAATATCCTCGCTGCTGCCAGGTTCTTGGCCACCAAAATCATTCGCCGGTACGCCGAGAATGACGAGGCCCCTATCCTTGTAATCATCGTAAAGCTTCTGTAGCCCACTATACTGCTTAGTTAACCCGCATTGTGAGGCGGTGTTAACGATAAGCATAACCTTGCCCTTGAACTGCGCTAATGGCAGCGGTTTTTCGCCAATCAAAGTGGTGAAGCTGTAATCATAGGCGCTGCCTTTTTGTGCCTCAGCAGCTTTGGCACTGGTGAATCCGAACATAAGCAATCCTCCGACGATAAGTGAAACAATACGCAATGATTTTGACATACTAACTCCCTACATTTTTAATTTTGGCCGTACGCGCGACAGGCCGCCATCCACCGCCAGCACCTGACCCGTAATCCAGTTATTCGCAGGGTCGAGTAAAAACACAATCGCACGCGCCACGTCATCCGCCGTGCCAAGGCGGCCCAACGCGTGCATGGATTCCGAGAATTTGCGCGCGGTGTCATTCGCGGTGAGTGCGGCCGTAAGCGGCGTTACGGTAAGGCCAGGCGCCACTGCATTAAAGCGTAAATTGCTCGGCGCATACGTTGCTGCGGCCGAAAGGGTGAGACCAATAATGCCCGCTTTGGCCGCCGCAATTGCTTCGTGGTTGGCCAGCCCATCCATCGCAGCGGCGGAGGAAATAAGCACTACCGAGCCCCCACTGCCCATATGTTTGCCCGCTGCACGCACCGTGGCAAACGCGGTGGTGAGCGAGGCTGTAATCACTGCTACATACTGCGCTTGGCTGGTGAGATGCGCGGATTTGAGTAGCAACGAACCCGCACAATTCACCACGCCATCCACACTGCCCATTGCCGCGATGGCTTGCCCAAACGCGCCATCCACCGCTTCGAAATCGCTCGCATCCACCATCACATCGGGCGTGATTTTAGTGCTATCGCGCGCCGTGGTGAACACGCGGTGACCCGATGCCTGCAACTGCTTCACGGTTGCTTGACCAATACCGCTAGATGCCGCAACGACTAAAAAATTCGCCATAATACTACCTTATTTTTTGGGGCTGAGGCCCATTAAAACCAATCACCAATTCGCCCACTTTCAAGCCAAATTTGCGCATTACATTGCGGTTGATGACGGTGGTTTCGTCGATACGGTACAGCCAATCATCCATCTGCACATTCATGGTGCTTTCGCCGCGTGGTACTTGCAAGGTGTAGGTAATATGCGCTGCATTGCCATATTGTTTACCGATGGCGACCCCTACTACATCCGATGCGGTGGCAGTAAAATTGTTATCATCCGTGAAAGTAATGTGCCACTCGCGCTGCTGCACTTTTCCATCGTCGTAGCTGAAGGTTTCTTTCAATATGCCTTTGTTGCCATCCCAAATGCCGTTGAGTTTTATGGCAAAGCGCGTATTGGGGTCACCCGCCCAATCAAAAAATGCGCCAAAAGCGGTAAAGTCGCCCTTAAAATATTCACGCAAATCCAGTTTTGGTGTGCGGTTCGCGTAGGATTCAACGCTCGGACTGCCGCAGCCACTAAGGCACACAGCCATGCCTGCCACTAATAATTTTAAAGGTTTTTTCATCAGGGTATCTCCTAAACAGGGGTTGCGTGCGTGAGTTTAATTTGCACTACATTGGTACGGCCAACGGCAAATGCCGCGGCACACATGCCTAAATAAAAACGCCAATTACGAATGAAGGCTGCGTTGTGCCCCATGCCGCGAATGGTGTCGTGGTGCGAATCGAACCGCGTCAGCCATTCGCGCAGCGTGCGGGCGTAATCCTGGCCAAACGCGAACACATCGCCGCACGTTAAACCCGCTTTTTCGGCTTCACATTTGAACACCTCAACCGAAGGCAACATGCCGCCTGGGAAGACATAATGGCGAATAAAATCGCTGCCGATTCGGTAATCCTCGAAAAAATCATCGCGGATGGTGATGGTTTGCACGATGGCAGTGCCGCCTTTTTTTAAGCGGTCCCGAATTGCCGCAAAATAGGCGGGCCAATATCGCTCGCCCACCGCTTCGAACATTTCGACGGAAACAATCGCATCGAACTCACCCGTCACGTCGCGGTAATCTTGCAGGCGTATATCCGCTGCACCATTGAGGCGCGCATCCGCAAACGCCTTTTGCGCGGGCGATACGGTAAGCCCCGTTACGTGGTGCCCTTGGCGTGTCGCTTGTTCCGCAAACCCGCCCCAGCCACAGCCGATTTCCAAAATGCGCGCATTGGGCACCTTGATAAAATCAAGCATGCGCTGGTACTTCGCGTGTTGCGCTTGGGTAAGGTCATCCAGCGGGCCATAAAGCGCGGAGGAATAAGTCATGGTTTCATCGAGCCACAATTTATAAAAATCGTTGCCCACATCGTAATGCGCCATGATATTGGATTTACTGCCATTGCGATTATTACGGCGCAGCACGTAGTTATAAAGCCGAAAAACAAAGCGATTGAGCGCGTTGCCGTGGGCGAACTGGTGCAGGTAATCGAGGTTCAAAATAAACAGCGCAAACAGCTGCTCGATATCGGGCGTCGTCCATTTATCGTTGATGTAATCCTCGCCCAAACCAATATCGCCACGCGCAACCATGCGACGCAGCACGCTCCAATCATGCAGCACAAAAAACGCCTCGGGCCCCTCGTGTTTGCCGCGATACACATGTTTGCTGCCATTGGGTTCGGTGAAGTGAAGCGTGCCCACCTCAAGGCGCGAAAGCGCCTTGAACCAACGGTTTTTAATGAGGGTAGAGGGTAGTAACGTCATTGAGAAATCTCCGTAATGGGTGGGGCAGGCTTGCGGTGGTAACGAATACCGTTGCGCAACAGTTTAATGGCTTGATAATGAATAAGGGCGATGACTTTAAAGCTAACGAGCGGATAGCGCACGAAGCAATAGAGCAGCGAAGCGCTGGTAAGTTGGCGGCGTTTGCCGGCAAGGGATGTGGAGAGCATCAACCCTTCACCATCATGATAATCAATCCACACGCCAATTTTATCCGCGGCATAAGCGAAGCGAAATTCGTAATGACCGGACACTTCCAGAAATGGCGAGACGTGAAACAGCTTTTGCGATGTTAGCCAATCATCATTCGATATAGGGCGCTTATCGGAATGAAACGACCAGTAGCAGTGCTTTTCGCCAAACGTATTGCGCACTTCGGAGAGCACGGCACGCAAGCGCCCTGCACGATCCAAGCAAAACCAGAAACTGACCGGGTTAAAGCCATACCCCAAAATACGCGGCATAGTAAGTAACACCACCTCGCCATCCGCTTCTGATAATTGCCATTCTGCTTTCAGGCTATCAATCCAACCCTGCGGAGTTTCGTTGGCGGGGGCGTGGTCAGGGTTATGAAAGCTAAATAAACCAAAGCGTCCGGCGCGCATGACCCATAATTTACACGCCTGAACCAGAGCACCCAGTGGCGCGCACAGGTAATACACATGGTAGCGAAAATGGTTGCGCACGGGGCGGTGCCGTGTGTGCACCACCTGTGCCACCAACAGTCCGTTTGCTATTGCCATGGTGCGCGCACTCCCAATCCATTGGCAACATTCACGGCGCTCCACAAACCATCTTCGTGGAAACCATAGCGCTGATAGGCACCCGCAAACCAGCTGTTTTGCTGGCCTTGCAATTCAGGAATGCGCGCTTGCGCGGCAATCGCTTCACTGGTGAAAACGGGATGGGTGAAATCATGCTCGTCGAAAATATACTCGGGCTTAATGTCGATAATGGGGTTCAGAGTTACAAAAAGCGGGTAATTAGTGTCGATGGATTGCAGCAGATTCATCCAATACGTCACCGAAATGTTGGCTTCGCTGCCCGCGTTGTTCGCCATATACACCCAGCTGGCCCAACAGCGCTTGCGCTGGGGCATTACCCGCACATCCCGGTGGAGTACGGCGTGATTATTTTGGTAGGTAAACGCACCAAGTATACTGCGCTCGGCGTCTGTTGCATCCGCCAGCATGGCAAGGGTTTCATCCGCATGGCTGGCAAAAATTACTTCATCATAGATGAGCGTTTCGCCGCGTGTGTCGCTAACCTGCACCTGGCCATTAGCACGAGTGACCCGAGTGACGCCGCAATTGGTGCGAATGCAATCACTAAACGGCGCGATAATGCGCTTCACATATTGCTGTGAGCCGCCGGTGACCGTGTACCATTGAGGCTGACCAGAAGTGGCGAGTAGCCCATGATTCTCGAAAAAGCGAATGAATGTGGCAGCCGGAAAGCCCAAAATTTTGCTCGGCGGGGCGCTCCAAATCGCTCCGCCCATGGGCAAAATATAATAGTTCAGAAATTGCTGGCTGAGTTTGAGTTGTGCAATTAATTCCCCCAACGTCATGGTTGGGTTTGACGCTACGGTATGTTTTGCTTCGCGGTTAAAGCGGGCCACATGGGCCATGAGCTTATAAAACGAGGGGCGAAGCAGGTTGCGACGCTGGCCGAACACGCCATTCAAATCGCGCGCGCACCATTCCAACGTGCCATTATCAAGGGTCGCTGCAAAGGTCATATTGCTTTCCTGAACCGGCACGCCGAGCTGCTCGAATAGCGGCGTAAGGTTCGGGTAGTTGCGCTTGTTAAACACAATAAAACCGGTATCCACCGCGATTTCGCGGTTATTGTATTTTATGGTGCGCGTGCGGGTATGGCCACCGATAATGGCATTCTTTTCATAGAGGGTAATCGTATGGTGCGGGTGCAGCAAATGCGCGGAGCCCATGCCCGAAATGCCGCTACCAATAATTGCAATGGTTGCCATAAATTTATCGTTTCCAAAACTTAATTGCTTGCGCTTATAACAGAATCATACTAAGGAGTCTACAGAGATTAGACTACAGAGTCTAAATTTATTTCAACAGTGAAGTGCCAATGAAACCTGTATCTACTATTAGCAAGACAAAAAGCGATGCGATTCTTAATGCGGCTATGCAGTTGTTCCTAAACCGCGGCTACGCATTGACGACGATGGATGAGGTGGCGCGCTTGGCGGCAGTTACCAAGCAAACCGTTTATGCTCACCATCACAGCAAGGAACAGCTTTTTATCAGCATGCTTGGCGCTTTATGTAACCGCGATATGCCGACACAAAAGCAACTGGATAATCCTGATACGCCGTTTAGCACGTTGCTCGAGAGAATTGGATTAGTGGTGCTTAATACCATCACCAGTCCGGAGGGGCTTGGCGCTACGCGGCTTGTGATTAGTGAATCCGCACACCACCCTCAGCTTGCAGAACTTTATTACACGCGTGGCACTAAGCAATTGGTGCAGCTGCTGACAGAATTTATCGCCAGCCATGCAAAGCGTAAAGCAATCGTGGTGAAAAATCCCGAAAGCGCGGCCTCCTACTTTCTAGCGATGTTAAAGGGCCAGTATTACGTTCGGATGATGCTACGCGTGAAACCAGTTCCCACAAAAAAGCAGAAAGAGGCACATGTGCGCGAGGTGGTGTATATGTTTATGCACCTTTATGGACCCGAAAACCCAATCACCACTAGCAGTGTGTTGTAATATGAAAAAAATTTCTGCCGCGCTCATGCTTTTGCTGCTTACCGGCTGTGCTACGTTGCTCAATGCCTCTATTCCGCGCGATGGCTACAGTGTAATGCGTGATGTGGCGTATGGCACACATGAGCGCCAGCGGATGGATTTTTATATTCCTGATAACTTAAAAAGTCCGGCTCCGGTCATTGTTTTTTTCTATGGCGGCAGCTGGAAAATGGGCACGAAAGCTGACTACCGCTTCCTCGGTCAAGCCTTTGCAAGCAAGGGCTTTATCACTGCGGTAGTAGATTATCGCCTGTATCCCGAGGTGTATTTTCCAACCTTCATGGAAGACAGTGCAAGTGCATTTGTGCATATCCACGCCAGCATTGCTACTCAAGGGGGCGACCCTAAACGCATGTTTGTCGCGGGTCATTCAGCAGGCGCCTATAATGCTATGATGCTGGCGGCAAACTCGGAGTTCATTACCAAAGCGGGCGGTCAGCCTTCATGGATTCGTGGTGCAATCGGAGTGGCTGGGCCATATGATTTTTTGCCATTAACAGATCCTGATCTCATCAGCATTTTTAGCAAACGCCCGGCGGCAGAAACGCAACCCATCAACTTTGTCACACAGGATATGCCGCCCGTTTTTTTAGCGACAGGTACGGCGGATGATACGGTAATTCCGCGCAATAGCGAGCGCCTAGCAGCAAAACTCGAAACACTCGGGCAAACGGCGACACTGCATCGCTACCCGGATCTCGACCATATCGATATCATTCTCTCCCTCGCCCACGGCTTCCGGGAAAAATCTCCACTGCTGAATGATATTGAAGCGTTTATCAAAAACTTTACGAAGTAATGTTAATCGAATGCAGATTCTTTTAACCAAACCAAAATTTTATGGCTGCCATCAGCTATGTTGGGCGCTCCTCTTTGAACATAATGGAAAATTTATATTCCCCATCCTAAAACCACCCAATTAATAATGGGCCAAGAGATGAAATATTATGTAATACTTTATATTGCGACATTACTTGTAATGTGGGTGTTAGATGCCCTGTGGCTCGGCCTCATCGCGCGTGATTTTTATCAGGGACATATTGGCTCAGCATTTGAATTTCATGCAATCCCCGCAGTAATATTTTACCTACTGTACGGGGTTGCCATCCTTGTTTTTGTAAGCGCTGGCGCAGTCGATAAATGGCAAACGGTGGCCCTTTACGGAGCGTTATTTGGTTTCTTCGCCTATGCAACGTATGACCTTACGAACATGGCGACGCTGAAACATTGGCCGCCGATTATGGCCTTGGTGGATGTGGCTTGGGGTACGTTCATCACCTCAACCTCCGCTACACTCGGGTGGGTGATTGCGCGCAGCATTATGCGTTAACGCAATGAGTAACACTGCTACAACGCTCGATTTTTCTAAAGAAACCATCCCAAGCACTGCGCTTTATATCGCGATGAACGAATTTTCCGGCAGCGATACTAACACTACCCTTGCCATGATTAACGAGCATTATATTGCACTGGGCCATGCGGTAACGCTGTGTGAAATTCCCCGTGGTAGCTCTATTGACAGGGTATGCGGGCCACTTGTTAAACAGGCGGTGGCGGATGGTGGCATTGTTGTCGCTGTCGGCGGCGACGGAACGGTCAACGCACTTGCTAAACTTTGCTACACATATGGCGCAACGTTAGCAGTCATTCCACAAGGCACGTTCAATTATTTTGCGCGCGCGGTTGATATACCAACCGAGCTAAACGCGGCATTGGATGTGGTGAGCAACGGTACCGTGCGTACTGTATCCGCAGGATTTGTCGGCGATCACATGTTTTTGAATAACGCTAGTTTTGGTCTTTACCCGCGGCTTATTAAGCAGCGTGAAAAAGCAACCTCTCGTTTTGGGCGCAAGCGCTTTATTGCTGCACTATCAGCACTCAGCAGTATTTTTTATGACACAAAAACACGCTCTATTGTGGTTAAATCACACGTGGAAACAGAGTTTCATAGGACAAGAATGGTTTTCGTCGGCAATAATACACTACAGTTCCAGAATCTAGGGCTAGATGTCAGTGAATGCACAAAGCGAAATATGCTGGGAGTGGTCATTATGCAGCCAATGCGCCGCCTTGAAATCATACGCTTAATGTGGCGGACGCTGGTGAAAAATCTCAGCTTTGAATCTAAGCTTATCCAGTTTTGTTCGGATGGTTTTGAGGTTAAAACATCCAAAGCGCGCATTGAAGTCGTTATTGATGGTGAAATTATTCGCTGTGATACACCTTTACAATTTCGTATCGAGGCGTGCGCCATTCGCGTGATGGTTCCTGCGGGGAATATTTCATGACCACGATGGTTCATCTCTCGGACACACATTTTGGAACCGAATTGCCTCTGGTTATGCGTGCTGTGCAGGCGGCTATCAGCGATATTAAGCCGGATATTATTACCATTACCGGTGACCTAACGCAGCGTGCGCAACCCGACCAATTTAAAGCAACGCAAGCATTTTTGAACACCCTGCCCGCTGCTGTAAAATTCGTCATCCCCGGCAACCACGATATTCCGCTTTACAATTTGGCTTCGCGGCTAATCACCCCTTACAGTAACTACTGCGCAGTCTTTGGTGCTTGCGAGGCAATTTTATGTTATGAAGATATCGGCATTATTGCACTTGACGCAACCAGCAGGTGGCGTCATACGCGCGGAATTCTGGGCCATAAACAAGTGATTGCGCGCATCAAACAAGCTCGCAGCCAATTAAGCGCATCGGCGATTCTTGTGGTGTGCGCGCACCAGCCCTTAGCCGTTGCTTGGCCTGAGGATACCCATAATATTCTCATTAATGCGCAACAAACAGCAAAGCTATTCGCCGATCACGGGGTGGATATGATATTGAGCGGGCATGTTCATGTGCCGCTGATGGTAACTACCGATGCCTATTTTCCTAGCCTCAAACGTCGCATGATTTTATCCGGAGCGGGCACCGCAATTTCGCGCCGCACGCGCCCAAATGCACCCAATTCTTTCAACATCATCCGCACCGAGCGCATGGAAGAAAAAATAACTATTCACTTAACATTAATGGAGTATCAGCCAAAACAGGAAGCCTTTTTAGCCACCACGCAGAAAGCATTTAGCCAAAGCTCTTTAGGGTGGCAAGGTGGCGTGGTGCATTCTTAGTGACGATTGGCAAATTTAGAATTTACAGTTATTTATTGTTCAATGTAAATCAGACCTGTTAAAACATCGCCAGTGTTTGTATAAAAAGTGACAGTATTGCACCGTTCGCCTATATAATGGGCCATAATTTGAAAAAGAATATAAGCTTGCTTGCCGATTCAGCTGCTGTTTGCAATGTTAGAATTTATGATGGCACAAGAGCATTATTTTAGGTTTGTAGTGCGCTGTTTATTAGCAGGCGCATTTGGCATCGTTGGGTTGCCTCAGCTTGTGAATGCACAAGTTTTGCCTGGACCTGCAGATATTAACCGTATTGGACCGATACAAAAGCAGATGATACCTGAAATGTTTCAGGTAGAGGATATGGAGTCGCAGTCCTTATTACCCTTGAGCGCACCGCCTGATGGTGCCAAAGATATATTCTTCGTCCTTAAGGCGATAAGCATTGAAGGCTCTACGGTCTATACGGCGGAGGAATTGGCTGAAACACACAGTGCATTCATTGGCAAAAAGATTTCGCTCGATAAAATATGGTCCATTGCAGCCGAAATTACTGAGCGCTATCGCGCCGATGGCTATTTCCTGTCACGTGCGTATGTCCCCGCACAGGAAGCAGATGGGCATTTCATTATTCGGGTGGCCGAGGGCTATATTAAAGAAGTCCAGATTGATCCCAAAATTGCTGAAGCGCATTTAGTGCAGGATATTATTTCCACCATCACTAGCGAGCGGCCAAGTCGTCTGAAGACACTTGAGCGGCAACACTTGTTGCTTCGTGATATTCCCGGCCTGGATCATTTGCAAGGAACCCTGACCCCACTGGGCTCAAATTTCGAAGGGGGTGTGCGTCTTGTTTTTTCTTCGCGCGCCAACTATGAAGCGCCGAAGCGTGGTTTTCTAAATATTGATAATTTCGGTTCCCGGTTCCTAGGTCCTCACAATTTAACGGCGGGCTGGGAGGGAGTGCTGCTACCCTATCAAACAACATCTTTGACAGGTGCGCTCAGCATTCCTGCAGATGAACTGGCGGCGATCAACATCGCGCATACCGTTGCCTTTAAACCCTATTTAAAACTCGAAGCATCTGCTGGCTATACGCGCACCGAGCCAGGTTATACGTTGGAACCTCAGAAAATTAAGGGTAGTGCTGTCAATACTGGGCTGGCTCTCAATTACCAAGCCATTCGTCAGAGGCGCGAGAATTTACAATTAAAACTTGCGCTTGATGCGCGCAATTCAAACAGCACTATTCTCAATACCACACTAAGTAAGGATAAAATTCGTGCCGCACGTGTATCGGCGATATACGATCGAACCGATGCTTGGAATGGCTATAACGTTGTTGATGCTACACTTAGTCGCGGCATCGATGGTCTGGGTTCCAGTAAAGCCGATGCCTTAAATCTGTCGCGTAATGGTGCAAAGCCAGACTTCACTAAAATAGAGGCACAGTACAAACGTATCCAGGCTATTACCTCAAACTGGGTCGGATTGTTGAGTATTTCGGGACAACAATCGTCTGGCTCTCTCTATTCATCTGAAGAATTTGGCTATGGCGGCCAAGCACTTGGGCGAGCGTATGACCAGTCAGAAATCTCGGGTGATGATGGGTTCGCCGCGGGTATTGAGACGCGTTATCATGGGCTAGAGCCTTTGGTTGGGGTACGGATGCAACCCTATGGCTTCTATGATATCGGTAAGGTCTGGAATAGAAATAGCGGCCAAACTGAGTCAGTTTCGGGGTCTTCAGCGGGTATTGGCATGCGCATGGTCCATGATAATGGTATGTCAGGCACCATTCAAATGGCTGTTCCGCTTACAAAATCGGCGGATACCCCGCTTTATGGGGGCAGCGGCGCAACTCCCCGCATTGGACTGCAATTTGGCTATCAATTTTAGCAATATATTACAACATATCCGACAATTAACGTTTTGTTAATTCTTGTGTGATAAATTGAGTGCTTAACAAATTAACTGTGGCACCATGAAAAAGTATCTTGAAACTACCGCCCTCGTCCGATTCGTCTTGGCTAGCAGCGTGCTTCTCAGCACCGTTGCTTACGCGAACCCGCAGGACGGCGTAGTTGCAGAGGGTGCAGCCACATTCAGCGCCACTGACAAAAAACTCGATATCCATCAATCGACCGATAAAGTGGTGATTGATTGGCGATCGTTCGATATCGCGCCGGATGAGCACACCCAATTCCATCAACCTTCCGCCTCTTCTATGGCGCTTAACCGCATTAATTCTGGCGATGCAACCCAAATACTGGGTAAACTAACGGCGAACGGCAATATACTTATCCTCAACCAAAGCGGTGTCATATTTGGTAAGGACGCTCAGGTCGATGTAAACGGACTAATTGCCACTACAAGCACCATCAGTAACACGAATTTCATGCAAGGCGGCCAACTAAATTTCACTGCGCCAGCAAATAAATCAGGTGCGATTATCAACAACGGAACGATTACCGCCAAGGATGCCGGTCTGGTCGGATTGGTAGCACCGCAGGTAAATAATAACGGCACCATAACCGCAAAACTTGGAAAAGTGCATCTGGCATCGGGCGATCAGTTTAGTCTGGATATGTATGGCGATGGACTGATGAATATTGCAGCAAGCGATGACATACAGCAGCAGCTTATCAGCAACAAAGGTAACATCCATGCAGATGGCGGTACGATTGTCCTCTCAGCCGCCTCGGGTGGGCAGATTGTAAATAGCCTTGTGACGATTGAGGGTGAACTGCGTGCCGCTAATGTTGCTGAAAAGAATGGTAAAATTATCATCAGTGGCGATGTGATCAGTCATACTGGCAAAATGGATGTAAGTGGCACCAACGCGGGAAGCATCGCTCTCTCGGGCAAGAAAATCATGAATCAGGGCACCCTGAAAGCCAATAGCACGGCCGCGAAGGGCGGTAGTATCGATATCGCGTTCGAAGAAAGATATCTCGACAGCGAAGCTGCAGATATTTCAGCCACCAGCACCTCGCATGATGGTGGAACGATTGCAGTGAAGGGCGCGAACCAAAGCCGCACATTTGTCTCGGGTTCCTATGATGCATCAAGCGCTGCTACCAAGGGCGGCACCGTGCAAATGACGGCAGCAAATGGCGACCTCAAGCTGTTTGGTGCACGCATTAACGCCGATGGCGCAACGGGTGGAGGTAAGATCCATATCGGTGGTGAATATCAGGGTAAAGGCACCCTTGCGCATACCGCAACAACCGGCATCAATTACGCAACAACACTCAGCGCTAACGCGACTAATACGGGTGATGGTGGAGAGGTAATTGTCTGGTCGGATGAGTTAACGCGTTTTGGTGGAAAAGCATTGGCACGTGGCGGTAATATAAGTGGTAATGGCGGGTTGATTGAACTTTCATCGAAGAATGAGCTGCTAATTGCAGGTAACGCCATCACTAGTGCCAGCGCGGTGAATGGGCAGGCAGGCCAGTTACTGCTCGATCCAAAAAACATCACCATCGCCAATGGAGGTATCGCAGGGGGTATCTCGTCGTTTGAATTTATCGACCCGAACGTGGATACTGGATCGTTTGGCGTCAACGGCAGAGCTCGTCTTCTCGGTAATGGCAACGTGCTTGTGAGCGATATGGATGACGATTTCGTAGCCGCTAATACAGGTGCTGTGTACCTCTTCAACGGTGCAACTGGCGCACTCATCAGCACGCTGACCGGCAGTACTGCAGGGGATCAGGTCGGTGAGCAACTCTATGTATTATCGAACAATAACTTCGTCATCGGTAGCTATCAGTGGGACAATGGCGTGACGACGAATGCGGGGGCAGCGACGTGGGGTAGCGGTACAACGGGCGTAAGCGGTGTCGTGAGTGCAGCCAACTCACTGGTCGGCAGCAGCACGAACGATAATGTAGGTAATTACGGCATTGAGACGTTGTCGAATGGCAATTATGTCGTGAACACGTACTTGTGGAATAACGGTGGTATCAATGACGCGGGCGCCTCGACCTGGGCGAATGGAACGACCGGTATCAACGGTGCCATTAGTTCGGCAAATTCCCTGGTAGGAAGCACCGCCGGTGATTGGATTGGGTTTTATGGTCTTACAAACCTAACCAATGGTAACTACGTACTCAGTAATGGGGGCTGGGATAATGGCGTAGTAGGCAATGCCGGCGCGGTGACATGGGTTGATGGCACCGTTGGGATTACTGGTATTATCAATGCAGCGAACTCCCTGGTCGGCACACAAGCCAGCGATCTTTTTCTTGCCGATGTAACCGCTTTGACCAATGGCAATTATATTGTATCAAGTCAAGATTGGGATAACGGCGGCATCAGTAATGTTGGTGCCGCAACTTGGGCAGACGGTACAACTGGCATCGTTGGCACTATCAGTTCGATGAATTCATTGGTAGGTTCCACTGCAGGCGATACCGTCGGCTCTGTCACCGCGCTCAGCAATGGCAACTACATTGTAAGTAGTGCATTCTGGAACAATGGCGTCACCGCCGATGTGGGAGCGGTGACATGGGGTAATGGCACAACCGGCATTACCGGTGCGGTCAGTGCTGCAAACTCTATGATTGGTTCGACCGCGAACGACCGCGTGGGTATCTACGCGTATGCACTCACGAATGGTAATTATGTTGCGATGAACAATTACTGGACCAACGGCGTTATCAGCGAGGCAGGTGCAGCGACATGGGGCAATGGCACCACGGGCACGACGGGTGTGGTCTCGGCGGCGAATTCGCTGGTTGGCTCGGCCACTGGGGATTTGAGCAATGCTTCGGCCGTGGCGCTGGCCAATGGCAATTATATTATCAAAGCCAGCGAATGGGATAATGGTGCCGTTGTCGATGCCGGTGCGGTGGCATGGGGCAACGGCACGACGGGCACGAGCGGCGTCATCACTGCGGCGAACTCGCTGGTCGGCAGCACGGCCATGGATATGGTCGGTAGTAACGGTATTACAGCGCTCGCCGGTGGCAATTATCTAGTAAGCAGCGGTATCTGGGATAATGCCGCTGTGGTGGATGCCGGTGCCGTTACCTGGGGGAATGGAACGACTGGCATCAGCGGCGTCATCAGTGCAGCGAACTCGCTGGTCGGCAGCACGGCGGGCGATAGTATTGGCGACTTTTCCGGCTCTAATTATGCCAATGATACATATTCTGGTGTTACGCAACTTACGAACGGTAACTATGTAGTCGTTAACCCATACTGGGATAATGGCGGTATTGTCGATGCCGGTGCCGTAACGTGGGGCAATGCAGCAACCGGGGTCAGCGGAACTATTAGCGCGGCCAACTCGCTGGTGGGTTCGAGTGCGGGCGATAAATTAGGGGCTGGCAACGGCGATAATGGCGTTAGCGCTTTGAGTAATGGT
>Ga0163144_10010716_pt1 | contig 19502 bp, 22 predicted proteins | sample OliLak19BULKMAT1_FD_123175 | JGI IMG/M metagenome (GOLD analysis project Ga0163144, IMG submission 123175) | Freshwater microbial mat bacterial communities from Lake Vanda, McMurdo Dry Valleys, Antarctica - Oligotrophic Lake LV.19.BULKMAT1 | ecosystem: Environmental > Aquatic > Freshwater >... | reverse complement strand
TCGGCGGTGTAATCCTTAAATTCTGCCTTGGTAATAAAACTTCAAATACTACAAAACGCCTTTACCTTTAAAGAGATAGAGCAACATTGGTTTCTCACTTTTATCAATATAGGTAGCAATTTTTTTGAATATTCCGGGTGAAAGTGTTGGACAACCAAGACTCTGGCAAATGGAGACAGGCACTGATTGTTCAGGAACACAATCATGGGCATGCAAAACTACAAATCTATCAAAAGCATTATTATTAGTGGGTGAGAGTCCATACAATTTATAGGCATCACCGAATTTCCCATTGTATTTGTAACCTATTTTATAAAAGCCAACGGAGCTGCAGTTGCCCCCAATTACGTTTGATATTTCTGGATTTTCATCGAAAGTTGCAGAACCACTGCCATGGCAACATAATCCTTCCACCAGAACTTTTCGAGTATCAAAGTCAACCAGAAAAAAACGATAAGAACCGGAATGCTGGCCAACATTAAAAATAAATCCTTGTTGTGGATTCAAATTGTTTTTAATGGCGAACTGAATCATACTGTCAATTTCTTTTTTACCGAAAGCTTCATTGGATGCATCTTTCTTCAAAAAATTATAATTTATTAAATGGAATTGCCTCGCCATAAGACAACCTACTAGACAAACTAATAGAATAGAAATTATAAGTATTTTCGATTTCATCATTCTTCTAACGCAATAATTTTTAGTTTTGTATGTTTATTTTGATTTTTTAAAAAAATGGACTTTTCTATCAAATCGTTTATCTCAAAATTTCAAATCAACCAACAAGGTTTGAATTATGCAGGCTTTTAACACTAAATTCTACCATTCGAACCATAACGATATACTAGGGTAAAAATCCTTTAGAAGCTATTTGATTTATAATAAAATATCTTACTTTTACGCGCTTAAAAATATCCCCTATGGCAAGTTTTTTTAAAAAGGCACTCGGTGTGTTTCTTGAGTTTGATGAGGTTGTAAACCGGACGAATACTTCCTATAGTCCGACACCAATCACCGCTGCTGAAATTTCTTCAAAACCCGAAGATAGAGCTGAGGCTCAGAAGTTTGAACAATATTTCGACCGACTATTTGATAAGGCCAATTTTCCCGGACCTGATTATTATGAATTCCATAAAACCATGGAAACCCTTGAAGCTCATATTCCTGATGAAAAAATAAGAATAGCAGCAACCTATGCTTCACTCAATATTCAAGGACTCACAAAGCAAATATTGATTGATTCTGCAAATAAATATATTGCAATCATTGATAAAGATAAGGCCGATTTTGAACTTGCCTTAAAAGAAAAATTAAGAGCAGAGGTACTACAAAGACAAAAGGATATTCAAGACCTTGAAAAAAAGATTGCCATTAATGCAGAGCAGCTACAGCAGCTCACTAAGGAAAATACAGAGTCGCAAGCACTCATTGGTAAACTAAAAACTGATGTTCTTGAACAAGAAAATAAATTAAATAAAAATAGCAAAGGCTACATGTTAGGTAGTCAGGCTATTACGAATAAAATAAATTCAGACATTCAAAAAATTCAATCAAATTTATAAATCTTATGGATTCTCAAATTTTCCCAAATTCAACACAGCAATTAAAATCTTATTGGACAAGACCCGGTGGTAAGTTTGGCGTTCTTATGGGGCTTGCCATTCTCGCCATTGTTGGCTATTATGTATTGCCCATACTTAATACAATCATCTGGAACACAATCAACTTTGGAATTGCTTTAGTCTGTTTGGCCATTTTTTTATATATGGTTACCAACCGCAAATTGCGCCTTAGTTTGTTTTATTTCTACGAAATACTGATGAAAAAATTGGTTGGGGTGGTTATTGAACTCGACCCATTTATTATTGCTGAGGATTATTTGAATGATATGGTGGAGCAAAGAGAAAAATTGTTCAAACAAGCAGCAGAAGTAGATGGTCAAAAGGAAAAGATTAATTTGAAAATCAAAGAAAAGAAGGATGAAATATTAAAATTAATGACCAAGGCTCAGGTTGCTAAAGAAAAAGGCATGATGCCAGAACTAGGAAATGCAACAAGACAAATAGGAAGACTCAATGAATATATTGCACAGTTAACACCTATTCATGATAATTTATCCCGCATTGGTGACTATTTAACCAAGGTTCATAAAAACAGTGCATACTTAATTGAAGATGCAAAAAATGAATTGGAACTCAAGAAAGACCTTTATAAATCAGTTACCTCTGGAAATCAAGCTTTGAGTTCAGCCCTTAAGATATTTAAAGGTGATCCAGAAAAGAAATTGCTTGTGGAACAATCCATGGAGTATTTAAAAGAAGATATTGCAGTAAAATTAGCGAATATGAAACAGGCTATCAGTTACTCAGCAGACTTTATGCAATCAATTGATTTAGACAATGCCACCTATGAAAAAGAAGGACTTAGATTATTGGAAACAATCAATCCCGACAGTGGCTACAAGCTACATGCCTCTGATACCCAGCTAAGCAGTACACCTATTGAAAATTATAATGATCTTTTAAAATAAACTTTAATCAAAAATTTATAAATAAATATGTCAGTAAAAATTAAAACATCCGGTAAAGTATTAATTATTCTTTTAGTAGTCGGATCAATTTTTTGTGCCAAGATATTCTGGTGGGATAAGAGGCCGCAAGAGGCGAAGCAATCTACGGAAATAGGTCATTTGGCCTTGCCTGATGCGCCAGAAGCCTCCCTTAAAGGCAATGCTACTTTTCTCACCCTTCCTACTGCTGATGAATCTGTGAATGGAGGAACAAAGATAAACTGGGAAATTATGGCTTGGAATGCACAGTTTCCTTTGATGTACGCCAATGGTGGTGCAAACACTACAAAAGGTTCATTAATGGATCAAGCAAAATTACAAATTAATTTAATCAGACAGGACGATTGTAATAAGTCAATCGCAGATATCGTAAAATTTGCTCAGGATTATAAGAATAACCCAAATAGCACCGGCGTATTTGCCTCTTATATGGGCGATGGTATGCCGTCTTTTTTTGCTGCATTATCAAAAGAACTCGAGCCACTTGGGCCTGAATATCAACCAATTGCTTTTTATGCCATGGGTAAATCTTTTGGCGAGGACAAGGTAATGGGTCCAATTGAATGGAAAAAAGACCCGAAAGCAGCTTTAGGTAAAACCTGTGCTTGTTATTTAAGAGATGGGGACATGAATATTTTATTGAAATGGGCAGGCGACAATGGATTAAAGGTAAATCCTGATGAAACCACTTATGATAAAGATGCTATCAATTTAATTGCAGCCAATGATTTTTTAGATGCTTGCAATAAATATATCACCGGTTATAAGGAAACAAGAAAAATTGTGAGAAATGGAAAAAAAGTTAATGAGGAAATTACTGTTGGTGTTGATGCTGTGGCTACTTGGACTCCAGGCGATGTTAATATTGCTAAACAAAAAGGTGGTTTGGTAAGCATTGCTTCAACCAAGGAATATTCTTCTCAAATGCCTAATATTACCATTACAATTAAAAAGTTCGCTTATGATCACAGAACCGATATTGAAAATTTAATTATGGCCCTCGGCCAAGCAGGCGATCAGGTAAGATCATTTAATGAAGCTAAAAAGTTTGCTGCTGATGTGTCTGCCAAAGTATATGATGAACAGAATGGTGATTATTGGTTGACTTATTATAATGGTAGAACCGAGAAAGATATTCAAGGTTTATCAATTCCACTGGGTGGTTCCATGGCCTTTAATTTACAAGATGCTGCCAATACTTTTGGTATGGGTAAAGATGGCGTAGATCGATACAAAATTGTTTATACCACTTTTGGAGATATTCTTTCTAAAATGTATCCTGAACTGATGGCAACTTATCCTGAATACTCAAAGGTTGTAGATAAATCTTTTCTTCAATCTGTCATTTCAAATCATCCTGAATTAATGACTGGAGAGGCCATTAAAATGAAATATTCTGATGAAATTACCAATGAAATTTCATCGAAATCTTACCAAATTCAGTTTGAAACCGGAAGCTCTGTTATTAAATCAGAATCTTACACAGAATTAGATGAGATACTTAAAAGTTCTGTTGTAGCCGAAGGGCTTAAAGTGGGGGTTTATGGCCATACTGATAATGTTGGAAATATGGATGCTAATCAAAGACTTTCAGAAGAGCGTGCTAGATCTGTTAAAAATTATTTGATTAGTAAAGGACTTGCAGCCAATAGAATTGAATCGAAAGGTTATGGACAAACACAACCTATTGCTGATAACAATACAAGTGGAGGCAAATCACAAAACAGAAGGGTTCAAATTGTTTTAGGCGAGTAGTATGAACTCTCTTAAAAATCTTTTCACACCTCTAATAAGCATTAGTAACCGAACATTTTCGATTCTTGCAATCATTAATATTCTTATTGCTGGGGCCTTGTGGCAGGTTTTTGCAACCGGAGGCTTAATCCCCACACCGGCTAAAATTGGAGAATCCTTTTTTAAAATTATTGGTTCTGCTAGTTTTTTTGATAACCTTTTTATAAGTATAACCTTAACTTTAAAAGGTATGGGATACTCTATAATTATAGCCTTGCTTATTTCATATCTTTCTACTATTCCTTTCTTTAACCCACTCGCTAAGTTTATAATCAAGTGCCGTTATCTTACCCTTACAGGTTTAATTTTTTTATTTACATTACTCACAAGCAATGGGCATGATTTAAAAATGAGTCTTCTCATCTTTGGTATCGTTCCTTTCTTTGTAACATCTTTTCTGTCTATCCTTGACTCCATTAATGAGCAGGAATATGAATTATGCAAAACATTGAGAATGAACAACTGGCAAACTTTATGGGAAGTTATTATTGTAGGCCGATTGGATCAGGTATTTGAAGTGATGCGACAAAATTTTGCCATAGCTTGGATGATGATAACGATGGTGGAAGGGCTTAGTATGTCGGAAGGAGGACTCGGAACCATGCTCATAAAGTCAAATAAGTACATTGATCTGGGTACTGTATTTTCCATTCTCATTATTATCTTCTCCATTGGGGTTTGTTTTGACTTTTTACTCAAACAATTGAGAATTTGGTTTTTTCCTTACACCAAGCTTCAAATAAAAAAGTAATGTATAAAAAGGAAGAAGTAATTTTAAAAGTTGAGAAAGTAAATCTTACTTATGATCAACCAATATTGCGTGATGTAAGTTTTGTAGTTTATAATATTACACGTCCGAATATGCTTCAAGGACAAGTAGTTTCTCTTGTTGGCAGAAGTGGAATTGGTAAAACGCAATTGTTTAAAATTCTTGCGGGTTTAAATAAGCCAAATTCTGGAGAAGTTAAAATAGGTTCTGATTTACACCCTGTTGTGGCTGGTGAGGTTGGCGTGGTGCCACAAAATTATATTCTGTTTAACCACCGTACTATCCTTGAAAATCTAAAGATCGGAGCCAATAGTTCTGCTGCTAAATTGAATGATAAAGCAAAATTGGAGCTTATAAATGATTATGCGAATAAGTTTGGATTAAAGGAACACCTTAAAAAGTACCCCATGCAACTCTCTGGTGGTCAACGCCAAAGGGTGAGTATTATTCAACAAATTCTTACTGGAAATAGGTTCATTTTATTGGACGAACCTTTTTCTGGCTTGGATCCTGTTATAAAAGATAGAGTGGTAGAACTGCTCATTTCCATCTCAACCTTAGATGAGCAGAACACCTTAGTTTTGGTTAGTCACGATATTGAAAATGCGTTTGCAATCTCCGATACTGCGTTTATTCTGGCCAATCAAGAACATAATTTCGGTTCTACAATCACCGAAACCATTGATTTAATAGAAATGGGTTTTTGTTGGGATCCTGAGATTAAAAAAAATAAAGATTTTCAGGAATTGGTGACTCAAATGAAATATAGAATGTAAAAATGTATGAAAGGCGTTATACCTGTATTATTATTCTTCTCGCTTTTTTTACTTCAAAGTTGTACCAATACTTTTATGGGCACTGTGGTTGTGCTTTCTTTTAAAGATTTTATTCTTTACATTTTTTTAGCCTTTATTATGGCTATTTTAATTTCTATGCTCAGCAAAGGCAATAGCAGAAAAATGTTTTGGATATGGTTTATTTTGAGTCTGTTCCTTACGCCATTGGCTGGATTTATTTATCTATTGGTGATCATAACCAGTATCAGGGATTAAAGTATAAAATGATTGCGTCATCCAACCAATAAACTAAATCCGAAAATTGTCTGAATTAGGATTTATGAGATATATGGATTACAGAATTTATGGATCTGCAAATATTTTATTCTTAAATGCTGGGAATAGAAACGGAATATTTATAAGTAAAGATTTTTATTTCGTGCCACAATACGAAAATCCAATAATCATAAAAATCCCAATTCAAACATTCTATAAGTTGTCTGAATTAGGATTTGTTGGATTCAAGGATAATAGGATTATAGGAATAAGTAGGAAAATGAGCCCTCAAATCAATTTGTTTTAATACACAGCATATCTTGAATTAAAATTTATATCCTAACGTAAAACTGCTGAATGAACTGCGTGTATCATTATATACTTTAAAACTCGTATTAAAATCTAAAGAAATATATAATTTTCTGAGTTCAGCGATAATTGAAAAATAAATCCCCTGACTTAGGTTGTCGGCAGAAGTTAAAGGCTGAAGATGAGGGTCTTTATCATAAAAATTCATGTTATACCCTTTCATTCCCTCCATAGAATATACACCAAGTCCCAAACCTACCAAATCAATGGGCGAGCTTGATCCCAATAGCCGCTGATTGGTACTGAAATCAAGCCCTAGTGAGGAGTAAATAGCATCAAACTCATTGTGCATTCCGTCCCAAAAAAACGATTTCAAATTAAGTGCCAGTTTATGACTTAGCTGTTTTTCATTCGAGTTGCCTTTTGTATATTTCAGTAAAGTCCATTGCAAATCCAACCCAAGTCCAATATGATCAAAAGCTAACATACTTCCGAACATTCCCTGAAATCCAACGCTTTGTAATTTATCACGACCGATTTGAGCGTAACGGCTTAATTCGCCATTATTGCTTAGGTATATAATTTCCTTTGCCTTTTGCACCTTTTCTGCTTTAACATTTGCAAGGTCTTTTTCGACAAAATCTTTAAAGCCGACAAAATCTATTTTTTCCAAAAGGGTCAATTGTTCGATACTGTTGAAATATATTTGAACAGGCCATTTTTTTCCGTCATTTATTTGAAGAAGATGCTTGCCACTAAATTCAAGGATGGAGTCTCTAAATGTGAACGAAGACATTGTTTGCCCCTTAGAAATTTTAATTTCATTGAATTTTTTATCAAGGAACAAATTAATGGTGAGGGTTTCAGATCCATCCAATTCACTTTCAATTTTGGATATCATGCCAAGAACAGTTTTAATGTAACCTTTGGTTTCTATAATGGATTCAAATTTTGGGCTGTTAGACCAGCAACTAAACTGAATAGGCCACACAATTCTGAGCTTATTTTCATAATTAAAGACCAATTGAGGGGTGAATTCGTTCACTTTTAACAGAGGTTGACTAAAAATAGAGCTATTCAAAAGGCATAGCAAAGCCATTAACAAAAATTTGTTTGAATTTTTCATGTGATAATTATTTTAGTGGTTTTTTAATTTAGGAGTATTCTTGGATTTGAAGTGTGTAAATGTATTTATCTATTTAAAACTATGTGGGTTTCCTTTGTTTCATTATTAATTGGATATGATACTTTATTTGAGAGTTTAAAGCGGATTTGTGATTTTGGGGCGTAGTAGCCAATAGGTTTGTTAAATGTATATTTAATTTGAAAATCTTCCTTTTTAACTGGTTTTACAGTTTGAATTTCATTTGGGTTCTCCACTTTTTTTTCTACCCAAACCTCCTCGATTTTTGTAATTGTATCATGAATTACAAGACGGTTTGCAGGTATCCAAAGTGTATCGTGGATAATATTTTTCTGAAGGACGTATTCGGTGTCGGCCACAATTTTATAAATGGTGTCCCGCGCATGTCTTATGATAGTTTTCGGTTTATTGTTACTATTGAAAGCAGTTTTGGAACTAAAACTCAATTCTTTTAAAAACAAGAAACCAAAAAGAAGAAATATACAGGCTGCTGCCAATTGAAACCAGACTAAAACAAATGGTTTCTTCTCTTTTTTTGAAACGACTTCATCAATACTTTCCCAAACAGCTCGTTTATTCCACAAGGGCTTTTCTGCCGATTCGTTTTCTTCAAATATACTTTTCATAACATTTTATTATTTAATATCCATTCAATATAAATTTGGCTCTTAAAGCCACTTTGGCCCTGCTTAAACTCGATTTTGAGGTGCCTGCACTTATCCCCAATATTCCTGCTATTTCTGCATGAGAATAACCTTCAATTTCATACATGTTAAAAACGGTTTTTAGATGTATTGGCAATTCGTTTATTAATTTTAAAATATCTTTATATTGGAGGTTTTCAAAATCATGCATTTCAATATCAGCTTCTACAAAGTCATCCACCCACATAGTTTTAAAGGATTTCTGGCTTCTCAAATTCATGAGGCATTCATTTACAACAATTTTTTTTAACCAGGCTTTTAAGCTTCCTTCACCCTTAAAATGAAACTTTTCCATATTTTGAAATGCTTTTACAAAACCGTTGTGAACCATTTCTTCGGCTTCTTCTTTAATATTGAGGTACCGTATACAAATCGTAAAACACAGATCCGAATAATTTTCGAAAAGCATTTTTAAAGCCAATTCTTTGTTATTGCTTATTCTATTATTAATCTCCGATTCGGATATCATTTCAATCTATTAAATGCGGATTAAGCATAAAGGGTTGCAGAAATTGGAAATTTAATATTTTTATGGAAAGGGTAAAATTATTATTATGAATTTAAATGTTCAAATTGAGCACGAAAGCCTTGTTTTTATTTTCGGATTTGTTAGACTTTTCTAATAAAAGTCATTCATGTGTTTTGGAATTTTGTTGCATTGATAGGTTCAAATCTTTTTAAAACAAATCTTTTCCTATAACGAAAAGTTAAAGTTAAAAATTACCGAAATACTTTATTTCTTAGCACTTGATTATACTTATTTATCTTTGTCCATAGTGAATTGTAATCCATTAAAACAACTCTACAGGAAGATAGCTTGAACAACAGATTCCTACTTTTAATGCTAAATAGATTTGAAATTTTCGGAAATTTTTAAAACATATTATAATAATGTAGAAGCAAAACAGAAGCAAAGAATAATATAGGGATTATCAATAGCTATGTGCATTCAATGAAATCGAAAATCTTGGAAACCGAAATTTAAAAACATTTGGTAGGGGTGAAGTATGTGTAAAAATATTTTGGTGTCAAATCAAGATGAAATCTTAATTAATGAGTTATCATTGCTTATTGAGCAAAGCAAAAAGCAAGTTGTAGTTCAAGCAAATATAAACCTTACGATATTGTTTTGGCAAGTGGGCCATCGCATAAACAATTAAATGCTGAAAAATAAACGGGCTGATTATGCGAATAAAATTGTCGCGAGAGCGTTGCGACAATTGGAACTAAAATATAGGCGCAATTTTGAGAAAAAAAATCTACGAAGGATGCTTCAATTTGCTTAACAATTATGTGATTTCGAAATTGTCGTTCCACTGGAACGACAATTGAGCTGGTCGCATTTTAGAGAATTTTTTCCATTAAAGACGCGAGAATCAAAACTCTTTTATGCTCAAAAAATTTACAATGAAAATTGGGGAATACGCGATTTAAGAAAACAAATTGCTGATAAAATTTTGAACGTTCAACAATTGCAAATTTATAAATTCCAATGAATTCCAATATTCCACTAAATACTTTTAGAGACCCGCATATTCTTGATTTTTTGGGATTGCAAAATACTTATCTAGAAAATGACTTAGAACAAGCGATACTTCGAGAATTAGAAACGTCCATATTGAAATTGGGCAAAGGGTTTGGCTTTTTGCAGGGTCAAAAAAGAATGATAATTGATTGTGAAGATTTTTATCTAGACCTCCTTTTTTACAACCGCAGCCTAAAACGCCTAGGAGCCATCGAGTTAAAATCGGGCAAGTTTGAAGCTAAACACAAAGGACAAATGGAACTGTAATTAAAGTGGCTCAACAAATACGAATAAAATGAATGCGAAAATAAACCCATCGGCCTGATACTCTGCGCCGAAAGCAACAAAGAACAAGTGGAACTATTAAAAATGCCCAAAGACGGAATTAGAGTGGTTGAATTCTTGACAGAAATGCCGCCTAAAAAAGAGTTGGAGAAAAAAGTGCACAAACTGCTGCTAGAAACCAAAGAACGGATAGAAAGGAATAGATTGGTATGGACAAAGATTATTGGAAATAGAGATTTGGAAACAAATGGGCAGGTCAAGCATTTGAAATGCTACAAACTGAAAACAGAGTTAAGCTTTTGGAGGGGTTGGGCAACAGCTACATGAATTATTTATTATCGGTTATAATCTTTTCTTTCGGTACTGTCAAGCCAAACATTAATTGCATATTTACTTGCTGCATGGGCTAATTTCAACGAGGCTTGTTCGAAATCTAATCGACTTACCTCACTATCGACTTTCTCATAAGTTTCTAAGAGATCCTTAAATAGCATCATTCTTGCTTCAACGGTTGTGTCCTCAACAATTGATAATCGTCCCCAAAACAGGCGATAAAATTTTTGTCTGGCATCAATATAATCCTTAGAATCAATCTCTTCAGTGGCAAGGGTTGCAACTACATCAGAGGCTTCAGAATAAAACTGAAATTGCTTTTCATAAAAGCCCTTTCTAAATTCTCTTGCCGCCTATTCTATATTCGCTTTTTCTTGAATAATTCTGTCATCATTTTGCTTTCGATAAGCATAATAAGTTGCCCAAATTCCGGCAATAATTGCAAATCCCTGTAAAATTTTAATGGTTGTTTCTAGTAAGTCTAGTTTGGATTTAGTTTTAAATTTGCCTAGAAATTCATTTCGATATTGTTCTTCAAATTCTATTTTAATTTTTTCTTGATTGCTAAGCATTGTTCAGGTTTTTAAATATTGAACAAGTTCCTTTTATCTCAGTCATTAACTGAGAAATCTTGTCAAAATTATTCAATTTTTTTAGAAATCATCATAAGGGATTTGCTTTTCGTTTGTAAATCCAATAGCGACCCGCTTCATTGGTAAGTTGTCTGAATTAGGATTTATGGGATGGATGGATTATAGGATTTGTAGATCTGCAAATAGTTTATTCTTAATTCTAGGCATAGGAACAGAATATTTATAAGTAAAGATTTTTATTTCGTGCCACAATCCAAAAAATACAATAATCATAAAAATCCTTATACAGTCAAAAAAAGTTGTTATGATTAGTAGGAAGAAGAATCCTAAAAATTACAATCTGAATTCAACCTGCACTAAAATATTTGATAAAACCATGATTGTTTTTTAATCATTGACCAAACAGAAGTGTATCATTTAGGCGCTTGCTTGAGAGATCTTGGCAAAAAAGGTTTGCTTTTTCTAAAATGGGCAAAAACTCAGTAACAACCTTTTTAAACTCAATTTTGGATTTAATCTGAAAAATGAAATCATTTTATATCGTCCTGATGAACTTGCCGAACATTGAAGTGAGGCTTGAAGATGAAAACATAAGGTTAAATAGAAACCAAATTGCTTCCCTTTTTGCTAGAGATATTAAAACCATTGGCAAGCATGTCAACAATGTTTTTAAAGATGGAGAATTGGAGAAAGGAGTGGTTTTCGCACATTTTGCACAACCACTCAACATGATGCTATCGAGGGTAAAACACAAACATCTATAACCGAATTCTATAATTTAGATGTAATTATTCCAGTAGGTTATCATGTAGAATCTAAACAAGGCATGCAATTCAGTATTTGGGCAACTCGGGCGTTAAATGATTAGCTGCTAAAAAGTTATGCCATTATCAACAGAATGAACCGTTTGGAAGATAAAATGCATCTATTGCAAACTAAAGTAAACGAAATTGATTTGCAAATAGAGGCTCTTTTTATTCCGACTCAAGGAACCTTCTTTGGCAGGTAAGTATTTGATGCTCATGAGCTAGCTTCAAAAATAACCGACTCAGGTTACTTATTTTTGTTATGACTTGTGTTGAAAAAGATAAAACACGCCCACTTGCCCCCCTCTATTAAATGTATTGAAGGCATTACTTGTGCTAATATTGGTAAAGCCATGATTATATCTTATATCAAATCCGAATCCTGTTGATGGCCTGACGTAACTAAAGCCTGCGACCACGCCAATGTCAAAGTTTTTAAAGTCACTGCTTACATTGGTTTTAACGTTCTCTATATTTTTCCTTGCACCCGTTAAAAAACCCAGTTGCGGCCCCAATTGCAATCTGAAGCCATTATCAAACATATATTGAAAAAGAACAGGTACATTGATATAATTCAATTTGAGATCCACATCAGTACCATTATTATTATACATGGTACCTTGAAGCGAATAATATATTTCAGGTTGAAGCGCAAATTGCTTGCCTAGATGAATATGTCCTAACAGACCAAGATTAAAGCCTAATCTTGGAGTGTAATTAAAATTTTTATTTCCTGCTAAGTTGTAGAGGTTTAAACCACCTTTTAGTCCCACATTTACATGTTGAGCCTGAACATTACCAAACATAATGCCGAATACGATTAGTGTAGAAAGATATTTTTTCATATAATTTTAATTGATTTTTTTAAGGATACTTCGATATGATTTGAAGAATACAAAGGACGTTATACATGATAAGTAAAAAGTTACATTTTAAAAGCAATTTGTTACAAAAATTACAGAATACGATTTTATCCTATTTGTTAGAATCAATCCTTAAAAAACCCAAACGAGTTTTTCAGCGAACCCTAGTTACTGACGATACACATATTCAGATGTTCTATAAAAATCGTCCTTGTGATTTTTTGCATCTGATGGTCTCAATTTTTGTAACAAATTATTTTTGTAATAAGTGTATTCAAATGTGCCTTGTAATGATTTTCCCAAACCTTATTTCCGTTGACCCAGTATCTGTATTCAACTGTCATTGTTTTGCCAACGCTCGAAGTCCGTATTTCGTTTGTACATTATTTTTTTTATTGTAAAAACAATTTATTTCTGATACCGTGGTAAGAAACAGGTGCAGACTCGTTGTAAATAAAGCCTTTATCATATTATTATTGGAGACGTAATAAAAATTTCCTTCGGTAAATGCAGCTGTGTATTCAATTTTTTTTTACCCAACTTATCTGACTTTGTCATTTCAGACTTACATCAACCTCACCTACAAATTCTCTCAATATTTCACTCCAGTGATCCTATAATGTGTACTAATAGAGGGAAAAGTCCTAAAAGAAAAAATCCAAGCAACTCCTATTAAGCCACTAACGGAATTAGGTGACGGAGAAAGAGGGATTGTCTAATCTGATTCCCTAAGGGGGAGGCTTCATCAAAATCTCTAATGCTCCGCATTAAGGTCTTTTTTGTTTTAAGACGATTAAGCTAATCTTAATCGTCTTAAAACAAAAAATCCCAGGTTTATCAACCTGAGATTATGCTGGCGGAGAAAGAGGGATTCGAACCCCCGGACCTGTAACAGTCAACAGTTTTCAAGACTGCCGCATTCGACCGCTCTGCCATTTCTCCGGTGCAAAAGTAATATTTTCATTTTTCGATTACAAACTATCTTTTGAATTTTTTTCTTTAGTTATTCGGTAGATGCTGTAATTCAGCTCAAAACCTATTAAAATAATCATACTATTGAAGTAAATGAGCAACATCAAGGAGATAATTGTCCCAATAGAGCCGTATAATTTGTTATAACTATCAAAATTATTTACATAATAAGTGAACAATTCTGTCGCAAAAAAAGAAAGAAACGCAGATAAAGTTGCTCCGGGTGAGAAAAATTTCCAACGAAGTGTTAAAGAGGAGCCAATAAAATATAAAGATGAAAAGATTAAAAAAAGCAGGAAAATCAAGGTGACATATTCAATACCGCTATAGAAAAAAGTCCAGAGTGAACTGTTTACAATGCTCTTAGATTTGAGCCAGTTAATACTAATGGTTGTATAGACAATGAGGGTAATGGAAACGATTAAAATAAAAAAAATCAAAAAGGTGAGTATTATTGATTTTATTCTGTCTTTATAAGGATTTGAGCGTCCTTTTTTGTGTCGATTGAAGGCTTTTATCATGGATAGAAAACCGTTACTTGAAAAGAAAATAGCCGTCAAAAAACCGAGTGATAAGAGTCCGCTGCGCTGATGCTTTACAATGTCTTTTATTGTTGATTGTAAGGTTTCATAAACATTTGTAGGCAACAAAAATTGAAGTTGATTTAATATTTCAACATCAATATTTTTTATGGGTAGATAGGGAATTGCAGTAAACAGAAAGATAATGGCAGGAAACAAAGCCAAAAAAAAACTATAAGCCAAATAACTGGTTCTCAGGTTAAGGTCTTCATCGAATGCACTGCGAAAGAAAAACCGACCTACCTTAAACAAAGAATTTCCCTCAAATCCAGGCAGAGTAATGGTGTCGAGCCAAGCAAAAATTGACTTAACCAAAGATGAATTGCCAATTTTGGCTAGTATTTTATTCATTGAAATGGCTTAGGAACAAGTTCTCCAAACTTTCAGGACAACGGATTGGTTTACCTGTTTCGATAGAAACGAATACAAGCGTTATTTTTCCTGCATTCAACATCACATGGCTTTCATTGTAACATTCATAGTGAAATGTAATGCGGCTTGTAGGTTTCTCTGTAATACTTGTTTTAACAGTTATTAAATCATCATATTTTGCAGGTTTAAAATATTTGATGTCGAAGGAGAGTACTGGCAAACCAATGCCTTGTTTTTCCAAATCACTATAGGCTACCCCAAGTGAACGCAGAAGTTCTACCCTGCCAACTTCATAATAGAGGGCATAATTTCCATAATATACATAGCCCATCTGATCGGTTTCCCCATATCTCACACGTATTCTTTCTTGATGGCTAAGCATAGCGGCAAATAACGTAAACCAAAGCCATTGTATGAAGGATTAGTTTTTTAAGTTAGAAATTAATGTCATTTGGCAAGCAGCGATTGCGGCGACTTGAGTTTGTTATCGCACCTAAAAGGTGTGCGACTGCTGTGGGGTATTCTGTATTTCAGTTCGAGTCTGCTTAGATATGGTGTATAGACTTAATGCTTACAACTGAAACAAAAATAACGCAATCTCAGTCATTATATGAAAAGGTGGGGTTGAAGTACTGGTGATGCTGGCCATCCAAGGGAAGAGCGAACTGCAAAATTTTCGACGTATTGGAGTCCTTTAACTAATGACAGAAAAATTTTTGAAGTTGGTATCGGCGCAGACGAGATTGGTGACTTTTTTTGTTACCCTTTTTTTGCAGAAAAAAAAGTAAAATAAGCCGTCTGCAAAAAAAATTCTAAAGGATAACAAATTTTGAATTTAATTTGAAATCTTTCCTCATTTGTGGAAGTTATTTTAAAAACTTTCCTGTTCCGTAAATCATAAAATTAATACTAAATTCCTCGAAACTTCCTTCAACCTAAAAGATAAAAATGTAATTTTGCGCAACTTAAATTTATACATGATAAAGGTACATAATTTCTCAGCCGGTCCAGGCATTTTGCCACAACAAGCCATTGACAATTCTATTTCTGCACTTCAAAATTTTATGGGAACTAATCTTTCACTTCTCGAAGTTTCACACAGAGATAAAGAGTTTGAAAGTGTAATGGCTGAGGCACGCCAACTTCCTTTAGATATTTTAGGTTTAGGTGATGATTACGATTGTGTTTATCTTCAAGGAGGGGCAAGTTTGCAATTTTGCATGGTTCCTTATAATTTTCTTAATTCTAAAGCCGCCTATTTAAAAACAGGTGTCTGGGCTGCCAATGCAACTAAAGAAGCTAAATTCTTTGGTGATGTGGATTTGGTTGCAAGCAGTGAAGATAAAAATTATACCTATATTCCAAAGGATTATTTGATACCAAGCGATGCGGACTATTTCCATATTACTTCTAATAATACAATTTATGGCACCCAAATGCATGCATTTCCCGAATGCAATGTGCCGTTATTTTGTGATATGAGTTCTGATATTTTTAGCAGACGAGTGGACGCTAAGAAATTTGATTTAATTTATGCTGGTGCTCAAAAAAATATGGGACCAGCGGGTGTAACACTCGTTATTCTTAAAAAGGAATTGCTCGATAAAATTGTTCGTAAAATTCCTTCCATGTTAGATTACAGAACCCATACCAGCAAAGAGTCCATGTACAATACCCCACCTGTTTTTGCAGTCTATTGCTCATTGCAAGTGTTAAAGTGGGTTAAAGAAATGGGATTAGAAAAAATGGAAGAGCGAAACAGAGCGAAGCAGGAATTATTATATACAGAAATTGATTGCAATGAGTTTTTTGCTGGTACAACCGCTAAGGAAGACAGATCTTGGATGAATGCCACTTTTGTAATGAAGGATGAAAACCATACAGAAGGGTTTCTGAAATTATGCAAAGAAGCCAATATTAATGGTTTAAAAGGTCATAGGTCAGTTGGAGGATTCAGAGCCTCTATGTATAATGCGCTTCCCATAGAAAGTGTTCAAGTATTGGTAGATGTAATGAAAAATTTTAAACCATAATATGACAAAAATTCTTGCAAACGATGGCATAAATAAGGCCGGGTTACAACTTCTTGAAGAAGCAGGATTTACAGTAGATACTCAATTTATTCCACAAGCCGAATTGGCATCAAAAATTGGTGATTACGATATTTTACTCGTTAGAAGTGCAACCAAAGCAACTGCTGAAATTATTGACGCTGGGGTTAATCTTAAATTGATTGGTCGTGGTGGTGTTGGTATTGATAACATTGACAGTGTATATGCAAAATCAAAAGGGATTCCGGTTGTAAATACACCAGCAGCCTCATCTGTTTCAGTAGCAGAATTGGTATTCGCCCATCTTCTATCAGGTTGTAGATTTTTAAACCTTTCAAACCGAGAGTTGCCAATAAATCCCAACGGAAATTTCAAAGAATTAAAAAATGCCGCCTCTAAAGGCATTGAACTCAAAAATAAGACCCTAGGTATTTTAGGTTTTGGAAGAATAGGGCAGGAGGTAGCCAAAATTGCTATAGGATGTGGGATGAATATTTTGGCTTATGATCCTTTTTATAAATCAGTTGATTTGCCAATAACATTCCATGAGGCCTTAAAATTAAACCCGGTGCACATCAAAGTGACCATGGTAAATAAATTAAAAGTTTTGGAAAATTCTGATTTCATTACCCTTCACGTACCTAGTGGCCAGGAACCAGTAATTGGGGAAGCAGAATTTGCAGCCATGAAGGTTGGAGCTGGTATTGTGAATTGTGCACGCGGTGGTGTTGTGGATGAAAAAGCGATGACGGCTGCCCTTAAAAGTGGAAAACTGGCTTTTGCTGGAATTGATGTATTTGAAAAAGAACCACCTGTTTTTACTGACTTTATAGGTTTGCCAAATGTTTCAGTAAGCGCACACATTGGTGCTTCAACAAATGAAGCGCAAGAAAGAATTGGAAAAGAAATAGCTAACATAATAATTAATCATTTTAAAAAATAAATGCCTCAATTTTTACCTTTTAGGGCATTGCGACCAACCAAAAAAAAGGTTGCCAAATTCTCAGCGAAGACTTCTGATTTTAAAAATCCAGAGGAGGTTTTAGCTGAAATGAATTCCCATCCTGAAAGCTATTATTACGTTACAAAACAACATTTATTGAGCAAGGCAAAGAAATCAGTAGAGTATTTTTTTGAACTTGGTGCTGATTTTATTGAAAAGCAATCTGAAAGCGAGATTTTGATTAGAGACAAGGTACCTTGCTTTTATGTTTACCGTCAGATTGACCACCGGTCGAAAAGAACTTTTACAGGCATTATAGGTTTGGTTGATGTGCATGACCTTGAAACCAATACCATAAAGAAACACGAGCTAACCAAGGTTGTAAGAGAAGAATATCTTTATAAACAATTACATGGAACAGGTGTACTTGGTGAACCTGTGCTTCTCGGACATCAGTCTTCACAAGCTATTGATGAAATAATTTCAAAAGTAAGCACCACAGAACCTGAGTATGATTTTAAAACGATAGATGAAAAGGAGCATATCGTTTGGCTTGTAAATAACTCTTTCGATTTGGAATTAATTCAAGAAAGGTTTATGGAAATACCTGCCTTTTATATTGCTGATGGACATCATCGCTGCGCATCCACTATGCGAAACTATGCACTCAATCCTGAGCCTATTAACCGTTATTTCATGGTTTTTTTACTAGATGAGAACCAGTTCCATATTGAGTCGTTTCATCGAATTTTAAATGGTATAAATCCGGAAGATATGCTTCATCTGAGAGAAAAAATTTCCCAAGCCTTTGACGTTGAGGATTATATGCCAGGTGAACTCTTTAAACCTGAAAGACATTCGCAGTTTGGTGTTTTAACAAGAGAACTCTCTTTAAAACTCGTGCTTAAAAAAGAACCTAAAACCCAAAATCCGGAAGCTCATTTGGATGTAAGTATTCTCGAAAGCAAGTTCTTTAAACCCATTATGGATATTGTGCATCCACGGACCGATCACCGTTTATCCTACATATCGTCTCTCGAAGATTTTACCCATACAAAGGCAATGCTTGATTCAGGAGAAATTGATATGATTATTTCCAACTTTCCAATCAGTTTTGATGAAGTAAAACAAGTGGCTGATGCCGATAAGTCTATGCCGCCCAAATCAACATACATTGAGCCAAAACTCAGAGGAGGTATGATTATTCAAAAGTATTAGAAAGGCTTTTTATGGATTATTATCCGATCGAATTTCAATTTCTGACTTTAAAGCGCGATGTATTCGTCTCTAATGTCATTGAGTAATACTTTCAACATAACTTAGACAATTAAAATCCAAATAATGTGACTTTTTAAAAGGCACATTCAAGTTTTAAATGCCTTGTAATAATGGTCCCTTTTATGCTCTGATACTAACTCTATAAATCTATGTTTATCTACTAAATCTAAGACTTGCTTAAGAATCGGCTGACCAACTAATTTTATGTCCCTATCTTTATTCGTAACCTCGGATTCTTTTTATGCAAAATCAATCTGCATCATTTTAGCAAGTAAGCAACCCTTACTTGCTTTTTTTATTTTAGTCGGTTAATAGTGACGGAATTATTGTCCTCCAGCTAAAGCTGTTGGCAATTTAAACAACATTTCAAACATATACTTGTTTATTCAAATGATTTTGTTCTTTCTGGTTTGAATATAGAAAAGAGTGCAGTTACTATAAATTCAACAACGAATATAGTTACAAATTTGTTTGACAAAAACGCCTACACCTTCAAGAAATTGGTATTTCAGTGGTTAATGAAAGTCCAAATATCTGTAGGGATACTTCGTTTAAAGCT
>Ga0163144_10010713_pt1 | contig 19511 bp, 15 predicted proteins | sample OliLak19BULKMAT1_FD_123175 | JGI IMG/M metagenome (GOLD analysis project Ga0163144, IMG submission 123175) | Freshwater microbial mat bacterial communities from Lake Vanda, McMurdo Dry Valleys, Antarctica - Oligotrophic Lake LV.19.BULKMAT1 | ecosystem: Environmental > Aquatic > Freshwater >... | reverse complement strand
CGGCACCGGTGGGCCAAGATGCCCGCACTCCGGACACTTGATCGCACTATCGACTGCAGAGAGGCCCGCCACGTCATCGCCGCAGGCCGCGCAGATGAGTTTGGGTACGCCCATCCCCGAGCCACTCGGGAAGGTTGGCCTCGCACCATTGGCGATCCTGCTCCATGGTATCGAATGAGCGGTAGGGGGCGTCGTCGAGCACGGCTTGTAGGTCTTGATGAAGGCGTAGCGCATGCGGAGGTCGAGCGGGCGCCGGGCGGCGGCCTCGAATGCGGCGAGCAAGTCCGGGGGGAATGGGATCGACGATGGTGGGGTCGACGAACGAACTCATGGATGCGCCCGCTCCTCACCCGCGAGCAACAGGGCTTCGGTTTTGACCTGGTCCGAGACTCGGAACTCGATCTCGGCTTCGAGCCGTGCGATCAGCGGCCCCACGGCCGGGATCAACCCGCTGCGCTTTGGGCGCACGAGGATGCCCACCACGCCGAGCAGAACAGTTGTGGCACCATGAGCGTCGTGGCGGCATGGCCGTCTTGAGTAAGCGCGGAGGCCGACCGATTGCCGTGCCGTGAGGCTCGGTAGGTGCTGTAGGGGAACCGGCTCGGAGAGCCGGCTCACCCCGTGCCATCCGATCAATGCTTCTTGGCATCCCCCCGCGCAAAGATACTCGCCACATAGTTCAGCACGTCCGTCGCGCTCGTCTCGTTGTACCCGAACTGCTTGATGAGCCGCTGCTTGACGATGTCGATCTTCTGCTGGGTCTCGTCGTCAACCACGCTGCTCACCAGGTTCTTGAGCTTGATGGTGTCGCGGCTGTCCTCGAACAGTTTCAGTTCGAGGGCCTTGTAGAGCCGCGCGTTGGTGTTGTACTCGAACCGCTTGCCGTCCAGCGCCAGCGCGCCGATGTAGTTCATGATCTCCTGCCTGAAATCATCCTTGCGGCTGTCGGGGATATCGATCTTCTCTTCGATCGAGCGCATCAGGCGCTCGTCGGGCTCGTCGTAGCGCCCGGTGTACTTGTTCTGCACCTTCTCCTTCTGCGTGTAGGCCCGGACGGACTCGATGTAGTTGGTACACAGCCGCTTGATCGCCTCTTCATCCGCGCTGATCGCCCGCTGGACCTCGCCCTTGATGATGTCCTCGTACTCCTCCTTCACCACGGCCAGGAGCTCGCGATACCGCTTCTTGAGGTCTTCGTCGTTGATCAGCGAGTGGTGCGACAGGCCGCTCTCAAGCTCGTTGAGCACCATGAACGGGTTGATCGCCTTCTCCTCGATGGCCTGATGGCTCACGAGGGTGTTGCTCACCTTGTCCTGGATGTAGCGTGGGCTGATGCCGCTCATGCCCTCGCGCGGTGCCTCTTCCTTGAGTTCCTTGACCGAGTCCTCGGTGTAGCCCGGCATGGAGCGCCCGTTGTAGAGTTTGAGCTTCTGGAGCAGGCTCAGCCCGGCCTTTTTGGGCTCTTCGAGGCGGGTCAGGACGGCCCACATGGCCGCGACTTCCAGCGTGTGCGGGGCGATGTGGATGCTCTTGATCCGCGTCGGGCCGAAGTCCTTCTGGTAGATCCGGATCTCGTCATCCAGCCTGATGTTGTACGGGACGTCGATCTTGATCGTGCGGTCGCGGAAGGCCTCCATCATCTCGTTGCTCTGCAGGCGCTTGTACTCGGGCTCGTTGGTGTGCCCGATGATGACCTCGTCGATGTGGGTCTGGGCGAACTTCTTGGGCTTGATCGTGTGCTCCTGCGTCGCGCCCAGCAGGTCGTAGAGGAACGCCACATCCAGCTTCAGCAGCTCGATGAACTCGCAGATGCCGCGGTTGGCGATGTTCAGTTCGCCGTCGAAGTTGAACGCGCGGGGGTCGCTGTCGCTGCCGTACTGCGCGATCTTGCGGTAGTTGATGTCGCCGGTCAGCTCGGTCGAGTCCTGGTTCTTCTCGTCCTTGGGCTGGAAGGTTCCGATGCCGATGCGGTCCTTCTCGCTCAGCACAATACGGCGGACGCGGACGTGCTCCATCGCCTTGCGCCAGTCGCCGTCGTAGAAGGCCATCAGGTCTTCCACGATCTTGCGGCTGAAGGGGTCGGGCTCGCCATAGACCTTGATCTTGCCGTTGTGGTGCTTGGGCGTGAACTTCTCGTTGATCTTGGCGAGCAAGGCGGCCCGCGCCTCTTTGGGCACCAGGACCAACGGCTCCTCGTTCATGGGGGACTTGTACTCGTGGTCACGCCGGGCCAGGCGCGGGTTCTCGCCGCTGGCGGAGACCTCGCAGCGGTCGTCGAGCAGCCACGAGAACGAGTAGAGCGCCCCGTCGGGCGTCTTGGAGTAATGCTCGATGCCCTTCTTGAGGATGCGGGCCATCGTCGACTTGCTCGACCCGACCGGGCCGTGCAGGAGCAGGACGCGCTTGTCGGTCCCATACCCCTCGGCCGCCGACCGCAGGAAATCGACCAGCGACATGAGCGCGAAGTCGAGCCCGAAGATGGCGTCGGCGCCGTGGTCAAAGGGGTCGGAGAAGAAGTGGTAGCGGACGCACTCTTTCTTGAAGAGGCGGTACTTCTCGCTGCCGTGGGACATGATGGCGTCGAACAGGCGCTGGTAGGCGTTGCGGAGCACCGCCGGGTTGCCCTGCACGATGTCGAGGTACTCCCAGAACGTGCCGGACCAGTGCTGGTCCTGGAAACGCCGGCGGTCGAGGTTGGATTCGATGAGCGAGGCCAGCTCGGCCCCGGAGCCGGGCTTGCCCGCCCCATTATGGCCAGCCTGATTGATGGCCGAGTCGTGGTCTTTCTGGCTCTTGAACTGCGACATCTGTGGCCTCCGGGCTGCCTGGTGCGCGGGGCGTCCTGGCCCGCGATGGACCCGCTTCAACTATCGGCCCTGCGCGGGCCGGTCGCCAAGCCAAGTCCGGGATTGTTTGGCGTTCCCGACTCTCCCCCACCCTGTACGAATGCGGCGGGTGGGGGTTTGTTCCGCCCCCAGATTCCTGTGGACCCTCCGTTCTCGGGTCCGTCGCCACCACCCTGTTCAGGTGGTTGGGAGGCACGCCCGCGCGGTTCCACCGGGCGCCGCGCTTGATTTTTGGCTGGGGATGCGGTTGGCCTTTGGCCTCCACGGGGAATCCCCGATGGACCGCGAGCATGGATGCGCCGTCGACACGCCAAGGGTCCGCCGGGATCGATGCCGCCTGCGGCATGGCGGTCGACGCCGCAACCCCGCCGGTGGCCGGGGCAGTGGCCCACACCCACGCCCCGTCCGCCGGCTCTTCCTGGGACTTCTTCACCAACGACGGCACCTACATGCCGCGAACGCACTCCCTGGTGGATGCCGCCGGTCGCACCGACTGGCCTTGGGTTCTGGTTCTGCTGGTCGCGACGGTGGGGGTCATCGTGGGGTACGCCCGTATCTTCCACTTTTGGGTGCGCTGCCACCAAGGTGAGAATCGGAAGGACCGCAACCCGAGTCTGATGGAACTCGCGTGGATCTTCCTGTGGTGCGCGGTGTGCGGGTACGCGATGTCGATCGTGATGTTCTTCTGGCCTGGGTATCGCCTGCTGGCGGTCTGCCTGATCGTGCTGAACTGGTGGACGTGGAAGTTCGCCAGCCGGCTCCCGGGGTTCAAGTCCGCGTTCACCGCCGGGCGGCTCGAGCGGGAGCTGGCCGACGCGCTGCGGACGCGCAACGACGAGCTCGAACGGCTGGTTGTGGAGCGCGCGGCCGAGGGCGACGAGGCCCGCCGCGCCGCCGAGTCGGCCAGCCGCGCCAAGACCGACTTCCTGGCCCATATGAGCCATGAGATCCGGACTCCGATGTCCGCCATCCTGGGCTACGCCGAACTGCTCAACCATTCCTCGCAGACCGACGAGCAGCGTGAATCAACGGCCCGGACGATCCACCAAAACGGCGAGCACCTGATGGCGGTGCTCAATGACCTCTTGGACATCTCCAAGATCGAGGCCGGGCAGGTCACGATCGAGCCGCTGGACGCGAGCCCGGCGTGCGTGGCGGGCCAGGTCTTGGAACTCATGGCCGCCCGCGCCAAGGCCAAGGGCATCGCCCTGCGGCTTGAGGCCGCGCCCGGCCTGAGGGAGTCCATCGTCACCGACGCCATGCGCCTCCGCCAGATCCTCCTGAATCTCGTGGGAAACGCCCTCAAGTTCACGCAGCGCGGCGAGGTGGTGCTGACCGTTCGCCCGGCTCGCGGCGACAGTGTCGCGTTCGAGGTGCGCGACAGCGGCATCGGCATGACCACCGAGCAGATGGCCCGCATCTTCCAGCCCTTCACGCAGGCCGACGCCTCCATGGCCCGCCGCTTCGGCGGGACCGGGCTGGGCCTGGTGATCTCGCGCCGGCTGGCCCGGCTGCTGGGCGGAGATGTCGAGGTCTCCAGCACGCCGGGCGTGGGCAGCGTGTTCACGCTGACCATCACGCCGCTGGCGCCCTCCCCCACCGCCACGGCCCATCCCGGGCCCGCCCGCCCCGAACCGGGCACGCCGACGCCGGGCGATCGCAAGCGAATCCTGCTGGTGGAGGACGGGCTGGACAACAGCCGCCTGTTTGCGCACCACCTGCGCCGGGCCGGGTTCACCGTGGAGCTCGCGCAGGACGGGCTTGAGGCGTGCGAGCGGGTCGAGGCCGACGGGGGCGCGCAAGCCCCGTACGCCCTGGTGCTGATGGACATGCAGATGCCCCGGCTTGACGGCTACGCCGCGACGGCCCGGCTGCGGGCGATGGGCTTCCGCCCCCCGATCCTGGCGCTGACGGCCCACGCGATGACCCAGGACCGCGACCGCTGCCTGGCCGCCGGCTGCTCGGGCTACCTCACCAAGCCGATCGAGGGTCCAAGATTGATCGCGGCGTGCCGGGAGGCGATGCGGGAGCCGGTCGCCAGCCGGGCCGCGTGACGGGCGCCGGGCCACGGGCGTCAGGGTGCGACAGCGCCGTGGATCAGTTCGCCTCGGGGAGCCGACGCATCGCGTGCCGACGCACGCTGCGCTGTGGCGTTCTATCCTCGCCTATGTCCTTCGGACTCGGCCGAGGCCGCGAACTTGATCCGGGGCAGATCGGCCTGACGCAGCGCGACCTGCCGCCGCTGCCCGACGACCTGCTGACCAACCCTGACAGCGGGCGGCTGGACCCGCGCGCGTGGTTCGCCGACCCCTCGCGCCCCTTCGAGATTGAGATCGGCTCGGGCAAGGGCACGTTCCTGCTGGCTCAGGCCCAGGCCGAGCCGGGCACGAACTTCCTGGGCATCGAGTGGGCGGGCGAGTTCTTCGCGTACGCGTCCGACCGCATCCGCCGGGGCGGGCTGGGCAACGTCCGCATGTTGCACACCGACGCGACCGAGTTCCTGCGTTGGCGGTGCCCGGACGCGGTCGCGCGGGTGATCCACCTGTACTTCTCCGACCCGTGGCCCAAGACCAAGCACCACAAGAACCGGGTCGTGCAGGACCGCTTCCTGGGCGACTGCTGGCGCGTGCTCAGGCCGGGCGGGCACCTGCGCGTCGTCACCGACCACGACGACCTGTGGGCCTGGGACCTTGAGCACTTCGACCGCTGGTGCGGCCCCGGGCCCGCGCCGGGATTCACCGGCCCGCTGCCCGCGTTCGAGCGGCTGGGCTTCGAGCCCCCCGCCTCCGCGGGCGAGGATGAACTGGTGGGCACGAACTTCGAGCGCAAGTTCCGGCGCGAGGGGCGATCGTTCCACGCCTGCGCCCTGCGCCGCCTGGGCTGATGTCTCCGGGCGTGTCCGCCGAATGCAGGGCGGTGCCGTCGGGCGGGCTGCTCACGCCGCGATGGCCCGGCGGCACGGATGATCGGACCTTGGCGGCCCGCGTTTCCATACCAGCCCCCGAACCGCTGGGCCGTCCGCTGCCTCGGGAACCCACGGAGTTGTGCTTTTCCCGCCCCCCCGCCTTGGGCCGGTCCAACCCCTGCCCGATCTTCAAGCAGTGTCCCGGGCGTGCCGGGGGGTTGTGGGCATGACCGAGAGTGGGTGCGATGGGGATTGCCCGTAAGACCGCGGTTCTGAACGGGGTGGGGCTGGCGGCCCTGCTCGCGCTCGTGACCGCGCTCTCGCTCACGCTGGTGATGGACGGGTTCCGCGCCCTGGAGGTCCGCAGCGCGAGCCGCAACGCCGAGCGGCTGACGCAGGCAATCGGCGAGGCCCACGCGCAACTGGACATCAAGGCCGCCGACTGGGCGGCTTGGGACGACACCTACCGGTTCATGGTCGATCGCAACCAGGACTACATCGACTCCAACCTCACCAACGAAGCGATGGGGATGCTGGGCCTGTGCGGGATGGTCTTCATCGCCGCCGACGGCACGATCCTCATCGACCGCGGGCACATCGCCGACGAAGCCGGGGTCAACCCGTGGGTAACGGCCGACCCGGCCCTGCTGGCCGCCCTGACCGCCGATGAATCCCTGCGCAGGCCGCCCCGCGAGGATGCCTCGCGGCATGGCATCCTGACCGTGGCCGACGGATGGCTGCTGGTGTCGATCCGACCGATTCTGACCGGCCATCGCGAAGGGCCGGTCCGAGGCACGCTCATCTGCGCGCAGCGCATCGATGAGGCGTTTCGCGCTCGCCTGGCGGAACTCATCCGCACCGATGTGACTCTCGATGCTGTTGCACCGGTTGCCGCGGGCGAGCCCGCCGCCGCGACGGTCTCGCCAGCGGGCACCGCCACCGCCAACGACTCGATCCGGGCCTGGGACACGCTGGCCGACATCAACGGCCGACCGGCCGTGGTCGGTCGCATCGCCATCCCGCGCGATATCACGGCCATCGGCTGGCGGGCCGTCCGCTTCTTGCTGCTGGTCACGGTCGCGACGGGCTTGCTGCTGTGGCGCGTCACCGATCGCGCGCTCAACCGCCTGGTCATCCGCCGCGTCGAGCGACTCTCGGGCGAACTGGCCCAGATCGCGGCCTCCGGGCTGGCGGCTTCCCGGGTCACCGCGCAGGGACGCGACGAGATCGGGCAGGTCGCTTCCAGCGTCAACCGCGTGCTCGAGACGCTGGATCGCAACCAGGCCGACCTCCGGCGTGCGCGGGAGATCGCCGAGCACGCCAGCAAGGCCAAGGGCGACTTTGTGGCCGCCATCAGCCACGAGGTGCGCTCGCCGCTGGCCGCCGTGGTCGGCTCGGTGGACCTGCTGCGGGAGGGAGGGCTGAGCGACCGCCAACGCGAGGAGAATCTCGAGGCAATCGCCCGCAACGCCCGCCACATGCTGGTGGTCGTCAACGACCTGCTGGATTACTCGAAGATCGAGTCGGGGCACATGGCCCTGGAGATCCTGCCCGTCCGCATCCCCGACCTGATCACTCAGTCAACGGCGATGCTGCGAGGCCAAGCCCGCGCCAAGGGCCTCGCCCTCGACATCGTCCTGACCGACGACATGCCGCCGGCCATGCTGGGCGACCCCACGCGAATCACCCAGATCCTGCTCAACCTGCTCGGCAACGCCATCAAGTTCACCGCCTCGGGAGGCGTGAGCGTCCGGGCGGGAACTCGGGCTTCGGGGGGCGCGGGTCCGCGCCTGGTGATCGCAGTCTCCGACACCGGCCCGGGCATGACGCCCGCCCAAGTCGATGGCCTCTTCCGCGCGTATGGACAGGCCGATGTCACCATCGCCCGCCGCCACGGCGGCACCGGGCTGGGCCTCTCGATCTCGCGCTCGCTGGCGCGCCAAATGGAGGGCGATATCACCGTCCGCAGCGCGCCGGGCGCGGGCTCGACTTTCACGCTTGAGCTGCCGATCCGCCTGCCCAACGCCGACGCGGTCGCCGCGTCCACGCCAGCCTCCAATCTCTTCGCCACGCCGACGACCACCGCCGCACGCGAGCCCTCGCTCGTCGCCGCCAACGATGCGCCGCACGCGTTTGACCCCCAGACCAGGCTGCTCGCAGGCCTCCGCATCCTCATCGCCGACGACGGCGCGGACAATCGCCGCCTCCTCACCCACCACCTCGAACGCGCCGGCGCCACCGTAGTCGCGGTTGAGGACGGTGGCTCGGCGGTCCACGCCGCGAGCCGAGACATCACCGGCCCCGACGCCTTCGACATCATCCTGCTCGACCTGCACATGCCCATCCTCGACGGGTACCACGCCGCCCGGTTGCTCCGCAAGCGCGGCTACGCGGGCCCGATCCTGGCGGCAACCGCCTCGGCCGCCAACGAGACGGACGGGTGCCAGGCCGCTGGGTTCAATGGCGTGCTGCTCAAGCCGATCGATCCGCCGCGCCTGATCGCGGGCGTCCTTGATGGCGTGCGCGGCCCGCAGCGCAAGGCCGCGTGACCAACACAGCCGGGTGCGTGAGCACGCGAAGTATCACATGGATCGTGGTTGCGACTCGGGCGTGCCACCGATCGTGGCTCCGCACGATCGAAGCGAGCTGGCCGGTCGTGACCCGCGCCCCCATCGCGCAAGGCAGCGATCGGTGGCACGGCGACGCCCGAGCTCCATCGAGAAACAGCCTGAAACGGCCGGACTCGCGTGCCCACGCACGCGGCTGGTTTCACGGCCTCAGCATCTCCGCCACCTGCCCGCCCAGATCGTCCCCGCGTGCCTCGGCCCATTGCGCCGCGGTGCGCCCGGCCGCGTCGGTCGCCGTCCGCGACGCGCCCGCTGCCAGCAGCGCGGTCACCTTCTGCTGGTCCGCGCGATCGGCGGCCACCATCAGCGGCGTTACGCCGTCGTTGTCCGCCTTGTCGACCTGGGCCCGGGCCTCGAGCAGCATCGTCACGATCTCGGTCGACCCGCCCGACCGCACCGCCGCCAGCAACGGTGTCTCGCCGCTGGTCGAGTCCCCGATGTTCACGTCGGGGCCAGCCCGGAGCACCGCCTCCACCTTGTCCGCATCCCCGCTCTGGCAGGCCAAATGCAGCGGCGTCTGCCCCCACTTGTTCCGACCGTTCACGTCCGCGCCCGCGTTGATCAGGGCGGTGACGCACTCGGCCTTGCCCCGGGCCGCCCCCAGGGTCAGGGCGGTCCACCCGTCCTCGGTCCGCGCATCCATCAACGCGCCCTTGTCGACCAGCGCCTGAACGGTCGGGGCATCGGCCCAGGCCGCCGCCAGGATCAGCGCGGTGTGCCCGTTGCGTGACCTCGCGTTGGATGTCGCCCCGGCTTGCAGCAGCGTCCGCACCGCCTCGGGCTTGGCGTTCATCGACGCCAGCATGAGCGGCGTCATCCCGATCGACCACGTCTCGCCCGCGTCCAGCGACAAGTCCACCGCGACGCCCCGCGCCAGCTCCCGCGAGATCCCCGCCGCATCGCCGGCCTGCGCCGCCGCGTGGATCGCCGGCATCGGCCCGCCCGAGTAGTCCGCCCCGTGCTGCCATTCCTGCCCGAACTCACGCACCGCGGCCAGCAGCACCCCGCCCGCCACCAGCAGGCACGCGATGATGATCACCACCGGCAGGCGGCGCGTGGCTCCAGAGGGTTCGGCGGTGGTGGTCGGAGTCGTGGTCATCGTCATGGCGGAACCTCCAGGGACGGGAGCATCGTACCAGATTGAGCAGCGGGAACTCCGCCCGGTCGGGTGTCCCGCGCCGCCGTCACGCCGGCTCGCACTCGTTGATCCGATCAATCAACGCCCGGATCAGCCCTTGGTGGTACTTCGTGTGCGTGAACGCCAGGCGGGGAAGTTCCAGGTGCTCCCCCTCGATCTCGTAAGGCCCGCACTGCACGATGGTACCCCGCTTCAACAGCCCCTTGAACTCCTCGTTGATCGCCGCCAAATCCGCCTCGCTGATCCGGTGCTTCATCCGGATCACCAGGTCATCCTTCACATACCGGGACGAGTGATAGTTCCGATAAAACCGCACGACATGGTCTCGGGCCGCCTCCGGCGTCGCCGCCACATGCAGCAGGTTCAGGTCCTCCGGGCTGATCAGCCCCCGAGACAGCAGCGGCTCGCGCACGAAATCCATGAACCGCGTCCAGTAGTCCCCGCCCGCCCCCTCGCACAGCACGATCGGCACCATGCTCGCCTTGCCCGTCTGGATCAGCGTCAGGGCCTCGAACGCCTCATCCAGCGTCCCAAACCCGCCGGGGAAGCAGACCACCGCCTCGGCCTGGCTCAGGAACATCAACTTGCGCGTGAAGAAGTACCTGAAGTTGATCAGCTTGTCGTCGCCCGCGATGATCGTGTTCGCGCTGGTCTCAAACGGCAGGCGGATCGCCACGCCGAACGACGCCTGCCGCCCCGGCCCCTCGTGCCCCGCCTTCATGATCCCATCGCCCGCCCCCGTGATCACCATCCACCCCGACTTGGCCATGAGCGCCCCGAAGTCCCGCGCCGCCGCGTAGTCCGGGTGCTCCGGCTTCGTCCGGGCCGAGCCGAAGATCGTCACCTTGTGCGGCTCGGCGTACTGGGCGAACACCCGGTACGCGTACCGAAGCTCCTTCACGGTGGCGGTGATCAGCTTGAGTTCGCCCGTCGTCCGCCCGTCCGGCGACAGTTTGAGCGACGCCGACAGCAGGTCCCGGATCAGACGGCCCTCCAGCGACTCGGGCGACAGTCCGCTGGTCTCCTTCACCAGGGCGGCCAGGCGAAACTGAATTTCCGGGTCGTCGGCCTTCTTCAGCCCCGGCGGGGCGGGCAGTCTCGCATCCACCTTGGCCAGCGGGTCCGGCTCGAGCGGATTCTCGACCGGGTTCAGTTCTTCACGGTTGGTCGACATCGGGCCTCCGGGTCGAAAGGGCAGTCGGATGATTGGCCGCTCTCCTCCCCCGCGTGCGCCCCGACCCCCTGCACCGGGGGGAGGCGCCCGCAAGGCTCCGCGATGCGGGCGGAGGGGGCAGTTGGACCGGCCGACCCCCGCACACCCCCTCCGTCGCACGCGCAGCGGCTCGCTCGACACCTCCGCCGCACGCGGAGGAGGCGGCGCCCACCCGGTGGGATGCACCGCGCATTGTCCTATAGTTTCCCGTCCCCCGCCTTGGAATGAATCCGCGCCCTCGTTGGTCCGAATGAGCAATGGTGGATCGCCGCATGCCGAGTTCGCCCGAGTTCGTTCCCTCCCCGACCCTGCCCAACGCGATGCTGGCCAAAGGCCAGCGCGATCCGGGCTCCGGGCGTGGTGACTCGCGCTCCAAACGCAACGACGCAAAGAGCGAACGCCCCGAAGGCTCCCAGGAGCCCGGCAACAACCCCGGCGGCGGCGACGGCAAGGGTCCCAACGGACGCCCCATGCCCCCCACCGGCCCGGGTCGCTGGTTCTTCGTTCTGACCATGGTGGCCATTGCCGTCCTGGCCGTCATGTTCATCTCCAACGGGACCGCCGGTCAGCGCATCACCCTCTCACAGTTCCGCGAGCTGTACGAGTCGGGCCAGATCAAAGAAGACTCGGTGGTCATCCGCGCCGAGGCCGTCACCGCGACCAAGGTCGTGGGTGTCGATGGTCAGGGCGGCACCGTGATGATCGGCCTCAACGCCGCGTCGCGATTGCCCGTCTCCGAAGAGGTCGCCCGGATCACCAATGGCCGCTTCACCAGCATGGGCGACTCGGTCTGGATGCCCGTCCTGCTCACCTTCGGCCCCTTCCTGCTCGTCGTGGGGCTGATCTGGTACTTCATCTCGCGCGGCATCCGCAACGCCGGAGCTGGCGGCGGCATGCTCGGCAACTTCGGCAAGAGCAAGCACCGCCAACTCACCAAGGAAATGACCGGCGTCACGTTCAAGGACGTCGCCGGCATCGACGAGGCCAAAGACGAGTGTACCGAGATCATCGAGTTCCTGCGAAACCCCAAGAAGTTCGCCCGCCTGGGCGGGCGCATCCCCCGCGGGGTGCTGCTCGTCGGCGAGCCGGGCTGCGGCAAGACCCTGCTCGCCAAGGCCATCGCCGGCGAGGCCGACGTCCCGTTCTTCTCGATCTCCGGCTCGGACTTCGTCGAGATGTTCGTGGGCGTGGGCGCCTCGCGCGTCCGCGACCTCTTCAAGTCCGCCAAGGAATCCGCCCCCTGCATCATCTTCCTGGACGAGATCGACGCCGTCGGGCGCCGGCGTGGCGGGGGCTTCTCCTCCGGCGGCCATGATGAGCGCGAGCAGACCCTCAACGCCATCCTGGTCGAGATGGACGGCTTCGCCACCGGCGACGGCGTGATCGTCGTCGCCGCCACCAACCGCGAGGATGTGCTGGACCCCGCGCTCATCCGCCCGGGTCGGTTCGATCGCCGCGTCTACGTCCCGCTGCCCGACATCAAGGGGCGGCTGGAGATCCTGAAGGTCCACTCCAAGAAGGTCAAGCTCGGGCCGGACATCGACCTCGAGCGCATCGCCAAGGGCACGCCCATGTTCTCGGGGGCCGACCTGGCCGCCATCATCAACGAGGCCGCCATTTCCGCCACCCTCCACAACAAGGAGTTCGTCGAGCAGGAGGACATGGAGGAGGCCCGCGACAAGGTCAAGTTCGGTCGCGCCAAGAAGAGCCGGGTCCGCGAGAAAGAAGAGAATATGCTCGTGGCTTACCACGAGGCCGGGCACGCCGTCCTCCAGGCCCTGCTCAAGGACTCCGACCCGCTGCACAAGGTCACGATCATCCCCCGCGGCGACGCCGGCGGCGCGACCTTCAGCCTGCCCGAGAAGGACCGCATGGGCTACAGCATCAAGTGGCTCAAGGCGACCATGAAGATGGCGTGCGGCGGGCGCATCGCCGAGCAGCGGGCCATGGGCGACGCCTCGAGCGGCGCGGTCTCCGACATCGCGCAGGTCACCAAAATCGCCCGCGCCATGATCCTCGAATGGGGCATGAGCGACCGCCTGGGCTTCGTCCGCTACGAGGGCCGCGACACCCGCGAGTTCTTCATGGCCGACAAGGACTACTCCGAGGACACCGCCCGCCTGATCGACGACGAGGTCCGCCGAATCGTCGACGAGGCCTACCAGGACGCCGAGCGCATGCTGGGCGACAACTGGGACAAGGTCGTCGCCGTCGCCGACGCCCTGCTCAAGTATGAGACGCTCACCGCCGAAGAGGTCCACGCCCTCATGCGCGGCGAAAAACTCGTCAAGGCCAGCGTCATCAGCGACCTGCTGGCCGCCGAGCGACGGCGGGCCGCGGCCCCCACCGTCGCCCCCAAGTCCGAGCCCGACCTGCCTCCCGGCGCGATGCCAAGCCCGGCATAGCCCGAACCGGGCGTTGGTCAATTCTTCTTGGGTCGGCAGCCAGCCCGTGATAGGCTCGTGTCGTGCGAGCCCACGCGATCTGGTTGCGGTGCGCCCACACCACGGGAGGCTCCGTATGAACCGGACCGCGCTGGTCTGCACGTCGATTGTTTCGCTCGCACTCACCGGCGGGGCACTGCTGCTGGCCGGGCCGCTGGACCCGCCCGCCGGGCCGGTGACTTCGACGTATAAGACGCTGACCTAGGTCGAGCCGCGCACCGCCATCAACCTCACCAACACGCCCGGCGATGCCGACAGCCTCTTCAAGATCACCCAGCCCGGGTCGTATTACCTCACCGGCAACATCACCGGCGTGGTCGGCAAGCACGGGATCGAGATCGCCGCCCGCGGCGTCACCCTCGACCTCATGGGCTTTGACCTCAGCGGCGTCGTCGGGATGGGAGCCTTCGACGGCGTGACCACCACCGCCGCCGCCCCCGCGCTGCGGAACATCGCGGTGCTCAACGGCTCGATCCGCAACTGGGGTGGTGACGGTGTGGACCTGCTCACCTTCGCCGCCCCGCACGCCCGGCTCGTCGCCATCCAGGCGAGCGACAACGCCCAGCAGGGCATCCAGGTCGCCAGCGCCACCATCCTCATCGACTGCGCGGCGTACACCAACCTGGGACACGGCATCTCCGTCATCGACGCGTGCTCGCTCACTGGATGTACCGCTTCTTCCAACGGAGTCTGGGGGATCCTCGCCCAGACCGGATGCTCGATGGTGAACTGCTCGGCGTCGGCGAATGGCAACGACGGAATCAACGCCCTGAGCAGCTGCTCGCTGCTCAACTGCACCGCCTATAACAACGCCGTCGCCGGCATCAGCGCCTTCAACGGCGCCTCCATCTCCAACTGCTCCGCCTTCGGGAACACGCTTGACGGCATCTACGCCGGCATCGGCAGCACTGTCGTCGGCTGCACCGCCCAGCTCAATGGCCGGGCCGGAATCCAGTGCGAGTCCGACTCCCTCATCCGCGGCAACACCTGCGACTTCAACACCGTGTACGGGATCAACGCCACCGACGAGCGCAATCGCATCGAGGGCAACAGCTGCACGCGAAACGCCCGCGGGATCGAGATGAACATGGCCCACAACGTCATCATCCGCAACACCTGCTCGGGCGACGGAACCCACTGGATCTTCCCCGCCAACAACGTCTTCGGACCCATCATCGATCGACGCGCCCCGGGCAGCCCCGCCGTCACCGGGTTCGCGGCCCCCGGGACCATGGGCACGACCGACCCCAACGCCAACTTCTCGTACTGAGACGGACCCGCCCGAACGCCCAACCGGAGCACGCGAGCCTTCCAACCGCGAACAACGCCCGACGTGTTACGCTGGGCGACATGGACGCCAAAGGCCCCACCGAGTCCTTCTGGATCGACATGGCCGACACCATGTTTCCGCCCGAGCGCATCGCCGCCGCCGATGCCGAGGTCCAGGCCTATTCCAAACTCCTCGCGCTCGACCGACCCCTCGACATCCTCGACATGCCCTGCGGCGTCGGGCGACACTCCATCGCTTGGGCACGCCGCGGCCACCGCGTCACCGGCGTCGACATCACCCAGTGCTACCTCGACCGGGCCCGTGCCACGCCTGTCGCTGCCTTGAGCGACGGTCGTGCCCCCGGCCCCATCACCTTCGTCCACGCCGACATGGCCGCGTTCAACCGACCCGCCTCCTTCGACCTTCTCACCAACCTGTGGACCTCCTTCGGCTACGCCGACACCCCCGAGGGCGATGAGGCCGTCGCCCTCTCCTTCTTCCGCGCCCTGCGCCCCGGCGGGCGTTTGCTCATGGACCTGGCCGGCAAGGAGGTCGTGGTCCGCCGCTTCCAGACCCACCGGTGGCACCCGCGCGAGGGCCGCGCACTCATTCTTGAAGAGGCACGCGTGCTCGACGCCTGGCGATCCGTCGCGATGCGCTGGATCGCCATCGAGCCGGGCCACGACGGACAAGGCGCCTGCGTGAAGGACCAGACCACGCGCTTGCGCCTCTACAGCGCGTGCGAACTCACCGACCTGCTCCGGCGTGTCGGATTCCGCGACTGCCGCGAGTTCGGCTCCTCCGCCGGCGTGCCCTACGACCACGAGGCCACCCGTCTGGTCGTCATCGCGACCAAGCCTTGACCGTGCCCCGCCGTGCCGCGCCGTGCCGCGGCCGGGCCACCGAGTCCGCCGGCTTTGAGGCGGATTCGATGCCGATCAACCACTCGCGCACGTCCACGCCCACCTCCCGCCGCCGCCCCGCCGCCGCCCCCTACAGCCCGCGCCACCCCCATCCCATAGACTCGCGCCATGCCCCAGCACTCCCCCCAGCAGGCCCCCCACCAGGCCCTGGTCGTCCGCCTCGCCGACCTCCCCGCCGACTCGCCCATGGCCCTGCTCACCCGCCGGCGACTCATCGGCCAGAAGATGATGGTCTCCGACATCCAACTCAAGCGCGGCTTCAAGGTCGCCACCCACTCCCATGAGAACGAGCAGATCTCGATCGTGTTGTCGGGGCGTCTCCAGTTCACGCTCGGCGCGGACGGACAGCCGGGCCGCGAGGTCCACGTTGTCGAGGGCGGCGGCGCGATCCTGCTGCCGTCACACTTGCCCCACGCCGCCGAGGCGCTCGATGACGTCCACGTCCTGGACCTCTTTGCGCCCCCCAGCCAGGGCACCGGCATCGACCAGCGCCGCTAGGACTCCTTATGCACGCCGAGGGTGCGCGATGCCCAACACCTCCCCCGCCGTCACTCGGCGTGCCTTTACACTCATCGAGCTGCTGGTCGCCATCGCCATCATCGCGGTGCTCATCTCGATCCTGCCGCCCGCGCTCGGCGAAGTTGACGGAAGGGAGCACGCAACGGCGCGATCTCCATGAGCGTCAACGAAAACCGCCTGCACGCGCAGGCGGTTTTTTCTGGCGCTCCAGTTCGATCCAGGACTCAGGGCTTGCGGGGGCGATCCGGCCGCGTCGTCCTGGGCTGCTCCTCTGTCGGCTCCGGATCGCCGTTGAGCTCTCCGCCTTCGCCGCCATCGGGGCCGTCGGGGCCGTCGCCCGCAGCGCCGTCGTCCCCGCCGAGGTCGGGCAGCGGGTTCGGCGGCGTGGGGAGCGGGATTCCGCCGCCGGAGTTGCCAGCCACCAGCCACTCGATCGAGCCGTCATCGCGGACGATGCCCAGATCGCGGAGCAGGGGCATGCCGCCCGCGCCAGTGCCGCCGGTGCCGCTGGAGTCCATGTAGACCATGATGGCGTGCCAGCCGGTGTCGAACTTGGCGGGCAGCGGGAAGACGCCGTTCTGCCCGTACTTGTTCTGGGCCGCCTGCGTGGCGGGGCCGACCTGCGGATCGCCCATGATGGTGGCGAACTCGCTGATAAGTTCTCCCAGCCCGTCGGGCATGCGCTCGTACGTTCCGTAGTCGCCGGCCAGCATGTCCCGGAAGTCGTTGATACGGCTCTCGTCGATGCTCGGGTGGGCGCTGGCGATGAAGGACGCCTGGACCGCGTCGCGGTCCCGAGCCTGGATGCCCGTCAGTGCGGGCTCCACCATCTGGTTCATCATGCCGGCCACCTGCATGACGCCGATGATGACCATGACCCACACCACGCTGAGCACGATGCCGATGATCAGCCCGGCGATCGCCAGGCCCACGCCCTTGACGCGCCCGCCGGACATGCCGATCGCCAGCAGGGCCAGCCCGCCGAACAGCACGCCCAGCACCGAGAGCCCGGGGATGCAGCAGATCAGCGAGCAGACCAGCGACAGCACCGCCATCGCGCTGGTCCGGGGCGTCACCCCGGTTCCATACGCCGCGGGGTGCTGCTGGCCATACTGCTGGGGATATGGATTGGCGTAGGGATTCTGGCTCATGCCGGCATGACCCCGAGGGTGCGACAGATCGCATGGCCGAGCCACGCGCGTGGGGGAAGTGTACCCCCCGGACAGGCTTGTTCCGGGGAGGCGGGTCGGGGTTTCAGCCCAGCGACCGCGGACCCACCCCCAGCCATGCCGGGAGGCCGGATCTCACCCGCCTGCCTTCGCCACCACGAAGTACTCCCCCCACTGCTGGACCATTGACTCGATCACCAGCCCCGCCGCCTCGATCTCCGCCGTCAGTTCCTCGCGCGTGTGCTCGATGTCGTGCGTGGGGTCCAGCCTCCACTCCACGCCCAGTTCCCGCTTATACGGGACGCGCCAGTCCCGCTCAAACGCGGGCACCCGCACGAGCACCCGCGACGCCCCCAGACGTGCCACCAGGTGCCGCAGCACGCAGGGGCGATCGGGCAGGTGCTCGAGCACGTTTGACAGCACGATGGTGTCGATCGCCCCGCTCAGGCCGGGAACCGCCTTGCCGACCGCGACATTCAGGATGTCCGCCAGCACATACGCCACCGAGCCGGCCTCGCCCCGCGGCCCGCCCTCCGCCGGGTCGACCGCAATCCCATGCAACGCCGTGTGCTCGCGGGCGGCCGCGAGGTTGGCGGCGTTCATGTCCACTCCCACGACCCGTGCCCGGCAATGCTCGGCGATCGCGGTCGCGAGAACCCCCAAGCCGCAGCCAAGATCAGCCACCCGCTCACCGGCGCGGATCCGCTCAAGGAAAAAGTCGTGGTACCGCGTGTGGCGGTGCTTGGGATGCAAGCCGTCGCCCCGCTCGCCCTCGGCCCGGATGGCGGCCATGCCCAGGCGGGCGTAGACCGCGCTGTCGAGGGCGAAGAGGAAGCGGGCCGCGTCGGCGGGAGGCAACCGCCTCGCCAGCGCGTTGATCGCCTTGTCGAACGAGGCGGCGGCGGCAAGGGGGTCGGCCTCGAGCATCGAGGCGGGCCAGGTGACTTCCGGCGCCAAGGACGCGCGGAGCGTGCCCGGGGCGTTGCAGTGAGGGATGGCGTCGGCGGTGTGGGCGGGCATGGCGGAACCTCCGGAGCGGATATCGGCGTGTGCCAGGGGTGGCGAACGGTTTATGCCGACGGGCGGAGGCTTTCGGGCAGGTCGGAGGTACGCCGCCGATGCTGGAGGGGCTGGGGGCCCCTTCCCCGTTGCGGGGTTCGGCTCGTCGCGGCACTCCTCACCGCTACCCCCCCACCGCCCACCGGTATCATCCTCAGCCTCGGGCCGATGGAAAGGCCTCAGCAAGCGGCCCAACAGAAAGGCCCGACACGGATGTCAGACACCCACCAGCCCGCCCCCCTCGACCCCGCTGGCGCCCAGCGGGCCATCGAGCAGGTCCGCGACGCCTACAAGCGCCTCCGCACCGAGATTTCACGCATCATCGTGGGGCAGGATGAGGTCGTCGACCAGTCCCTGATGGCGATCCTGTGCCGCGGGCATGCCGTCGTCGTCGGCGTACCGGGGCTGGCCAAGACCCTGCTCATCTCCACCATCGCCCGCACGCTCGGGTTGGCGTTCAATCGCGTGCAGTTCACGCCCGACCTGATGCCCTCGGACATCACCGGCACCGAGGTGATCCAGGAGGATAAGTCCACCGGGCACCGCGAGTTGCGCTTTGTGCGCGGTCCCATCTTTGCCAACGTGATCCTCGCCGATGAGATCAACCGGACTCCCCCCAAGACCCAGGCCGCCCTGCTCGAAGCCATGCAGGAACGCCAGGTAACGGTGGGCGGAGTGGCCCACAAGCTCCCGATTCCGTTCTTTGTGCTGGCGACGCAGAATCCGATCGAGCAGGAGGGCACCTACCCGCTGCCGGAGGCCCAGCTCGACCGCTTCATGTTCCAGATCCTGATCAAGTACCCGACGGCCGATGAGGAACTCGAGATCGTCCGCCGATCGGCGAGCAAGGCGGAGATCGCGATCCAGACGGTGCTGCCGGCCGCGGAGATCAACCGGGTGCAGCAGCTCGTGCAGCATGTGCCGGTGGCCGACCATGTGATTCGGTACGCGCTTCGCCTGGTCCGCACCACCCGCGTGAACGAGCCGATCGAGGGCGGGCTGCCGCGACCCGCGGTCGTCAAGGACTACGTCTCCTGGGGCGCGGGCCCCCGCGCCAGCGAGTACCTGATCCTTGCCGCCAAGGCGCGGGCCATCCTCACCGGCTCCTACCACGTCACGCCCGACCACGTCAAAGCCGTCGCCAAGCCCGTGCTCCGCCATCGCATCCTGACCAACTTCAACGCCGAGGCGGATCAGGTGACGACTGACACGATCATCGACGCCCTGCTGGCGGCGGTCCCGGTCGAGGGCTCTTCGGCCGAGGAACGCAAGCGGATGGAGACGGTGATGCGGTGAGGTCAGGGGCGTGCCACGGGTGGCTCGGCGCTTTGGGCGAGAGCGTGCAATGAAGGGACCTCGCCGACAGGTCGTTGAAGGGACGTTGCCGACAGGTTGTTT
>Ga0163144_10010711_pt1 | contig 19511 bp, 9 predicted proteins | sample OliLak19BULKMAT1_FD_123175 | JGI IMG/M metagenome (GOLD analysis project Ga0163144, IMG submission 123175) | Freshwater microbial mat bacterial communities from Lake Vanda, McMurdo Dry Valleys, Antarctica - Oligotrophic Lake LV.19.BULKMAT1 | ecosystem: Environmental > Aquatic > Freshwater > Lake... | reverse complement strand
CTCCAGTTGGCTGTTTGCGGTCTACAGGAACATCAAGCGGGCGGACGGTCTGAATATACGACGGGGCGTGCGAATCGTGTAGAGCCTTAGTTAAGAGGTTTGATGTCGCAAAAACGGGGGAGTGAGCGGAGTAATCATAAATCACAGTGTAGCGCGATGTGCTATGGACGGTAAACCCCAAATTTTGGTTGAGGTTGAATCCGTTTACGAATCCGCCCGTCACAGAAATTCTGTCACGGGCGGATATAGTGCGGCGATACGGGGCGGCTTATTCTTCCGGCTGCTCTGCCGTACTGTCTGGCGGCAATTCCAGCGGGACGGCGTTCCCGCCGACCTCATCTACTGTGTCGTTCAAGTCGGCGTTCGGAATGATGGCATCGAACGGCTTGAATTTCAGCAGGCGGCCTTTGTTGATGTCGGTGACATAGACGAACCCGTTGTTATCAACTGCGATGCCGCCGACGGCTGAGAACTCGTTCAAGCCGGGGTTTTCGGTGTTCAGGCTCCCGAACGCGCCGACGCACGTCCCGCCTTGTAAGTCATAGACCAGCACGCGCCCGCCTTCGGGGTCGCCGACATATAACAGGCCGCGTGTATCATCCACCGCCATATAGGGGCGATTGACCGGCTCGCCGTACCATGCGCGGACGGGGTAATTGGCAAGCCATGTGCCGTCGAGGGCGAACACCGCGATGCGGCGATTCCACGTATCGGCTACGAATAAACGGCCATCCGCTGTGACGGCTAGGCCAGTTGGCTCGTCAAGCTGACCCGGCGCGCTGCCGCCGCTGCCGATGTCACGCAGCCAGACGCCAGCGGAGTCATATACGCGCACGCGCTTGTTGCCGGTGTCCGAGATGTAGACATTGCCAGCGGCGTCGATGGCGATGTCACGCGGCCCCCAGAAGCCGTCCGTCGGCTCTTGCGGCGCGTCAATACCTTGTGCCAGCGGCGACCCCCATGACCCCAGCGGTTGCCAGTCTGCCGTGAAGTGGCGGATTTTATAGTTCCATGTATCGACCACGTACAGCGTGCCATCCGGCGCGACGCGGATGCTGTGCGGGCGCTCAAAGAACGCGCCAACCTTCTGGCCCGTGCCACGCTCGCCGGTGCTATTGATATATTCGCCGGTGTTTTGGAACGTACTGATGCGGAAACCTTGATCTTCGGCTACATAGACGCGGCCTTCGTTGTCCACATCTATTCCGACTGGGATCGCCATTGCGCCGCCCAACGCCGAGGTATCGAACAGGGTCTCGGCGGGATAATCTTGCCAGTTGGCGACGCACGCGCTGACCTCGGTGACATCAATCGGGTTGGTCACGCTACCGTCGCCCGTGCCATACGGCCAGATTTGCGCTACGTAATCCTTGCGGACGTACATATAGAAATTCTCGCTGACCGGCCATTTGTTGGGGGTGAATTCTTTATTGGTGGCCTCGCCATAGAGCGTATAGTCCTTGTCCCACCAAATCTCGAAAATGGCGCGGCGCAGACGCCCGGAATCGACGTTCGGCGCGTTGGGGTCTTCGGTCAAGGCGAACAGGTCAATCACCCGTGCGGCATCGAGGTAGAAATATTCCTGCATCGGCCACCACATGCGCTTATAGTCAAAGCGCTGATAGCGGTCTTCCAATAGTGGTTCGACCACATTGACGTTGCTTTCGCCGATGAGGATGATGTTGGCCTGATCCATTTGCTGGAGGGTCGGGTTTTCGCCCATATAAATCGCGTCGGTGAAGTGGCGGAAGTACCATACCCCCGGCCAACTCAATTTATTGTCATAGGCGAACTTGACGCGCATCCCGTCGGTGGTGCGGCGGCTGAAATCCTCAATCAATTTGAGGACAGTTTTGGTATTGGGGGTGGCGTGGGCATAGACCAAGAATTCGGTGGCGTCATCGTAGTTGATGAAGGCCGCTTGCCACGCTGACCGGAAGGTGACGAGTCCGAGCAAGCCGAAAACCGCTACGGTATACATCTGGCGGATATGTCGCGGGCTGGTACGCCGCCGCACCCATTCAACGCCCCACGCGCACCCGACAGCGACGATAACCGCGCCGAGGAAATTATAGGTATAGGTGAGTTGGTATTGTTCGACGCCCCTGAACGGTTGTTCTTCGGTCAGATACCCGGCCAAAACGCGGACAACCGCCCCTAATCCCAGCGGGAAAATCAGCAACAATACCCAGCCGCGTGTTTTGAAGGTCGCCCAGTCGATTTTCTGGATGATGCGCCCGAAGTACCAGCCGGTAATTAGGATCATGGGGTAGGTCATGTGCGTGCCGAGCCACGGCATTTTTTCACCGGCCAGCGTCAGCGCAATCATGATGAGCAGCGCCCAGAAACTGATGAACATCAGCACGGGGACATCGCTTAGGTTTTGACGGGCGTTCAAGCGGATGCGTACACGGTCAGCCCGTTCACGCAAGGCGGGCGAATCGGGGTCTTCAACCATGATTTCAGTACCGTCTTCCCCGATTATTGGGACGAAGGCGGTTTTTTGCTTCTCCAACGATTCGGCCTCATCCAGCAGCACATAGGTCGCACGGCGACGACGCCAGAAGATGTGCAGGCCGGTCAAGCTGGCGGCTACCGTGCCGATGATGGGCAAGAATTCGTACATCGGCATGACGATGAGGAAGTAATAATACTGTGGCTGGCTGCCGCGACGTTCGCTCTGTTGCTCCATCCAATATTGCAGGCTGTAGACCATGCCAGAGGCCAACCCCTGAATGTTGGTAAAGACCGTGGTATAGAAGAAAGCGAACAAGCTGTGGAAAATCAGCCAGCACACGATATAGCGTTGCCAATTCCATAATAGGCCAGCGACTGTCGCTAAGGTGAACAACGGCAGCCAGCACAAGAATCCGACCACGAATCGCCCGATTTCAACCGCCCCCACCACCGGCATAATCCCAGAGACTCCGCTGAAGTTCGACCCCAGCGCCGCGAAGTCATCTGGCGTGCCACCAGAGCCAATGATGAAAATGGCCGTCAGCCACGGCAAGACCAGCGCCCCCATCACAATCAGGACATCAAACTCTGGGAACTGATACAGCCAATCCCACCACCCACGGCGGCGGGCATAGACCAAGAACGGGATTAACACGCCGGCCATCACCCACGGGATGAGGATGAATATCCAGCGCAAGCCGCCCGCGACCACGCCCGCTTCACCAGAGAGTGTCGGGTCTAATGGCGCAGCTGTCGAGAGGTCGCTAGAACTGAATCGACTGCGTTCTTCGACCACGATTAAGGCGATGAGTACGAGGAGCGCGACGACAATCATAATCGCCACATCGCGCCACGGGATGCTGCTCAAGCGGCGACGGAATGCCCACGCCGCCGTCCCAAATATGCCCGCGAAAATTGTGATGAAGGCCAACAGCGTCCATATCCAAAAACTGGCCGCTTCGTTGGTTTTTACAATCCCAGCGAGGACATCTTCTGCTGGTGGGAAAACCCGGTCAAGCGGGATGATGGCGAGGATGCTGTACATCGGAATCGCCATGACCGTGCCGACCAGAATCGACATCATTAGGCTATGGAACAGCGGTTTGCCGGGGACGTTCTTCCATGTTTGCAGCATCCGCACGAGCCAGAAAATCGTGAAGAACAGGCCGAAAGCGGCGATATACATAAACGCCGTCTCTTTGCTGCCCAAGTTCCACAGCATGGACGCCGACAGGATATAGAGCCACCGAGGTTTTCGCCTGAGATGCTCTGGCCCTGCAAGGTACATTAAAATTGACCACGCCATGAGGGCTGTCGCTATAATCGCTGGCGTGTCCTCGCGGATATATCGGTTATAGAAGAGCAGCAGTGGCGAGGCAAGCACCATCAGCACCGCCAGCAGCGCCCCCCACTTGCCCAACCAGCGGCGGAACAGCAGCGGCGTAAAGACCATCCCGACGCCCAACAGCGCGGCGTAGATGCGTCCAGTGAAGTCGTTATCACCGAATAGCGCGTACATCAGGGCGTTGGCGTGGAAGATGATTGGGCCGTGCATCAGGGGTGTATGGTCGAAATCTCCCTTGATATACAGGTTATACGAGTAGTAGACGTGTAGCGATTCGTCGTGGCTCATGGCGCGGTCTCCCAGCGCCCAGAAGCGGGTGAATACTGCCGCCACGAAAATCAGTACGAATACCACCATCTCCCAGCGGACGGTGACGCGCTTATTTAATACGCCGTCAAGCGTGTTTTGCGGGGTGGTCGGATAGGGGGAGCGTGAAACTGGAACAGCCATCGTTCTTCCTCGGGATTACTTGCTCGGTACAGTGGTGGGCGTGGCGCTGATGATTGCGACAATCGTGGCTGCGCCGGGGGTATCATCTGGTGTGGATTCGGGCGTGACTTCGCTGGTGGCCGTGCCGTCATGAACGGCGACCAGCGGGACGGGCGGTGTCGGGATGTCGCTGGCAGAGGCGAGTCCGGCGTTCAATCCCATCGGGATGAGCAGGGCAGCCGCCAACCCTAGCGCCACCGCCCGCACGCGCCAATCGGAGGTGTGGACGCTCAGGCGATAGGGGCTGTTGCCATGTTCTAGCGCACGGGTGACATTGTGCCAGCCCCGTTGGAACACGGTGCGGTCAGCACGCCCGACGCCGCCCAAATCGGTCTTGGTGGCGCTGGCGTCGTCGCGTTGGCGGCGATATTCGGCATAGATGGCGGGGTCATCCAGTGAACGGGCGACCTCGCGGCGGGATTCTTGTGACAGTTCCCCGCTGATGAATCGGCTGAGGCGGGCGATGTTGCGCCGCCGCTGCCAGAAGGCGTGAATCCAAGTGAACATCTCAAGCCCTCCCATCCTAGTAAGACAATAATTCGTCTAAGAGGCCGCGCCCGTGTTCGTTCAACAGCGAACGCAGCCGTTCATGAGCGAGTCGAACGCGGCTCTCTGCCGTCTTGAGCGGGCAATCCATGATTTCGGCCACCTCGCGGAAGGTCAAGCCCTGACCGTAACGCAACACGACGGCCTCGCGCAGTGCGGGCGAGAGTTCTGCCAGCGCGTTCTTGATGGCGTCACGGGCGGCACGCTGGGCGTTGGCGGCCTCTGGGGACGAGTCGCCTTCCGGCGCGGCTACATCAAAACCGAACATCTGCGAGATGTCGATGAGCGTCGGGCGCTTGCGGCGATAGGTGTTGCGGCAACGGCTCACAGCGATGGTGTACAGCCACGTCTTGAAACTGGCGCGGGTGGAGTCGAAGCGGCTCAGATTCTTGAAGGCGTAGACGAACGAATCTTGCAGCACGTCCTCGGCGTCTTGGGCGTTGAGGACGAGGCTATAGCACAGCCGATAGACGCCTGCCGCGCAGTGGTCATATAGGTCTGCATACGCGGATTGGTTGCCTTGCAAGCAGCGGGCAATCAGGCCTGGGATGGGGTCTTGTGTATCGGTATTCATCGACTGCGCCTATGAGTTGTATGCGTCATCTGGTCATTGTACACGTCTGGCAGGGCGTAAACCTCACCATTACGGCGCGAGCAAGTCACTGACAGGCACGCTCTCGAACACATCTTGCCGCACCCACAGCGTCACGGTCTGCACCGGATAGGGCTTAGAACGGGTTTGGCGCTGTAACCACCACGGCATGACATCTGCGCCTATGAGCGTTCCGGTATTCCAATCTTTTGACAAGATGAAGCGCTGCCCGACATAGCTCCCGCCCAAATCTGGCGAGAGGCTTGTCTCCAGATAAGCCGATGAAACGATGACGAACGGCTTTGCACTCGCTTCGCCCAGTGTATCAACGTACTCGACGCGCTGGTCTTTCAGAAGCCAGCCCAACAACCCATTTTCGGTGACTCCGTTGGCGGGGTCACGCACGACAGTGATGGGCAACACTGGGAAAGCTTGTGTCTCGCGCAACATAAAATCGTGCAGCGTCTCGGTCAGTTTGACATATCCAACGCCGGTAGCCGGGGTATCCCACGCCTGTGTTGGGTTGTCGGCATCGAATACCGCCGTATACCAACCGGTAGAGGTCTGGGTGACGAGCAGGAAAATCAATAGGCCGAGCGCGTAACCCTGTAGAGTCGTCCGGTTGCCCCAAATCCCGGCGGCGAGGAAGAACCCGACCAGCAGGAACATCACGCCGATGACCGACCACATCATGCCAATCCGCACATCGCCGAACACATTAGGGGATTGTAGGCGCAAAATCAGTCCGCTAGGGCTTCCGTCTATGACCTGAAGCACCTCCCGCGAGATGGTCTGGAGGTGGACGCTGGTCAAAATGAGCAACGCAAACACCACGACAGACAAAATCCAGCGTCCAGCCGACGGGCGATACAGCGCGGCCAAATCATCCCCTGCTTCCGCCTCTGCTTCAGCCCAGATGCTGCGCCGACGTTCGTTGATAAAAGCCGTCGCCAGCGTCCCAGACGCCAGACCACACAGCGGCACAGCCAAAAATACCACGTGTGCATTGGTCAGCCCCGGCACTAAGATGGCGACGAACAGCGCCCATAACGCCCACAGCGCGAAGAAGCGGTCAATCAATGACCAGCCCTCGCGGTTGGTCGCCCAGACGCCTACCCCGGCCAAGACCAGCGTCCACGGTAGATGGAACAGGATGACCCCGACGGGGTTATCCGGCGTGCTGGTGGTGAGTAATGCGGGGATTCCTGCCAGAAGTTGCCCAACGTTGCCTAGCCCGCTCGGCGTGAAGAATAAGGTGCTGACCGATAATGTAACCAGCGCACCCAGCGCCAAACCCATCTCCCACGGCAGGCCGCGCCATTGCGCCCGTAGCCGCGCCCAATGACTCAGGATGATGTCCGGTTCGGTGTCGTCCTCATCCAGCGATTCTTCCGGCTCGACTTCATCGGCATCTTCCCAGATGAGCGCCCCGATTATGCCGACGCCCAACAGGAGCGCCAAAATTGCGCCGCCCGGTTCGGTGAGCAAAAGCAAGGCGACCAGCGCGGCCAATCCAGCCGTCCAGCGGCCTCTATCGCCGGTCTGGAAGGCGGTCAGCATCAGGCGTGACATGATCGCGGCGACTAATAGTGTCCAGACCACGCCCTCAGAGGTGCGTGAGGCGATGAATAGCGGCGGCAGAATCGCTAACAACACCGTAAAGAGGAATGTCCGCCCGCGTCCCAACTCTGACCGGAACAGTAGCGGCGAAAAGACCACGCCAATACCGGCCAGCGCGGTCAGGATGCGCCCAGCGAAAAGCGTCCCGCCCAATAGACCGAAGCCGATGCGCTCTGCCCAGAACAAAATCGGGCTGTTCATGGGTTGATTGCGCCACGCCGCCAGCAAATCAGGGATTTCACCAGCGCGGGGCGGCACGCTATCCAATTCCGCCGTCCGCAGCACGAATACCAGTGCCGCCAGCAGCGCATAGGCCAGCCATTCCCACGGGATTTCAAATGCGGCGGATGATTCTTCCACCGGGGCGGTGTGATGTGGTATCGAGAGGGCGTCGTCTATCATAGTTGTCTGCGTCCCCATCCTTTTCATTCGTTGGTTATTGCAAATACACTGTCAGGGACGTGATTTGCGCGGTAAATGCGCGTATCGCCGTTTTCACACGCGATTTCTAGCGTCTCGATGAATTTTAATTCGCCGTCCGCGCCGTAACGCTCACGCTCAACCGGGCCGAACACGATATAGTCGATGCCGTAGTTGTCGATGATGAAGGCGGCTTTATCCATCCGTAAATCGCTGTAGAGGTCGATGATGTCGCCCTCACGCAAGCCGACGGCGCTGTTATAGCCGACGCCGCGCCATTGGCGCTCATGGCCTTGCCAGCCCAAAATGGTCGGGAGGCCGGTGATGCCCGCCACGCGCCCAGACCCGACACCGCCCGCGAATTGGTCATACGAACCGGCGAATGATGCCTCGGCCACCACGACGTCTTGCTGACCGGCTGCTAAATCCCGTAGACAAACCAGCGCATCGTAATCGGTCTGGCGCGTCAGGCTCAATGCGCCATCCAACGTGACGTTGACGACCTCGCCGTTCGCCCGCCCGGTCTCATCTAAGGTGCGGGCGGTGATACCATACGCCGGGTAGAGCAACCCTGCCCCAATCGCAACCGCGACAACGACGGCCAATGCCCCCCGAAGCGCGATGCTCAGTCGCATCCCATCAATCTCAGAGAATGCCACCGCCAGACCATAGGCAGATGCGATGCTGAACAGCGCCCACGCCTGATAATAAAACTTGAAAATGGTGTTCATGCGCTGACCAAAACCGTCGCGCAGATAGACCCATTCCGGCGCAAGCACCAAGAGCAAGCCCGCCCCGACCAGCAATAGGGCGAAGCCCGTCGTAATCGGCGGGTGTGCGCCTTCACGGTGGCCGGTACGCCCGAACAATCGCGCCCCGACCAGCACTGTGCCGAGCAATAGTATCAGCGTCGTCAAGCTATATTCGAGCCGCCGCGACAAGGTTAGACCCATCAACTCTGGGATATTCATCAGATTTTGCTGGTTTGAGCCGGCCATAACGGGGATGAGTGCGCCGAGGGCAATCAGCGCGAAGAACGCGGCAAGCACCACGCCAATCACCACCCCAGCGGTGATGAATCCCGCCCGCCAATTCAGGCCGCCGCCGCCGCGCCATGCCTCAACGCCGAGGAATAGGCCAATCAGCGGGACGAGCGCTCCGAAGGTCAAGAAAATCTGTTGGAAACGGGTCGGATGCCAGAGGTTGGGCAGCGCCCCTCCCAATTGCGACCCGAAACTCAACAGGAACGGCAGATAGACCAGCACCGCCAAGCCGATGAGCGTTGTGGCGAACGCCCCGATATACCAGCCGTCCTCGGCGTCTAACCTCCCCTGATTGGCGTACCATCGGCGCAAGGCTTCCGCCGCGATGACCAGACCGAGCGCGGCGGGCGCGTCCCATGTGTTCAGGAATATCAAGCTGCCCGCCGTCACGCTATAAAACAGGGTGTGGAGCGTGCTTGGCGTTCGCGTATTCAGCGTCACGCTCAAGCCGACGCCCAACGCCAATAGCAAGAACGGTAGCGCCATGACGTGCGGGTGATTATCGGCCAACAGATAGCTGAAGGCTGGGAATTCGTTAATCACCTCGTCCGTGTCACCGCCCAACGTCTCGAAATTGTGGTCTGTCAGCACGCGGGCGCTACGAAACCACCACCAATAATCCCATGTGATGACTTCCGGCACGAATCCGTCGGCATAGCGCGGGGTCTGACGGTCTCGCACGTCCCAGAAACTCAGGTATCCCTGTGAGGCCGTGCCGGTGAAATAGGGTCTATCCACCAACGCGGTCATATAGTTGCCCATCAGGGTCAGTATCAACGCGCCCAGTACCGCGAATCCGGCTGCTCGTCGCGCCGTCACCGCCAATCGTCCGCGCACGAGGTTATAGACCACGCCGAAGGCGGTCAGGCCGGACAAGCCCGCCAGCATCGCCGTCCAGACGTTATAGCCCACCGATGGATAAATGCCGGAGGCTTTGGTTAGCGTGCCCGCCATCACATAGCCGAGGTAGTAATAGCTGATGGCGTAATCCGACAGCCACGGGTCTTCTGGCGGGAAGGTGTCGCCGCGCCAGACCGACGCAGTGAAGGCCAAATCCATCGGTTTTTCAGTGGAGCGGACTTCATTCTGGTGGGCGCGTACCATCGCCCATCCCAAGAACAGCGCGACGAACACGACTTCACCAATCACCACCGCCGTGCGATGCTCACGCCACCAGCCGCGTAGTGTCGTGCGCGTATCGGACAAATCTGGCAGGTAGCGCAGGCTAAAAAATGAGATGCCGAGCATAATCACCCATGACAGCGCGAGTCCGCCGACATCGGCGCGGATGAACCCGAATGTCCCCAGCAGCCAATACAGCACTGTGACCAGCAGGACGCCCGCCGCCCGCGCCAGTAAATATCCACGGTCAGGCAGGGAGGACAGCACGCGCCACAGCAACGGCCAGACCGCCGCGCCCGCCAATGTCACCAGCGCCCACCAACTGACCAATATCCAGCCCTCGCGGGCGAGCCAATCCATCATTACGCACAAACCTTAGTGATTTTCAGAGACCATTTCAAAATATCGCGGGGCAACCCATCAGGTTGCCCTACGATGTCATAGAGTTGAGATTACGGTAGGGATGCGACGTAGATGCTAGGGCCGTTTTCCTTCACAACGCGGTAGATGATGGGTGTACCGTCCACCACCTCGGCGCGTTCTAGCCAACCGTCCGCTACCATCGCCTCGAATTTGTTCAGGCCGCCGGAATCGCCATAATTAACCCGTTCCAGCGATGCGACGACGATATACTCGACATCATACGCCATCAGGATGCGCCACGCTTCCAGCGTATCTGTCGTGGTATAGAACTGGTTGACATTGGCGACTCGTTGCCAGACCAGCGCCCCCAATCCCGGCAAGGTGCGTTGTTGGCGCTGATGGAAGTTCCACCCGACCAACCCCGGCAGCCCAGTATGGATGCTAATGCGGCTGCCCCAGAAGTATTCTTCTAGGCGGGTGCGGCCTTCCATGATGGTCGGCGTCCCCTGTACATTGTCTTGCAACCATTGAATCGCGGCATAGTCCAACGACATATCAATCGGCTTGCCGTAGTTCTCATAATAATCGGTGGTCGCGGCCATGAACGCATCGCCGTCTAACGTCGCGCCGACCTCTGGCGATAGGCGGAAATTGGCTTTCCCCAGCGTGGCCGTAATCGGGAACAGCATGGCCGAGAAGAACAGCACCCCACCGACGGCGTACCACGGAATCGCCAGCCGCGCCCGCCATTGTTCCGCCGCTTGCAATAACCACGCGATGGCCGCGCCGCCCGCCACGCTGAACAGCATCCAGACGTGGATATAGAACTTAAAGACCGTGTTTTGCCGCCCGCTGTCCCCATCCAAGACCACGACCTCAACGGCGAAAGTCAGGGCGAGCGCGAGGCCAGTCAGCACCAAGACCAGCCGCATCGACGGGTTTTGGTCGGGACGGAAGAACAGCACGGCAATCCACGTAATCAACGGGAGGGCAATCAGCGCGACCTGATAATCCGCCATGGCCGCCATGATGGAGAGCAGAATAACCCCGACGAACATCACGAAGCCGCCCAAAATCATCAGCCAGCGCCCGCGCAGCGCCCGCACCTTGACCGTCCGCAGCCAACGCGCCGTCTCCCAGACCATCAGCGAGACCACGCAGAACAAGAACAGGCCGTGAATCTGCCAGTACGCCCACAGCGGGGTTTTCGTCCCCTCCCACAGCTTGACGCTCTCGTAAATGCTGGCGTACCACGTCGTATACGGGCGTGCGGCCAATATCCCCGCGCCAACGAAAACCGACAAGCTCAGGGCGGCATCCAGCACAAACGCCCGGTTGACCCTCCGCCAGCGCATCCAGACCGCGAAGCCCAGTCCGGCTATCCCTAAGACCAAGAAGGTCGGGTAATCCCACGTATTGGCCGCCCTGAACAGCCCGACCAATCCGCCGGCCAATAGGATAGCGACCAGTCGCCACGCCCAGCGGCGCTTCTCTCGGCCAGCCAGTAGCACCTCGTTAATCACGAAACAGATGACGAACAGCGTCATCGGCATGGTAATCATGTGGGCGTGCAAGTCGCCATAGACGAAGGTGAAGAACGGCATTTCGGTGATGGCCGCCCCATCTACCGCCTCGGTAATCACGCGGCTAGGCGCCCAGAACCAACGTTCAGCCCCGATGGGCAGCCCCGCGCCGTTCGCCCATTGGCCTACGCCGTCAAACACGCGCCGCCACTGGTCAACGCCGATGCTCAGTTCATAACGCAGGCTGTCGGTAAAACTCGAATCGGCGGCGCGTTGAACGATTTCGATAGCTTGCTCATTGTTTGGCGGCAATCCGTTATTGGCGGTGGTGTATTCATCCTCCAAAAAGCGTTGCAGCGTGATTTGGTCGTCATAGCCGCCCAACCGCGCCAACCCTTTGAGCAGCACGCGAGGCGTATCGAGGTTGCCCAGCAGCACGGCCATCATCAGCGCGATGATGCCCGCCACCATCGGATTGCCCAAACGCGACATGCGCGGGCGGCGTTCTGGCGTATCAAGCCGCTCACGCCAGTGGTCTACCAGTGTATAAGCCGCGCTGAAGGCCGCCATACCCGCCGCCGCAAAAATTGTCGGCAGAATCAGGTTATAGGCGATGGCGGGGATGACGCCCAACATCAAAGTTGGCACGCCGACCACGACATAGCCGAAGTAGTAATAGTTGATATAGCCCCCGGCGTACCACGGGTCAATCGGCGGGAAGGCTGTTGAGCGCAAAACGCCGTTGAAATAGGCGAAGTCCATCGGTTTTTCGCCGCCGTAGCCGGTTGTCCAGATGTCGGGGTTGCTCAGGCGGACGAGCAGCATAATCACGTACAGCCCTAGCGTTAGCGCCTCAATGCTCAACAACAAGCCGCGTTTTTCGCGCAAAAATGTCAGCATCCCATCACGACTGCGGTAGGCAATGATTGCGGAGATCGCGCCCAACGTCAGGGTAATCCCCCACAAGCCCGTGCCGTTCCACAGCGGCCATACCGCACTGCTTGACGCGACCCACGCGATGAATCCGATCAGAACCATCGCAAAATAGCGACTCAGGGCATAACCCCGGTCACTCAGGCCAGCCAGCGCGTGATATAAAATCGGCCAGACCGCGATTCCCAGTAACCAAACCACGGCGTACCAAACGACCACTGAGACGACACCGTTGGTGTTGATGGGGCTATCGCGGTGGAAACGCTCTGACCATGTGCCGCCCAATTTTTGCGCGTCGGCCAATGCTTTCGGCAAAGTCAGCGCGGTAGGCGAGGCAGTGGCCGTCTGGACATCCCAGACCACGGGGCCAAAAATTGTGCCGTTCGCGCCGCCGCTGGAGTCATACGGGCGAATCAACGAAACGCTGTTCAAAATTTGCTGCATGGCGAGGACGTTGAAATCGGCCTGCTTCTTGAAAATGAACACGGCTGGGTGGTCATAGACATGGAAGGCCTCTTCGGCCTCAAACTCATTCAACCATTCCGGCGCGTCATAGGTCGGCAGATATTGGTCGCTGACGCGCAACGGGCCGAGTTCAAATGTCTCTTGGAATTCTTGTACCAGTTCATAGCCCAATTCACCGTCGAACAACGCATCGTAAAAGCGGTTGGTCAGCGGCCAGCGCTCCGGGATGCGACTTTGGCTGTCATACCGGCGATTCGTCCCGATGATGAAGTAATCGCTGTGCGTTAGCACCTCAATCATCTCAAAGCGTTTGGATTCCTCATCCTCATTGACGATTTCGAGTTGTGTGCTGGTGACGAGTGAATAAGTCGTGTTACGCTTGCGACAATCTTCTGCGGACAGCAATCCAGAGGGTGGGTCTTGGGCAAGCGTGACGCCAAACGGCAATGTGCAGGTTTGCGGCGGCATCGGCTCATCCCACGCGCCTTCCCACAGCATGACTGTCCCTGAGGTGACCAGCGCCGCGCCATTGATGACTTGGGCGTTGAATTGATAGGTTTTGCCGGATTCGACCAACAGCGGCGGGTCAAGTGGGATGGTATAGCTCCGCCCGACTTTTTGACCATCGTAGTCGAAATCATCTGTGAGGACGGTATCGACCAGCGTCGCCTGAGTAACTGGGTCGGTAATCCATACCCGTAAAGAGGTCGAACCATTGTCCGGTTGGTAGTCCCCGATGCGCGGCGCATGGATGGACGAGATTGAGCCGGTCAACAGCGATGTGAATTGAAGCGATTGTGGATAGGACGGGTGGATTTGGGTCGAGTTGGCGAGGATGTCATTTTGTGCGCCAATCGAATTGATGAGCGCGATATTGATGAGAGGCGTCCCCTCTGGTGCGCTGTCCACTTGCATAGAGAAATCACCGGGGAGATTTTCCCATATCCAGTGACCGGCTTGAGTGAAGGTCGCCATGTGTCGGTAAATATTGGTGAACATCCCCGCCCAGACCAGCGTGAACACGGTCACGAGCGTGAGCAACCCATACGCCAATGGACGGCGGACACGCACCGGAATCAGGCTGCGCGTGCTGTTGCGCTTCGCCCAATTGACCATCCCAATTAACCCATACGCGGCTAATCCGGCCATCGGCGGGTATAGCGGCAAGAAATAGCGCATTGAGGCGACGAAATTGCCGCCGAACAACGCGAAATAGACCGCAATCCAAATCACCAGCGGCAGAGTCACCATCGCCCCGATTTTGCCGCGTACCAGCCGGACGATGCTCCAGACCGTGACCAGCCAGCCGGTCAAACCGAGCGCTATCCCCATCCCCCATAGCACCATGTTATCGAAGGCGTAGAGGTATGGCACGCGCCCGACCCATTGCCATTGCGGGGGCGACCCGTTGCTGGGTGAGGTGATATTACGCGCTGAGAGCAAGTCTTTAATCCAACGCGGATTGATGGACAGGCCAAAGAAGTCCGGCCCCATGAATGCATACGGGTTGAAGATTCTGAACACCAGTAGCGTGAAAAGTCCGGCTACCACCAAGCCCGCAAACTCACGGGTGAAGATGCGCCAGCGCTCACGGCGCGGCAAACTGGATTCCATCGCGGGGAGCATCCGCACGCCAGACGCGACCATAATAGAAATCACTGCCGGGGCGACGTTGAATCGGCTGGCGAGTGCTGCACCGAACGCCGCGCCCGCTAAGATGTAATCCGACCATTTGCCGGTACGCTGAATCCGCAGGCTGAAAAATAGCATCAGCGCCATCCACAGATTCGCCATGCCGTCCGCCGTGCCGAAGTGCGCGATTTGGATGGGCAGCACCGCGCCACTGTATAAGGCAGCCGCCAATACACCCGTCCATTTGCCGCGCAACTCTAGCCCGATTCCGAACGCGATGAGGATGACCAGCGTATCGTAGAACGCTGATAATGAGCGCATCACCGTCGGGAAAGAATCGTAATGGGTGTAGCGGGTCGAGCCAGTGATTTGGTCTAACAAGTCGCCGAATACGGATGCGGCGAACGGTGGGAACGTGCCGTAAACGAACTCGCCTTTACCAATATTGTGCGGATTCCAATTCGAGCAACGCGCATCGAAATACCCGCCAATGCCGCTGGTGTCGGGATATTCTGCGAGGCAGTGAGCTTGCTGTTCGGCTTCTTCCCCATTGGTGAACGACAGGTAGGCTTTGCCCACTTGGATGCCGATTTCGCCGGTCATGAAGCGTTCATCGGGGTGGAAGTGGGTGTAATCATCCCAGCCCGTGCCGGTGAAGCGGAAGTAAGCGCCCAGCGCCGTAATCAGCACCAACAGGCCGACCACAACCCAATTTTCGCGCTTGAAGATGCCTTGTGCCATGGGGTCTCTCGGCCTTAACTAAAGGGATGAGTCAAAAGTGATGGGTTATGAGGAAGAGCCGGACTCGTGCCGACGCTGCACCCTCAACCGTAGACTATTACACCACAGCGGAGATGATTCCTCAAATCCGCTGGCATGTCGGCGTCATTTTAGGGGGATGGATGGGGTTTGGCCTAGTCCGTCGTGCTGGTCTGTCCGTTAGAGGCGTCCTTAACAGACTTCAGACGGGTGGGTGATATGCCTTTTGTATCGGGGCGACTCTATCGGGGTATCCCAGCGTCAACAATCGTCTGTAGGTCGGATTGCAGCTTATCCAGTTCCGCATCAAGGTCGATATTTGCCCCATTTTCACCGCGCAGCAGCGCCAAAAAATCACCGAAACGACCTTGAATATCATTGTGATTGGGGGTGCGGGATTCCTGATGGATGGCGGGTGTAAATTGACCGCTGATGGTAAGCACAACCCAGTTTTGAACGGCTGGATAGCGTTCTTGATAGCGTGCTATGGTCGCGTCTTGTAAGTCTAGGCGCGCCGGGAACACCTGATAGGTCTCTAGTAAATCGAACGCGCCAGCGCCCAACAGATATTCCAACACGATGAAGGCTTCATCAGGATGCTCTGTTGCTTTGTGGATGTAAAAACTGTCAAAATCCGCCGGGGCATAAATCGTGCCTTGATAGGCGGGTTGTAGCGCGATGTCCCAATGGGCGTCTAACTCCTCCAGACAACAGGTGTACCATGCCATCGAACGCGCCATCGCCACACGCCCCGATGCAAAGGGGTTACTGTTAATTCCCTCACTCAGCACTTGAGCATCAGATGGGATGAAGCGGTATTTCCATAGCCCATCCCAATACCAGTGAGCTTGCGCCCGCCAATTATCCCAGATGATGACCTGACCATCCTCAGTAAGCAGCGGGGCATCCCCAAACGTGTGAAAGTTGGAGCGCAGATTATCCCAGTGGTGGGTGAACCCGAATTGGACAATATTGGCGGGGTCAAAATCGGGGTGGGTCGCGTTATGCCCAGTGGCGTCTAGGGTCAAGAGTGCGCCAATTGAGGCCACAGTATGGTAATCCCATGGGACGCTGCTCCCATCCGGCATGATATACGGTTCACCGGGGACGGTTGGCGGATAATGTAGGCCAGCTGCGTCAAATAAATCGACGTTGTAATACAGCACGCCGGGGAACACAGCAAACGGCAGCGCAGACAATCCTCCGTCCGGGGTACGATAGGTTTCGACCATATTGGGCGGAAATTGAGATAAATCGTAGCCATGCGACTCGACGAGGGGTTGTAGGTCAAGCCATTCTATATCTCTAACCGGTCTACGATAGGTTTCGACCATATTGGGCGGAAATTGAGATAAATCGTAGCGATACGACTCGACGAGGGGTTGTAGGTCAAGCCATTCTATATCTCTAAATTCTTTAAATGTATCGGCGCCAACAAACCCAGCCGGGCCAATAATATCAACCTGTGAACCACTGGCAATCAGCGTTTGAATTACGTCCGTTGCGGTTGCACCATTCACACAGGTGCAGAAGAATTCCAAGACAATCGCATCTTGACTGTCATTAAATTCAGCTACGATTCTTTGTTGGACTTCGAGTTGTTCATCTCTTTGACCCGACCCCAGCCCCACATACCATGTAATTGTCACAGGTTCACGCGGCTGAACGGTCATCGCTTCCGCCTGATCCCCTTGCGCTTGGATGCCCGTCGGTACTAGACCGATGATTAACACGCATAACAACAACCATCTTGGCTTCATCGTCAAACTGCCCCCCGGCTAGTCCACCTTTGAGGTGAGTATAGTGATGATTCAGCGACTTGTCACAAAACCGTCCGGTGATTCGTCTTGTTTGTCATAAGTAGGCAATCACCGGAGGTTTATCAACATGACCACCCCACAACCTACCCATATCGTCATCCTCGGCGCAGGCTATGCCGGAATGCTGGCTGCATTGCGACTCGCCAATCAGACCCGCCATACCCCCGTCGAAATCACCCTGATTAACGCCGCGCCCCATTTCGTTGAGCGAATCCGATTACATCAGGTGATTGTCGGGCAGACGCTCAAACAACACCCCATCGCGGGGTTTTTGAAAGGCACGGGGATTCGCTTCATCCAAGCCAAAGTGACCGCGATTGCGCCTGAGTCGCACACGCTGACCCTCCAGACCCCCGACGGCGCGACTCAGACCGTGAGCTACGATACGCTGGTCTACGCGCTTGGCAGCCAGACGAATACCGCCCTCATCCCCGGCGCGGCGCAGCACGCCGTCAGCTTAGATGCCCCGATGAATGGGTCGGCTGAGTTGAAGGCGACGGCGGAACGCGGCGGGCAAATCGTCGTCATCGGCGGCGGGATGACCAGCCTTGAGGCCGCCACAGAAATCGCAGAGACGTATCCGGCGGCGCGAGTTCACCTGATCACACGCGGGTTGCTGGGGGACGATTTGAACGCTGCCGCCAACGCCTATCTCCGCAAGACCTTGAGCGAATTTAGCATTACGCCCCATGAAAATACCTCAGTTCAGGCAATCGAGGCAGGGCATATCACTTTCGCGGGCGGCGACTCGCTGTCATTTAACCTATGCGTGTCGGCGGTGGGATTCACTGCGTCGCCGCTGGCGCGTCAAGCGGGTTTGGCGGTCAATGCTACGGGGCAAGTGATTGTAGACTCGATTTTCCGCTCGGTCTCGCACCCAGATATTTTCGCGATTGGTGACTCGGCGGCGTTCGAGTCTGATGCGGGACTGTCGCTGCGGATGGGCTGCGCCGTCGCTATGCCGATGGCCTATCACGCGGCCAACGTCCTCGGCGCGTTGCTCAAGGGCGAAACGCCGGAGCCGTTCGCGTTCGGTTTCTTCGTCCGCATGACCAGTCTGGGTCGTCGGCGTGCGATTGTCCAATTTGTGGATGCTCATGACCAGTCGACTCACCGTGTTTTGACCGGACGCGCCGGGGCGATGTTCAAAGAGACGATTTGCCGTGCGACGGTCTTTGCGCTCTACTTGGAGCGTAAAGTCCCCGGCCTGTATGCGTGGTCACGCGCCCGCAAAGCGCAAGGCAACCTCAAGCCGGTGCGTGGGCTGTTAGCAAAGGCGTAACCGATGACCGATGACCCGTTTTCTGCACTCACGCCCAAATTATTCGCCATCGCCTACCGGATGATGGGCAGCGCCACTGAAGCCGAGGACATCGTGCAGGAGGCCTATTTACGCTGGCACGATGTTGACCCATCTGAGGTGCAGTCGCCGGAGGCCTATCTGCGGAAAACGGTGATTCGGTTGTGCCTTGACGCGCAAAAATCGGCGCGGGCGCGGCGTGAGGTTTATCCGGGGGTGTGGCTACCAGAGCCGATTCGGGAGGACATCATGCAGCCGCCGATGACAGCGCCAGAGGAACAGGTCACAGAATGGGAATCGCTGTCGATGGCGTTTCTGTTGCTCTTGGAGACGCTCACGCCAGAAGAACGCGCCGTATTCTTGCTGCGCGAGGTGTTCAATTATGAATATCACGAATTGGCCGCCATCCTCGGCAAGAGTGAGGATGCCTGCCGGCAGATGTTCAGCCGCGCCAAGAAACATATTTTGGCGCATCGCCCGCGTTTCGCGCCGTCGCCGGACAAGCATCAGCAAATCCTCGCCAGCTTCATGCAGGCCATCTCGGACGGCAACCTGACCGGACTGGTCTCGTTGCTCTCAGCGGATGTGACGGCCTACTCGGATGGCGGCGGTAAGGCTCAAGCGTTCATGCGTCCGGTGACGGGTCAAACCGCCGTGGCGCGATTGATGTTGGGTCTGATGAAAAACTCGTTAGCCAGCAGCGCCACGGTAGAATTTGCAACCATTAACGGCCAACTAGGGGTGATTCTCCGCAGCGAGGCGCTAGGCGATACCGTCATGACCATCGGGATTGAGGGTGAAACCGTCAGCGCGATTTACTTCACCCGCAACCCCGATAAGCTGGGGCATGTGCTGTGACACCGACATCATCCACCCTGAATCAAAAAATCTTTTTGAACCTGCTCAGGCGGGACGGCCATCTCGGAGGGGAGATAAATACACACGGGGATTTTCATTTTATTGGCGACTGAACATAAAATCGGACCAACTTCCGCCCATGTCAATCCACCTAAACCGCAACCGAGTGCGGGTAACGCTAATGAGGTGATGCCTAGTTGTTGATAGTTTTCCAGCAACCAATT
>Ga0163144_10010710_pt1:0-15000 | contig 19513 bp, 15 predicted proteins | sample OliLak19BULKMAT1_FD_123175 | JGI IMG/M metagenome (GOLD analysis project Ga0163144, IMG submission 123175) | Freshwater microbial mat bacterial communities from Lake Vanda, McMurdo Dry Valleys, Antarctica - Oligotrophic Lake LV.19.BULKMAT1 | ecosystem: Environmental > Aquatic >... | reverse complement strand
AAATTCGGGAATCTCGAGTGGCAATGTTCGCCGTTGAAACCGATCTTCAAAGCTCTCCCGAATGGACGCAGCTAGAGTCGCACCGTGGAACTCCGCTACAAGAATTTGCGCAAGGTTCTTTTTCGCGTCCATTGGGTGCAGGGATCCACCTGCAAGCGCAGGTTCAACTTGGGTCCACGAAGTTGCGGCCAGCAATTGGTAGTAGCGAGCCATCAATTGATCGGATATCGACATTAGCTTCCCGAACATATCGCTTGGAGTTTCCGTAATACCAATGGCGTTTCCAAAGGATTTACTCATCTTCGCAACGCCATCAGTGCCTTCCAGCAGTGGCAACGTGATGACCACTTGAGGGCTCTGCCCAACAGTTCTCTGGAGATTCCTCCCGACGAGCAAGTTGAAGCGTTGATCGGTTCCGCCTAGCTCGATGTCGGCCTCGAGGACAATCGAATCGTATCCTTGGAGCACCGGGTAGAGAAACTCGTGCAGACCGATCGGACGGTGTGCACCGAACCGCCGCGCAAAATCATCACGCTCGAGCATTCTGGCAACAGTTTGATTCGAGCAAAGTCGAACCAAGTCAGCTGCACAGAGGCGATCCAACCATTCTGAATTGAAGCGTACCTCCGTGCGATCCCGGTCCAAGACCTTAAACACTTGCTCTTGATAGCTTCTTGCATTGTCGGCAACCTCACTCCTCGAAAGTTCTCGACGCGTTTCTGATCGACCGGTTGGGTCACCGATCATCCCGGTGAAATCGCCAATCAGGAAAATGACCGTATGACCGAGGTCTTGAAGTTGCCGCAATTTCTTCAATGCAACTACGTGCCCCAAGTGTAGGTCCGGAGCAGATGGATCTGCGCCAAATTTGACCCGCAAGGGGCGGCCGGCACTGAGCTTTTCCAGCAACTGGTCTTCGGAGATGATATCGACGACCCCTTCGCGCAACGAATTCAACTGCTTTCGCAGGTCGACCATCAGTCCACTATCTCCTGTACTCTCTCGATCTGCGTGGATCGCCCAGTGCTTCGGTCGAGATCGATGAGGACTCCCTGAACGACACTCGGACCAGACGCCACTTCGAGTGGGACCGGCATACGCGAGCGGAACCTCTGGATTACGCCTTCGGCCTTCGAGCCAATCACAGAGTTCAAAGGACCGCACATTCCTGCATCTGAGATATAGGCCGTGCCACCTGGCAGCACACGTTCGTCTGCCGTCTGTACATGCGTGTGCGATCCTACAACTGCACTGACACGGCCTGCCAAGAACCAACCCATTGCGGCTTTCTCCGACGACGCCTCAGCATGCATGTCAACAAGAACTGGCGTTTCATCATTTATTTGTTCGAGAAGCGCTTCGACAATCTGAAATGGGCAATCTACGGGTTCCATGAAGATCCGACCAATCAAATTGATCACGGCGACACTGGCGCCATCCGTGCCTTGAAAGATTCCGCAACCCCTACCCGGAGTTCCAGGCGGATAGTTTGCCGGGCGAAGCAGTCTGTCGTGAGTGTCTACGAGGATACGCGCCTCTCTCTTCCGCCAGATATGGTTTCCAGAGGTCAGAACATCCACTCCGGATTCGAGCAACCCCTCGACCCCCTTTACGTCGACACCCGCACCGTCAGCAACGTTTTCGCAATTGGCCACAACGAAGGAGATATTGAATCGACTGATCAACCTCGGAAGCAACCGCTGGATCGCCCGTCGCCCGGGTTTCCCCACTACGTCACCAAGAAACAGTATCCGCACCTAATTCTCCCACTCACTTCGACGTCAACGAGCGATATCGCTGGCTCGCGTTTCCCGAATCACCGTCACCTTGACTTGCCCCGGGTATGTCATCTCACTTTCGATCCGACGGGCTACATCACGCGCAAGAGTCGACACTCGCTCATCCTTGATTGATTTCGGCTCTACAATGATTCGGATCTCGCGCCCGGCCTGGACCGCGAACGATTTCTCGACGCCTTCGAATGAGTTACTGATTCGCTCCAAGTCCTCTAATCGCTTGACGTAACTTTCGAGCATTTCGCGCCGCGCCCCGGGCCGTGCTCCAGACACCGCGTCCGCGGCGTCCACAAGCGGTGCAAGGATTGTTTCCGCCTTTACCTCCTCGTGATGTGCTGCGATCGCATTCACGATCTTTGCCGACTCACCGTATTTTCGCGCCACATCAGCACCGATTACGGCGTGCGAACCCTCCACTTCGTGAGTAAGCGCCTTGCCGATATCGTGCAATAGCCCCGCGCGTCTCGCCTGCTTTTCATTCAATCCAAGTTCGGCCGCCATCGCGCCACAAATGAATGCACATTCTATCGAATGCATCAGCACATTTTGTGCGTAGCTATAGCGGTACTTCAACATACCCAGAAGTTTTACTATCTCTGGATGTACGCCATGAATTCCGAGTTCGAAGATCGCCTTTTGTCCAGCCTCTTTGACATTCTCGTCAATCTCATTCTCTGCCTTTCGAACAACTTCTTCGATCCTGCTAGGATGAATTCGCCCATCAACGATCAGTCGCTCCAGTGCGATTCTCGCTATCTCGCGACGAATGGGATTGTGGCATGAAATGACTACCGTCTCGGGCGTATCGTCGACGATCAAATCGACCCCAGTAGCCGCTTCAAGCGCCCTGATATTCCGGCCTTCCCGACCAATGATCCGGCCCTTCATGTCATCGCTTGGCAAGTGAACGGCCGCAACGGTTCGCTCAGCCACGAACTCTCCTGCCATCCGCTCAATTGCGATGCTGAGCACCTTCTTCGCTCGTCGATCGGCTTCGGCGCGAGCCTCCTCTTCTACTGCTCGGATCTGCCTAGCAGCGTCGTGACGAGCCTCTTCCAGCAATCCGTCGATGAGTCTTTGCCTTGCCTCTACTGCTGTAACCCCAGCCACTTCCTCGAGCTTGGCTCTAATCGCAACCAGCGCTCCTTCACCCTCTCGTTCTCTTTCATACATCCGTTCATTCTCGCGCAGAAGCTTCTGTTCCGCCTTTGCCAAATCGATCTCTCGTCGTTCAATCTGCTCGGCGCGGCGGGACAGAGCCTCGTCCCTTGCAGCGAGTCTTCGCTCAATCTGTTGCGCCTCTCGGCGCCGTTCACGAATCTCCGCCTCGGCATCGCCACGCAACTGAAGCAGCATCTCCTTTGCTCGAATTTCCGCCTCTCGCGTCAGGGTTTCGGCTTCGATCCGCGCCACTTCAAGGAGCCGTTGCGTCCCTTCTTCCGCACCGACCAAACGGGCGCGATCCGTTGCTTTTCGATACGAACCGAGAATCGCAGTTAATAACCCTGAAAGAACCAAGACGGCGATCGCGCCTATTCCATAATTGATCATCTAGTCTCCGATTGATCCAAGATTCGGGCGCAGACTTGCGCCACACGAACCTCCGCCATCGCCAGACACCCATAGCGCAAAAATAATCGCAGGTGCCCCGGGAAAAGAGAGGGCTGCTGCACACTTTCGACGGGCGTCGCACACGCAATGCCATCCGGCGGGCATTTCCATCCCTGCGGTCCCGCCACTTCCAGGGTCAATTGGACGAGCAGGCCGTTCCCCAAAATGGGCCGTCAGGAGAAGCAGCGGACTTGCGGCAGCTTTGCAAGTCTTAGTGCGAACATGGACGCAGACGACGCTGATCCCGTTCATTCGATAGTGCGAAATAGGGCGCCTGAATCGGTACGCGCAACCGAAATGAAAATCACGGGACGCGCGACTTTGTCCCCTAGGAATTCGACGCTGCTCGCCTGGGCGAATTTCCACTCGTGGACAACCGACAAGGTGATATGCGGAGGAAATTACACTGCCAATGGCAGGAACCCACCGCATCCTCGTCGGCACTACCCGATATTTCTCGTCGATCAGGATCGCCGGATCTGCTTTGTGCCGCTTGGATGCGGCGGCACTGACAGACCTCGATCGGAGTCGATGCCCCCTTGCGATCACGGGCTTTTGCTCGCTGAAACAAGCTCCGACAACTTTTGAAGGCTGCCATCTACACTTTCGAGCTCGCTGCGAAGCTTGGCCACCTCGCTACCCATATTGAGCGCAACTAGGAGTGCCAAATGGAGGGTGGATACGCTCGCATGAGCTTCGAGCAGGCGCCGCAATTGCTCATCCACGAGCCGCGCAACGTCTCGCACATGGCCGGCTCCGTCGTCGCTCGCAACGGTGAGCCGCTGTCCCAAGATTTCGACCTCTACCGGCTCTTTCATCGGCTTGGGCGCCGGCGACCGTCCAAAGCAGGCTACTTGAGGTCTAAACCCTCAAGTTGCTTCAGGATTTTATCGAGACGGGCGCGGACCTCGTCTCGCTCCTTCTCGTGCTGCTTCAGACGCGTGGCGGCCTCCATCAATTGCTTTTCTTGATCTTTGGTTTTCTGCTGCAACCCAGCACAATCTTGCTGTAGGCGCTCATGTAGCTTCAGAAATTCGCCAAGTTTGGCTTCCAGAATTTTCAAGTTCTCTAATGACATAATCGTTCAAGACATCGGTTTCCGGACATTACGAATCGTTGCGCAATCTGTCAATCCAACTTACGATCACATACGTGTGGCGAGCAACCCATCAACGAATGCGCGAGGGTCGAATTCGGCAAAATCTGAAATCCCTTCCCCAAACCCGACATAGCGAACGGGCAACCCGATATCCGAGGTAACAGCAAACACCGCTCCTCCTCGTGCAGTGCCGTCGAGCTTGGTCAAGATGATACCGGTTAGAGGAAGCGCTTCAGAGAACGTACGGGCCTGACTGGAGGCGTTCTGGCCAGTTGTCGCATCGACCACGAGAAGACATTCATGCGGCGCGCCTTCGATATGGCGACCAAGAATTCTCTCAAACTTCTTCAATTCCGCGACCAAATTTGCCTTAACATGCAACCGCCCGGCGGTATCGATGATCATCACGTCCATATTCCTGCTTCTCGCAGCCTGAATCCCATCGAACACAACCGCTGAAGGATCGCCTGGACCGTCACGGCGGACGCAATCCACGCCCACCTTGGCCGCCCAATTTGCCAATTGCTCGGAGGCCGCGGCCCGAAACGTATCCGCACCGACAACCAGTACACGATGGCCCGCTGTTTTGTAGCAGTGGGCAAGTTTGGCGACACTTGTCGTCTTCCCCACTCCATTGACGCCCAGTACGAGAATGACATGCGGCATGGATGCCGCTGCAGCGGGCGCCGCGTTGACGGCGAGAATCATTTTCATCTCGTCGCCAACACTCTTCAGCGCTTCGTCCAAGGTCGTCGCAGCCGTCAACTGTGCCCGCAACCGATCAAGTAGAATCTGCGTTGATCGCATACCGACGTCTGCCTTGATCAGCACTTCTTCAAGGGCAAGGAGTCGCTCCGTAGGCTTCGCGCTAGTCGCCAATGCCGCACGTAAGCGTGCGGCGAACCCGCGACTTGCAACCGCACCCTCCCATCGTTTGGTGCTTGCTCCGTCACCAACGCGCTGCCGCCCAGGGATCACCGCTTTCCCGTGTAATGTCGCACGACGGAGCTGAAGGAAAGCGACGACAGCTCCCACCAGAGCCCATGCGGTCAACAGTATTTCGAAGTGCCCCATCGCGATCGAATTGCTACGCTGCAGAAACAGATACAATTTTCGAAATTCCAGGTTCCTCCATCGTAACGCCGTACAATGCGTTCGCCGCTTCCATCGTTCGCTTATTATGTGTGATTACAATAAACTGAGAATGAGCACTCATTTCACGCACAAGGCCGGAGAACCTGCCAATATTCGCGTCATCGAGCGGTGCGTCAACTTCGTCGAGGAAACAGAACGGCGTGGGATTGATCAGAAACAACGAGAATATCAGGCTCACAGCCACGAGTGCCTTCTCGCCGCCTGACAATAGCGTGATACTTTCAAGGCGCTTTCCCGGTGGACGAACCACGATCTCTACTCCGGTTTCGAGCAGATTCTGCTCATCCGTCAGGACCAATCGAGCTTCTCCACCACGAAGCAGCCTCGGAAGGATCTCTTGGAAGCGCTCGTTGACAGCGGCAAACGTCTCGATGAACCGAGTGCGTGAAACCCGGTTGAGCCTTTGAATTGTCCTCTCAAGGTCGCCGATGGAACGTTCCAAGTCTTCGCGTTGCCCCCGCAAGAATGCGGCTCGCTCTTCGAGATCGCTCAACTCTTCGATCGCGCCCGTGTTGACGTCGCCGAGTCTGGAAATCGCAAGGCGGACCTCTTGTTGTCGCGATGCGAGATCGTTCTCTTTATCAATTGAAAGCGTTGCGCCGGAATGCACCTCGGCGATGACGACCTCGTACCGCTCGAGAATATCAGCGCCGAGATGCTCAAGCCGCATACGAGCCTCTGCCAATGCGATCTCTGCCTGGCTTGCGTCGACACGGCAGGTCTCGAGCAATGCTTTGATACCTGAGAAGCGCATGGAATGATCTCGCAATGCAACCGATCGTTCCAGTACCATGGACTGCGCCTCGCCCGCCTCTGCCGCAAGACGCGCTGCATCAACGAGCTTGATCGCCGCTCGATCGACAGCTTCACCGATGAGTTTGCCGATTTGCTCGATCTCGGCGGCGATCTCTGTCAGCTCTTCCCCGTTTGCGTCGGCACGCTTCGTCACTCCATTCTCTTCTGCTTCGAGACGAATCGTAATTGCAGCCAACACGGATAGGCGCTGCCGCTTCTGCGAAAGGGTGGACGTGGCCTGACGAACATCGTCAGCAAGCGCTTCAATCGATGCCTCCCCGGTTCGGAGTTCCCTTTCGACTGCGGACAGTCCTTGCTCGCGCCGAGCTCGCTCTTCAGCGACGAGCGCCAACTTGATATCGGCCCTCGCTCCCGCGGCATCCGCTCCACGTGCATCCCGCATTGCCGAACGGCATTCAAATCGAGCCAATCGCTGCCTATCCAGAAGGCGTGGCAGGTCGAGTCCGAACTTTTCGACATCTCGCTCGACCGTCAGCACTTCAGCAGTGAGCCTCTGAGTTTTCTGGTCCAAGGCCGCCAAACGATCATCCTGAACCGATCGCTCAAGCCGCAATCGCCCAACACTACCCTGGAGGTCAGCAACAGTTACCGCGGCCTCGTCCGAGCGTTCAATGAGTTCCTGTATCCGGCGCCGGCGCGAAACAATCTCCTGTTCGTTCAGTTCTTCGCTTCCACCCGTCACGACACCGTGCGCGTCGATTATCTCCCCGACCGGGGTTACAACCGACATTCCCGGCTGAAGTCGGTCGAGGGTCCCAAGCGCCACGTCGATGTCGGGAACGATCTGGACGCCTCTGAGCAGCACATCGACGATGGCCTGAAACGCCGGCGCAACCGTGACAACGTCCGCCAACGATCGGTCACTAGAACCTCGATCGCTCGTGCGTTCGGATTCCTTGGCCGGAACGTTTCTGGGTTCAACCGGGATGAAGCTGCCGCGTCCGGCACCATTTTCACGCAGCATTCCGATCGCCATGGCAGCGGCCAACGGATCCTTCACCGCGAGGTAATTCACGCGACTCCCGAGAGCTGCCCCCACGGCCTTTTCGTACTGAGCAGGCGCTTCGATCATGTCGCCCACGACGCCAAGGATCCAATCTGGGCGATCTTGGTTCAGCAGGATACTCCGCACTGCAGGGGTATATCCCTCATACGAATCGTGAATTTGCCTCAGGGATTCGAGCGTTGACGCCAGTTTGACCATCTCTTCGCGCAAGGTGGCTAAACTTCGTTCGGCTGTGCTGAGCCTGGATGCCACCTCACGTACCGAAGTAGCCACATCTTCTCGGACGCCACGTGTGAGAACGAGCTCCGCATCGACACGCAACAACGCCGCACTTCCGTTCGCAATTGCGAGTTGTCCGGCACCGATTTGTCCGCCGATATTATACGCATCCGCTTCAGCTTTACACCGCCGGTTCATCGCATCGAGCCGCGCCCGCCCGAGCCTGCTCTTTTCGTTCCGCACCTCGCTCTCGTCCGCGACGACTGCGATGAGCGCGCCCTTGGCGTTGTCGACTCGCGATCGCGCGTCATCGACGGCGTCACGTGCCTCGGAGAGTCGGCGTTGACATTCGTTGAGAGCTAATTCTTCGTCAGGAAGGATACCACCAAGGGCATTGGCTTCGTCACGAGTTGAAGTCAACTCCACCTCGATGTCAAATCGTTGACGTTGCAGTGCTTCAGCTGCCGCTCGAAGGCGAGACTCGCGCTTCTGACGGTCCTCGAGCTCGGCTCGCAACAGGGCAGCCCGTTGATCAGCCGAATCTCTTTCCGCGACGGCAACCGCTGCCAGTTCCTTCAGTGACGCCAAGGTCTCTTCGGCGCTCCGCTGATCAGCACCCAGCGTCCGTAGCTGCTCCTCCATATCCGCGCCTTCGGAATTTAATTCAGACTCCCGAGTGCGAAGTGCCTCCAGTTTGCCACCGAGTTCGGCTACGCGCGCCTCGAGTTGTTGCCAACGGTGGGCAGCCACGCGAAGATCGAGATCGCGTTGCTCGTCGCGCAGGCTCCTGTATTTTTCAGCTCGTTTGGCGAGTCGGTTCAGGTTCTGGATCTGTCGCTCGATCTCACGCGATACGTCGTTAACACGCAGAAGGTTCTCGCGAGTTCTCTCAATCTTTCGCTCGGCGGCAATTCGTCGGCTACGATATAGGGTGGTTCCTCCCGCCTCTTCGATGAATAGGCGGCGATCCTCCGGCTTGGAGTTGATCAGTTGCTCGACGCGTCCCTGCTCGATGATCGCGTAGGCCTTGGAACCGATGCCAGTCCCTAGGAACAACTCGGTGATGTCCTTGAGGCGACAAGGTGTTCGATTGATGTAGTACTCTGATTCGCCGGACCTGAAGTAACGTCGGGAAACAGTTATTTCGCTGAGATTGCGGAAGTGCGAAGGTAGCGACGAAACATCAAATTCTTCGGCCGCTGAGGATGAGATGGGTGGCGGTTCATCATTTGCGAAGGTCAACGAGACCTCCGCCATGCCGGAAGGGCCTATCCGCCCATTGCCCTTGAAGATGATGTCCTCCATCGAGTCGCCGCGCAGGTGCTTTGCGCTTTGCTCGCCGAGCACCCAACGGATGGCGTCAACGACGTTCGACTTGCCACAACCATTCGGACCTACGATGGCCGTAACGCCAGAATGGAAGTCCAACGTTGTTCTGTTCGCGAAGGACTTGAGCCCAATTACCTCGAGTTGCTTGAGGCGCATTCCCCACCGGTCCACATTTTCAGACCTATTTCACACGAACCGGGCCTTGGTCAATTGCGTTGCGGATCCGGCAATTACGGACTGGGGCACCATCAACCAATAAGTTCAGTATTCCAATAGGATGCGTCCACCGTTGAAATGAATGGCGTCCATTCTGCGAATCTATCGGGGCTAACAGCATCCAACACAAATGGCGTCCAGTCGGGCCTAAGCGGCGCCCGAAGGAGCCTCATTCCAGCCTGTTCAGGCGTGCGACCACCCTTTTTCCGATTGCACAACAGGCATGAGCAAACAATGTTCTCCCAGCTAGACTGACCTCCCTGAGATCGAGGGAGCACATGGTCGAGATTGAGTTCGGTACGAAGGAACCGCACGCCACAATATTGGCAGGTACTTCGATCCCGCGCGTAGATGTTGAAGCGACTAAATCGCACATGACGCTTTGGGACCCGATCGTAGAGTTGGAGGAGAATCACTCTTGGGACGCGGATTGAGCGCCCGACCATCCCAACGGTATCATGATGGATGGCGGTCGACAGATCGGCCCAACTTTCGAAGTCGAAAGTTCGGTATTCTTCATTAACGGCGCGCGCAATCCCTTGGTAAAGGAGCGAAAAAGCACGACGCGCTGACGTCACCTGAATCGGCAAATACGAACGATTCAGCACTAGAACTCTGGCATCGAGTGCGGCGGCCCTCGTGACCATCGACGATCCTTCCCTATCTGAACCGGACCCGAAGCTATAGACACAGTGGAATACTGTCAAGTTGTCTCGGGCGGCAAAGGAAACCGAAACCACAAGCTCGTTGAATTCACCGTGTCGCCCCGATATACGGAAGCGGTTCAATAAACGATTCGCATACTTTCTAGCCTGACGAGTAGCGTTGTTAATGGGGCCACCACGTTCGCTGTCGGAAACTCAGTGTCCGGATTCGCACGAAAGGGACTTTCGAATGGCGGTGCCACCGATCGAACCGGCGTTCATTGCCGAGAACCATGCAGACTCCGCGAAGACGAAGCCCGTTGAAGTACGGGAATCTGTCGTAATTCGCTTCGCAGGCGATTCGGGCGACGGGATGCAAGTCGTAGGGATGCAATTTACCAACGAGTCTGCACTCGCGGGGAACGACTTGAGCACGCTCCCAGACTTCCCTGCCGAAATTCGCGCACCTGCAGGTACCCTCGCCGGAGTTTCGGGGTATCAGCTCAATTTCTCGAGCGCCGAAGTATTCACTCCTGGCGACGAGTTGGACCTTCTCGTCGCAATGAACCCGGCGGCGCTCCGTGTGAATCTCGGCGACCTCAAGGACAACGGGATCCTCATTGTCGATCGGGAAGCTTTCACCGATCAGAATCTCAAGAAAGCTGGATACACATCACATCCCCTTCTCGACGGTACGCTCGCCGGCTACCAATTGTTCGAGCTAGACCTTACGAAACTGACGATCGAAACGCTCAAGGATACAGATCTGCCAGCGCGAGCTGTTGTTCGCTGCAAGAATTTCTTTGCCCTCGGACTCGTCTCTTGGTTGTTCCACCGGCCAACTGAATCTGCGGAGAATTGGATCAAAGAACGGTTCAAAAAGCGGCCCGAATTGGCCGACGCCAACATTCGAGTCCTCCGTGCCGGATTCAATTTCGGCGATACGGCAGAATTATTTGCACACTCCTATGAGGTACGGCCCGCGAAGATTGCCCCGGGAAGGTACCGCAACATCACAGGCAACGCCGCGCTCGCCATCGGTTTCGTTGCCGCTGCCCGCCAAGCGGGGCTGCCACTATTCCTCGGTAGCTACCCAATCACCCCAGCAAGCGACATCTTGCACGACCTAAGCGCACTGAAGAACTTCGACGTCCTCGCATTCCAAGCAGAGGATGAGATCGCTGGAGTCGGGGCTGCGCTAGGCGCAGCGTTCGGCGGTGCAATAGGCATCACCTCGACCAGCGGTCCCGGCATGTGCCTGAAGGCCGAAACGATCAATCTCGCAGTCAGCGTCGAACTTCCCATCGTAATTGCCAATATTCAGCGGGGAGGGCCTAGCACGGGCCTGCCGACAAAGACCGAGCAAGCCGACCTATTGATGTCTCTCTACGGGCGAAACAGCGACTCGCCGGTGCCAATCATTGCTCCGCAAACACCGGCAGATTGTTTCGCGGCGGCGTTCGAGGCGGTGAAAATCGCCGTCCGTTACATGACCCCAGTGATCGTTCTCTCCGACGGATACCTCGCGAACGGCGCTGAACCGTGGGCCATTCCCGCGGCTCGTGATCTCGACCGACTCGACGTAAAGTTTCGAACCGATCCCGAAGGCTACTTCCCGTACCTGCGAGATGAAGCAACTCTTGCACGACCATGGGTAAAACCTGGCACACCCGGACTCGAGCATCGGATTGGAGGCCTGGAAAAGGATTATGCCACCGGCAACATCAGTTACTCGTCCTTGAATCATGAGCAAATGGTATTGGTCCGCGCAAAAAAGATCGCAGGGATCGCTGCGGATATTCCGCCTACGCAGGTCTTCGGGCCAACGAGAGGCGACATGGTTGTTGTTGGCTGGGGGAGTACATTTGGGTCGATTCGAGCGGCGGTCAGCGCAGCGCAGGCGGATGGAAAGAGCGTTTCCCATGTGCACCTGCGTTACCTCAATCCGCTCCCAAGTGACCTCGGCAATGTCCTGAAGTGCTTCCGGCGTGTGCTGGTCCCGGAGATGAACCTAGGGCAACTCGTAAAGGTCTTACGCGCCGAATATCTCATCGATGCCATAGGCATGAACAAAGTCCAGGGCCTGCCATTCAAGGTCCGCGAGATAACGAATCGTATCGATTCGATGCTTCAGGAGTAGCCGACATGAGCGCAGAATCACCCACTCTCACGCGCAAGGATTTCGTTAGCGATCAAGACGTCCGCTGGTGTCCTGGATGTGGCGACTACTCGATTTTGGCGCAGGTCCAGAAAGTAATGCCCGAACTTGGCGTCCCGCGAGAAAATGTCGTGTTCGTTTCCGGAATCGGTTGCTCGAGCCGCTTTCCGTACTACATGAATACGTACGGCTTCCACACGATCCACGGGAGGGCTCCGGCAATCGCGACCGGCCTCAAGATCACTCGTCCCGAACTCTCGGTGTGGGTGGTAACGGGCGATGGCGATGGGCTTTCGATAGGCGGAAACCACCTGATTCACATCTTGAGGCGCAATGTCGACGTCAATATCTTGTTGTTCAACAATCGAATCTATGGCCTGACGAAAGGTCAGTATTCGCCTACTTCGGAACAGGGCAAGGTAACCAAATCTTCGCCCGTCGGCTCAATCGACGCTCCATTTAATCCAATTTCGATCGCATTGGGCGCAGACGCTACGTTCGTTGCCCGGTCGATCGACGTCGAAGCGAAACATCTCCAGACAACCATCAAGCAAGCGTTCGAACACAAAGGTACCTCGTTCGTTGAGATCCTCCAGAATTGCAACATCTTCAATGACGGCGCATGGGCATCGGTAACGGATCGCGACACGAAGGAGAATAGCCAACTCCAACTCGAGCACGGAAAACCGATGGTATTCGGACGCAACCGAAACCTCGGACTCCGGCTGCGAGGATTGGAGATCGAGGTCGCAGAAATTGGCCAAGATGGCGTCACGGAATCCGACCTGATCGTCCATGACCAGACGAACGCGCGACTGGGACACTTCCTCGCCGCTCTGCAGCCACCAAAATTCCCAGTTCCACTCGGAGTGTTCCGCACGACCCACCGGCCGACATACGAGGAACTTTCGGCGGCTCAAGTCGCCAGTGCTAAGGCCAAACTGGGGAACGGAGAGATCGACGAGTTGTTGAACCGAGGTGATACTTGGACCGTGGAAGCGTGACGAGTACTCGCGCGACCGTGCGTCCTTCTCGTCACGCATCTTCCGTTGGTCGTGCTACTACTCCGCGACGATCCGAATGACAGTCGTTCGCGGTACGCTGAGATTGCCAGCCGTATCGCGAATTCGCGCGACCAACGTCGTGTCTCCCCTAGGAAACTCAATTGCCGAGTTGACCAAGCCGCAGAACTGAACCGCACTCGTCGGGTCGACGAAACGGAACAACCCGTCCGACGATAGAGTACAAGCGCTGTCCGCCTCCCGCCCGAGACGTTGGCCGGAACCATCCTTAAAACGACACGAAAGATCGTTGACGGCATCTGCGAAAACCTGACTTCCGTCATTGAAATCGAACGGCTCGATTGCTGGCACTCCACCTAGCATCGGCGCCAAGTCATCGCATACGGCAACTGAACCGTTCCCCAGCGTTGCCGACGTGATGACGTGAAGCCCGGGAAGGGTGGCAGGGTCACCTGGATTCCACAAGAACGTCCGACGCTCGATATCGGCATTCGTGCCGCCGCGGCGGCCCTCGACAACGAGCGAGAACCCTGAACCGAATCCTCTTTCGTAGATTGGATAGCCCTCCTTCGTCGTCGCCGTCGGAGCCACAATCGTGTCGTCGGCACGAACCAAGCCGAAGTATGTAATCACCGGTTCCGGTGGGACCGTTGGAGTCGGCGTCCTCGTGGCTGTCGGCGTTCGCGTTATCGTAGGACTAGCTGTCGTACTCGGCGTGCTTGTTGCAGTCCCTGTGCGCGTAGGAGTCCGCGATGCGGAAGGCGTCGGCGATTCCGTCGGAGTCCTCGAGGAAGTCGGAGTCGATGTCTCGGTTGGAGTTCGAGATGACGTACGAGTCGACGTGACCGTTGGCGATTCCGTTTCCGTAGCAGTGCGGGTTGGAGTACGCGTAGGTGAGGCCGTCGGCGATTCCGTAGGTGTTGATGTAGCGATGGGGGTCGCAGTTGCGGTGTACGTTGGCGTATGGGTACCCGTTGCCGACGCGGTGGGGGTAACCGTAGGTACGCGAGATGGTGTTGCCGTTGGTGACGAAGTTCGAGTCGCCGACGCCGGAACAGTCCACGTCGCTGTTTGCGTCGGCGTCAACGACGGCAGCGGCGTTGGCGTTCGACTCGGAGTCAGGGTTGTCGGAAGCGATACCGTACGGGCATAGGTCCGCGTAACGCTCGGCGCTAGAGTGTTCGTACCGGTCGGCGACCGAGTCGCGGTCGGCAATATCGTAAATGTTCGACTAGGCGCTGGAGAGGTTGGCATCGGCGCCGTCCATGTCGGCGTCATCGTTTCCGTTCTGGTTGGCGTTGGAGAGCCTGCCTGCGTGGCCGTTGGGGTAGCCAACGGCGGCGCCGTTAGCGTACGCGTCGGACTAGGCGTGCGCGACCGTGTGACGGTAGCACTTGGCGTCGAGGTCAACGCCGCAGATTGAGTCGGCGAACCCGTCCGCGTTGGCGGTACCGTCCAACTTGGCGTAGCCGTGCGTGTCGCCGTCCCAAGCGAAGGAGGCGTCCTCGAAGGACTAGCCGAGGACGTCGTAGACGGTGTTTGCTGAACTCCTGTTTGCGAAGCGCGTGGCGTTGCTGTTCCCGTAGCTAGAGGAACGGTCGGTGTCGCCGAGGCCGTCGACCGAGCTGAATTCGTAGGCGTCGAGCTCGGAGTAGCGGTGGAGCCCACCGTAGGGCTGGCAGTCGACGTAACTCGGCGCGTAGCGGTATGAGTGGGGATGGTCGTGCCGGGGATCGTCCACGTGGCCGTGAGCGTTCTCGTGGGCGTAAACGTCGACGTGCGGAACGGTATCGACGTGGCCCGTTCCGTTCCGGTGGGCGAGGGCGTCGACACGATAGGCGAGGTTGGCGAAGCGGCCCTGGTGAACGTCGCTGACGGACGCGATGAGGGGGTTCGCGATGGCGTTGCAATCGGCAATACACCGATCCT
>Ga0163144_10010709_pt1 | contig 19513 bp, 18 predicted proteins | sample OliLak19BULKMAT1_FD_123175 | JGI IMG/M metagenome (GOLD analysis project Ga0163144, IMG submission 123175) | Freshwater microbial mat bacterial communities from Lake Vanda, McMurdo Dry Valleys, Antarctica - Oligotrophic Lake LV.19.BULKMAT1 | ecosystem: Environmental > Aquatic > Freshwater >... | reverse complement strand
TTGCTGCGGGCAATGCTTGATATCGAACGGCGGCGCGCCATCGCGGTGATGGCGTTCGGCGCTGCTGGCGCTGCGACACCGTCATGGGCACAAAAACTCATTAATCTGGGCCTGCAGGGCGGCGGCGGCAGGCTGCCAATGACGGACGCCTATCCCGGCAAACACGGCATGATCCTCCATCGTAGTCGGGCACCCTTGCTCGAAACCCCGCTCGAGGTTTTCGATCAGGGTGTATTCACCCCTAACAACCGTTTTTTCGTTCGCTGGCATTATGACGATATTCCGCTGTCCGTGGACGTGGCGAGCTTTCGTCTCAATATTGGCGGGGCGGTCCGCCAAAGTGTCTCGCTAACGCTTGGCGAGTTGTTGAAGATGCCGCGTGTAAGCCTGGCGGCAATCAACCAATGTTCGGGCAATTCGCGCGGCCATTTCAGCCCCCGGGTGCCTGGTGCACAATGGGGCCACGGCGCGATGGGCAACGCACGCTGGGTCGGTGTACAGCTGAAGGACGTGCTTGACCGGGCGGGAGTTATGCGGGGCGCAACCGGCATACGGCTATCGGGGCTTGATCGTCCGCCAGCTACTGCGCCGTGGTTCGCCAAGTCGCTCTCGGTCGATCACGCCCGCGATGGCGAGGTGATGATTGCCTTTGCGATGAACGGGCAGGCATTGCCGATGCTGAACGGCTTTCCGTTGCGGCTGGTTGTGCCGGGCTGGTATTCAACCTACTGGATCAAGGCGCTCGACAAGATTGAAGTGCTTGACCGGCCCGATGATAATTTCTGGATGGCCAAGGCCTATCAGGTGCCAATCGCGGCGCGCGCAAGCGTTACTCCAGGGGCAAAGGATTTCCCGACCACCGCTATCTCAAAAATGTTGCCGCGCAGCTTCATCACCAATGTGCGTGAAGGCGCGGCGATCAAGACCGGTGCCCCCTTTAAACTGCGTGGCATTGCGATGGGCGGCGCCTCGGGCGTGGCGCGTGTTGATGTCTCACCGGACGATGGCCGCAGCTGGATCGTCGCGCGGCTAGGGGCGGACGAGGGCAAATACAGCTTTCGCGCGTGGTCGCTTGAGTTGGCCGGACTGCCGCGCGGCACCCACCATCTGGCCGTGCGCTGCACCTCGATCAATGGCGCAACGCAGCGCGCCGATCCAATCTGGAACCCTTCGGGCTATATGCTCAACACCGTTGAAACCGTGACGGTTCTGGCGACATGAGATCGACAAACATGCTTTTTGGTCTCGCGCTATTGCTTGCGGGGTGCGGCAAGCAGATCGAGGGAGCGGGCATGGCAGACCTGCCGAAATCTTTCGTGCTCACCTCAGCGCCAATCACGTTACCAGTTGACGCGGTGACGCTTCCCTCCTCAGCGGAAATCGTCACGTTAAACTGCACAGGCTGCCATTCCGCTGAGATGATCACCAGCCAACCTCGGCTTGATGCCCAAAAATGGCAGTTGGAAATAGTAAAGATGCGCAAAGTCTTCCACGCGCCGATTGAAATTCATGATGATGCAAAACTGGTGACAGCGCTCATGCAACTCCAGCGGCCAAGCCGAACAGCGTATTGAACGCACCCACTCGCCATTCAGGCATGGTGAGCCAACGGCAGATATCACAGCGAAGCCGCGCATCTATTTAGATTTGACGATGCCAAACTCCTGCCTAAACGATAAACGCCGATGTTTTGCGGGCCGGGCTGGCCAAGTATCCCACCGCGGCATCGTCACATTTTCATCGGCGCAGCATAGCCAGTCAGTTCGAGATACCCGCTGCCACCCTGCGTCGTCACCGCGCCCTCCCAATAAATTGGCAACCCGCTGCGTCGGGCATCAAGTTCCTGATCGACCATGATCGGGGTCAATACGAAACGGCGAATCCCTTCGGGCAACCGAATCGTGAGCGATTGGGCAACAGGGTAGCTCGTGCCAGTGCGCGGTGAGGTCCAGCGGCGCAACGGGGCGAGCACAACGTCACGGGGTGCCAGCGCGACAACCGCGCCTGTTGCGCGCCGATAGCTCCCGCCGGCCCACAGCGTTGACCCGTCCTTGCGACGAATGCGGAACGCCATCAGCGCGGCGCCATCAGCGAAGTTGAGGCCTGTCCAGTCCCAGCCGACGGCTGCGGGATTGAGATAGTTGGACGACCATTCGCGATCAAGCCACGCTGTGCCAGTGACTTGCCGCTTTACGCTCCCGAGCGAAATAAGGCCTGCCACCCGCATTTGCGGCAGCGAATAGTAATAGCTTGCCTCAGCTGGATTGGGCCCTTTGCGGCTATATCCCCCCCGCCCCTGCAACAACGCCGCCTGAACGGGCGTGAAAACCAGATCGAGCGCAAAGCCCTTCGCTTCAATCCGGGTGGTAAACCGCCCGTCCGCGCGCCTAACCAGTCGCCAATCGCGGATGTTAACATCGGCATCCCCCACCCTGGCCCCGGCAAGTCCAAAGCCCGCGCGCGCCGCGCGCTCATCATGCACGATGCGGCCTTGTGCCGGATCGGACACCGCGACATGCGCAAACATCACCTGTTTTGCTGCAAAGGCGCTGGGGTTGGCCTGATCGACAGCCGGGCGCGTGCGAAAAAAGGTCACCTGAAAGCCGATTGGCTTGCCGTCAGCCCCGCTGGCCATGCCTGTCACATACCACCATTCGGTGCGATAATCGGGGTGTGCGCCATGATCAGCAGGAAAGGTGAAGCTGCGACCCGGGCTCACCACCGGATAGGCAAAAGGCACTGTCGCGGCGGTTGTAACCAACGCTGCCAAAGCCAGCAAATTTCGCAGGTCGCTCACCAGTCGGCTCGCACGGCGCGCACCGCGTCAACCGAAACCGCACGCCTGCCCGCCAGCATCGCCGTCAGCATTGAGGCCAGCACGAGCGCGCCCATCACCGATGCCATGAGACCAACCGGAAATACCGTATTCATCGTCCAGTTAAAAGATTGCGGATTGATGACGTGAATGAGCACCTGGCTGATCGCAATGCCAAGCACCATCCCCCACAGCCCGCCGACAAGCCCCAGCAGGGCCCCCTCGCAGCCAAGCATCGCAATGATCTGGCGACGGCTAAAGCCAATGTGCCGGAGCATGCCAAATTCGCGGGTCCGCGCAATCACCTGCGCCGACGCCGTCGCCGCGACGCCCGCCAAACCAACGATGATCGCCACCGCCTCCAGCAGATACGTAATAGCAAAACTGCGATCAAACAGCTTCAAGGCAAAACGGCGGAGCACGGCGGGCTCTGCTGTCTGAACCTGTCCGACAAGCGCGGGGGGCGCAGCGGCGATCAACGCTCGGCCGACTGTCGTCGGTTTGCCGCCGGGTCCGAGAATGACCTTGGCGGTATCGCGGTGGGTGTCGCCGGTCAGGCGATTATAATCCCCGCTGTCAATTGCGATTGCCCCTTGCTGCCGGGCATAGTCGCGCCAAATCCCTGCCACTGCAAAGCGCCGCCCCTCGCCAATCGGAAGGCTGATGACATCGCCCGCGCCGCGCCCGAGCAGACGCGCGGCGGGCTCTGAAAGCCAGATCGGAATGGTGCCGTACGGGACCGCTACGGAAGCACCAATCAGCGTCATTTCACCCTTGGTCGATGATATCGGTTGGGCGATCAGCAGCATTGGCGGTTGATCAGCGGCCAGGGAGATGGGGACCTGACGGCTAAACTCAATCCGCTTCACGCCCGTGACACGCGCCAATGTTTGCTGCGTGGCGGAATCAAAACCACCCGTCCCGGGCTCTGTGCGCAGATACAGGTCGCCGCTGAGAATATCGCCGAGCCAGGCATCGACCGCACCGCGAAAGCTGGTGACCATTACAGCCATCGCAATCATGAGCGCCGTGCTGGCAACAATTCCGCTCAACGCAGTCGTGGCGGCACCGGGTGCGCCGCGCAAATGCTGGATGGCAAGATCAAAGACGGCGGGCCAGCCTGTATGCCTCGCTAACAGCCCCAACAGTAAGCGGGTAACAATCGGCATCATGGCAATTCCCGCCGCGAGCAATAGACCGACCGAGAGATAGCCAAACAACGGCAGCTGCGCGATCGCGGGTAAGAAGGTCATGGCCGTCCCCGCCACCGTCAGCAACAGTGCTGGCCACAGCGCGGTCCGTGCGCGCGGATCAATCACGTCACCAGCATTCTTGAGCGCGATAGCGGGTACCGCGCGCGCGCCCTGGAGCGCCGGCACGATGCTGCCGCCCAATGCCGCCGCGATCCCCAGCATGAAAAATATCAAAGCAGCACCGGGCGCAAAGATCAGACTGGGTGCAACATCACCAAATGCTCCAGCACCCAGATTGCCGCCGAGAAGCCGCAACGCACCGGCCGCAAGTCCATAGCCCACCGCCAACCCGAGAATGGCACCGATCAGCCCTGCCGTGATACCCTCGAACACAACAAGGCGGATCAGCCCCTGCTTCTGCATCCCCAGTGTGCGCATCAATGCAAAGGCCTGCAAACGGCGCGTGACCGATAACGACTGGGTTGAATAGACCAGAAAACTCCCCGTCAGCAGCGCGACAAGCGCCAGCATATCAAGATTGACGCGATAGGCGCGCGAAAGCGCGTCGGTCTGTGACGCCTGATCATCGCTGTCTATCAGCAGCGCGCCCGGTGGCAGGATTTTCGCCAAGCGCGCCCGGACCGCAGCGGGATCAGCGGAATCGCTGAACTTCAGATCAATGCGGTCAATCCGCCCAAGGCGGTCAAAGCGCGCTTGCGCCGCCGCAATATCAATGACGCCCAGTCGCCTGCCCTCTGCCACCGCTGACAAGACGCCGCGCACAATCAGTATTTGAGTCCGGCCATTGGCGCTGATCGACAACCGGTCACCAACCTTGGCCTGGCTTGCCGCCAGTGCAGCTGCGGATAGAAACAACGCATCTTCGGAGAATATTTCTGCACCATCGCGCCCCGCCCCGCCAGCGCTGATCCCCGCCATCGTCGGCGTGACATTGCCTGCGCGGATGACATCCAGACCCAAGAGCGGAAACGGCTTTCCGCGCGCGTCAACTGCCCGGAGTATCACGACCGGACTGGCATCGGCGATCCCCGGCGTCATCGCGACGCGACCGTAAAGCGCCTCATCAAGCCCGAGCGGCGCGACGGCCCTCACCTGCAAATCTGAGTCACCATTGACCGTGCGAATCGCTTGGCCAAAGGAGGTAAGCGCCGATCCATTGATGAGATGCACCGCAAAGCCAAGCGCCACCCCCACCGCGATCGCCAGGATCGCCGTCGCAATCCGCGCCGGGTGCTGGCGCCATTCCCCGACAATCAACCAGCGGATCGCAATGTCAGGCATTGACCGCAATCAGCCCTGTCGTCGTCAACTCCAGTGTTCGATCCGCAACGGCGGCGGCGGCAGCAGAATGCGTGACCAGAATCGCGGCAGCGCCGCGTTGGCGGGTGGCATCGGCAATCAGTGTCAGGATTCGTGCCGCTGTTTCAGGATCAAGATTGCCCGTCGGCTCGTCGGCAAGGATGAGTGCTGGTTCATGCACCAGCGCCCGGGCGATCGCCACGCGTTGCAACTCTCCGCCCGACAGATCGCGCGCGTAATCATCGCCGCGCGTCCCAAGCCCGACAAGGTCAAGCATCGAATCTGCCTGAGCAAGCGCTCCGCCACCCCGCGTTCCACTAATCGCCAGCGGCAGCGCCACATTCTGTCGCAGCGTCAGATATGGCAGGATGTGAAAAGCCTGAAACACAAAGCCGATCCGACGCCTGCGCAAATCGGTCAGCCCGCGTTCGTCCAGCGCCGAAAGTCGTTCGCCTTCTATCACCACCTCGCCGCTATCCGCCTGATCAAGGCCGGCGATCATATTGAGCAAGGTCGATTTCCCTGACCCCGATTCCCCCATGATCGCAACAAGCTCTCCCGCTGCAACGTCCAGCGTCAGTCCGCTAAACAGAATGCGACCGCCGGGGACTGACTTTTGCAGACCGTCGATGTGCAAGCGCGGCGTCATCGATCGTCTTCTCGCAAATAAGTGGATGCCCCGTGAGGATTCGAACCTCAATTAACGGAGTCAGAGTCCGTAGTCTTACCATTAGACGACAGGGCAACGCTGCGCCGCGAAATAGGCGGGGGTGTTTGGCCTGTCAACGTGCGGCGCGCTTGCCGCCGCGCTGATGCTGCGCTATCCTTTTGTCCAAGCATCGGTGGGAGCATTGGCCCCGGGCCGAATAACATAATGGTGAATGACGGCATGGGGGATCAATCCACCCAATCGCCGTACCGGTCTGATCCTGTTCAGGCTCGTTCGGCACCAGCAAAGACAGCAAGGGGCCGGTTTTCTTCCCCTCGGCACTATGCCGCGCTTGATCTGGGCACCAATAATTGTCGGTTGCTGATTGCCCGACCTGCTGCTGAGGGATTTGCCGTCGTCGATGCCTTTTCGCGGATCGTGCGGCTTGGCGAAGGATTGGCAGCAACGGGACGCTTAAGCGATGCTGCGATTGACCGCACCCTTTCGGCGCTGACGATCTGCGCTGACAAATTGCGCCGCCGCAACGTCACGCTGTCGCGCTCGGTTGCAACCGAAGCCTGCCGACGGGCAAGTAACGGGGCCGATTTCATCGACCGCGCCTATCGTGAAACCGGAATCGCTCTGGACATTATCACCGCAGAGGAAGAGGCACGGCTCGCCGTGCTTGGCTGCCACATCCTGATTGAGCCGGGCGACGACCCGGCACTCGTTTTCGACATTGGTGGCGGATCAACCGAACTGGTGCTGATCGACACGCACACACCGGTGCCAACTGTGCTTGACTGGCACAGCGCGCCCTGGGGAGTGGTTTCGCTCACCGAGCATGCCGGGCACGGCGAGGGGGCCGATGGCCGCGCAATTGCCTATCAGCGAATGCGCAGCATTGTCGCCGACAGCTTTGCAGACTTTGCCGCACGCTTGCCCAAGCACGTGGCTGCTCCGCGGTTATTGGGGACCAGCGGGACGGTAACGACGTTGGCGAGCGTCTATCTGGAACTCGAACGTTATGATCGCACCGCCGTCGATGGCCTCATCGTCCCAGCCACCGCCATGCGCCGAATCAGCGCTGATCTTGCCAGGCGATCTATTGAAGAACGCGCGCTGCTACCCTCTATTGGCCGCGAACGTGCCGATCTGGTCGTTGCTGGCTGCGCTATTCTTGAGACGATCCTCGATCTGTGGCCCGCCGAACGGCTGGGCGTGGCCGATCGCGGGATTCGCGAGGGTATCTTGCGAACGCTGATGCGGGGGCCGGGGGCATGAGCCGTGGCGGATCAGGCGGCCGAACACGGGTGCGGACATCGCGCGGCCGTACCCCACAATCAAATCGCTGGCTCGAACGCCAGCTGAATGACCCCTATGTCAAGCGCGCCAAGGCCGAGGGGTATCGCAGCCGTTCCGCCTATAAGCTGATCGAACTGGACGAGCGCTTCATGTTGCTCAAGGGTGTGCGACGCGTGATTGATCTCGGCATCGCGCCGGGAGGTTGGAGCCAGGTTGTTCGTAAGCTGGCCCCACAGGCGGCGATTGTGGGTATTGATCTGTTACCCGTTGATCCGATTGACGGCGTGACGATCCTCCAGCTCGACTTTACCGACCAACGGGCGTCGGCGTTGCTGACGGAGGCTCTTGACGGTCCGCCCGATCTTGTCTTGTCCGACATGGCCGCCAATACCGTCGGGCACACACAGACGGATCATTTGCGCACCATGGGGCTGGTTGAGGAAGGCGTTGCCTTTGCCTGTGACGTGCTGCGACCCGGCGGCGCTTTGGTCGCCAAGGTGCTTGCGGGCGGCGCGGATAGCGAACTCGTCAGGGAACTCAAGCGCAATTTCACCACTGTAAAACACGCCAAGCCGCCTGCAAGTCGCAAGGATTCATCCGAATGGTATGTGATCGCACAAGGGTTCAAGGGGCGCGCACCGCATGCCACCAACGATGTTGACACCGACCAAGCTTAGCCTTCGTAGTCGGCACCCAAATTCTGGTTGCGTGGCGGAGCCGCCGCCGTCAGGCGCAACGCTTCTGCCGACGCGGACAGCGAGCCGAGTTCATCAGGCGCATCCTCATCGTCAATCTGCACACGCTGCAGGCTTTGCACCACAGCTTCTTGCAGATGCTTTGGCTTGACTGTTTCCTCCGCAATTTCGCGCAGCGCAACGACGGGGTTCTTGTCACGATCGCGATCAATTGTCAGGTCGGAACCACCCGAAATCTGGCGCGCGCGCTGGGCTGCAAACAGCACCAGATCAAAACGATTGGGAATCTTGTCGACGCAATCCTCGACAGTAACACGCGCCATACAAACGCATCCTTAAATGTAATGGAAGATGGGCGAGTTAGGGGATGAATGCGGCCAAGTCAAGAAAACAGCCTTGCCGCTGCGCCGCCAGCCGCGCATTGTCTTTACCGATGCCTGACGCGCCCCATCAACGAAGCTTTCTGGTCGATGGCGACCGCTTGACGCTGCTGGATACCGGCCCGGGGCTGATGCAGGCTTTGTTGCGGTTGATCGATAGCGCCGAAACGACATTGCGGATCATGTTTTACATCTATGTCAATGATCGCGCGGGTGAAGCCGTTCGGGCCGCGCTGATCCGGGCGGCCGGACGTCGCGTGGCAGTGACCTTGATTGTCGATGGCCTGGGGAGCGAGACGGCCGACCGTCATGATTTTTTTGAGCCAATGCGTGCCAGCGGCATCGAAGTACTTCGTTTTATCCCGCGTTGGGGAAGGCGCTATCTGCTGCGCAATCATCAAAAGATCGCGCTCGCCGACGACTGCCATGCCATAATCGGCGGCTTCAACGTGGAGGATGCCTATTTCGGCATGCCCTCGGATGGTGCCTGGCGCGATCTCGGCTTGTTGATCGAAGGGCCTTCCGCAATGCGTATCGTCGGCTATCTCGACGCGCTGACCCGATGGGTCCAGCAGCCCAAGCCCCCGCTGCGCGCCTTGCGCCGGGCGCTTGACGGGTGGAGCGAACCACAAGGTCCGGTGCGCTGGGTTTTTGGCGGCCCGATGCGAAGGCTCTCGCCCTGGGCAAGGTCGCTGAAACGCGACATGGACGCAGCGCAGCGGTTCGACCTCATTTCCGCTTACTTCGCGCCCAGTCCGGCGATGCTACGCCGAATCGACCGGATCGGGTTACGCGGTCGGGCGCGCATCATCCTGGCGTCAAAGAATGATCATGGTGCAGCGATTTGGGCGTCGCGCTTTACCTATGCCGGCCTGTTGCGCAAACGCGTTGAAATTTATGAGTATCAACCGACCAAGCTGCACACCAAATTATTCCTGATCGACACTGTAGTTTACATAGGGTCAGCCAATTATGACATTCGCGGGATGTTCCTCAATCTGGAAATGATGCTGCGGATCGAGGATGTTGACTTCGCCGCACATGTTCGTCGTTATTTCGATGCAGAAGCGGCTGATTCCGAACGCATTACCCCGGCACTTTACGCGGAGCGGACGGGCTGGTGGACACGCATGAAGCAAGCTGTGGCTTTTTTCGTGATGACCGTGCTTGACTATAATGTCACCAAGAGCCTGAATTTCGGACCGGAGCGCCAATAACGGCGGGCAGACACAAACGGGGTTGCGCGCCCGCACCATTTGCCTAATCGGGCGGGATGAGCGATCGGATCGGACAAATTGCAGTGATCTTCCGATCTCGTCGCACGCAAGCCGATGCCGCTGGTTATGGGACCGCTGCAGACGCCATGGAGCGAGCAGCGGCCACCCAACCAGGCTATTGCGGCTTTGAAAGTCTTCGAGGGGAAGACGGCGTCGGAATTACGATCAGCTATTGGTCTGACGAGACGAGCGCGAAGGCTTGGCGCGACGATCCGGAGCACCGGTTGATTCGCGATCTCGGCCGGGCGCGCTGGTATGAAGAGTATGAAGTCATCGTTGCTTGCGTCACGCGGTCCTATGGCTGGAACAAGCGATGACTAGCGCCAAGCCGGTTGATCGCGAGTTTTCGTTGTTGTTCATGGTGATGCTGACAATTGCGGCGGGTAACACCGCGTTGCAGTCGGTTCTCCCCGCGCTCGGAAGATCGCTCAAGGTCGCCGATAGCGCAGTTGCCGCTGCCTTTTCGGTCTCCGCGCTGCTGTGGGTGATTGCCGCACCGATCTGGGCGAACCGTTCAGACCGGCAGGGACGGCGAGCGATGATCCTGGTTGGTTTAGGCGGATTTACGGTATCGCTCGCGCTCTGCGGGGTGTTCCTCGTTGCTGGCATTAATGGCTGGATCAGTGGCACAGCAGCCTTCATCGCTTTCATCGGCGGTCGGCTTATTTACGGGATTTTCGGTTCGGCTGCCCCGCCCGCTGTCCAGGCGTTGGTTGCCGGCCGCACCACGCGAGAGGATCGAACGAAAGCGCTGACGCTGATCGGATCGGCCTTTGGTCTGGGCACCATCCTCGGCCCTGCAATTGCGCCCTATCTGATCCTCGGATCGTTCAGCGGCGTTGAGATTGGTTTGGCTGGCCCTGCCTTTTTTGCAGCCTTGTTCGGCCTTGGTATCTTTGTCGCCGTCCGGCAGATGCTGCCAAGCGATCTGGCAATGCCAGGCAGTTACGGAGCGGCCAACGCCTATCCCTCAATCGGCGGCCAGAGCACGGGCGCGAGCATCACCGCAGCGACGGCAAACGGCACTGAGCAGGTCCGGTATTTTGACCCGCGCATCCGCGCTTGGATGATTGCTGGGCTTGTCATGGGCCATGCCCAGGCGATGACCGGGCAAGCAATTGGCTTTTTGGTGATCGACCGGCTTCAACTCGCCCCGGCGGCGGCATTGCAACCGACTGGCTTGGTACTGATCATGGGGGCCGGCTCTGCTCTGCTAGTGCAATGGGGGATTATCCCGATCCTCAACCTTGATCCCCGGCGGCTCGTGCTCGTCGGGCTTGTCTTTGCGGCCTGCGGGACGGCGCTCACCGGCATTGCCACCTCGCTTTACGGAATTGCGCTGGCCTATGCGCTCGCTTCACTCGGCTTTGGATTTTGTCGCCCAGGTTTCACAGCGGGTTCCTCGCTTGCGGTTGGCCCGGCCGCGCAGGGCTCCGTCGCGGGCAAGGTGACGTCAATCAATGGCGCATCTTTCGTGCTTGGTCCGTCGATTGGGGTCGGATTATATGAGATTACCAAGCCAGCCCCCTATTTGTTGGCTGCAATCGCGCTGATCGGTATGTTTGTTTACGCTTTGGTCAATCTGCGTAATCCGACGAATTTAACGGAGGACCCCCCATCCCCGGAAGACGAGTCGATTTAGCAGACCATCAACGCATTTACCCGTGTGGCCACAAAAAAAAGGCCGACCCCAAGGGGATCGGCCGTAAAAGTTTTAGGAGAGGATGCCTGAAAGGCACCTTTGTTGTGCACTGCAGCGCAAAATGTTGCAAGTGCGAAATGCATTTGAGCGATTGCAGGAAACGCAATCTGTGCTGGCAGGAAAAGTCAGTTCATTCTACCCTGTCGTTTGCACTGCCGATCGCGCGGTGCACAAGGGGCCGTCCGAGATGCGCAGATTGCCGCCACTAACCGCAATTGAGGCGTTTGTGCAGGTGGCACGACTCGGCTCGGTCAAGGCCGCAGCAGAGGAACTCGCGCTCTCGGCCCCGGCGCTCAGCCGTCGCATCCAGGCGCTGGAGCGCTTTGTGAACCGACCGCTGTTTGACCGCCGCCATCAGGCGATGACTCTCAACAATGACGGCGAGCGGCTAATCTCGCAGTTTGCGCCCGCGCTTGATGCACTTTCAGACGCGGTTGAATCACTCACGAGCGCGACGGATGTGCAACGATTACGGCTCGGCGTGCTGCCGTTATTTGCTACCCAGCGGCTCTTTCCCAAACTTGCTGACCTGCGCGCGCGCCACCCGGAGCTGCATCTCGACATTGACACAGCGGGGCATGGCACAACGCGGCTAGGCGAGGGGCTGGACGCGGCTATCGTTCTGGTGCGCGATGTTGATCCTTCCCTGTTCGCGCGACGGCTGGATCAGAACACCATCTATGTGATTGGCGCACGGTCCTTGATCGAGCGCGAAGTCCCGATCACCCACCCTGATCAATTGGCGGAACTCACCGCGCTGGTGCACCGCGATATCCCCGATACGTTTGCAACTTGGCGCCATGCCGCCGGGTTTGACGAGCTTGAACCGCTGGCGATCGACTATTTCGATTCAGGGGCGTTGATGCTTGAGGCCGTGGCGCAAGGGCTGGGCGTTGCTTTCATGCACGCCAATCATTTCAACGATGCGCATGACAACCGGCTGGTGCGGTTATTCGATATCGATGTCGAAAGCCCGTACAGCTATTGGTTCGTTTGCCGACCCCGCGCGCTGCAATTGCGCCCGGTGCGGCAATTTTACGATTGGCTGATCGACGCGCTGCAGATTGCCAGCGATTAGGGTCTGCCAGCGTTCGCCGGATGCACCATCATTGGGCACGCATGCTCACAATCTTGCCTGGCACGCGCGGCGGCTCGCCTTTTGGCAATGCGTCGACATGCTCCATGCCATCGGACACTTCACCCCAAACAGTATATTGCCCATCCAGGAATTTGGCATCATCGAAACAGACGAAAAATTGACTGTTGGCGCTGTTCGGGCTGCTAGAACGTGCCATTGAGCAGACGCCGCGAACATGCGGTTCGCGGCTGAACTCAGCTGGCAGGTCGGGATGTTCAGATCCCCCCATGCCAGTGCCAGTCGGGTCGCCCCCCTGCGCCATGAAACCGGAGATGACACGGTGGAACACTACGCCGTCGTAAAATCCTGCATTTGCCAGCGTGCCAATCCGCTCGACATGTTGCGGTGCCAGATCAGGGCGCAGCTTGATCGTGACATCACCCGCGTCAAGCGTCATCACCAGCGATTCGAACGTATCGGCCATTGGGGCATATCCTTATAGAAAGTTGCTGCGGCGGCCCTAGCGATAGCCACGCCGGGTTGCAAATCAGACGTGATTGGCAACACGGATATGCCGCGTTAAGGCATGTCGCGGTGCAGCGACAGGAGGTCAAACGATGAGCGAGACCAGGGTCGAACCGATTGAGCCAGAATTCACCCAGCTTGACGAGGATGATCGCTTAAAGCCCGAATTTGTGCGGGCAGTGCTTGATGCGGTGGGCAATGGCGATGATGAAGCGGCGCGCGCGCTGGTTGAACCGTTGCATCCCGCCGACATCGCGGATCTGTTTGAACTGACGCCTGCAGATCAACGTGCGAGGCTGGCCACGGCGATCACCGATCTCCTCGACGGAGACGTGTTTGCCGAAATGAACGATTATGTGCGCGAGGCGCTGATCGATTCGCTTGATCCATCACAGGTTGCTGACATCGCCGCCGAGCTCGATACCGACGACGCGGTCGCGATCATCGAGGATATGGAAGAAAGCGATCAGCGCGCGGTGTTGCGGGCGCTTGATCCTGATGACCGCGCCGCAATCGAGGAGGCGCTGTCCTACCCCGGGGAATCGGCCGGGCGCCTGATGCAGCGTGAGCTCATCGCCGTGCCCGAACATTGGACCGTGGGCGACGTGCTCGATTATCTGCGCGGCAATGATGATCTGACCACCGATTTCTGGGAAATCTTCGTCGTCGATCCTGCGCACAAACCGGTTGGCACTTGCCAGCTATCCTGGATCATGCGGACGCCACGCATCGTATCGCTTGGCGACGTGATGAAGCGCGAGCAAACGCTGATTCCGGTCGATATGGACCAGGAAGAAGTCGCGCTGCGCTTTCAGAAATATGCGCTGATCTCCGCCGCCGTTGTTGATGCCAGTGGTCGGCTCGTCGGCATGATTACCGTTGACGATATCGTCCACATTATCAGCCAGGAGGCCGGTGAGGACATTCTGCGACTGTCAGGCGCGGGCGAAGGCGATATTAACGAACCGGTCATTGACAGCTATAAGGCCCGCGTTCGCTGGCTGATTGCCAATCTGTTCACGGCGCTGCTGGCATCCAGCATCATTGCGATTTTCGAAGGAACTATCGCGCGTATGGTCGCGCTGGCGACGCTCATGCCAATCGTTGCAGGCGTTGGCGGCAACGCCGGCACGCAGACGATGGCCGTGACGGTGCGTGCTATCGCGCGCAATCAGCTCACCCAGTCGAATACTGTGCGATCAATCCTGCGCGAGTTGCGCGTGGCGATGCTGAATGGCGTTACGATCGCTGTGGTGATTGGGACAGGCGTGGCGATCGTTTTCAGCAATCCGGCGCTTGGCGGGGTAATCGCAGCGGCGATGCTCACCAATATTTTCGTCGCCGGGCTGGCTGGCGTCGTCGTGCCGGTGACGCTTGACCGCATGAATATTGACCCGGCCGTTGCGTCATCAATCTTTGTGACGATGACGACCGATTCAATGGGCTTTTTCGCGTTTCTGGGCCTGGCAACTTTGGTCGGGCTGACTTGACGCAGGGCACAGCGGGGCGCGAGAGGCAGGAGATGCCGCTCCACCTGACCAAGGTCGCCTTTGGCGCGACCTGCCTTGACCACCTCACCGAACGCCTGATTGAACGAAGCAAAACCGGGCCGCTGTTCCTGACCACACGCAATCTTCCCAGGCGGCATGAAGAGATTGCGGGACGGGGATCGCTGTTCTGGATCATCCGGCATCAATTGGTCGCGCGTTCGCCGATTCTGTTCTTTGGCGAGGCCGGCGATGGCAAGCGGGCCATCCATATCGATCCGCAGCTGGTGCGCGTGGACCTGCAACCCAAACGTGCGCATCAGGGCTGGCGCTATCTTGAGGCAGCAGATGCACCCGGCGACCTGACGGGCGATGCCGCCGACGCTGAGCAGATGCCAGCTGCAATGATGAGCAGGCTTGCTGCGCTGTCGCTGCTTTAATTTGCCCCGCAGATCACTGGGCCACCGGCAACCGCAGTGACAGTACACGAAGGATTGCCGGACACGCTGACTTTGCCGATCCCGGTTGATGTGATCCGCGCTGTATAGCGCGCGGCGGCCTTAACCTCTCCTGGCCCGTCGAGCATGATTTTCAGGTCATTGGCGGTCAGCGCGCCGGCATCGACCACGCCGGTCCCGTTGCTTAGCAAATTTGCCCGCCCCGTTCTGCCTGCCAATATGATGCTGCCAGACCCAATCAGCGTCGCGTTGAGCTGATCGGCTTTGACGCTGTTCACCGTCAAAACCCCGTTGCCGTGCACAACGAGATCGAGCCGTTGGCCGTTCATGCGATCAATCTGTAACCGCCCGCCTGCGTTCACCATAGCAACACGCAGATTATGCGTAGTGATCGTGATGATCGGCGCGCTGCGGACGGCCTTTGGGGTTTCGCCCCAGCCTGAACCGCCCATCGCGACGATGAGCGTCGCACTTTCCACCCGGAGCTTCAGCAGATCGAGCGTGCGTTGATCCGCCTGCGCCCTGGCGCTAGGGGGCTTGCCGATGACCAGTTTTACATCGAACGGCCCCTCAATCCGGATCCGCTCAAAGTCAGTGACCGAATAAGACCGTTCAGCCGCTGCAGCCATGCCTGGGGCCATGAACACGATCAAAGTGAGGGCGATGCGCGTCATCAGTCGTTGCATCGCACCCTTGCCGCCATCAACGCAAGCTACTTGCCGCAGCTCACCGAGCCGGAGCCGAGCTTGTTCGTCTTGCAAACCGCATTCGGGCCCAGATCCGCATCGCCCGAACCCGTGATTGATACCGTTGCCGGACCTGTGACATCGGCGGTGATGTTTCCAGACCCAGTGATCGAGGCATCGGCGCTGCTCGCCTTGAGCTTGGCAGCATCAATATCGCCTGAGCCCGTAATCGACATATCTAGCGCCGTAGAGGTCCCTTGCGCGGAAATGTCACCTGAACCGGCAATAGAAAAAGTCACCTTTTGGGCCGCGATGCGACCAATCCGGATATTTCCAGACCCTGCGGTTGAGGCCTTAAAGTCAGCCCCCTCGGCGCGATCAACTGCCAAATCGCCGGAGCCAGAGACGCTTGCCTTGGCAAGGCGCGGCATCGTCACGAAGACATGTGCGCGCTTGCCGCTGCCCCAGCTCATTCCAACAATCGACTTCCGGCTCACCTTGAGCGTATCGCCGTCGCGTTCGATCTTTAACCGATCAAGCACATCTGCAGGCCCTTCAGCGCGGACGCTGAAAGTCGTAGCGATCGTCACCGAGACATCATCCGAACCGGCAAGCGCAACATTGATGAAATCAGCCACGGCAAAGCTACGGTTTGTGCCCGTGCCAGAAGCTGAAGCTGCGTCGGTCGCATTACCGGAGCAGGCAGCAAGCGGCGCGACGATCATAATGGCAAGAAGGCGCATGGCAAACTCCTATTGCGTATTGCTAATATAATACACGCACTCCCCCGAGTGTAAACAAAAAAAAGGGCGGTCATTGCTGACCGCCCGTTGAAATTTGCAATTCCGACCTTGTCAGCGCTCAGGCTGGCTCTTTTACCTTGTTATGAATCGCGGCTGCTTTCCGGAGGATTTCCAGAATCTTCTCCTGCGCAGTCGGCTCATCGACCTGTTCCATCGCAGCAAGTTCACGCGCCAGCCGGCTCGTCGCGGCTTCGAAAATTTGTCGCTCAGAATAGCTCTGCTCGGGCTGGTCATCAGCGCGGAACAAATCCCGCACCACTTCAGCAATCGAGACGAGATCGCCTGAATTGATCTTGGCTTCATATTCCTGCGCGCGGCGCGACCACATGGTGCGTTTAATCCGCGGCTTGCCGGTCAATGTATCAAGCGCCTCACGCAGCGTCTTGTCAGACGAAAGCTTGCGCATGCCGACACTTTCGGCCTTATTGGTAGGAACCCGCAAGGTCATCCGCTCTTTTTCAAAGCGCAAAACATAAAGTTCAAGTTGCATACCGGCAATTTCTTGGTGTTGCAGCTCAATCACGCGGCCAACGCCGTGCTTTGGGTATACAACATAGTCACCGACATCGAAGGACAGCGCTTTGGCAGCCATTCTATTGCGCCTTTCTGTGGTCAATTCCCGATTGGGATGGCGCGAACACCGCCAAATGGCACGTGTCGCGATCGGGATGGTGTTTGTCTCAGTCTCCGTGCGGGAAGCGCGCCTTAGCACCACCGCTGAACACGGTTTAACAGACTCGTAACAAAATTACCAGCAGAACGTCATCCACCGTCAGTCAACAGCTTCAAAAAAACGCCTCGGCGCAGGATCGGCTGCCCCGAAATGGGGCGGTCTGGCTGAAAAAACTCAGTCCCCCTCGCCGGGTTCCGCAGAGAAATACTCTTCGAACTTGCCGTCCTTGCCCTTAAATTCATCGGCATCGGCGGGGCTTTCGCGCTTGCGCGTGATATTTGGCCATTGCGCTGAAAAAGTCGTGTTGAGTTCGAGCCATTTTTCGAGGCCGCTTTCGGTGTCAGGAAGAATTGCCTCGGCTGGGCATTCGGGCTCGCAAACACCGCAATCGATGCATTCGCTGGGACTGATCACCAGCATATTATCGCCTTCGTAAAAGCAATCGACCGGACACACCTCGACACAGTCCATATATTTGCATCGAATGCAGGCGTCGGTGACGACATACGTCATGCTTGGATCACTCCCGTTAAGCTGATGTGGTCCTGCTATGCGCGCGTCCTTGGCGCGTCAACACTCGTTGACGACATCTTGGTAAAGTCGTGCAGCCTCAAACGCTGGTCCACGTCGCAGCGGCAATGCAAGAATCCTGACGACTTTTACGTTGCTGCCAACCATCATCGTCAGAACCGCGCCTACCCTCACCAGTGTATGCGCACGGTCGGCACGGCGGCCATCAACACGGATTGCCCCCGATTCCGCCAACGACTGCGCGACGGGGCGCGATCGAGCAAAGCGCGCAAACCAAAGGAACCGATCAAGCCGCATTGTCGGGCCGATGGGCGCTTCAGCCAAGCCGGGTCACCATGGCAGCAAGGCCAGCGAAGGCAGTGTCGCGAACGGGGCCAACAGATTTGACGCCGGATGGGCGTCCAGCCCAAACCCAGCGCTTGACTTGATCGGTCGGCAGCACCGGGCGAAATCCCAGCTGGACCATCAGGCGATCAAGCGTTGCGGCCGTCATCCCTATTGAGGTTGCAAGTGAGGTATCGAGTGCAAAAGGGTTTCGGCCAGTGCGTCCGTCGTGAGCCTGACGCGCGATTCGCTCAATGAGATCAATGCGGACGGTTTGTGCGCCCAATTCGCGAAAGCCAGACATCGCGGTCGCGCCCATCGCACCCCGCGCCATCAAGACATCCGTAGCGCGGGGCAGCACCCCGATGAGGCGACCGCGTTTGGTCGCCAGCAATATCTCCCGCCAGCGCGCAGCCGCAGGCTTTAGAAGTGCTGGATCAAACAGATCAAGCGATCCGATCGTCACCCCGATCCGACGTAACTGCTTGCGATCGCCCTCAGCCAACGCGTCAACCGCTTGGCTGAGCGGCGCGCGGGCTGTATAGCCAGCGCCATCAAGCAATGCGGCGGCGACAACGCGCAGATTGGCGCTCGCAGCACGATCACGCGCGAGCGCCTCGATGCGGCCAAGCGACAGCGTATGGGCCGTCACTTGCGTTTGCAGCCACTCGCGCAATCGCCCCCGCACCCGATCTCGCAGCGCGAGATCGAGACAATCAAGCGACCGATCAAGCTCAATCCCCGGGCGGACCAAATCAGGCGCGGTCCGCAGCGATGCGATGACGGCACCGCGCCAGACGATCACCGCCGCAATCCCGCTTCCTTCGGCAACTGATAACTCGGCATTTTCTGCCTCAGCAAGCGCGACGCCCCGCGCTGTCCGCTCCGTTACCAAGCGTTTTTCAGCTGCCGCCAAGAGCAATCGCTTGCCAGCGGCGTTGGCATCTGCCGCCACGGTGAAACGAAATCCGATGAGCAGTCCGATCCTATGATCATCGACCGATACGACTCCATCTGCCGCGATCGCAACCGGCAGCACATTCACATCATTGCCAATTTGCCGCATCAACATCGTTGTTCGACGATCAACAAAACGCTGGGTCAGACGCTCATGGAGCGCGTCGGAAAGCCGTTCCTCGACCGCCCTGGTGCGGTCTGCCCAGTGCGCAGGGTCGGCCAGCCAATCCTTGCGGTGGGCGATATAAGCCCAGCACCGCACACTGGCGATCCGCCCCGAAAGTGTTTCGACATCACCCTGGACGTTATCGAGCCGGTCAAGTTCCGCTGCAAACCATGGATTTGGCAAAAAACCATTCCCCTCGGACAAATGCCCGAAAAGGCGGCTGACAAATCGACTGTGTGGATCAATGCCAACCTTTCGGAAATCCGGCAGTCCGCACGCTGACCAGAGCCGTTCGACCATTGCCGTCGTGCGAACGCGCGCCTGAACCCAGTCTTCACTGGCAAGCCGTTTGAGCACAGCGAGATCGTCTGCCTCAGGAGCTGCCTTGAGCACCTCGGCAAATGGGCGCTCCTCCAGACCGGTGATCAGCGAATCGACGCTCGACAGATCGGGCTGTGCCTCGCGCCAGAAGAGCTGATCGATCCGGGG
>Ga0163144_10010708_pt1 | contig 19513 bp, 13 predicted proteins | sample OliLak19BULKMAT1_FD_123175 | JGI IMG/M metagenome (GOLD analysis project Ga0163144, IMG submission 123175) | Freshwater microbial mat bacterial communities from Lake Vanda, McMurdo Dry Valleys, Antarctica - Oligotrophic Lake LV.19.BULKMAT1 | ecosystem: Environmental > Aquatic > Freshwater >... | reverse complement strand
GCAGAGCGGCTCTGCGACGTCGCCCGCGACGACGTCGAGCTTGCCGTCGAGATACGTGCCGAGCGCGGCGCCGAGCGTGGCCCGAAGGGGCCGAAGTGCCGGCGAGGTCGCGACGATCTTCTCAAAGCGTGCCGTCGCGGCGACTGTGCGATCGCCCTTCGCACGACGCGGCGGGCGCACCAGCACCGACACGCGCCCGATCCCCGGGACGAGGTCGAGCAACATGCCGAGCCACACCTTGCCGAGAAACCCCGTCACGCCGGTGACGAGCACGTGTTTGCCCGCGAGCGCCGCGTGGACCGAGAGCTCGGTCGACGACTCGTGGTGACCATTCGTGTGTGAGTGAGTCTTCATGTCTGTCGCCTTCACGCTTGCACCACCGGCACGCATCACGCTTCCACCACCGGCACGCATCACGCTTCCACCACCGGCCAGCCGTTGTCGCGCGCGAGCCGCCGCAGCGCGCGATCGGGCGTGACGGCGCAGGCGTGTCCGACCGCGGAGAGCAACATGCCGTCGCCGCCGCTCGCGCCGTAGACGAACGAGCGCTCGAGGTCGATGCCGCGCTCCTTCGCGAACGCGCGGGCCCAGCCGCCACCGAGCTGTCCGCCGACGATCGGATCGCAGAGACGACCCGTCGCGCGCAGCTCCGCGTTCATCTCGGCGCGATTGGCGACGACATCTTCCGCGGCCACGCCGAGCGCACGCGCGAGCGGCCCGACGATGACGTCGAGCGACTCACTCACCAGCACGATGCGATGTTTGCGCACACGCGACTCCGCGAGCAGCTGCCGCGCGACGTCCTTCACGTTCGGGACGAGATGGCGCTCGCCATACTCCTCGCCGAGCACGACGAGGCGGTCTTCGCTCATGCCGCGCACGCCGCTCCAGGCCACGCGCGCCGAGAGTCCGCGATCACCGCCGAGCGCGATCGATGCCGCAGCCGCGATGCCGCCGATGCGCAGAAAGCGGTCGCGCATGTGCTGCGTGTTGGCGACGAGATAGGCCGCAGCCGCGATGGCGGGCCGATCGACGATGGCCCCTTCGACTCGATAGAACGCCGCAGTGTCCATGGGGGCGCATCGCTACCACGGAACTAGACTGGCATGTCAGTCTTTTCTTTGAGCGCAGTCAAGTCATTGTTTTATTTGGCTAAATTGACGCCTCGACGAATCAGTGTGACGAATGAAACATCGTGCTCGGTCTGGGCTGCGTGGCGTTCCGCCTCAGCGAACTCGGCCGGATCGATCGGCGGAAAACGCACGTCCCCGTCGATGTCGCGGGCGATCTCGGTGAGGTAGATCGTCGTCGCGAGCGGCAGCGCCTCGGCATAAAGCGCGGCGCCGCCGATCACGAAGGGCGCGTCGTCGGTGGTGCGCGCGGCAGTCAACGCGGCCGCGAGCGATGGGAACACCTCGACGCCCGAAGGCACGTCGATGAGCGTGCGCGAGACCACGAGGTTGCGCCGATTCGGCAGCGCGCGACCGATCGACTCGAAGGTGCGGCGCCCCATCACGATCGCGTGCCCCGTGGTCAGTCGCTTGAAGTGCTTGAGATCCTCAGGCACGTGCCACGGCAGCGCGCCATCGCGCCCGATGACGCCGTTGCGCGCGACCGCGACGATGAGCGAGAGCGATGGGCGCGAGTCCGGCATGGGCGCGCGAGCGTAGCAGCCGCGCTAACATCGCGGCATGCGCTTCCCTGTCATGTCCGCCCTGTTCGTCGCGCTCGCCGCGCTCGCCGCTCTCGCCGCGCTGTCTCCGTCGTCAACGTCTGCGCAAGCCGCGCTCCCGGTCGCCGTCGAGGTCACGGAGCTCGTCGACCTCGAGCGCGCGCAGCCGAGCTTCACGGTGACGGTGAGCAGCGAAGTGCGCGGCTTGCGCCTGGTCGCGCGCGAGGGCCGGCGCGCGGTGGTGACGCGTGTGCTCGGCAACGTGCGTGGCGGCACGACGCGCGTCGTCGGCTTTCGGACGACGCCCGGCGTGCACGTCTATACGGTGGAGCTATCGGGCCAGACGGCGGAGGGCCGCGCGCGCCTCAGCTTCGAGACGACGGTCACCGCGTCGCGCGGTCTGCAGATCTTGCTGCGCAAAGAAGACGTCGATCTCGAGCGGCGCTCGATGCGCTTCACGCTCACCAATCCCGCGGGCCGCGCGGTGCTGACGATCCTCGACAGCGCGGGCAGCCAGCTCCACACAGCGACGACTGATCTTCGCGGCGCGGCGCCGGGCTCGCCGCTCTCCGTCACTTGGCCGGCGCTCGCACAGGCTGCGGGCAAGCTGACGATTCGCGTCTTCGATACATCGGAGTCGTGGACGGAGATGGAGGTCGTGCCGTTCAGCGTCGAGATCCCGCACGAAGACGTCGTCTTCGAGACCGCGAGCGACGTGATCCGCGCGACCGAAGAGCCAAAGCTCGAGTCCGCCTATCAGCGCATTCTCGCGGCCGTACGTGAGCACGGCGCGGATCTGCAGGCGAAGCTCTACGTGCTCGGCCACACCGACACGGTCGGCAGCCCGGCCGACAATCAGCGCCTGTCGGAGCGTCGCGCGCTGTCGATCGCGCGCTGGTTCCGCCGCCGCGGTGGGCTGACGATTCCGGTGCTGGCGCGCGGTCTCGGTGAGACCTCGCTCGCGGTGTCGACACCCGACAACACCGCCGAGGCGCGTAATCGACGCGCGCAATACATCGTCGCCGCACAGGCGCCGATCGCCGGCGCGTTCCAGACCGCGCAGTAGCGACCCGCGGGCGAGAGCGCGCGCCGCTACGAGCGCACGCTACACGCTGACTTCGGCCTTGATGTGCGGATGTGGATCGTAGCCGTCGAGCGTGATGTGCTCGGCGCGAAAGTCGAACAGCGACGTCACCGACGGGTCGAGCGTCAAACGCGGCAGTGGGCGTGGCTCGCGCGTGAGCTGAAGCCGCGCCTGCTCGAGGTGATTCTTGTAGAGGTGGACATCACCGAAAGTGTGGACGAACTCACCGGGCACGAGCCCGCTGACGTGGGCGATCATCTGCGTCAGCAGCGCGTAGCTCGCGAGGTTGAAAGGCACACCGAGAAACACATCGGCTGAGCGCTGATAGAGCTGGCAGCTGAGCGCGCCTTCTTGGACGTAGAGCTGGAACAGCGTGTGGCACGGCGGCAGCGCGACCTCCTCGGCCTCGCTCGGATTCCAGCCAGTGACGATCAGACGCCGGCTGTTCGGATTCGACTTCAGCTGGGTGAGCACGCGCGTGATCTGATCGACTCCGTCGCTCGCATACGTGCCATCGGGCTGTCGCGTTGCGCCGTAATTGCGCCACTGGTGGCCATACACCGGGCCGAGATCGCCAGCCTCTCGACCAAAGCGCGCGGTCTGCTCCGCGGTCGCCCACTCGTCCCAAATCTTCACGCCGGCGGCCTGCAGCGAGGCGACGTGCGTGTCGCCGCGCAAGAACCAGAGCAGCTCTTCGATGATCGATTTGGTGTGGAGCTTCTTCGTCGTGAGCAGCGGGAAGCCGTCGCGCAGATCGACCCGCAGCTGCCAGCCGAACAAGCCGAGCGTGCCAGTCCCGGTGCGGTCACCGCGCTCGCGCCCGCGCTCGAGCAACGCGCGCAGCAGCTCGTGATATTGGCGCATCGTCAGGGAGCCGGCGGCGACGGCACATCGGCGGCGACCGCGGGCATGCCCTGGGTGATCGCGTAGCGATGACCCGCCGGGAGCGTGAACGTCTCGGTGGTGAGCGCCGCATCGGGCCAGCGCACCGTGACCATCGCCTCACAGCTCGCGCCGAGGCCCGCGTGAACGACGAGATCGTTCTGCATGCCGTAGTGGCCGTGGCCGCCGCCGACGTCGAACGTCTGCGTCGTGCCCGCGGCCGTCACCGTCACGCGCGCGCCGATCGCTTCGCGGTTCGTACCCGCACCGCCGACGAGCGCGAGTTGCACGAAGTTCTGCGGTGGCGAGACGTTCTCGAAGTAGCGCACAGAGGCGGTCGGATAGCAGTCATCGGGGCCGCTCGGATCGCAGCGTGAACGCGAGTGACCGACGACGACATCGAGATCGCCATCGCGATCGAAGTCGGCGAAGACGACGCCATGGCTGCGATGGTGATCGATGCCGAGTTCGATCGGCACCGCGGTGAACTGCCCGGCGGGGCCTTGGTGATAGAGCAGCCCGTGGTTGCCCGGGTAATCGGAGGCGCCGAGATAGAAATCGCGCCAGCCGTCGCCATCGAAGTCGAACGCGGCGGCCGTCATGATGCCTTCATCCCACGAGTCGGAGGTGTGGGGGATCTCCCAGCCTTGCGCGGCGCGGCCGGGACGATCGAAGCGCACATCGGCCTCACCAGTGTTGATCAGCCACTCCGCATGATCGGCGCCGGTGCCCGCCCACCAGTGCTGAATCTCGGTCGTCAGCAGGTCGGTGTCGCCGTCGTTGTCGATGTCCGCGCAGACCGTCGTGCCCGAGTTGCCGCCGAGACGAAACGGCTCGCGATCGCTGTCGTGTGACCAGTTGTCGGAACAGCGCAGCAATGACGTCGGCACCTCCGCGCAGCCCTCGGCGGTGCGGTTCGCGGCGCAATAACAGCGCGCGAATTGGTTGTCGGTCCACTCTTGTACGCCGTCGAACGCGTAGCCGGAGACGACACCGCGGTTGGTGAAGGCGACCGCTCCCTCTGCGCCGCGCGCGCTCTGAAAGAGCAGATTGGGAGCGCGGCCGTAGCTGCCGGCGAGCAGCTCGGTGCTGCCGTCGCCGTTGAGATCGCACGCGGCCGCCGACCACGAGCGCGCATGGCCGAGGCCCATGTTGATGTCGGCGATAGCCGACCAGCGCTCGGTGGTGAGCCCGGAAACATCGGTGATGTCGGCGAAGAATCCGCCGCCGTCGCCGCGATAGAGGTGCGACTGCGCGCCCGGCTGAGCACCGCCGTTTTGGGCCACCCAGAGATCGAGATTTCCGTCGCGATCGACGTCGACGAACGATGCGCCCGCGGGCGTATCGGCACCGGCGAGGCGCAGCTCGTTGGTCTCGACGCCGAGCGCGAAGTGCCCTGCACCATCGTTGAGCAGCAGCTCGCTGGTCTCGTCGAGCACCGCCGCGACGTCGCTGCGATTGACGCCCTGATAGACGTCGAGATCCCCGTCGTTGTCGACGTCGCCAAAGGCCCACACCTCGCCCGGGCGCCCAACACCGGGCTCTTGCGCGAGACGCGGCGCGCGCACGCCGGAGCTCTCCGTGACGTCCTCGAAGGTGCCGTCGCCGCGGTTGCGCAGCAGCCAAGTGACGCGCGTGCCCATCACGAAGTCGTCGTGGCCCACGCCGACGCTGCGCACCGCGAGATCGACGAAGCCGTCTCCGTCGAAGTCGACGGCGCTGAGCCGCGAGCCGAGCACGTTGAGCGCGGCGAGCCCCGTCGACTCGGTCGCCTCGCGAAAGACCGGCGCGGTGCCGGCCCACGCAGCCGCGGCCGGGTCGCACACCGCGACTGGCTCGCAGACACCGTCGGTCGCGCGGCAGGCGAAGCCGGAGTCGCAGCTCACGGATGCGCACGGATCGGGCGGCGGAGCGTCGTCGTCGCCGCAGGCCGTGAACCAGAGGGCGAGGAGCGCGACAGCGAAACGTGAGGGGCGAGCGGTTGCGGCGCGAAGCATTTGGCGATGGTAGCATCGCTCCGATGCGAGTCTTCTCGGTTGAGCGCAGCGCCGCTGAGTTTCTGCGCGAGCGCGCCGCTCAGGCCACCAGCGGCAGGCGCTTCTTCCCAGCGCCCTCGCGCATCTGCACCGGTGACGCCGCCAGCGTGTCGTAGATCGGCGCCCCATCGGCGCCGAGACGACCGAACGAGAGCACGCCTGTCGGGCAGCTCTGCACGCATGCAGAGCAGCGCACGCATTCCGGATCTTCCATCGGAGTGCCCTTGTTCGCGAAGGCCATCACGTCGATGCCCTGATGGCAGACCGACGTGCAGACGTTGCACGAGATGCACTTCTTCTTCTCGGCGAAGATGCGAAAGCGGCTGAAGCGCGCGTAGATGTGCATCAGCGCGGCGAGCGGGCAGGCGAAGCGACACCACACGCGTCCCGAGGCCCAGAAATAGAAACCGACCCCGACGATGCCGGCCAAGAAGATATCGACGACGTGGTAGTAGTCGAGCCGCACGCCGAGGATGTCGACGTCGTTGAGCAGCGTGTAAAAGAGCGCACCGAACTTTCGCCCGACACCGGAGCGCGGCCAAGTCCACGACACGATCCGCATCGCAAACAGGACGAACACGGCGCCGAGGATCACCTGCCCGACCATGTTGAGCCGATTCCAAATCGGCCCATGCGGCATCTTCTGGCGCTGCGTGTCGCCCATCGTCTCGGCGAGCGCGCCGCACGAGCAGATGAAGCCGCAATACGCGCCCTTACCCCAGCGCCAGATGATCAGCGGGATCACGACGAACGTCTGCACACCGCCGATCACCAGCCACCACACCATCGGCTGCGAGGTGAAGAAATTCCAAATGAAAAGGGGCCACGCGAGGATGAAGCCGAACGCGCGCCAATATTCTCGTCCCTGCGGATCCCAGCTGACGGCGGGAAAGAGATTGTCGGCGAACGTCTTCCAGAAGCCGTGGTCGAACGCGCCGTTGTGGCCGAGCCATGGCAGCAAGACATACGGCAGCAAGAACAGCGGGACGACCTGGATGCTCATCAGCGCGACCGTCTGCGCGGTCACATAAGGCGTCTTGCGGCGGCGTATGCGCGCGATTCCGAAGGAGATGATCGCGAGGGTATAGGCGAGCGTGTAGTAGAAGGCCGGCTGCCCGAGCGAGATGCGCAGTGTGCCGAACAACGTCGCCGGATCAGTGCCAATCTGCGCGACGGCGCCCGGCACCCAATAGGGGAACCAGTGGTTCCGCTCGAACAGCTTGCTGAGCTCGCCGCCGCTCTTCCAGATGTAGACGAACGTGCAGAACGCCATGAACGCGACGAATCCGAGCCACGTCGGCGCGCGCCACTCTCCGCGAATCGGCACGCCGGAGCGGCGAAAAAAATCGAGCGGCGCCTCGCGGCCGATCATCGTGAAGACGGCGTCGTTCGGCAGCGTCTCGTCGCCGCCGGCGAGCTTTAGGACGATCTCGGACTCGCGCACTTCGCGCAGCGCCGAGCCGAGCGCGAGGCGCAGCGGTGGGCCGCTTCCCGTGGCGCGCTGCAGCGCCTCGAGTCGCGCGACGTTCTCTGACTTTGGACGCGAGAGCGCGTCTTTGCGGTAAGAGAGCGTGACGCGCGCGCCGGCGCCCGCGAGCGCGATGGCCGCTTCTACGGCGCTGTCGCCACCGCCGACGACGAGCACGTCTTTGTCGGCGAAGTTCTTCGGATCGTGCAAGCGATTGCTGACCTTGTCGCGCTCTTCGCCGGGCACGCCGAGAGTGCGATAGTTGCCGCCGCGCCCAATCGCGACGATGACGCGCAGCGCGCGCATCTCTTTTGCAGATGCGTCGACCGCGCCGCCTTCGCCGCTCGCGGGCGCGCAATGGACGACGAGCACGTCGCCGCTGCGCTCGACGTGCGTGACGTGGGCGGACCGCGCCACGATCCCCGCGTCGGTGCGCTGCGCTTCGAGCTCCGCGAGCAGCGTCTCTTTGACGTCGCCGGTGATCGCGAGAGTGCCCGCGGGGGTCATCGACTCCGGGTAGGTGAAGATCGGCTTCTGCTTCGGGAAATTCGCGATCGTGGCGAAAGGCTGCACCGACTCGAACAGCACGAAATCGAGGCCGGCCTTCTTCGCTTCGAGCGCGGCAGCGACGCCCGCGATCCCGCTACCGATGATCGCCAGGTCGACGACGCCGGCGGTTTTCCCGCGCTGCCCCGCGAAGCTCGGCTCCGCGAGGACGGCCTGCACGGCTTTGGCGCCGCTGTCCGCGGCGAATTTCAGCAGCGGAACGCCGGTGAGATCGCCGACGACGCGCAGCCCTGGCACGCGCGTCGTGCCGTCGTCGTCGACCTCGGGGAGCGGCTCCACCGTGCCCGAAGGCCATTTGCCGTGCAGCCAGTTGAAATAGCCCATGGACCGCCTTGTATGCGCGAAGGTGCGTCGCAGTTACCGGCGGCGCGCGGCGGATCAGCTGGCCGGGATGGCGACTGCAAGCTCTTGCAAGTCGTGCTCGGCGGCAGCTTGCGTTCGCTCGGCGAACTCCGCGCGTAACATCTTCTTCGTACGAGCGAAGGCGATATCGGGCAGCGCGGCCATGGCGCGCGCTTCGCGCATCGCGTGCTCGAGCAGCTCGCTCGCTGGCACGACGCGATCGACCATGCCGTGCGCTCGCGCGACCGTCGGGACGTACAGCTCGCCGCGCAGCACGGCGCCCGTCCACGCGGTCGGCGCGAGCGTCGCCTTCACCAGCTCGCAGCCGAAGGTCGGCAGCGGGATCCCGATCGCCACCTCGCGCAGGCCGATCTGAAACGTCCCTTCGGCCATCATCCGGTAGTCGCTCGCGAGCGCGAGCACGGCCCCGCCGGCGATCGCGTGACCGCCAATCGCACACAGCACCGGCCGCGGGAACATGAACAGCCGCAGCATCAGCCGCTGATACTCGCGCACGAACGAGATGAGCCCTTCGCGGCCGAGCGTGGGCAAGATCTTCAGGTCGAGGCCCGCGCAGAAGCGGCCCTCGCGCCCTTCGAACAGCACGGCACCGGCGTCCTTCTCGGCGACGTCGAGGGCTGCGCCGAGCTCTCTGACCCAGCGCGCCTCGATGGTGTTCGCTTTGCCATCGTCGAGCTTGATGCGCATCACGCGCCCGTCCATCGTCGTGTGGATCTTGTCCGGCATGGGGCGAGCATCACGGCGCGCACGGACGCATGCAAGCGGAACTGCGCCATCGTCGCGCTTCAGCTGCGCCTCGCCGTCGACGCGCGCGGGAACGATCGTTCAGCGTGCTGCTAAGCTCGCGCCGCAATGCCAACCTCGGACCGAGACTGGATGATCTATGGAGCCACCGGCTACACCGGACTCCTCATCGCCGAGCGCGCCGCGGAAGAAGGACTGAAGCCTGTTCTCGCAGGCCGCGACGAGCTGAAGCTGCGCGCGGTCGCGGGCCGTTTGGGCCTCCCGTTTCGCGTCTTTCCGCTCGATGACTCGCACGCAGCGCGAGAGGCCGTCGCGGGCATGGCGCTGGTGCTGCACTGTGCGGGACCGTTCTCCGCGACGAGCCGACCGATGCTCGATGCATGCCTCGCCGGCCACGCGCACTACCTCGACATCACTGGCGAGATCGACGTCTTCGAGGCGTGTTATGCGCGCGACGCGGAGGCGAGGTCGCGCGGCATCGTCGTGATGCCGGGAGTCGGCTTCGACGTCGTACCGACGGACTGCCTCGCCGCGCTGCTCGCGCAGCGTCTCCCGACTGCGACGGCGCTCGAGCTCGGGATAGCGTCCCTCGGCAAGATCAGCCAGGGCACCGCGAAGAGCGCGATCGAGGGACTGCCAAAGGGCGTGCTCGCGCGGCGTTCTGGACGCATCACGCAGATCGCGCCGCTGGTGCGCACGATCAATTTCGGCGGCAGCGTCCGCACCGTGATGGCGGCGCCGTGGGGCGATGTGGCGAGCGCGTATCGCACGACGGGCATCGCGGAGATCACCGTCTACATGGCGTTTCCGCCGGCGGTCATCCGCGCGTCGCAGCTGCTGAATCGCGCGATGCCGGTGCTCGGCTTCGCGCCTGTGCAGCGGGCGCTGAAGTCGCTGATCGAGCGACGCGTCTCGCCCCCGACGGCGGAGGAGCGCGCGCGCGGCCGCTCGCTGGTGTGGGGCCGCGTGAGCGACGACGCGCAGCGCAGCGTCGAGGGGCTGCTGCAATGCGGCGAAGGCTATGAATTCACCGTCGCATCCGCCCTGGCGATCGCACGACGAATCTTGGCGGGCGGCGTCTCCGCCGGGGCGACGACACCAGCGCGCGCGCTCGGCGGCGACTTCGTGCGCACGCTGCCGGACGTGAGCGTCACACTGCCGCCCTCGACATCCGCGGCCGCGTGACGAAGGAGCCGACGATGACGACCAGCGCAGAGAACAAGACGGTGCTCGACGCGGCGCGTCCGGTGCGCGCAGGAGAAGAGCTCGACGCCGTGAAGCTCGAGGCGTACCTGCGCGAGCACTTGCCGGGTGGCCTCGACGGGGCGCTCGAGATCACGCAGTTCCCCGCCGGTCACTCGAACCTGACGTATCTGCTGCGCGCCGGTGATCGCGAGCTCGTGCTGCGGCGGCCGCCGTTCGGCAGCAAGGTCAAGAGCGCGCACGATATGGGGCGCGAAGTGAAGATCCTCGGACCGCTGAGCGCGGTCTATCCGAAGGCGCCGCGGCCTCTCGTGCATTGCGACGACGACACGATCCTCGGCGCGCCGTTCTACGTGATGGAGCGGATCAGCGGGCGCATCCTGCGTCGCACGCCGCCGAAGGACGTCGACTTCTCGCCGCCCATCGCGCGCGCGCTGTCGGAGTCGCTGATCGACGAGCTCGCGGCGCTGCACGCGATCGACTGGCGCGCCGCCGGGCTCTCAGCGATCGGCAAGCCCGAAGGCTACGTCGCGCGGCAGGTGAGCGGCTGGACCAAGCGCTGGCAGGACGCGAAGACCGATGAAGTGCCGGCGATCGAGTCCGTCGCTGCGTGGCTCGCACAGCACTTACCCGGCGAGACCGACGCCGTGCTGGTGCACAACGACTTCAAATACGACAACGTCGTGCTCGACGCGAACGACGTCACGCGCATCGTCGGCGTGCTCGACTGGGAGATGTCGACCATCGGTGATCCGCTCGTCGATCTCGGCGTGACGCTCGGCTACTGGATCGAAGACGGCGACGATCCGCGGCTGCTCGCGCTGCCGTTCGGTCCCACCAACGCGCCGGGCTCACTCACGCGCCGCGAGCTCGCCGCGCGCTACGCCGAGAAGACCGGGCGCGACACCCGCGGCGTCCTCTACTACTTCGTGTTCGCTCTTTTCAAGACGGCCGTCGTGCTGCAGCAGATCTACTATCGGTTCCGCCAGGGACTCACGACCGACGAACGTTTCGCGGCGCTCGGCATGGCGGTAGCGATCCTCGGTGAGTTCGCGCAGACGACGATCGGCAGCGGAGTGATCGGCCGATGAGCAGCGCTGCGCGACCGCCGGCGACGAGCATCGGCAGAGTCAGGCGTCGACCGGAGGTGCTCGCGCCGGCAGGCGATCGGCGCGCGCTCGCAGCCGCGCTCGCGTCGGGCGCCGACGCCGTCTATCTCGGCCTCGACGAGGGCTTCAACGCACGCGCGCGCGCAGAGAATTTCTCGCTCGAGACGCTACCGGAGGTCGCGGCCCAGGTGCATCGCGCGGGCGCGCGGCTCTACATCACGCTCAACACGCTGGTGTTCGAGCCGGAGCTAGCGCACGTCGAGCGCGTGGTGCGCGGCGTCGCCGCAGCGGGCGCCGATGCGCTCATCGTGCAGGACTTCGCGGTGGCGCTGATCGCGCGCGCGGTGTGTCCAGGGCTCGAGCTGCACGCGAGCACGCAGATGACGATCTCGAGCGCGGAGAGCGCGGAGGTCGCGCGCGGTCTCGGCTTCACCCGCGTGGTCGTTCCGCGTGAGCTGTCGGTCGAAGAGATCCGTCGCTTTGCCGCCGGCACCGAGCTCGAACTCGAGGTGTTCATCCACGGCGCGCTGTGTGTCTCGTGGAGCGGGCAGTGCCTGACGAGCGAGTCGTGGGGTGGTCGCAGCGCGAATCGCGGGCAATGCGCGCAGTCTTGTCGCCTGCCTTACGATCTTGTGGTCGACGGCGCGGTGCGTGATCTCGGCGAAGTGCGCTACCTGCTCAGCCCGAAGGATCTCGCCGGCGTGCGCGCGGTGCCGGCGCTGGTCGAACTCGGCGTCCACGGCCTGAAGATCGAAGGACGGCAGAAGGGCGCGGCGTACGTCGCCACCAGCGTGAGCAGCTATCGGCGCTGGGTCGATGCGCTCGTCGCGAGCGACGGCGCGCCGAGCGAGGAGGCGCTCGCGGTGCTCGCCGACGATCTGGCGGATATGTCGCTCGCCTATTCGCGCGGGTTCGGCGATGGCTTTCTCGCCGGCAGCGATCACCAGACGCTCGTCGAAGGCCGCGCGCCGAAACATCGCGGCGTGTACCTCGGCCGCGTGCGCTCGGTCGGCGCGAACGAGGTCGTCATCGTGCGCGATCCGCTCGATGCGCATGGGGGCGGCGCATCGACGGGCGGGCGCGCGCTCAGCGACGCCGACGCGCCGAGCGGCAGCGTGTCGTCGCCGCTGCCGGCGCTCGGCGGTGACACGCAGACGGGCGGCGGCGCAGCACCTGCGCAGCTTGAGCTGCGCGCTGGGATGGGCGTCGTGTTCGACGATGGACGGCCCGAGGCCGACGAGACCGGCGGGCCGATCTTCGCAGTCGAAGCGCGGCTGCTCGCGCGCGGTCAGCAGGCGCTCGCGCTGCGCTTCGGTACGCCTGGTCCCGATCTCACGCGTGTCGCCGCGGGGCAGCGCGTCTGGGCGACCAAAGATCCGGCGATCAGCGCGCGCACCGAGAAGCTGCTCGAGCGCGGCGCGCCCGACGGCCGCATCGCGCTGACGCTGAGCGCGCACGGCGAGGCGGGCACGCCGCTGCGCATCGACGCGCGCGCTGGGCGCCATCACGCGACGTTCGAGACGTCTTCGGCGCTCGCCGCAGCACGCGGCGCAGGGCTCGATGCTTTGCTGCTGCGCGACAAGCTCGGCGCGCTCGGCGGCACGCCGTTTCATCTGGCGGCGCTCGACCTGAGCGCGCTCGCGCCCGGACTTCATCTGCCCGTCTCGGAGCTCAAGGTCCTGCGCCGCGCGCTGGTCACCGAGCTCGAAGCGCAAATACTGCGCGGGCCCACGCGCGAGGTCGCGACGGCGAGCGTGCTCGCGCAGGTACGCGACGAGGCGCGCGCGAAGCTCGCCGCGCTCCCGCCGAGCTCGAGCGGCGACGCGCCCGCGCTGATTCCGCTCTGTCGCAACGACGCGCAGCTCGAGGCCGTCATCGCCGAAGGCCTCCCCGAGGTCGAGCTCGACTGGATGGAGCTCGTCGGCCTCGCGCGCGCTGTCGACAAGGCGCGCGCCGCGGGCCTGCGCGTGACGATCGCGACCGTGCGCGTGCAGAAGCCCGGCGAAGAGGGCTTTGACCGACGCATCGGCAACCTCGCGCCTGACGCAATCTTGGTGCGTCACTGGGGCGCCGTCGCCGCGTTCTCACGCGCGAAACCGGGCGAGCCGCGCCCGGTGCTGCACGGCGATTTTTCGCTGAACGTCACCAATGGGCTGACGGCGGCGCACGTGCTCTCGCTCGGCCTCGAGACCCTCACCGCCTCGCATGACCTCGACGCGCTGCAGCTCGACGCGCTGCTCGACGCGACCGACGCATCACGCATCACCATCGCGCTGCACCACCACGTGCCGACGTTTCACACCGAGCACTGCGTCTATTCGCACCTGCTCTCGCACGGACGCGATTTCCGCAGCTGCGGCCGGCCCTGTGAGGAGCACGCCGTTTCGCTGCGCGACCGCACTGGCGAGTCACACCCAGTCATCGTCGACGTCGGCTGTCGCAACACCGTGTTCAACGCCCGCGCACAGAGCGCTGCGTCGTTGGTTCCGCGGCTGCTGCAGCGCGGTGTGCGCCGATTCCGTGTGGAGTTCGTCCGCGAGAGCACGAGCGAAGCCCGCACCGTGCTTGCGGCCTATGACGCGCTGCTCGCAGGGCGGATCACCGCGCACGAGGCGGTCCGACGCGTCGGGACACACGAACAGTTCGGCGTGACCTCGGGCACGATGCGCGTGCTCGGCTGACAGCGCGGTCAGTCAGTGCAGCACGAGCCACAGCAGGCCGAGCGCGATGCCTAGCAGCGCCACGCCGCCGACCACCACCACCGGTACCCACAGAGGCAGCGTCGGTGTCGGCGTCGGCGTCGACGGCATCGGCGCGAGTCTCTGCGTGGCGACCGCCGACTGACGCTCTCCCTGCGCCGATGGCGGGTTCGGCTGCGCGCGATCACCCGGGCGCGTCGGCGGAATGAACGGCCCTGTGCTCGAGGAAAAAGCCTCAGCGGGCCGCGGCGTCGCGCGACCGCGAAGGGTGGGCCCGTCGTCGTCCTCGGCCTGCGGCGCGCGCTCTGCCGGGCGCTTCTGCTCGCTGGTCGGCTTGCCCTCCTCGGCGAGCTCGTCGAGCAGCGCGCTCACCGGATCTTGCACACGCTCGGCGAGACGCTCGATGCTGGCGGCGACGCGCGCCGCGTTCACGAACGTGCCAGTCGTCGCTAGCCACGACTCGAGCGCCGTGTGCAAGTCGAGCGCCGTCGCGAAGCGGTCTCCGGGCTGCTTCGCCAGCGCGCACTGCACGATCGCATCGAGCGCCACCGGATTGCGCGCGTCGGTCGCGTGCGCCGAAGGCGGCGGATCGTTGAGCACCGCGGTCATCGTCGCGTATTCGCTCTCGCGCTGGTAGAGCGGCTTTCGCGTGAGCGCCTCGAACAAGCAGATGCCGAGCGCGAAGACGTCGGCGCGCGCGTCGACGACGGCTCCGCGGCACTGCTCGGGCGCCATGTAGGCGAACTTACCCTTCACGATGCCGGAGCGCGTCTTGGTCGCGTGCGAGCGCGCCTTGGCGACGCCGAAGTCGACCAGCTTCACCTGACCATCGCGCCCGATCATGATGTTCGACGGGCTCACGTCGCGGTGGATGATGTTGAGCGGCACGCCGCTCGAATCGCGTACCCGATGCGCGTAGTGCAGCCCCTCCGCGACCTGCGCGATGATGCGCACAGCGATCTCCGGAGCGAGCCCGCCAGAGCCGCGCGCGATGTCGATCACCTGCGCGAGCGAGCGCCCGTCGATGTACTCCATCACCAAGAACGGGCTGCCCGCCTCGCTGCCGACCTCGTAGCAAGTGCACACGTTCGGATGCTGCAGCTGCAGCGCCACACGCGACTCGTCGAGGAACATCGAGACGAATTGCGCGTCGTCGGAGACGTGCGGCAACATCCGCTTGATCGCGACCAGTCGCGTCGCGCCGACGATCGTCTGCTCGCGCGCGAGAAAGACCTCCGCCATGCCGCCATAGGCGATGCGACTCACCACCTCGTAGCGCCCGAAGCGCGCAAGCGGCGGCGGTGCCGGCGGCAAGCCCGGCGTCGTCGCCTCTTCCTCCGCCGGCGGCGGACGCGGCCGGCTCCGCGCGATCGCACGGAGCGCGCGGGCGAGCGCTGGCCCCGGCGCGGCCAGCGTCGTCGTCTCGTCGTCGTCGTCGCCTAGCTCGCGCAGGTTCGCGGCGGCGTAGTCGGCTGCGTGCTCGGCGGCCTCCTCGGCGGCCTCCTCGGCAGCCTCTGCGGCGATCTCCGCCTCGAGCATGGCGCGAATGCCGGAGGCCGTGTCGGACGCAGCCTCGCCTTGCGCACCCGTGTCGGGCTGCGACGGCTTCGGCGGACGCTTTGGGGGCACGCCCATGCGGACCGACTATAACCGACTCACGCCCTGACGGATAAATTGAAGCTCACACGGAATGCTTCGACATTGATCGCGCGGGGTCAGACCGCGTAGTCTCGCGGCCACCGCATGAAGCTCGATGGCTACGACACTGGTGGCTTCTACGACGAGATGTTCGGCGCCGACGGCGCGCCTCGACCGGGGAGCGCGCTGCTCGCGCAGCGACTCGCGCTGCTGCCGATCGAGGAGATTCAGCGGCGCCAGAGCGCTGCAGAACGCGCGCTGCTGACGATGGGCATCACCTTCAACGTGTACGGCGACGAGGCCGGCACGGAGAAGATCTTCCCCTTCGACATCGTGCCGCGCATCGTCGACGCGGAGGCCTTCGCGCCGATCGAGCGCGGCCTCGAGCAGCGCATTCGCGCGCTCAATCTCTTCATCGACGACGTCTATCACGGTCAGAAGATCCTGAACGACGGCGTCGTGCCGCGTGCCTTGGTGGAGACCAGCAAGGGCTTTCTGCGGCAGTGCGTTGGGCTGTCGCCGCCGAAGGGGATCTGGTGCCACGTCACCGGCACCGACCTCGTGCGCGATGGCGACGGCACGTTTCTCGTACTCGAAGACAACCTGCGCTGTCCGAGCGGCGTCTCGTACGTCCTCGAGAATCGCAGCGTCATGAAGCGCACGCTGCCGCAGGTCTTCGAGGCCTCGCGCGTGCGCCCCGTCGACATCTATCCATCACGTCTGCTCGCGACCCTGCAATCGGTGCGGCCGCCGTCCGCGAGCGAGCCGACCGTCGTCCTGCTCACGCCGGGCATCTACAACTCTGCCTATTTCGAGCACTCGTTTCTCGCGCAGCAGATGGGCATCGAGCTGGTCGAGGGGCGCGACCTCGTCGTGTTCGACGGCTACGTACACATGCGCACGACCGGCGGCTTTCAGCGCGTCGACGTCATCTATCGGCGGATCGACGACACGTTCCTCGATCCGCTCGCGTTTCGGCCGGACTCGATGCTCGGCGTGCCCGGCCTGATGGAGGTGTACGCGCGCGGCAAAGTCACGCTCGCGAACGCGCCCGGCACCGGCGTCGCCGACGACAAGGTCATCTACGCCTACGTGCCGAAGATGATCCGCTACTACCTCGGCGAGGACGCGATCCTGCCGAACGTGCCGACCTACGTATGCGGCGACGAGAGCGAGCTGACGTACGTGCTCGCCAACCTCGAGAAGCTGGTGGTGAAGGCCGCGAACGAGTCGGGCGGCTACGGCATGTTGGTCGGCCCCGCGTCGACCGCCGCCGAGCGCGCGGACTTCGCCGATCGGCTGCGCGCGAATCCGCGCAATTACATCGCCCAACCGACCATCGCGCTGTCGCGCGTGCCGACGATGTTTGGCGATCACCTCGAGGGCCGACACGTCGATCTGCGACCGTACGTGCTCTACGGCGAGGACGTCTTCGTGCTGCCCGGCGGGCTGACACGCGTCGCGCTGAAGAAGGGCTCACTCGTCGTGAACAGCTCGCAAGGTGGCGGCAGCAAGGACACCTGGGTGCTCTCGGGGCCGAATGGCAACAACGGCCACGCGCATGGCGGCGCTGGCCAGTCGCAGTCGCAGTCGCAGTCGCAGGGCGAGCCCTCTGGCGCCGGCGGAAAGGGACGCTGAGTGCTGAGCCGCGTCGCCGATGCCGTCTATTGGATGAATCGATACGTCGAGCGGGCGGAGAACGTCGCGCGCTTCGTCGACGTGAACCTGAATCTGATGCTCGACATGCCCGATGGCGCCGATCAGCAGTGGGCGCCGCTGATCGCCACCACCGGCGACGACGCGCTCTTCCGCGAGAAATACGGCACGCCGACGCGCGCCAGCGTGCTGCACTTTCTCACCTTTGATCCGGGCTATTCGAGCTCGATCCTCTCGTGTCTTCGGGCGGCGCGAGAGAACGCGCGAAGCGTACGGGAGATCATCTCGTCGGAGCTCTGGGAACAGGTCAACAAGGCTTACCTGATGGTGAGCTCCGCGGCGACGCGCCCCGACGTGCTCGAGACGCCGCACGACTTCTACAGCGAGGTGAAGCTCGCGGCGCACCTCTTCGTCGGCGTCACGTACATCACGATGACGCACAACGAAGCATGGCACTTCGGCCGTCTCGGACGGCTGCTCGAGCGCGCCGACAAGACCTCGCGCATCGTCGACGTGAAGTACTTCTTGCTGCTGCCCGATCCGCAGGATGTCGGCTCGCCCTACGACGAGATCCAGTGGGCATCCCTGTTGAAGAGCGCGTCGGCGCTCGAGATGTATCGCAAGCGCTTTGGTCGCATCGAGCCGGTGCGCGTCATCGAGTTCCTGCTGCTCGATCGCAAGTTCCCACGCTCGATGCACTACTGCGTCACCAAGGGCGAGCGCAGCCTACGCGCGATCAGCGGCACGACGGACGACACGCCTGGAACCAGCGCCGAGCGGGAGCTCGGAAAGCTGCGCAGCGAGCTCGCGGGCGCAGACATCCGGGAGGTCGTCGGCGGCGGCCTGCACGAATATCTCGACGCGTTTCAGGACAAGCTGAACAACGTCGGACAAGGCATTCACGACACGTTCTTCGCGCTGCGCCCGATCGAAGAGTCGCGCAGCTCGGCCCCGACCCACAGCGATTCCTCGCAGTAACGCTGCGGGCCTTCAGCCGAGCTCTTCGACGCGCACCGCGACGCGCAGCGTCTCGAAGCCGCCACCTTTATAGATGGTGCCGCTCGTGGGCGTGGCGTCGCGGTAGTTGCGGCCGCAGGCGACGCGCACGTGATCGAGGCCGGCGAGGCAACCATTGGTCGGGTCAAAGCCAACCCAGCCGCGCCACGGCAGATAGAGCTCGACCCACGCGTGCGACGCCTCGCTCTGCACTTTGTTCTCGTACTTCGCGCCGGTGTAGATGTAGCCGACGCGATAGCGCGCCGGGATCGACAGCAGGCGCGCCAAGCAGATGAACAGATTGGCGAAGTCCTGACAGACGCCTTTGCGCTCCACGTAGACGTCGAACGGCGTCGTCTCGAGCGTCGTCGCGCCGCTCTCGTAGACGAAGTCACGATAGATCGTCGTGTTGATGTCGAGCAGCGTCTGTACCAAGTCGTAGTCCTGCCGCTCGACGAAGCTGAGCGCGAACTCGTAGAGCTCTTGTAGCTGCGTCTCGGGGAGCTCCGGCGGCAGCAGATACGGCAACATCATCTGCCGCTGCCACGGCATCCACACCAGCGGGATCGTGCTGCGTCGCACCGGCGAGTGCAGGTCGCGCTGCGCCAAGTCCGAGATACGCACGATGGCGCGCGCGCGGATGTGCATCTGATCGTACGGGCGCTCGACCTCCGTGCGCGTCGTCATGTTGCCAAAGACGTCTTCGTACTCGCGGCGCAGATCTTCGGACGAGATCGAGAGCTCCTGCGCGAGCACCTGCTGCGCGCGATCGTGCACCGGGCGCAGGCGATAAAGGTGCGTGCTGCGCTCGACCGCCGCGTCGTAGTTGTAGAGCGTCTCGTGCACGACCGAGACGATGCGGGTGCCAGGAATATCGAGCACGCCTGCCGGAAGCGCGAGGCGAGGCGCCGGCTCGAGCGGCGGCAGCGGCGGTGCAGAGACGCGCGGCGACGGTGTGATGCGCGGCGCCGCGATCGATGCGGACGACGATGGCGCGACAGGATCTGCGGGCGCGCGCGGCGAGCTCGGACGAGGAGCCGCTGCGGGCGCCGGTGGATCCGCGGCGCGCGCGGGCTGCTGCGTGCCGTGCTCGCGCTGCTCGCGATCGCGCGGTGGCAGCGCTGCGCTGCGCTCGCGTGGTACGCCAGTGCTCGGTGGCAGCGGCGAGACCATCAGGCGGCGTGCCGCCTCGTCTGCGTGGCTGTCCCACACGAACGCGCCGCGGCGCACGACGACGAGCTGACCGCCGCGCATCGGCGTCCACTCTGCGCCATCGAGCGGGGTTGTCGCGAACACGACGACGGTGCGGCCGCTATCGCCTGCATCGCCGAGGTCGACGACGATGTCTTCGGTCGCGAGCGAGGTCGTGTGCGGCGGCAGCAGTCGCGTCCAGACG